>OJEF01000081.1_pt1 | contig 24749 bp, 26 predicted proteins | sample 1593041 | NCBI WGS metagenome assembly OJEF01 (sample SAMN05416790, study PRJEB24817) | seawater metagenome | isolation source: Sea water | place: Canada:Atlantic | collected 2013-11
GCGTAGCGTCTCGTGGGCTCGGAGATGTGTATAAGAGACAGATGTATGACCTTATGATCATACGAACAACAGACCACAAAGATAGGACGACAGACCATGCCGAACGTACTCATTACAAGCGCCAAGCGTATAGCTAACAGCACTAACGGCAACCCTAGGCTTGAACTAGTTCTGGCAACAGACGACGGCCCGCTTAAACTTAAGACGCCGAGCGATGCAGGTTGGATCTACGCCTTACCAAGCGCTAGCGACCTAACAGAAACGGAAGCTTTCGCGGAATGGCATAAGACGCCAAGCGGGCGCTACGTTCTGGACAGTCTATACGTTTGGCTTGAGGCCTAAACTAAACAACAGATCACAAAGATAGGAACAACAGATCATGGCCTTACATGCTCTAGACCTAACAGCACTAGACGCTAACACCCGCCAACAGATGGCCGCCTACATCGCCAAGGCTCACAATATCATCGACAGCGTCGTGACAATCGGCGCGGACGCTAAGACTTCCAAAGGCGAAAAGCTTGGTATACGCACCGCCGTCACATACCTAGCGCCGCATAAACTTAGTGGGCAGAACGTTTGCGCCATGGCTGATGTCGCCAAGTGCGCCGAAGCTTGCTTATTCACGGCAGGACGCGGGGCTATGAGTAGCGTGATGTTGTCACGACTACGTCGCACGCTGGTATTGCAACAACTTCCATACGTCTTTTTGTGTCGTTTAGAGCGCGACCTAGTCCGGCATTGTAAAGCTTGCGAGCGCGATGGCGTTACGCCTGCCTATAGACCTAACGGAACATCCGACATTCGCTTCGAGAATTGGCCGGAGTGGGTCGCTATGGTCGCCAAGCTTGTCGATCAATATGGCCTTAAGGTCTACGACTATACCAAGCTCCCGAACCGTCGTGCGTTGTCCTGGTACGACCTCACATATTCATATAGCGGAACGCCGGGTTACGCGCCGTTCGTCGCCAAGGCTGTCGCCGCTGGTATGCGCCTTGCGGTAGTCTTTCGCGACTATGCAACGGTGGAACGCCTAATTGACAATGGCGACACCTTCCATGGGCTGCCTATTATCCATGGCGACGATACGGACGCCCGCTTTTTAGAGCCCGTTGCAGCTGTCGCGTTATATGCGAAGGGCAAAGCCAAGCGCGATCGATCCGGCTTTGTTGTTGATGCGTAACAAATTACCCATGTGCTCGCTTTATGGGCCTTGCTTTACTCATTAGAAACCAAAGGAACCACAACTATGATTGACCTAATCTCTTACATAATCGCAGGCCTATGGTTCATTGGCGGCATAGCGTTCGCCGCTGTATTCATTGCCGGAATGATAGGCCTAGATGATGCATTCGAACGCGCAAGGCGTGGAGACCCTGATTGATCCTGATAGTGATCTAGGCGCTTGCTATTGATACATTATATGCGAGCGCCTTAGTGACTACCAGACTATAACAGAAACCAAAGGACTATAGATGACTAATAGCAAAGGGCGGCGCGTTGTTCGTAACGTAGCCACAGGGCCTCACACGTCTAAACAGTGGATCCAAAAGCAGGTCTTTAGGATCGATCAGACACGAGATGGCGGTAACCCAAATACCCACTGGCGGGAGTCCCGAAGGGCCAGACTGGCTGCCCGTAAAATCTTCGCGTGGGGTCGGGATCTGGGTGCTAACAATAATAAGCTTTATCTCAGTTACATTGCTGTAGGGCACAGCGACGGCACGAAGGCCCACATATCGGAACTAATGGACCAGCTGAAGGCTCAGAACGAAGCAGCAGGTCGTGAGTTCAGATGGACCTATGGCCCTGAGCACAAAGGGAAGCCCTCTACCATTTGGTCGTTACGTTACACCAATGTTGACCACACGATCACTGGCACGACGGTCTATGGACTGTGAGCACCGCCCTGCATATACTGCTGTTTGTCATCCTGGGGCTTTGTACTTCCTTGCTGACGTGGCTGATAATAGAAAAGATTGGAGGACGGTCAGATGACTAAAGAACCTAAAGAACCTAAAGACAAAACGACCAAAAAGAAGACCAAAAAGAAGACCAAACGACACCCGAACGGTGGCGGACGTGTGTCCAGCACGGCCTATGTGGCTAAAACGGCATACGTCGGGCCAGACGCTCAAGTGCTGGGGCAGGCCTCGGTGTCTGTACGTGCACGCATTGAGGATAAGGCGATTGTCTCAGGGCGCGCTAGGATCTCTAATGACGCCGTGGTACGCGGTGCAGCGCATGTCTACGAAACTGCGTTCGTTGGCTCTAACGCTTGCATTGAAGATTGTGCTGAAGTGTTTGGGCGGGCTATGGTCGCAGGTGACGTAACGATCTGCGGTAAGGCCAAGGTCGGTGGGTTCTGCCTCTTGTCTGGCCGACTAACCGTGTACTAATGATCAAGCTGAAGGGAAAACTAATGAAGATCAAACTATTAGAAGGTGGCACATTGCCATCCAAAGCCACGTCAGGTGCTGCCTGTTATGACGTGTACGCCCGTCAGGATCTCTACATATCACCGGGCTACACGGCCCTTGTGCCCCTGGGGTTCAGCGTCCAGCTGCCTGAAGATCGTGTGGCACTAATCCTGCCTAGGTCTGGCATGGCCTACAAGCATCGTGTGACAGTGCTGAACGCACCTGGTGTCATCGACAGTGACTACCGAGGCGAATGCATGGCGATGTTAATGAACCATGGCGACACAAGCCACACGATCACAGCTGGAGAACGTGTGGCACAGATGATGATCGTGTCACTGGCAGGTGTTGTCTTTGAGGTCGTCACGAAACTGGACGAAACCACACGCGCCAATGGCGGCTTTGGGAGCACTGGACGATGACCCACACGCACAAAAAGGCCCAAGAGAACTACATGAGGGCTAAGGACCGTCTTTTTGCTTTGGAGTGTGACGACTCCATCCACAGCGAGAACCATGCATGGTGGGCTGAGGTCAAACGCGCTAGGCTTGATGTCCAGCGATATGCCGCTATCGTAGAACAATGGAAGACCAATGAATCGTCCAGCCTGTGAGACACCCAAGTGCAAAGGATACCAAGATGTCATCGACAAAGACCAAAAGATCTGTGCCGAATGTTACCTCCAAAAACGTGGATTGGGTGGCGACACCCGGAGGTCTATGGCCCGTAGTTATCCACAGCCTTCTAATGGTCATCGTCGTGGTAAACGCTATCCTCTAAACTACTAGGACTAAAGGCTTTTTGAGCACCCAAACGACAGGACATTAGCTAGGATGACGACCACCTGTGCAATTAAGCCTTGCTTCCGCCCTATGGGGCCTAGGGGTCCACCCTATGATCGATACGATCAATCGGAAGAACGTTAGACCTGTCGATATAATCTAACGTAAAGATCTAAAGAACCTAAAGACACTAAAGGAACCTAAGATGACTAAAGACCCTGACGTGTCAACATTCATGTCTTCCATCATCAAAACCAAAGCGCATAAGGTTTATTGTTCGGTCCTCTCACCGCACCTAACGAACATACGGGTGTCTCAGTTGACTAGCTCTGTCGTCGTGGACATCAGAGATGCTCTGCTGAAGGTCTACAAGCCCTCTTATGTGTCTAATTTGGTCTCATTCTTAATCCAAACGCGCCATCAGGCAGACCTAAGAGACCTGGATGTGCCCTCTAAGCCTCTAGGACGAGGCCTGAGGCCCCAAGTCAATCATCGGACTAGGTACTTACTAGAGGGGGAGGAGGAGCGCCTCCTAGAGGTCTTAGAACCGACCAACACTCAGAGCTTTAGGCCTGATATTGTCGAGATCCGTCAGGATCAATACGATCTTGTGGTCTTTTTGCTCGACACGGGCTGTCGGTACAGTGAGGCCAGTGGCACACCGTGGGACGCCGTCGACACCAAGGACTGGAAGTACGTCACGCTCTATCGGACTAAGGTTCACAATGAAGGTCGTGTGATGCTGACAGACCGGCTCAGGGACACACTGAAGGCTCGCTATTCCAAGCGTGGCAACCACCTGTATGTTTGGTCGTCGAAGGTAGACCCTGAGAAGCCCCGGACCTACAGTGTCAAGGGTATCATGCGGGCTGTAGAGCAAGCGGGACTAAACCGGAATCATCTGGTAGAACGGTATGGTCGCTTCACCACCCACAGCTTTAGGCACACGTTTGCGTCCAAGCTAGTCCAATCGGGCCTCAGCCTGTACGCCGTATCGACACTGTTAGGACACAGCGACGTACAGATGACCAAGCGCTATGCCCACATGGCTCCAGACCGTGATGCAGCTGAGGCCGCGTCGATCTTAAACAAGTTGAGGACACCCAATGAACACGCTCAATGACCAGCTCGCCAAGATTGCAGATGACCTTAAGACTGACGAGGAGAAGATCCAAGTGGAGCAAGAGCTTGCGAGCATCGAACGGGGCATTCAGCTCATTAAGAACACCGCCTGGTCTCAAGGTTCTACGCTGATCGACACCGACGCCGGTCGCTCCATGCTGCAAGAGCTGATGGAGACCCTGCGACGACCGATACAAGAGGACCAGGACATGGCTGCTGCTGGCATTGGTGCTGGTGGGCCAGGTGTTAGGCCTGAGTGGTGGTGGCTCATCCAGTTCATCCCAGCTGAGAAGCTGGCGTACCTCACGATCCGTTCTGTCCTGTCGATCAAGATGAACAAGATCTCTCTTGGTCGTAAGGCCAACGCGATCTGTCTGGAGATTGGCAACACCATCAAGATGCAGATTGAGTTCGAAGCGTGGGCGCGTAAGACCAAAGACGATCAGCGTGAGAACGGTGGTATCGACGTGGCCGCGATGCTCTTAAGGACCGCTAAGAACATGAACGCCCGTCAGTGGACATCGTACCGGCGTAAGATCGAAGACATTGAGACCCTTGAGTGGACCAAAGAACAGAAGCTTAGGATCGGTGCCAAGCTGTTAGACACCCTGATCATACATGGCGGTGGGTTCTTTGAGCTTGAGTACGTCAGGTTCAGAGGGAAGACCGAACGCCAAGTGTTCCTCACGCAGGCCTGTCGCCTGATGGTCGATCAGATCACAGGCCACGTTGGTATCAACAGTCCTATTCTTAGGCCTATGATCGTACAGCCACGCCCGTGGTACTGGTCGCCAAGCCAGAAGAAATACACAGGTGGGTACTATCAGATCCAGGTGGACTTTATTCGTGGTTCGATCCACAGGCACACAGGTGATCTGAATGATCCCATCAGCCAAGAGGCCCTTGATGCTGCGAACAACGTCGGTAAGGTCTGGTGGCAGATCAACAAGCCAGCGTTTGCTTTGATCAACGAGGCCCGTCAGTTACCACACAGCTTGTTCAAGAACATACCTGACCCTGACCCGATCGAAATGCCTAAGCGAAAGACCGACGACGAATGGGTCGATATGACTAAGGTCGAAAGGTCCGAGTGGAAGTACACATTGACCAAGATCCACAGTCAGAACGCCCGTGACGAAAGCAAACGCGAGAGCGCGCTGCGTAAGATCTCTATTGCCTCAGAGCTTATGGCCTCCAGGTTCTCACGGTTTACATATCCTCAGAAGATCGACACACGCACCCGACTGTATTCCATACCTCCAGACCTGAACCCCCAGGGTGATAACCTAAGCCGTGGGCTCATTGAGTTTGCATTGTCGGAGCCTCTTGGTCCGCGTGGTCTCTATTGGATGGCTGTAAAGCTGTGCAACATGTACGGTGCAGACAAACTTAGCTTCGAAGAGATGCAGCAGTGGGCCAAGGATCATCATGATCTGATTGTCGATAGTGCCTTAAGCCCATTGGATGGTGAACGCTTTTGGACTACAGCTGAGAAGGAGCTGGAGTTCTATGCCACATGCGTCGAATGGTGTGACGCCACTGGCATGGATAACCCAGAGCTGTACCTTAGCCACCAACCGTCACACCAAGACGGTAGCAACAACGGACTGCAACTGTTGTCGTTGCTTGGTCGAGACCCGATAGGCGCACAGCTGACCAACTGTTCATCAGATCCACAGCGCTTTGATATCTACCAGAACACGGCAGACCTGTTGGCATCTAAGGTATCGATGGACGCTGCTAATGGTGATCCTATTGCCATGACGTGGGCTGGTAACATCACAAGGTCTACGGTCAAACGTGCCTGCATGACGACACCGTATGGGGTGACACCTCGTGGCATCATGGATCAGCTGATTGAGGACGGACACACAGATGATCTTGAAGGACCACGCATGAAGAACGCTGCGTGGCTGAGGGACCGCCTGGTCGTGGCTCTAGATGAGACCATCGTTGCCTCACGTCCTATCATGACGTACTTCCAAGAGGTCGCTAAGACCTTGGCTAAGAACGACAAGCCTTTGGTCTGGAAGACACCGTCTGGCTGTACGATCCAGCAGTCCTATTGGAACATCAACAAGACTGATGTGCGAACGGTCATGGGGTCATACTATATGTGGTCTCAGAACCCAGACGGTGGACTGAATGCCCGTAAGCAGGCGTTGGGGTCAGCTCCTAATGTGATCCATTCGCTGGACGCTGCACTGCTGCACAAGGTGGTGAACAAACTGGTAGAAAAGGGGATCAATAGTTTTGCTACGGTGCATGACTCTTTCGCTGTTCACTATAGGCATACTGACGAGCTGCGTGACACAATTAGAGAGGTCGCGTACTCTATGTTCAGCAACGACTGGCTGCGTGACAGCTTCCATAGAGATGTGCAGTCTCGAACCCAGGTGGAGCTACCAGAGCCGCCGGAAACAGGAAACTTCGATGTGCGTGAGGTTCTCGACGCCCCTTACTTCTTTTCATAGACCCCGGAGACAACGATGACAGTAGAACTAACGAGCTGGACGACAGCACCACACCTCATAGGACCAGACGCCACCCTGGTTGATCTGATAGCGTACTATGCACGGGTGTCTAACCCTACGTCCCAAGAGAACGGGAAGGGCGCAGATAAACTGGTGCGTTACCTCTTGAAGCACCACCACTGGAGCCCTCTGGAAATGGTTCATGCCACATGCAAGATTGTGTGCAGCAGGTCCATAGGCCGTCAGATTTTGAGGCATAGATCTTTTTCGTTTCAGGAATGGTCTCAGCGCTACGCTGCAACGGAGACAGACACACCTGATCATGTTGAGGCTCGCCTGCAAGACCTGACTAACCGGCAGTCGTCTTTACAGACTGATGATCCTGAGATCCAAAAGTGGTGGCGATGGGCTCAGGACTCTGTGTCTGATCCAGCGTTCAGGCGATACGACGAGGCCTTGAAGAAAGGCATAGCCAAAGAGCAGGCCCGTTGTCTTTTGCCTGAAGGCCTCACACGTTCAACGATGTTCATGAGTGGATCTATCCGCAGCTGGGTGCATTTTGTGCAACTGCGAACAGGTCCAGAGACACAAAAGGAATGTCGAGACGTGGCCAATGGGTGTGCGAAACAGATCGCTAGGGTCTTTCCAATGATCGAAGAGTTCGTTCAGACTTGAACGACCTTAAGAACATCCACAGAAAACGAACGGAACTAACGCCAAACGAACTACAGCTGTACAGTGTGTTTGCTTGTGATACATTTATCGCAACCAATGGACAATTGCCCGTTGACATTGTTAACCAGTTTGGTAGAAACGGCATCCAAGCAAAAGATCTAATTGATCTTTGCCTTGAGACCGTTTGGCACCTCATAGATATACCACTCCAATAGACCCAAAGGAATACAAAATGGCTCGTGCTTTTAAGAACGTAATTACTCCTGTTGCAACAGCAAGCTTCACTTGGCTTGAGCGTCCTGACTCTGGCTTTGAGTTCAGCGACGACAAGTACAAGGTGACGTTGTTGTTTGACAAAGAGAGCGACGAAGGTCGTGCGTTCAAACAGAAGATGGATGAGATGACTCAAGAGCTTGCGTCCCAAGAGTTTGGGGACAAGATCAAAGGCATCCAAGGCCCTCTTAAGGATGGCGATGAGACCGAGAAGGAAGACCTTCATGGTCATTGGTTCTTGCGGACCAAGACGAAGTTCCAGCCTGGGCTGATCGACTGTGACTCTCCCCCTAAGCCTTTGTCTAGCGGCACCTTCCCACGCAACGGCGATAAGATCCGCGCTGCTATTAAGATGTTTGCTTACAAGGCAGGCAGTGCCAAAGGCGTTACGGCCATGCTGAACACCGTCCAGTTGGTCGAGCAGCGTAACTCAGAGTCCGCTGGCTTCGATGACATCGCTGGCTTTGTTGCTGATAGCGCAACAGAACTAGGATCTAATGACTTCTAAGCGATCCTACACTTTCGACATAGAGCCCGTTCCTGCTTCACGTCCTCGCATCTCCAAGTGGGGAGCCTTCTACGGCAAGCGTTACGAGCAGTTCCGGCGCTCTATGATCGTTGTGTTGGCGTCTTACGACGGACAAGAGCCTCTGTCTGGTCCTATTAAAGCAGATCTTGAGTTCGTCTGTAAGAAACCTAAGACTACCCGTCGTAAGTTCCCTATTGGTGATGTCGATAACTTCGCCAAGGGACCACTTGACTCCATGACAAAGCATGGTGGCTTTTGGAAAGACGACGACCAGATTGTAGATTTGACTGTAACAAAACGATATCCAAAAGAAGGCGAAAAGTATGGAATCATTTTCAGCTACGACAAGCGAGACAGTAGAGACTAAGCTGCCTTGCGGTGACTGTGGATCGTCAGACGCTATGGCGCTGTACGACGATGGTCACACCCACTGCTTCTCTTGTGCCACGACTAGGCAACCAGACACGTTGGTGTCCAAGGAACCAGGACCCCCTAAGAATAAAAACCTTATGCCCTTTGGCCACTACACGGCCATTGAGGATCGTAAGTTATCCGAAAAGATCTGCTCTAAGTTCGGCTACTTTGTGACTGAAGATAACAAAGGCCGGACTGTGCAGGTTGCACCCTATCGTAATTCCAAGGGTGAGCCTGTGGCTCAGAAGGCACGAACAGAAGACAAGCAGTTCTACACCGTTGGTGACATGAGCAACGTGCAGCTGTTTGGTCAGCACCTTTGGAAACCAAGCATCCGGCTTGTGATCACCGAGGGTGAGATCGATTGCATGTCGTATGCCAAGGTCACAGATGGACGTTGGCCTGTGGTGTCAATACCAACAGGTGCTGCATCAGCCGTCAAAGCTATTAAGAATAACATTGAGTTCGTTGAGTCATTCGACTCAGTGATCCTGATGTTTGATATGGATGACGCTGGACAGAAAGCAGCAAGAGAAGTTGCAGACACCATCAAACCGGGCAAGGCCGCTATTGCTAGTCTGTCGATGAAGGACGCCAACGAGCTGTTGGTTGCCAGTCGTGTCAAAGAACTATCTGAAGCTGTATACCAAGCGTCTCCCCATAGGCCTGACGGCATCGTCAACGGTATGGAGCTATGGGATGAGGTTTCTAAAAGTATTGAAGTGGGTCTCAGCTACCCTTGGAAGAGCTGGAACGATGTCTTATTCGGACTACGCCCGCGTGAGGTGGTCACTATATGTGCTGGCAGTGGAGTGGGCAAGAGCACTATATGCGCGGAACTTGCTTTCAAGATCGCTATTGGAGACGATAGAAAAGTGGGTTACGTCGCGCTTGAAGAAGGACTAGGGCGCACAGGTCTACGCATGATGTCGTTGGCTTTGAACAAGCCGATCCATTTGCCTAATGACATCACTGAAAAGGAACGACGCCAAGCTTTCGATGCTGTGTTGAAGCCGGGTAACTTCTTTTTCTATGATCACTTTGGGTCTTTGGACTCCGACAATCTCCTGAACAAACTGAACTACATGGTCCAAGCGCTGGGCGTAGAGGTCTTAGTGCTAGACCATCTGTCCATCTTGGTCTCAGGTCTAGACTCATCGCAGCTTGGTGGGTCAGGCGATGAGCGCAAGGCTCTGGACTATGTAATGACACAGCTCAGGTCGTTCACTGAGCGTACCAACTGTTGCCTCTTGTTAGTGTCGCACCTCAAGCGGCCCCAAGGGGACAAAGGACACGAGGGTGGCGAGAAGGTCTACCTGTCTCACCTTCGTGGATCAGCTGCTATTGCACAGCTAAGTGATAGCGTCATCAGTATATCAAGAGACATGTCATCAGGTGAACAAGAGATCCATGTGTCCTGCCTAAAGAACAGGTACGCAGGGATCACTGGTGACATGGGCACTCTTGAGTACAACCCAGAAACCGGAAGACTAACAGAGGTAATAGATGAGTTCTCATAAAGGGCGTCGAACCAAGAGGCGTCAGATCCGACAGAAACTTGTCGATCTAAAGGGTGGTGTTTGTGAAAGCTGCGGACAAGAGCATGACGCTTGTGTCTTTGACTTTCATCACAGAGACCCAGCGACTAAACGGTTTGTGTTGTCGGTAAGCGGCATGACAGATCACTCTTGGAAAGATGTTCTTGAGGAGGCGATGGGCTGCACGATGTTGTGTGCCAACTGCCACCGGATGTTACACGAAAAGGAACGACAGAATGACGACGCTCATAGCGGACATAGAGACCGATGGGTTTCTCCATCAAATGACACTCTGCCACTGTTTAGCAATCAAGGACACAACTGAAGATGTTGTCACAATTTACGCAGACCACGAGGGTTATAGCCCAATCCATGAGGGACTCAGCCGACTGTCTAGAGCAGATTGCGTTGTCTTCCATAACGGAATTGGATTCGACATCCCAGCCATCGCTAAACTTTATGGAACCAGAATTGTCGATCACTCAAAAGTCTTTGACACGTTGGTTGGAAGCCGTCTCAAAGACTCAACAAGAAGGGGCCACTCTGTTAAAGACTATGGCCGAGAGTTGGGAGAAGAAAAGCTAGAGTACAGCGACTTTACCAAGTTCACTGATGAGATGGCTGAGTATTGTAAGGTCGATGTTAAGATCACGCAGTACGTCTACGACAAGACCAAGAGCGTAAAGGACTCTGACGCCTACAAGCTTGAAGCAGACTTTGTTCGTGTCCTTCAGCTTCAAGAGGAACACGGGTTTCGTTTGGATCTCGACAAAGCTAATGACCTTTGCTCTGAGCTGCGCCAAGAGATCTCCAACCTTGAGGAAGAACTACAAGACCTCTGGCCCTCGAAGACCATAGAGCGTTGGTCCGAGAAGACCGGCAAGCGCCTCAAGGATAAGGTCGAGGTGTTCAATCCAGGCTCACGCAAGATGATTGCAGAACGTCTGGCTGAGACACACGACTGGAAACCAAAGAGCTTCACGCCCTCTGGTGGCCCTAAGATTGACGAGGTGGTCTTGTCAAACCTGCCGTACCCAGAGGCCAAGCAGCTCGCTAGGTTCTTCAGGGTCCAAAAGCAGCTGGGTCAACTCAGTGACGGTGACAACGGATGGCTTAAGCTGGTGCGTGGTGATCGTGTCCATGGCGGTGTGTCGTCTATGGGTACAGCTACGCACAGGTGCAGTCACTTCAAGCCCAACATGGCACAGGTCGATAAGAAAGATCTGCGTATGCGTGAGGTCTGGGTGGCTGACGAGGGTCAGGTTCTTGTGGGCTGTGACGCTGATGCCTTGGAGCTGGTGTGCCTAGCGCACTACCTGGGCAAGTACGACAACGGTGTCTATCGTGATGCCTTGTTGTATGGCTCCAAGGAAGAAGGCACCGACGTTCACTCTAGAACCCAGAAGCTTGTGGAACTTCCGACACGAGACGAAGCCAAGCGGATGCAGTACGCCTATCTGTATGGTGCTTCAGATCGTAAGCTCGCTTCGATATCCAAGGAAGCGGGTGGTCCTCTCAAGGATGGCAAAGAGATCCGCAAGCGTATGGACGAAGGCATCGATGGCCTTGGTGAATTGTCTGATGGTATCCAGAAGAGAGCTAAGGCTGGTTGGTTCAAGGCTATCGATGGTCGTAAGATAACCATCAGGTCTCCACACAGCGCGCTGAACTTCTTGCTTCAGTCCTGTGGTGCTGTTGTCATGAAGAAGGCAGTGCAGGTTTTCCACTATGACCAAGCGGTAAAGAACAAACTGGTGGTGGACGGAGAGCCTCAAGGTTTTTCTTATGTGGCTAATGTCCACGACGAGGTTCAGTTTAGTTCTGACCCTGGTATTGCTGATGCTGTCGGTCAGACGTTTGCCTCTAGCATAACTGAAGCTGCTGTTCGTCTAGGCATGCGGTGTCCTCTCAGTGGCACTTATGAGATAGGCGCTAACTGGAAGGAAACACACTGATGACTGTAGCTCTCCTTGATGGAGACATTGTTGCCTATCGATGTGCCATTGTTAACGAGGTGGACTTCGATGGCGACAAGATCTTTGATGCCCCTAGTGTCGAAAGATCCATAGACACTATGGTCCAGAGTTGGCAAACCATGGCCAAAGCTGGCAGTAGTATCGTGTGTCTGTCTGATGTCACTCATAAATACTTTCGACACATCATCTACCCACAATACAAAGCCAACCGCAAAGGAAACGCTAGGCCTGTAGGTCTTGGGCATGCCATCAAGTATCTTGAAGACAACTACAAGATTGCTAGGCGTCCAGGCCTTGAGGCTGATGATGTGATGGGCGTCTTCGCTGGCTCTAAACACATATCAGATCCAGTGATTGTTTCCATTGATAAAGACATGATGACTGTCCCAGGTCGCGTGTTGAATCCCAACAAGATGAACAGGGCTCAGAAGATATCAGAGAGATCAGCAGATCGCATGATGTTCTATCAGGCTTTGGTTGGCGACTCGACTGATGGATACCCTGGTGCCAAAGGCATAGGACCAAAGAAAGCGGAGAAGCTTTTAGATGAACATGCGAACCCTCTGAGGCTTTGGGACGCTATGGTCAAACTATTTGACAACGAAGAGCAAGCCACGCTGATGGTGCAGCTGGCTCGTATCCTACGTCACACTGATTACAACGAAGAGACAGGAGAAGTACGCTTATGGAGCGCGTCGAACCCAAACTTGTGGATCACATCCACCCCCGACATTACAAGCGAGGAGGAATCGAAACCATTGATTACATCCGAGCCATCTGTCGAGACCTCCCCGGAGACGAAGCCGTCTACGTTGGAAACATCATCAAGTACGTCTCAAGATACCAAGCCAAGAACCCGCAAGACCCGTCGCAAGACCTGAAGAAAGCGGAGTGGTACTTGAACGAACTACTAAAAGTGTTAAGCGAAAAGAAGGAACTGTCTGTATGAACAACTACATACCTAACGACTATCAGAACTTCATTGCTCTTAGTCGTTATGCACGATGGAAAGATGACAAACAACGACGTGAGAACTGGGGAGAAACTGTAGATCGTTACTTCAACTATGTGGTTGATTATGTTCAGAAAAAGCAGGACATAAAGAAATTAGACATAGACGTAGACACCCTTAAACAGTCTGTTCTTAGCCTTGGTGTTATGCCTTCTATGCGAGCCATGATGACTTCTGGTCCTGCGTTAGATCGCTGCCACGTTGGCGCGTACAACTGTAGTTATGTACCAGTAGATAGCCTACGTTCTTTCGACGAGGCCATGTACATTCTAATGTGTGGCACAGGCGTTGGCTTTAGTGTCGAACGTGAGAGCGTTATGAAGCTGCCTGTTGTCGGCTTTAAGAGCGATGCTTCTGGAACTGTCAACGGACAGACCATCGTTGTTGAAGACAGTAAGATTGGTTGGTGCAAAGCTCTTAAGGATCTAATATATCTTCTATACCGTGGTCATGTTCCCAAATGGGACACATCAAAAGTTCGACCAGCAGGCGCACGACTAAAGACCTTTGGCGGACGGGCGTCTGGTCCTGAGCCGCTTGAAGATCTGTTTAACTTCTGTGTCGAGAAGTTCGATAAGGCCCAAGGCCGTCGTCTACATTCTGTAGAAGCTCACGACATCATGTGTAAGATTGGTGAGATCGTTGTGGTCGGTGGTGTCCGACGCAGCGCGTTGATCTCCCTGTCAAACCTCAGTGACCCGTCGATGCAAAAGGCAAAGTCTGGTGACTGGTGGACACGAGAGCCCCAGCGTGGCCTAGCGAACAACAGCGTATCGTACAAAGAGAAGCCCGATATGTCTGTGTTCTTTCAAGAGTGGCATTCGCTCTACGAAAGTAAATCAGGTGAGCGTGGTATCTTCAACCGAGAAGCAGCTCGTAAGCAGGCTGCTAAGAATGGCAGACGAAACACAGACAAGGACATCGCTTGGGGAACCAACCCATGCAGCGAGATTATCTTACGGCCCTATCAGTTCTGCAACTTGTCTGAGGTTGTTGTCCGATCAACCGACAGCCTTGGAGATCTAAAGGAAAAGGTACGCCAAGCGACAATCTTAGGAACCTTACAGTCTTGCTTGACGGACTTTAAGTACCTTCGCCACATTTGGAGAAAGAACACTGAGGAAGAACGGCTGCTTGGCGTCAGCCTTACGGGCATCATGGATCATCAAGTTCTTAATGGCTTTGAGGGCCTAGAGAAAACCGCAACGTGGCTGGAAGAACTAAAAGAAGTGGCCGTTGCTGTGAACGCCGAGCTGGCGTATGAGCTTGGCATCCCACAGTCTGCTGCTATCACATGTGTTAAGCCAAGCGGTACGGTGTCTCAGCTTGTTGACAGCGCTAGTGGCATCCACGCTCGACACAACCCACACTATGTACGCACAGTTCGTGGTGACATTAAAGATCCAATGACTCAGTTCATGATCAACTCTGGTATTCCATCAGAGCCTTGCTTCATAAAACCTGAAAGCACTGTGGTCTTTTCGTTCCCAATGAAAGCACCAGAGAACGCGGTGTGTCGTAACGATCTAACGGCCATCGAACAGTTGAATTTGTGGAGCGTATACCAAGACCATTGGTGCGAACACAAACCAAGTGTTACTGTGAGTGTCAAAGAAAACGAATGGCTAAAGGTAGGAGACTGGGTCTATGAGAACTTTGACAAGATTTCAGGCATATCTTTCCTACCTCACTCTGACCATTCTTATAAGCAAGCTCCGTATCAGGATTGCACTGAAGCTGAGTATGCTGCGCTTAAAGAAGCGATGCCACCAGCTCTTGACTGGACTAAGCTCCAAGATTACGAGCGTGAAGACAACACGTCAGGTTCGCAAGAACTGGCCTGCACAGCAGGAGTATGTGAAGTTGTGGACATCACAAGTCGTTAAAAAGTACAGATAGAAAAGGGCTTCTGCCTATGAATGACGACGTTCTTGTACCTATGAGATCATATGAACTTGTCGAGATGCTAGACAAAACATATCCTCATAGGTGCAAACGTCTAGGAGAACCAGACGACGAGCATCAGCGCTACGCTGGTGTTCGCGATCTCCTTGACGATCTTTTAGGACTGATTGAAGAGCAGGAGAAGACAGATGAGTATTAAGGTATCCTCTTCTCTTAAGGGAGAGTTCAGCCGTATCAAAGATCTGTTTCCTGCGATACAAGCTGAGACTAGGTACAAAGACTTTAGCATAAACTACGAGAAGCTACAGAACCTGTACTACAATCAGTTTGATGAGAACCCTATTATCAAAGTGTTCTATGCGTTTGATGGTAAGGAGCTTGTAGGGTTTGGTGCGTTCGTGATCACAGCGCACTACTTTACAGACGAGCTGATTGCGTCAGACATAATCGTTTATGTTCGACCAGAGCGTCGTGGATCTTCAGCAGCTGTTAAGATCCTAAAGAACTACATTCTGTGGGCGGATCAACAAAAGGCAACACACATAACTCTTGGTATATCTACTGGGATACATCCAGAAAAGACCAAGCGTTTTTACGAACGACTAGGGTTTAAGACTATCGGAACAATGCATTGTTTAGAATAACAAAGGAAAAAGACTATGGGATTTATGGCACCCAAACCGCCAAAGCCTGCACCTCCAATGCCTACGCCTACACCCCCACCTACAGAACAAGTTGCAGGTCTTCCTGAAACACGAGCTGTGGCGCGCGCTAAGGCTAAAGAACCAACGGGCTTTAAGCAGTATCGTATTCCACTGATTGGTGGTGTAGATGCTACAGCAGGCTCAGGATTAAACACTAGGACTGGTGTGTAAATTATGAAATACGAGACCTGTCACGCACGATACGAGGCGATGAAACGGAAGCGTGATCCATTTCTACGACGGGCTCGTGAGTGTGCCGAACTAACAATCCCACCACTCTTACCGCCTGAAGGACACACAGAGTTCACTCTTCTTCCTGAGCCATATCAGGGACTAGGGGCACGAACCGTTGTCTCTCTGGCCTCACGGCTTATGGTCGCGATGTACCCGCCTGGTAAGCCTTCGTTCCGATTGAACATCCCATCAGAAGCTAAGATCAAGTCTGGCGAGATGACCATCGACCCTGCCATTGAGCATGGTTTGGTTATGTCTGAGTCTCTAATCCAAAGTGAAATCGAACGTCGCGATTGGCGGTCGTCTACTAACCTTGCTCTTCAGTATCTCATCGTCACAGGCAACGCCCTTGAGTTCATGATGCCAGACAATTCGATCCGGCTGTTCCGACTGGATCAATACTGCATCAGCAGGGACATGATGGGTGCTGTTCGTGAGATCATCACTGAAGAACACCTGTCTCCTGAAAGCTTGCCTGATGATATCAAAGGGCTTGTGACTGCGGAAGACTATAGCGGTGATCGTGTGCCTGTCCTAACTCATACTCAGCTACAGGACGACGGCACCTACTACGTTTACCAAGAGGTCAACAAAGAACGTGTGCCTAACAGCGAAGGCGAGTACGAGGTTCTACCCTACAACGCACTTCGTTGGACCTCAGTAATCGGTGAGGACTATGGGCGCGGTAAGATCGAAGAGCATCTACCGGACTTCCGAGCTATCGACGCTTTGTCCAAAGCTCTGCTCGACGGCAGTGCGATGGCCTCTCGTAACGTCACTATGGTTCGCCCTAATGCTGCGGGTGGTCTGAACCTACGGCGTCGTATTGCTACTGCGAACAACGGTGAGATCATCGTCGGTAATCCTGAAGACGTTGTGATGCTTCAGTTCCAGAACACCAATGGTCTTCAGATCAGCGCTCAGGAACTAGATCGCCTGACACGAGAGATCGGCGGTGCCTTTATGCTTGGGTCTGCTGCTACTCGTGACAGCGAACGGACTACGGCCTACGAGATCCAAAGGAACCAACAGGAACTAGAGGCTACCCTGGGCGGTGTGTACAGCCAGCTTAACCGGGCGATGCAACAGCGTCGTTTGGAACGGTTGATCGTACAGATGCAACAGAACGAACAGTTGCCTGTGTGGCCTAAAGGTCTAATTGAACCTACGATCCTTACGGGCCTTGAGGCTCTTGGTCGTGAGAGCGATGTGACCCGTGTACAAACGGCTCTTCAGTTCCTACAAGGCCTGCCGCCTGAAGTTCTGGCGTATGTCAAATGGGACGAGTTGCTTTACAAGGTGTTCTATGGCCTGAGTCTTCCTGACTCTGTGAAGACACAACAAGAAGTGCAGGAAGAACAACAACAGCAGCAAATGATGCAGGCTCAGAACCAAGCTATGGCAGCTGGTGGACAAGAGCTTGCAACAGGAGCAGCTCAAGCTATGATGTCTCAGGCGCAGGCCCAACCCCCCACACAATAAGGCATTTCCAAAATGGCTGAAGAAGCACCAGAACTAGGATCAGATGAGTACAATCAGCTTATGGCTGAGAAGTTCAAAAACCCTGGTGATGAGCCTGACGAAGATCTATTACCTCTCCAAGAAATGCCTTCTGATGGCATGGAGAAATACTATGATAACGATACAGGAACTTATAATTGGGAAGCACACGCGCGAGAGCTGCTCTTCAACGCGAACGGACGACCAAAGACCCAAGAAGAGAAAACCAAAGATGCTGAAAAGGCCTCAGAAGAACCAAGCCCAGAAGCCGAAGAACAAGAAGTATCAAACATTCTTGTCAAGGCAGGCCTAGATACAGAGGAGATTGGGCAGAAGATTATCGACGATGGTGATCTATCTGCTGAAGACTATGAGGCCCTTAAGAAAGTTGGCATCCCAGAAGAGCTTATTAAGTCCTATGTCCAATCGTATCGTTACCAGTTTGAAGCCGAGCGTAAAGCTGCTTTGGAATACCTTGGTGGCGAAGAGCAGTGGGCTGAGACTATGCGGTGGGCTGACCAAAACCTATCTGAAAAAGAGGTTGCGGATTTCAACAGCCTTCTATCAACGTCTTCGTGGCGCTTGGCAGCGGATGGTCTAAAGGCCAGGATGTCAGAAGCCACAGGCACACGACCAGCCACGCGAGAGCCTAACCTAGTACAAGGCACTCCTGCTGCAATCTCTGGATCTTCAGGATATCGAAGCAAAGCTGAGATGAAAGCAGACATGTCTTCTAAAGAATACACCACGTCACCACGGTTCCGACAGCAGGTTGCCCAAAAATTACAATCAGCTACTTGGGACTTGGACAACTAAACTATCATTCTTCTGCCCTAACGACTAGCTGAGACCCCGATACGTCGGACAATCCCACGAAGTTAACAGAGCAACCCAACCCACTTTTACCTTCAATCTCATTAGGAGAAAATAAATGGCATTAGGTGATGCTTCCTCTCCAGTTCGCTTTGGTAAGGGTGCTTCGTCTCCAGTTGACAATCGGGAATTGTTCCTCAGTGTCTTTGGTGGCGAAGTGCTCACGGCCTTCGACAGCGCAACTGTTACTCTCGACAAGCACTTCATTAAGAATCTTTCTGGTGGTGCTAAATCCTATCGTTTCCCTAAAACTTGGAAGGCGTCTGCTGAATATCACACGCCGGGTTCTGAGCTGCTGGGCACCGATCTTTCGACCAGCGAACAGGTCATCACGGTTGACGACATCCTTGTATCGCACTACGCGATCTCTGATATCGATCGTATCCTGTCTCACTTTGACATGCGTTCCATCGTCTCTAGCGAGATGGGCCGAGCGCTTGCTAAGGTGTTCGATCAGAACGTGTTCCGTCAGTTGATCTTGGCATCCCGTACCGCAGCAGCGTCTCCGTTCCCTGGTGGCGTTACTGTTACGGACGCCAACTTGGCTAACGACGCAACGCCGTCTGGTATCACTTGGATCGATGCTATCCGCGAAGCGAACATTGCGTTGTTTAACAACGATGTTCCAGAGGATATGCAGCGGTACTGTGCTGTTCCTGTGGAAATCTTCGATGCCATCAAGTATGCGACCGACTCCAATGGTCAATACTTGGTTCTGAATCGTGACTTCCAGGCAGACAACGCAGGCGGTATCACTGACCGTGCTGAGATGATCAACATCGATGGTGTGATGGTGGTTAAAAGCCGCAACATGCCGACGACAGATGAATCGTCTACGGCTACGGTGTTCAGCAAATACCGTGCTAACTACTCGACGACGGTCGGTGTCATGTGGTGCCCACAAGCTATTGCTACTTGCAAGCTTATGGACATTAGCCTTGAGACCGAACGTGACGTTCGTCGTCTTGAAGACTTCTTGGTCTCCAAGCTCTTCGTTGGTCATGGTGTTCTGCGTCCAGAAATGGCCGTAGAGTTCAAGTCCAGTTAATCTGATTGAGGGGCTGCTTGTAGGAATACAGGTGGCCCCTCAGTTTTTCAGGAGGTACTATGGGTCTAAGTAAGATCGAAGCTGTTAACATTGTCCTAGAGTCTATCGGTGAATCACCCGTTTCGTCTCTTACCTCTGGCCTTCCTGATGCTGAAGCAGCTGAAAGCAAGCTTAACGAAGTTAACAAGTCCGTCCAAGCGCGTGGGTGGCACCAGAACATCGATTACAATTTGAAACTGACACCTAATAACAGCAACCTTATTTATATTCCATCGAACTATTTGCGCGTTGATACGACACAAGAACACAAATCTATCAATGTCACTGTTCGTAATTACAACAACCGTTTGGCTCTTTACAATATCAAAAAGCAGACCTACGAGTTTACACAAAACTTGAATGTAGACGTTGTGTACCTATTAGAGTTCCAAGATCTTAGCTTAGAACTAAGCACATACATTGCGTACCTTTCAGCTCGTAAGTTCCAAGAGTCCCAAATGCAATCTGTGGCTCTAGATAACTTTACACGACGTGGTGAGATGGAAGCCTATGCAGCCTTGTTGGACGCTGAGTCTGAAACAGACGACGCCAACATCTTGACGGACAGCCCTTACGTTGCATACGCAACCTATCGACATCACGGACTGTACGGGCGGTAGAATGGGAACACTTGTAGAGCAGTCGCTTAGGACGTTATACCAAGGTGTCAGCCGTCAACCTGACTCTCTAAGGCTTACCGGACAGGTACAAGAAGCAACCAATGTTCTCACGTCTGTGATCAGCGGTGGCCTAGAGAGCCGCCCGTCGTCGCGTCACGTCAATAACAATACATTCGCTTATACAGCTGATAAACCTTGGTGTTACTCTTACGTTAGAGACGCAGTAGAACAGTATATTATTGTCGTTAAGAATGGTGATCTAAAGGTCTACAATCTAGCTGGTACAGAGCAGACTGTTACGTTCCCTAACGGCAAAACATATCTAACTAACACCAATCCATCAGAAGGCTTCACTGCAACGACCATTGGCGACATAACGGTCATTGGTAATAAAGCAATCACAGTTGCTATGGCTGAGACAGACTATGTAAGCTCTGCCAATCCTTCTGCTTTGATAACGTGTAGAACAACCACAACAGGAACTAACGCACTTATTGTTGACAACCTGAATGACACAGCAACAGACGGAATAGAAGTCTGGAGTAAGACTGGCGCTATTGACGGATCTTCTGTTGGCGACAACATTATAACCCACGCAGTATTCACAGGTTTCACAAGTGGTTATCAAAACTTCACGGTAGAACAGAAACCCAACGACCACGATCTTACTGTGGTACTAACGAACACTGCTGGTCACGAGTTCACAGCTGTTCCTAATGGATCTGACGCCACATATGGCATTAGTGTCTCAAGGCAACTTGTAGATATTCCTGCTGATTCTCACACTCACGTTATAACCTCTGCGACACAAGCTAATCCTGTTGTCATAACGACATCCGACGCGCACCACTTCGAGAGCTATCAAGAAGTAAGCATTGATAGTGTCGTGGGTATGACACAGCTCAACGGTAATCGGTACTTTGTAAGCAAACTGACGACAACCACGTTTGCTCTTTATTCAGATTACGACCTGTCTACGTCTGTGAACGGCACAGGATACACTGCGTACACAAGCGACGGTAATACCATCACCACTAAGGTGTATGCTGACACACGGACCTCTAGGGGTTTGCTTCCTAACTGGGCTCCTGATGGTTCCTATGTGTATCTGTCTGCTACTGATACGACTGATGGCTATTGGGTTAAGTTCAACACATCACAAGACGCTTGGATCGAAGCAGCCAATCCGTATCAAAACAACGCTTTTGACATGACGACGATGCCTCATTTCCTGACGCGGAATGCTGACGGAACTTTTACGTTTGGTCATGGGACTTACGATGCTCGTGAGGCCGGTGATACACAGACACTTCCAAACCCAGACTTTGTGGGCAAACAGATCACACAGATCACAACGCACCGTAACCGTCTTGTGATTGTGTCAGGCGAAACTGTGTTCTTCTCACGCTCACGGTCCTTCTTTAACTTCTGGCGGCAGTACAGTACCCAGGTTTTAGACAGCGATCCCTTTGGTCTTCAGGCCTCTAGTGACGATGTGAACGAACTGGTCCATGCGTTCCCCTTCAGGCGCTCTTTGTTCTTAAGTTCCGACAGGTCTCAGTTTGAGGTGTCGTCTGATCAGCAGGTGTTTACGTCAAAGAACGCAGTGATCGATACAGCTACGGCGTACATCACAGAACCCAAGTGTGATCCTGTGGCCCTAGGGAACCGTATGTACTTTGCAGCCAAGAGTGGTCGAGACGCTCTGGTGTTCGAGTATCAGTACAACGATTCGTCCCTATCGACCACAGCTGAAGACATCACGATCCACGCCCTTGGGTACATACCGGCACCTATCGTCCACATAGCGGCTGATAGTGCCAATGAGATGATGTTCTGCATATCTGACTCAGATCGCAGCTCCTTGTACATCTACAAGACCTATACGGAGCAAGATACCAAAGCACAAAGCGCCTGGTCCAAATGGGACTTTGGCACAGGGACGTACATCCACTGGGTCGGTGTTGTTCTAGGCGACCTGTACATGTACGTCACCAGAGGCACTGAGACGTTCATTGAGAAAATAGAACTAAGGTACGAGCTGTCAGACGACAAGCACCCGTACCAGATCTGTCTAGACCAGACGTTTAATTTCCAAGGATCTTACAGTGTCTCAACGGGCCTAACGACCTGGACGACGCCCTATCTGCATAACAACAAAGCAGCTGTTGTCTTATCCAGCGACTTCCCAACAGGGCAGGTGGGTGAGCGGCTTGCTGTGCTGTACCCAACAGCAACCACCATGACTGCTGTGGGTGATTATTCAGCAGCAGACGCTATCCTGGGCGTTCCATTCACCCAAGAAGTCCAACTGTCCAAGCTGTTTGTTCGAGCAGACGCTGCTGGTAAGTTGACTGTTCAGACAGGACGGTTCCAGCTTAAGCGCCTTCAGTTTAACTACCAGGACTCAGGGTTCTTTAAGGTCGAAGTGACACCTGAGTCCCGTCCACAGCAGACGTTTACCTTTAACGGTACGCTCATTGGCACAGCACTGGTAGGTGGTATAGGCATCGAGTCCCTTGGGTCTTTCAAGGTTCCTGTCAGGACTAACGCCAACACGGTGACTATTAAAATCAAAAACGATTCAGAGAAACCCATGATCATTACGTCTATTGATTACACCGGGTTCTTCAATGAACTGACGAGACAGGAGTAAAGGCTATGTGTGAGCCCATTTCAATGACAACAATGGCAATTATGTCTGTAGCAGCTTCAGCTGCGTCAACAGCTATGACAACAATGTCAGCGAATGCACAGGCCGATGCAGAGTTTAAAGCAGCAGAACAACAGCGTAAGGCTGAAGAACAAGAAGCCCTTCGCTTGTTGGCACAGGAGCAACAAGAATCCTTAGACCAACAGTCGGATGTTGTACGCACTGCCCAAAAAGAACTAGGTGATCTACAAGCTTCAGAAACTATGCTTACCGAATCTTCTTTAGGAAGCATTCTGTTTACTGGCGAATACGGAACAGAGGTAGGCCTTGGTCGTATTTCAGAAAAAGAGGCCAGAGACGTTGGCCTAAGAAAATCGCAACAGCTTGGAGCCATCAACGAGCAGGCCAACAGAGGCAATATAGCTGCTGCTAAAGCAAGCGCACAGATTTCAAAAGCTGTTGCAGGCACTATATCAACAGCAGCTAGCGTTGGCATGAAAGCCGCTGGCGCTCCTACTACGCCATAGTGAACGGCGGGCACATGGACTTAAGGAAAAAAACATATGAAACAAGGTAGATCGACTGTTTCTATTCGTGGCCTTACAGCTGGCGATGGCGTAGGAATCCCTGCTCCTCAAGCAGAGGTGACACCAAAAATAATAGCTGATCAGAGTGCGGGCCAAACGTCAGCACTCATGGCTGCGTTCTTTAACATTGGCTCTAAGGTTGCTGAAGGACAGTTTGACAAAAGTCTTGAAAAGAGAGCTAAAGCTGCTTCTGCTCAAGGCACTAAAGATGCCCAACTAGACGCAGCTAGGGGCGTGACATCAGTATCAAAAGAGATTTCCGAAAAACATTCAGGGCCTTATGGAACATCGTATGCAAGCGCGTTAGGACATCTAACGGCTGCTAAAGCTGAAACACAGTTTGCTTCTGATGCTATCGTTAATCAAGTAAGACCAGCTGATTACGGAAAATATCGTCAAGATTGGTTTAATGAAAACTTTGCCAACGGCACTGGAAATCCGTTTCATGACAACGCTTTTGTAGATGCGTGGTCTAAAAACACTGTAGACCTGAACCACACAAACATGGTTGCAGCTAGTAAAAACGCTGTTATCAAGGCTAGAGAAGTTGTCAATACTTCAGTAAACGCACAAATAGCTAGGTCAGACCACGTCCCTAATGCTACTGCGTTTGAGTCACAGCTGTTACAAATTCGTTCTGCATATCCAAACGAGACTCAAGGCCAAAGTTCAGCGCGTTTAATGTCAATGTATGCCGAGAAAGCTTCTGAAACAATAGACGGAACAAAGTCGTTCTATTCACTTCTTAAGGCTCCCTTGTTCCAAGATCCTGAATATTTAGCAACCGTTGGCGCTCCTAGAGTATCGTTCGCAAATCTTTTTCCAAAAGAATCTAAAGCCTTAGAGCAACAAACCTTTGATAAACTCAAAAAGTTTACGACATTTGCTGGCACACAAGCTGTAGCATCTTTAACTTCACAGGCTACAGCAGCTTCAGCAGCTATTACTAACATCAGCGACATGGGGTCGTTCTATCAGGTTCAAGAGGCGCTAACAGATCTTCAATCGCAACGGATGATGTTAGAAAAAACACCAGGCACTGGTGGAGCAATAGCTGCTCTTGATACTAAGCTTTCTAAAGCACTGAATGATTTTAACATTGTTCATAATAGTGTGCAATCTATTGAAATACTTACTACTTTTTCACCAGGAACGCCTAGACACGAACAGGCATTAAACTCCTGGACTAGCCTTACCGCAGCGCAAAGAGAAACAGCGGCGGAGATTATGACAAACGGCGCTAACCTTGATGTACTAGACGACGCCCAGCAGGTCCACAGTCAGCTGTCGGCTGTTAAGGGCACAGGCGCTCCTGTTCCGGCAGCGTTTGGTAAACTCCTGACAAGCGAATGGATGACTGGTGACCAAAAC
>OJEF01000088.1_pt1 | contig 24379 bp, 18 predicted proteins | sample 1593041 | NCBI WGS metagenome assembly OJEF01 (sample SAMN05416790, study PRJEB24817) | seawater metagenome | isolation source: Sea water | place: Canada:Atlantic | collected 2013-11
CAGATAAAGATATTGAATGGTTTTTCAAAGACTACATTAAGACAAATAAGAAAATAGACTATGCTATCGAAGAAGTAAAAAAAACAAAAGATAGTTTAAAAGTTACCATTAAAAACAAACGTAACATTACTACCCCAATTGCATTATACGGTATAAAAAACAATGAGATAACTTACAAAAGGTGGTTCTCTAATATTAAAGATACACTAACTACAAGCATTCCTAAAGGTGTATTTGATAAATTAGTTTTAAATTATGAAAACATTCATCCGGAGTACAATACTTTAAACAACTATTATAATACAGATAAGAAATTCTTCAATAAACCGTTAAAGCTTTCTTTTATGAAAGATGCAAAAGCACCCAATTATAATCAAGTATTCTATCAACCTAGATTTAGCTACAACTATTATGATGGACTAATTTTGGGCATGAAATTACACAACAAACCTTTAATAAAAAGAAATTTGATAGCTAAATTCCTACCCGGTTACGCAACCAAGAGTAACAAGCTAAATGGTTCTTTTTCGTTACTATATAACCAATTTTTTGAAGATACAGATATCTATAAAATTTCATATGGTATTGCTGGAAACACACTTCAATATGCACCAGGATTATCTTATAGTTCTTTAATACCATATGTAAGTCTTCAATTTAAAAGAAAATCTTTAAGAGATGCTACTAGTAAATTTATTAGCGCCAAGGTAGTCCATATAGATAAAGAAATTCTTCCAGCGACTACAAAAACAGAGCAAGATAATTATAGTGTACTTAGTTTGAGTTATAACTACATTAACCCAGATATTATAGAAGAAACTCGCTTTAACGTCAATACAGAGATTGCTAAAAACTTTTCTAAAGTTTCTGCAGATTTTAGGTATAGAAAACTCACCTCTACCGATACACAATTAGACTTTAGGGTGTTTGCAGGGGCCTTTCTTAAAAATAATTCTGAAGGAAATTATTTTAGCTTTGGTTTAGACCGCGCAAATGATTATTTATTTGAATTAAGTTATTATGGTCGCTCAGAAGACTCCGGTATTTTTAGTCAGCAATATATTATAACAGAAGGTGGTTTTAAATCTGTTTTACCAACAAGGTTTGCTAATCAATATATGTTGTCTTTAAATTCTAGTATTGGCTTATGGCGTTGGGTAGAGCTCTACCAAGATGTTGCCTTTCTAAAAAACAAAAAAGAGCGTCTATTCTTTGGCTATGAAAATGGAATTAGATTAAACTTTGTACATAATATTTTTGAAATCTATTTTCCTCTTTACTCAAATAATGGTTGGGAGGTTTCACAAGCCTCTTATGCACAAAATATAAGGTTTACTTTTACTGGTGATGTAAATAGTATTTATAATTTTTTTAAAAGAGGTTTCTTGTAAAAAATTAAACACTCAAAAACAACTGAACTCTTTTATTACATTATTCGCAAAAAAAACATATTTTTAATTGATTTTATTGATGAATATTTAATATATTTATTTATATTTCTAAATATCAACTAAAAAAACTACCTTTGCAAGATTCCAAACCAAGAAAATAATGTCGCAAAAAACCCTGATTCAAGATAAAAAAGAACTTTCTTTTAAAGATTTTAAAGAAGAAGTTTTAAACGACTATAAAATTGCTAAAATTAGTAGAGAATGTAGTTTACTTGGTAGAAGAGAAGTTTTAACTGGAAAAGCTAAATTTGGTATTTTTGGAGACGGAAAAGAAGTGCCACAATTAGCAATGGCAAAAGCTTTTAAAAAAGGTGATTTTAGATCGGGATACTACAGAGATCAAACCTTTATGATGGCTATTGGTGAACTTACAGCACAACAATTTTTTGCCGGTCTGTATGCTCATACAAATATAGAAATAGAACCAATGTCTGCTGGAAGGCAAATGGGTGGTCATTTCGCGACACACAGTCTAAACGAAGACGGTAGCTGGAAAAACCTTACAGAACAATACAATTCCAGTGCTGATATCTCTCCTACAGCCGCTCAAATGCCTCGTTTATTAGGTTTAGCGCAAGCATCGAAAATTTATAGAAACGAAAAAAGTGTGCAGCATAAAACTAATTTTTCTAATAAAGGAAATGAAGTTGCCTGGGGTACCATTGGAAATGCAAGTACAAGTGAAGGTTTATTCTTTGAAACGATAAACGCAGCCGGTGTTCTGCAAGTTCCGATGATAGTTAGCGTTTGGGATGATGAATACGGAATTTCCGTGCATGCAAAACATCAAACTACAAAAGAAAGTATCTCTGAAATCTTAAAGGGTTTTCAAAGAGAGAATGAAGCTAATGGGTATGAAATTATTGTAGTAGATGGTTGGGATTATGTACAATTAGTCGATATATACAATAAAGCAGCAATAATAGCTAGAGAACAACATGTACCCGTTTTAATTCATGTAAAGGAATTGACACAGCCTCAAGGGCATTCAACCTCTGGCTCTCACGAAAGGTATAAAGGTAAAGAAAGACTACAATGGGAAAAAGACCATGATTGTGTGGAGAAAATGCGAGAATGGATTTTAGATTTTGAACTAGAAACAGACTCTGGAGAAACTTTACGCTTTGTAGATTCTGAAGAAGAAATAATAATTTTAGAGAAAGAAGCAAAAAAAACGGTAAACACTGCAAAGAGAAATGCTTGGAATGCCTACAATAACGAACTAATAGCAGAAACAGCAATTGCTGTGAAATTGTTAAATAGAGTTGCTGAAAAAAGTAAGAACAAGGCTTTTATCACTAAATATAAAAATGATTTAGAGAAAATAACAGAACCAATCATTAAAGATATTCTAATTGCTGCAAGAAAATCACTTCGTTATTTAAAAGAAGAAACATTTGCAGAAAAAAAAGAACTTCAAAACTTTATAAAAGCAACTGTTAAAAATGCTGATGCTGTATACTCTTCTTATTTAGTAAGTGAAAGCAAATACAGTGCCTTGAATATTGAAGAGAAAAAGCCTGTATATGCTCAAAATCAAAACTTAGTAGACGCAAGAGTTGTAATGAGAGATAATTTTGATGCTATCTTAAAAAAACACCCAGAAGTTATTATTTTTGGTGAAGATGCAGGTTTCATTGGAGATGTAAACCAAGGTTTAGAAGGACTTCAAGAAAAATTTGGTGACATAAGAGTAGCAGATACAGGAATTAGAGAAGCAACCATAATTGGACAAGGAATTGGCTTAGCTATGCGTGGTTTAAGACCTATTGCAGAAATACAATATTTAGATTACTTATTATATGCACTTCAAATAATGAGTGATGATTTGGCAACACTTCATTACAGAACTTTTGGAAAACAAAAAGCACCTTTAATTATTAGAACACGTGGACACAGATTAGAAGGAATCTGGCATGCCGGATCTCCAATGGGTGGGATTATAAACAATATTCGGGGAATACATGTTTTAGTGCCTAGAAACATGACTAAAGCTGCAGGTTTTTACAACACACTTCTAGAAGGTGATGAACCGGCATTAGTTGTAGAATGTCTAAATGGGTATCGTTTAAAAGAAGAACTTCCTTTAAACTTAGCAGAATTTAAAACTAAAATTGGCGTTGTAGAAACAGTAAAAGAGGGTACAGATATTACTATAGTTTCTTATGGTTCTACCCTAAGAATTGTTCAAGAGACTTCTAAAGAACTGCAACAAGCAGGAATTAATATAGAAATTATTGATGCGCAAAGCTTATTGCCTTTTGACTTAAATAATGATTGTGTGAAAAGTTTAGCAAAAACAAATAAACTTTTGGTAATTGATGAAGATGTTCCTGGTGGGGCATCTGCGTATCTTTTACAAGAAATTTTAGAAAAACAAAATGGTTATCAATTTTTAGATAGCAAACCATGTACTTTAACAGCAAAAGCACACAGAACTGCATATGGGACAGACGGAGACTACTTCTCTAAACCTTCTGCAGAAGATATTTTTGAAAAAGTATATGATATTATGCACGAATCTAATCCTGAAAAATACAAGAGCTTATATTAAAATACCTTTTTTGAAATTATTTAAATGCTCAAAAATCTTAGATTTTTGAGCATTTTTTTTAACATATCAAACGTAATTATTCATTTGGTTTTTAATATTTTAGTTCCATCAATTTATAAAAAATTAGGATATGAAAAAATTACTATTATATGCAATTATTTTTGTTTTTTTCCTTCCAATAGAAACTTCAGCGCAAAGAAAAAAAGAAAGAAATAAAAAAGAAGAGAAAACTGCTAATACTATTAAAAAAAGTAAAGCTATTCTATATGCTGACTTTGTAAACAAAGAAACAAAAACCGATGAAGGCTTATTTAAAGTGCATGAAAATAAAGAAGAATTCATCTATGAAATTCCCAAGTCTTACTTAGGAAAAGAAATGTTATTAGTAACCAGAATTAAAGAACTCCCTGCTGGTTTAGGAGGTGGCTATGTAAATGCTGGATCTAAAATTAATACCCAAGTTATTGTTTGGGAACAATATAAAAACAAGGTACTTCTAAAAGTAAAATCTTACAATGCGATAGCAAATGACTCTTTACCAATTTATAAATCTGTTAAGGCAAATAACTTAGAACCTATCATTTACGCTTTCGATATAAAATCTCAAAACATAGATTCAACTGCTGTGTTAGTAGACGTTACAAAATTATTTTCTACCGATGTAAAAGCAATTACCGCACTGCCAAGTTTTTATAGAAAAACATATAAAGTAAAAAAATTAGATACTTCTAGAAGCTTTATCAATAGTATAAAAAGTTATCCAAAAAATATTGAAGTTGTGCAAGATTTCACTTTTGAGTCGGATACACCACCCAGTAATAAAAGTACAAATACCATTACTATTCGCATTAATCAATCTATGATTTTATTGCCAGAGAACCCAATGATGTCAAGAGTTTATGATAAAAGAGTTGGTTATTTCTCCTTAGGCAATGTAGATTATAATTCTGAAGCCTTAAAAGCAGATAGCAAAAGATATATTAAACGCTGGCGCCTTGAACCAACAGATAAAGAGGCCTATAATCGGGGAGAATTGGTTGAACCTAAAAAACCAATTATCTATTATTTAGACCCTGCTACACCTAAAAAATTAAGAAAATATATAAAACAAGGTGTAGACGATTGGCAAAAAGTTTTTGAGACAGCTGGCTTTAAAAATGCTATTATGGCAAAAATGCCCCCAACCAATGAAGAAGATCCAGAGTTTAGCATGGAAGATGTGCGATACTCTTCTATTAGGTATGTAGCAAGCACAACTAGAAATGCGGTTGGACCATCTGTATCAGATCCCAGATCTGGGGAGATTTTAGAAAGTGATATTATTTGGTATCATAACCATTTACGTTCTTACAGGAATAGATATTTATTAGAAACTGGTGCTGCAAATCCGTCTGCAAGAACGTTAAACACTACAGATGAAGAGATTGGAGATATGATGCGTATGGTTATTGCACATGAAGTTGGCCATGCTTTAGGTTTACCTCACAATATGGCAGCTAGTTTTGCATACCCAACCGATTCTTTACGTTCCGGAAGTTTTACACAAAAAAACGGTATTGCGGCTACAATTATGGATTACGCTAGATATAATTACGTTGCACAACCTGGAGACAAAAATATTCGTTTTATAAGACAGTTGGGACCATATGACCACTATGCAATCAACTGGGGGTATCGAAAAATAGCAAATATAAATAAGCCAGATGATGAAGTTAAAATATTAAATAAATGGATTGAAGATAAAGCAGACAATCCAGTTTATAGATTTGGTGGACAACGTTTTGACCCTTCTGCACAAACCGAAGGAATAGGAAATGACCAAGTAAAATCTAGTACATATGGAATAAAAAACCTAAAAATTGTTGCCAAGAACTTACCAAAGTGGACTTCTGACCAAACTAACAATTATGAGGATTTAAGTGAATTATACAGCGAATTATTAAGTGTTTGGAGCAGGTATGTTGGTCACGTAGCAGGAAATATTGGCGGTGTTTACGAGTTTAATAAAAAACCATCGCAGATAGGAGAAATCTATATACCTACTTCAAAAGCAAAACAAAAAGAGTCCTTAAATTGGTTACAAACAAATGTTTTTCAAACTCAAAATTGGTTGTTAGATAAACATATTTTAAACAAAATTGATGAAGCTGGATACAGTGAGATACTAACAAAGTACCAAAACCGATTTTTGAGAATATTACTAAATACTAAAACTTTAAAAAGGCTTATTGATGCAGAAGTTATTCAAGAAAACCATTATGCCGCAATAGATATGGTTGGCGACTTAAGAAGAGGAATTTTCTCTGAGACAAGGACTATTAAAAATGTTGATCTTCATCGAAGAAACCTTCAAAAATCTTTTATCAACAGATTGTCTAGTTTAATGAAAGATATTTCGATTCAGAATACAGATATTCCTTCAATTATTCGTGGTGAATTAACCACATTAAAACATCAATTAAATGCGGCAAGTAAAAAAACAGTAAACAAAATAACAAAGTATCATTACAAGGATTCTGTTATTCTCATTAACAATATTTTAGACCCAAAATAAGAGAACTCTACTCTCCTTAAAAAAGGATAGAATCTCTACTTATCTTTTAAGTATAGTATTACCTATTGCGCACTCTAAACAACGTTTAGGTGCGCAATAATTATTTTTAAGTTCCAATAAAGCCTGCGTATCGAAAGCATTTTTAGAACTTACTCCAATTTCAGAGAATTTAGAAATGATGCTATTTTTCTCTGGCTTCATCTTTTTAAGAAGTACTAGAAAAAATTCTTCATGCACTTCTCCTCTACTTTTTTGAAACAAAAATTTTAATGGAATAATCGTATTAATAATTAACAAATCGACAAATGAAGTTGTAATTTTTTTTGGTGATTTTTTTGATATCGACTCGAAATTATAATGTGTTTGCCAAAAGGGATTTACAACAACAGTAAATAATTCATAAAACTCCTCTAAGTTATCTATCGCTATCAATTTAGAAAACAGGTTTTGGTGTTTATGAAATAGCGCGACTAACTGAGCTATTCTAATGGTTGGGAAATTATTAGGACGCATTCTGAAAAAAGAAAATTCGTTTTTAGGAATGTGATTTAACTTAAACTTATGTTTTAAATAATCATATTCCTTTCTTAATTCTTTCTGATATTCGTCTTCAGTTTCCTCCTCTAAAAAACCTGCCTGACCAAAGAGTAAAGCAGCAAGCTGATTTGCATGAAAACTGAGTTTCTTAATTACAGAATAGTCTATAGACTTTGCCAATCTTAAAAAAGAGTTGCCATTTACTTTTAACCCAAAATTCTTTATTAATAATTGAAACAAAACTGCTTCAAAATTATTATTTTCTTGTTGTAATAAAGTATTTATTTCCTCAGATTTTCTTTCAAGGCGGTCAAAAAATAAACGTTCTTTCCAATTATTAAAAATAAATTTATCAACCGTAGAAATAGCATTTTTGCAAGGAAGCCAAGTAGTTGGTGCTAAAAATAAATTTTTATACTTATTTAAAACAGTTTCATCAATAAAATTTTTTAAAACCAAAGTTGGGATTGGCTTATTATTTTTCATGTAAATAGCAACGTCATTCTCCCAAACTACATGCAAAATAACTGCATCATAATTTAAATCTTTTTCATGGTTATGCATATACCAATCTGAGGCCTTTAAATGAATTTCTACATTTCCTATCCAAGTTTGTCCATCAATTTTTAATTGTGCATTTAAAAAATCTGGTCCAGCATTTTTATTATGTAAACCGGATTTTATAATTGATAAATGCTCATTACCTGTTGTCTTAAAATCTACCTTTGAAAACATTTTGTACAGCCATACATAATGCAAAAAATCTTCATTCATGCTTTTTATTTTCAATGTACAAAAAAATTGATACTTCTATAAATTTATATAATTACCACATTGATATTAAACAATAATATTGCACTATTTTTGCATTTCAAAATAAGAATAATGAATATTATAGATAGTTTAAAATGGCGCTATGCTGTTAAAAAATTTGATACGAACAAAGATCTTTCAGAGATACAAATAGAAACCTTAAAAGAAGCCTTTAATTTAACAGCTACATCTTATGGCTTGCAGCCATTAAAATTAGTAATAATTAAAAATAAAAAAATTCAAGAAAAACTTTTACCGTTCTCATGGAATCAACAACAGATTTTGCAAGCATCTCATTTATTAGTAATATGTATAAAAGATAATTATACAACTAAAGAAGTAGAAAACTACTTTAATTTAGTACAAAAAATTAGAAATACACCTGATGAAGTTATCAATCCGTTTAAAAAGTTTTTAACTGCAGAAATTGCAAAAAAAACACAAGAAGAATTGTATGTTTCAAATAAAAATCAAGCCTATATTGCTCTTGGGAATTTATTAACAGTTTGTGCTTCACAGGAGATAGATTCTTGTCCAATGGAAGGTTTTACACCAGATAAATATGATGAAATTTTAGACCTAACAAAAGACAATTTAAAATCCGTATTAGTTTTACCTGTAGGCTTTAGAGCATCAGATGATTATATGAAAGATTTAACAAAAGTGAGGAAAAATATATCTGATAGTATTATTGAAATTTCTTGATTTGTAATTCTCACTTTTCGACTTTATTTGAAAGGTATTTCAATCCTGTTTAGAACTAAATCGAAAACTTTAAACACCTATTAAACCTTTTAGCTAGAAACATAAAATCGTATTTTTGAAACGTAATAAAAAAAACAAAAAATGAGTACATCAGTAAGGAATTTAGAACCAAAAGAAGTTTGGAATATGTTTGCAGATTTAAATGCAGTTCCTCGTCCTTCAAAAAAAGAAGAACGTGTTATTCAATTTATGGTAGATTTTGGTAAAAAACTAAATTTAGAAACATTTGTAGATAAAGTTGGCAATGTTATTATTACTAAACCTGCAACAAAAGGTTTAGAAAATAGAAAAACAGTAGTTTTACAAAGTCACTTAGACATGGTGCATCAAAAAAATTCAGATACTATTTTTAATTTTGAGAAAGAAGGAATTAAAATGTTAATCCAAGGAGACTGGGTTACTGCAGATGGTACAACTTTAGGCGCAGATAATGGTTTAGGAGTTGCTTCAATAATGGCTGTTTTAGCTTCAACAGAAATTGAACACCCTAATCTAGAAGCTCTCTTTACGATAGATGAAGAAACCGGTATGACGGGTGCAATGGGTTTAGAAGGTGGAATCTTAAAAGGTGAAATTTTGTTAAACCTAGACACAGAAGAAGATGATGAAATTGGAATGGGCTGTGCTGGAGGAATTGACGTAACTGCCATAAGAACATATAGCGAAGAGCTAGTGCCTGAGACAGCAACTGCTTTTACTATTTCTGTAAAAGGTTTAAATGGTGGTCATTCTGGAATGGATATTATTAAAGGTTTAGGAAATGCTAATAAAATAATGAATCGTTTATTATTTGAAGGCTATACTAACTACGGTTTAAAAATCTCTGAAGTTAATGGAGGTAGTTTGCGAAATGCAATTCCAAGAGAAAGTTTTGCTTTAGTTACTATAGATACTGCTTCTAAAGAATTTTTCTTATTGAAAACAAGTGAACTTATCAACAACATAAAAGAAGAATTTTCAACAATAGAAAGTAACTTAATAATAGAAATTCAAGAGACTCAACTTCCAGAAAAGGTAATGGAGCTAGAGATACAAGAGGGGTTTTTAAAATCTACTTACGCTGCTTTTAATGGAGTATATAGAATGAGCCCAGATATAGAAAACTTAGTAGAAACGTCTAACAATATTGCTAGAGTTGTTGTAAAATCTGGCCATATTAAAATTGGATGTTTAACACGTTCATCATCTGAAACTAATAAAATTGACTTAGCAAATTCATTGAAATCTGCTTATGAATTGTCTGGTTTTGACGTTGAGCTTTCAGGCGAGTACCCAGGTTGGCAACCGAATATAAATTCAGAAATACTAGATATTGTATCTAACTTATATGAGAACTTACATGGAGAAAAAGCAAAAGTTGAAGCTTGCCATGCAGGTTTAGAGTGCGGTATTCTGGGACAGAACTACCCCGAAATAGATATGGTTTCCTTTGGACCGACTATAAGAGGTGCACATTCACCTGATGAACGCGCAAGTATTTCATCAACTAAAAAATTCTGGAGATTCTTAATAGAAATATTGGGAAATATTCCCAAAAAATAAATAGTATTGTTTAGAAAACAGCAATTAAAGCGAATTAGTAAGAAATACTTTCGGCATAGTCTTCTAATTATAGTTTCGTAATCAAAAATATTAGAAATTTATTTAATTAAGTGGTTTTCATAAAGTGATTTATTTTATGAAAGCCACTTATCTTTTTTTAATTCTGATCATTAAAAAAAAATGAATAAAACAGGTTTAAACTCCTTAATAACACAAATTTTTGCTTTTGTGTTTTTGTTAACATCTTTCACTTCTTAAAAAGATAATTAATTGTAAATTTACTTCATAAAAATCCTCGGATATTAATGGGAAAAATAATTGCAATAGCAAATCAAAAAGGTGGAGTTGGTAAAACTACCACAAGTATAAACTTAGCAGCTTCTTTAGGAGTTTTAGAGAAAAAAGTACTATTAATTGATGCTGACCCGCAAGCAAACGCTTCTTCTGGCTTAGGAATTGACGTTGATGCAGTAGAAGGAGGAACCTATCATGTTTTAGAACATTCTCTTTCTGCAAAGGATGCAATTATAAAAACCTCATCACCCAATGTAGATATAATTCCAGCAAATATAGATTTAGTAGCTATTGAGATAGAATTAGTAGACAAAGAAGATAGAGAATATATGCTAAAAAGAGCATTAGTTAATATTACAGATGATTATGATTATATTTTAATTGATTGTGCACCATCTTTAGGATTGATAACCCTAAACTCTTTAGTTGCAGCAGACTCTGTAATTGTTCCAATTCAATGTGAATATTTTGCCTTAGAAGGTTTAGGTAAATTATTAAATACTATAAAAAGTATTCAAAATATTCATAATACAGAATTAGATATTGAAGGACTATTATTAACCATGTTTGATTCTCGCTTGCGTCTTTCTAACCAAGTCGTTGATGAAGTTAGAAAACATTTTCATTCAATGGTTTTTGAAACTATTATAAGAAGAAACACACGTCTGGGAGAAGCTCCAAGTTATGGTGAAAGCATTATTGCCTATGATGCGACTAGTAAAGGAGCCATAAATTACTTAAATTTAGCTCAAGAATTAATAAAAAAGAATTCGTAAAATGGCAAAAGCAACCAGAAAACAAGCTTTAGGTAGAGGATTATCTGCTTTACTAAAAGATACTCCAAATATGAACGCTGCAACAGATAAAAATGCAGCAAAATTAGTGGGTAGCATCATAGACTTAGAGTTAGATACTATTGAGGTAAACCCTTTTCAGCCAAGAACTTATTTTGACGAAGAAGCTTTAAGAGAATTAGCTAATTCTATTAAAGAGCTTGGTGTAATTCAACCAATTACAGTAAGGAAATTAGAAGGAAATAAATTTCAGTTAGTTTCTGGAGAGCGCAGATTTAGAGCTTCTAAATTAATAGGTAATAAAACAATACCTGCATATATTAGATTAGCAAATGACCAAGAAATGCTAGAAATGGCTTTGGTAGAAAACATTCAGCGTAAAAATCTAGATCCAATAGAGGTAGCACTTTCTTACCAACGTTTAATTGATGAAATTCAATTAACGCAAGAAGATTTGAGTATTAGAGTAGGAAAAAAACGATCTACAGTAACAAATTATTTACGACTATTAAAACTAGATCCTATTTTACAAACAGGAATGAGAGATGGTTTTATATCTATGGGACATGGTAGAGCTATGATTAATGTAGATGATTCAGAGGATCAACTAGCTATCTATGAAAAAATATTACGAGAAAAGCTATCTGTTAGACAAACTGAAGATTTAGTTAAGAATTTAAAATCAGGAACGATTGCAAAACCGAAGAAAAAAATGGTACCTGCTTTCGTGAAAAATAGTTTAAAAGATATTAATGAATACTTTGGTCATAAGGTAGATGTTACTTTAAGTGCAAATGGAAAAGGGAAGATATCTATTCCTTTTCATTCTGAAGAAGATTTTAACCGCATAAAAAACTTACTAAAATAAGTGTTTTCAAAAAATAACATTTTAACATTTTTAATCTTATTATTCTCTCTGCATCTTTATTGTCAAAAAGATTCTACGAGTGTAAAAGAAAGAAAATCAAAAGAGAACTTATTTATACAAGAAGGGCTTTACAAACCTCTAGCCCCTGCTAAAGCAGCATTTTATTCGGCAATTTTGCCCGGTATGGGCCAAGTATATAACAAGAAATACTGGAAAGTCCCTTTTGTTTGGGCAGCCTTAGCGGCACCAACTTATTTTTACTTAAACAATAATAGCCAATACAAACGATTTAGAACCGCTTACAAATTAAGGAAAATAGGATTACAAGACGAATTCACAGACGACTTAGGTAATGTATCCGTTTCTTTAGAAACTCTAGAAAAGGCACAAGAACAATTAATGGAAAATAGAGACTTATCTTTAATGTGGGGAGTAATATTATATGTTTTACAAATTATAGAAGCTAGTGTAAATGCACATTTATTGCAGTTTAATACAGATGATAATTTGTCTTTTAGACCTACCTTTGTTAACAACCCTATATTATTTAACGCCCCAAAAGTTGGCTTTACCTTAAAATATACTTTTTAAAATGAAAATTGCATTATTAGGTTACGGAAGAATGGGAAAAGAAATTGAAAAAATTGCAGTTTCTAGAGGACATGAAATCGTTATAAAAAAAGATATTAATGATACTATTGATATTCATTTAGCAGACGTTGCAATCGATTTTAGTATACCAACCTCAGCATTCGATAATATTTCTAACTGCATTAAAAATAAAGTTCCAGTAATTTCTGGAACCACCGGTTGGCTGGATAAACAACAAGAAGCAATTGAACTTTGTGAAAAAGAAAAAGGAGCCTTTATTTACGCTTCTAACTTTAGTTTGGGTGTAAATATATTTTTCGAATTGAATAAACAATTGGCTAAGATGGCGAACTCTTTAGAAAATTATAACATTTCTATAGAAGAAATTCATCATATGAAAAAATTAGACGCACCAAGCGGCACGGCAATAACCCTAGCTGAAGGAATTATAGAAAATTCTTCAAAAGAAAACTGGGAACTTGGCGAAAATTCTTCCGAAGAAAATATACCAATTGTTGCAAAAAGAATCCCTGAAGTACCCGGAACCCACACTGTTTGGTATGACTCTAAAGTAGATACTATAGAAATTAAACATACAGCGCATAGTAGAAAAGGATTCGCATTAGGTGCCGTTGTTGCTGCAGAATGGATTATTGGTAAAACCGGCGTATTTAGCATGAAAGATGTGTTAAATATCCGTTAAAAAGTGTAACTTTTTCTTTATTTTGCGCCTTATTTAAAACTAAATATAATTCTTGTTATACAAGATTTTAAAATATAATAATTATGAATTTTACTGAATGGTTTCTCTTTTTTCTTGTAATTCAGGTACTACATTTTTTAGGAACTTGGAAATTGTATGTAAAAGCTGGCAGAAAAGCTTGGGAAGCAGCCATTCCTATTTATAATGGGATTGTTTTAATGCAAATAATTAACAGGCCCAAATGGTGGATTCTCTTACTATTTATTCCGGTTATAAATTTGTTAATGTTTCCCATAATTTGGATTGAAACCGTTAGAACATTTGGCTTTTATAAAAAGTTAGATTCCCTTTTAGCAATTGTAACGCTAGGATTTTATATTTTCTACATTAATTATGCGACAGACACAAAATACAATGCAGGCAGAAGTTTAAAACCGCGTTCTGAATTTGGTGAATGGGTAAGCTCTATAACCTTTGCAATCATTGCAGCCACTTTAGTACACACGTATTTTATGCAGCCTTTTACCATACCAACCTCTTCTTTAGAGAAGTCTTTGTTGGTAGGAGATTACTTATTTGTTAGCAAATTTCATTATGGTGCCAGAGTGCCATCTACCGCAGTTGCATTGCCAATGGTGCATGATTCTATACCTTTTACAAAATCTGCATCCTATTTAAAAAAACCACAATTGCCGTATACAAGATTGCCAGGTTTACAAAACATAAAAAATAATGATATTGTTTGTTTCAATTGGCCAGCAGATACCTTGGCAACCATGTGGGGAGATACTTCTGGGAAATTCACTTATAAACCCGTAGATAAGAAAACCAACTATGTAAAACGTAGTGTTGGTATTGCAGGAGATTCTTTAGAGTTAAGAAACGGATATGTGTATATTAACGGAAAGAAAAATGAATTACCTGAAAGAGCTAAAATTCAGTTTTATTACACCTTTGAAGCAAAGACAGCAATTGATGCAAATAACTATCCTCGGTTTTTAATTAAAAAAGAAAGAACAGGCGTTTATAGCATATTATCTGAATATTGGAACAACGCTAAAGTACAAGAAGCTATAAAGAAAAACGGTAATTTATCAAAAATGTCATCAGACTCTTTATATACCGAAGTTGCTGGTGGTATAAACCCTGATTTTGCAAGACGCTTAAAAATGGAATCTGTTGCAAATAAAATAAATATTAACCTAACAGAAGATGAGGCTATCCGTTTAAGAAAACTGCCGCAAACAGTTGCGGTTACCAAATTAAACTTTGATGCAGATAATGCAATTTTTCCGCATATAGCAAGTAATAAATGGAGTCAAGATAACTTTGGCCCTATTTATATTCCTAAAGCAGGCGCAACTGTAAAAATAGATGCAGCCTCTTTACCTTATTACAAACAGATTATAAAAAATTATGAAAATAATGATTTAGCTGTTGTTGGTGATGCTATTTTTATCAATGGAGAAAAAGCAGACTCTTACACCTTTAAGCAAGATTATTATTGGTTAATGGGAGATAACAGACACAACTCTTTAGATGCACGTTATTGGGGATATGTTCCTTTTGACCATGTTTTAGGAAAACCTGTTATGATTTGGTGGAGTTGGGATGCAAATGCCGCATCTTTTGGCGAAAAGATAAAATCTATTCGTTGGGATAGAATGTTTACAACTGTTCACGGAGAAGGTACGCCTGTTTCATACAGGTATTTAGTTCTTGTCTTAATTGCTTTGTACTTCGGATATAGCTTTTATAAAGGAAAAAAGAAAAAAGTCAAGTAAGAATATGAAACGAAAAAGATATGATTTTTTTCGCGTTAATTGAATATTGAATTGATACAATGGCATTATTTATACCTACTTACTTCGCTCCTATTTCTCAATATTCAGAAATAATAAATACAGATGAAGTACTCTTTGAGGTGCATGATAATTTTCAAAAACAAAGCTATAGAAACAGATGTTACATTTTTAACACCAACGGAAAGCAATTATTAAATATTCCCGTTAAACACCCTAATAGCTCCTCTAGAAAGCAGACAAAAGACACGCTTATAGAAAATGCAACAAATTGGCAAGACCAGCATTTTAAGTCGTTAAAGACAGCATATCGAAACTCCCCTTTTTTCGAATTCTATGTAGATGATATTGCTAATATATTCGAAAAAAAATATACCTACTTGCATGATATAAATATTGATACCTTTTTATTTGTATCTGAAGCCCTACAAATAAATTCAAACTTTAAAAAAACTAGTTCTTATAGTGAGTTTTTAGAGAGTAATGATTTCAGAAATTTAGCAGCTATTAAAACGCAACCAAAAAATTTAGTCGAACCATACATTCAAATGTTTGACGATAAACACGGTTTTCTTCCAAATCTATCTATTTTAGATCTTTTATTTATGGAAGGTCCTAACGCTGTAAGCTTCTTGGAAAAAAATGTTTAGTAGTGCCTTAATAATTCATTACGGCTTGCACTTTATTGCGCCAGCTCTAATAGCTTATTTATTTTTTAGAAGCAATTGGAAAGTTGTTTATCTAATTTTCTTATTATCCATGTTAGTAGATTTAGACCATCTTTTAGCAACTCCTATCTTTGATAAGAACCGCTGTAGTATTAACTTTCACCCTTTACATTCTTATATAGCAATGGGAATATATCTCATTGGTTTACTTTTTAAAAAGACCAGGATCCTCTGTTTTGCATTATTATTTCACATGCTTACAGATGCTATAGATTGTTATTTGTAGTACTTTTTGACTAAAAGACCTATTTCATTTGAAATATTTAATTTCAATACTAAGAGTATATAAATACCTGTAATTAAAATACTTTTTAAGGCAATATTAATTAATGGTGTGATACTAAATTCTAAGACCTCAATTTCTGGTAAGGAAAAATCCCAAAAATAAAAAGTACCGAACAACACAATAATAATAAGAATCATTTTCCAAGATTTCTCTGTAAAAGGAGTTATTGTAAATTTGTGATGCACAAACCACAGCTTAACCGTATTAAAAACAACTATTGTAATTAAGGTTGCTAAAGCCAAACCATCTGTACCAATGTTTAAGGTGTAGTAAAAAAATGAGTTTAAAAAATAAACAAGTAAAGACATTCCTAAAGCAAGTGGTAATGCCACTTTGTAAAATTTAGAATTATTTATAATAGCGCCATTACTTCCTAAAAACATGGTGTATAATTTAGCTAAAGAAATCATTAAAACCACATATTCTCCGCCAGCATATCCCTTATCTTCCATTAATTTAAAAAGTTCGCCAACACCGCAATTAACTAGTAAGAAAAACAAGCCTCCAACTAGAAGAAGGTTTATCGAACTTTTCTTATACAAACTTTCTACTTCCCTTGTATTAAATTCGTTTAAAGATTTTGATGTTAAAGGTTGCAAAATTTGTGTCATTGCTCTACTAGGTGCCTCAATAAAAGATCCAATAAAAACAGCTACAGAATAATAAGCTGCCTTTTCTATAGCATCCTTTCCGGGAATCATAATTTTATCAATATCTAATAAAATTGCCCCTGCACTTCCTGCCAAAATAATATATCCCGAGTACTTTAAAACCTCTAGATAATTATCTGGTAATTTAAAATAGAACTTCGGAAAATACATTGAAAAGGCATAAAACATCATTACAAAAACCCTAATAATATATGCAAAAGTTAAATATAAAATAAATTCTGATTTGGTTATAAAACCAAAGAAAACAGCTGATAATAAAATCATTACGACAACTCTATTCCATAATTCTTTTAAAATATTACCAAAAATAGTTTGTAACTGTACTTTTGTCCAAGAATAAAATAACTCAAAATAAGCACAAGCAACAGCAATTAAATAAATAGAAAAAGTATAACTTTCTATAATTTGATTTTCTTTTGTAACCTTATTCATAATCCATTCATGACAATAATCCCAGAGAAAACCAATAGGTAAAGCAATGAATAACGGTAAGAAAATTACAGAAGATAAAAATTTATCTTTTTGTTCTTTTGTTTCGTAAGAAGAATAAAATTTAACAATAGTATATTGGATACCAAAGGCAGTTAAAGGCATTATTAAATTAGAAGCAGATAGCAGAATTACGACCATTCCGTAAAACTCAGATTCTAAAATTTTTGGATAGAACAAAATGGTATTTATACCGCCAATTAAAAATGCACCATAAATAATAATTGTATTTCTAAAAGATTGCCTTAATACAATTCCCATACTACGAATTTAAACTTTTTAAAATAAACGCTAATTTTTTTGTCAATTCTTTTCTGTGGTATTTTTCAATATTATTAAAATTTACGGTCAGTTTATCTTCTTTGTATTTTTGATATAATGCTACGATTTCTAATTTCAACTTTTCTTCCGCATCAAAATTCACGATCACTCCCGAGTTTGTTTCCTGCAATATTGTGGCCAAATCGCCTTTCTCAGGTCCTATTGCTAAAATAGGCCGTTTTGCTTTTAGATACTCAAATAATTTTCCTGTAAGGATACCCTTGTTATTTTTTACATTCGGAATTAACAACAACAGTACTTGCGATTTATTCTGATAAGCTATGGCTTCTTGGTGAGAAACATACCCCACAAAATCAGTATTCTCATCTAATTTATTAGCCAAAATTTCTACTTTAACTTCTTCTGAGATATCTCCAATAAAATTTAATTTTAAGTCTTTTTTAAAGATTTCACTTTCTTTACAAAGACCTTTTAAGACTTTAAATAAAAGCTTTGGATTGCTTTGTTTTGGCAATAAACCAATATAAGATATTGAGAATTTTGTATCTAAAATTACGTTATTAGAAGCTGAAAATTCATCATCAAAACCATTGGTAATTACTTCAACTTTTTTTGCTGTTTTTTCCAATTCTTCCTTTAAAGAATTACTCACTGTTAAAATACAATCTGAATTTCTCAAAATTCTTTCTTCTAATCTTTTATTTTTATTTTTAGCAAATGCAAGTTGATTAAAATCTTTATTATAATACAAATCTGACCATGGATCTCTAAAGTCTGCCAACCACTTTACAGTGTTTTTTTGATGTAATTTTTCTGCAATTAAATGCGTGCTATGCGGTGGTCCAGTAGATATAATTACATCTATAGTATGATTATCTAAATACTTTTGAAGATAGCTTACAGAAGGTTTTACCCAAAATACTTTAGGGTCTGGAATGAAAAAATTACCTCGTATAAAAGAAAGAAATCCGCCTTTACTAACATTCGAAATTCCTTTTGTTTGTTGTTTACTCTTTTTCCAAAATAAAAGAGCTGTAGGTTCCCAAATAGGTTGTTTTAAAATCTCTAGACCTTTAGGCACTTCATTTAAAAGCGATGCATCTTGTTTTAAATAATTTGCATTTTCAACAGTGTACACTACAGGCTCTATTCCGAATTCTTGCAGATACTTTACGAACTTTAACCAACGTTGTACGCCAGAACCTCCTGCTGGTGGCCAGTAATATGTAATTATTAAGACTTTCAATACTGCATATTATTATACAAATTAATTAATTTTTTAGAGGTTTGTTCCCAAGAAAATTCATTTTGCACAAATTTTCTACCACTTTCTCCTAACGCTATTCTTAGAGGTTTGCTTTTATACAAAGCTACCACTTTATTCGAAAAGTCTTCAGAGTCTCTCTCTTTATGAACCAAACCACAAGCTACTTTTTCTACTAGTTTTCTCTGAGCAATTGCATCGCTTACTAATAATGGTTTTGCCAAACTCATATATTGAAAAATCTTGTTTGCATAGGCAACGTCATGTTGCAAATTTCTATGCAAGGGAGAAATACATATTTCACTCGCTAAAATATAAGATTGAAAAAGAGATACATTTTGCCAACCTTCAAAATCCACAAATTGTTCTAATTGTAAGTCTTTTACTTGCTTTCTTAGTATTATATCTGTGGTGTTTTTACCTACAATTACTAATTTAATTTCAGGAATAGTATCTTTTAACTTCACTAGTGCCGCAATAGCTGTTTGTATTCCTCTTCTTAAATGCGTGTCACCTAAATAAAGAATTACAAAGTTGCTCTTGTATTTTTTAATAATAGTTTCATTAACTTTATAGTCTTCAAAAAAAGTTTTCCTTATTGTATTTGGTACTAGAACTAATTTGTCTTTCTCCAATGGTAATCGCACTGCCAAAGTATCTATAAACTCTGGTGAGACCGCAATTACTTTATTTGCTTTCTTTATAAATTCCTCTTCCTTTTGCTTCCATTTTTTTGGAGAAATAAGATACTTCCCTGGAAATTTTTGAAGATGTGGGTACAACTTCATTACCTCTGGCATATTATCATGCAAATCTAAAACTATAGGTAAATTAAAATTCACATTTACTTTATAAACAGCTCCTGCAATTCTCATATCATGGATATGTAAAGCCTCTATATTAGTTTCTCTTATAAATTTAGCAATCTTCTTTTGCATTATAACTGAATACAAGGGTATTGTATATGCTAATGCAGAAAGTTTATACTCGAAAGTATTAGAGCTATATCTCCTTACTTGAATTCCGTTTATAGTATCAGAAGCTTTTTCATCAGCATATTTTAAACAAAAAAGAAATACTTCATGACCGTTTTCTACCAAAGAAACCGCTTCGTTCTCTACCCTTGGGTCTGGAGGAAACGGAGCATCTAATATCATTCCTATTTTCATGATGCGACCTTCTTCTTATCATAAAAAAACCACCCAACAGAAATAAAGAAGAGTAATACATATGAAATTAAAGAAACTGTTTTTCCTTGTTGAATTACTTTTGGCTCAAATTTAAATTCAATTTTATGATTTCCTGCAGGAATCTTCATTCCCCTTAAAACATAATTTACACGATAGTGTGGAACGAGTTCTCCGTCTAAATATGCATTCCAGCCTTCTTTATAAAAGATTTCAGAAAAGACTGCAAATTGCTCTGTTTCAGCTTTAGAGTTATAAGTTAATGAAGTTACCTTATAATCTACAAGAGCTATCGTTGCGATGGTATCTTGCTGCATCGAAAACTGAGTATCTATTTTCTTATAGTCGTTTTCTAAAATAACTGCTTCCTCTTTTGTATTTAAAGAATCTAAAGCCTTAATTTCTTCGTTTGCATTTTTTACAGGAATTAACTTATCTACAAACCAAACATTTCCATTAGTCTCTGTATTTTGCTGTGCTTTCGGATTTCCTTCAGCATCTGGAATAATAAAATACTTTGTATTTAACATGTTAAAAACCTGTATGTTATTTTTAGCTATTTGAAAATCAAATAATTCTTGATAACGCCCTAATTTAGCAGCATGGTAGCCTCCAATAGAGTTATGATAATAAGAAGTACTTCCATCATTCATAAGGTCTACTGCAAAATTTGCAACCCTGTAATGGCTTTTATCTTGTAAGATAAATTTATCTGCACCTGACTTTGTAAAAGGTTTTTTAATTTTTCTTGCCGTTTTAAAATCATCTGCATTCACGTACTTTTTATTTACTGAAATTAAATCAAATAAAATTAAAAGTGTTAGTCCAACAATTACAATTACTGGCTTTACCTTGCCTTTTAAAAACAACCACAAAGCAGTTCCAGAAATAAAAACTAAAACTAAAGATCTAATTGTATCTGAAAGCAACATTGCTTTTCTATCTGCAATTACTGCATCTAAAAAGCCGGGGATTTCGCTATATTGCTGTGCATCTCTTAAACCTTCAAATGTACCAAAAACATGAGCAAGAGCAAAACCTATAATCATTAAGGCTCCGAATGTAAGCACTGCTTTCTTTAATCCTTGATATTTCTCTTCTTTACTAATTTCTGAAGAGAAAAAAGCCTTCAAACCTAAAACACCTAAAATTGGAACACACAACTCGGCAATAACTTGAATAGACGAGACCGCTCTAAACTTATTATACAGTGGAACATAATCTATAAAAAAGTTGGTAACAACTTCAAAATTTCTTCCCCAACTTAAAATAATTGAGAAAACTGTTGCTGCTACTAACCAGTGTTTTAATCTTCCTTTCACTAAGAATATTCCCAAGAAAAACAAGAAGAAAATTACGGCACCAATATACGCTGGTGCTTCTACAATTGGTTGATCTCCCCAATAGGTTAAAACCTGTTCAGAATAATCTGCTGCAGCTTTTTTTCCAGCTTTTTCTTCTATAAACTGATAAAAATTAGAATCTTCGCCTAATTTTTCAATAGTTCCTCCACCCATAAAACGTGGGATAAACAAGTTAAATGTTTCTAATTTTGCATAACTATATTGCGTAATATATGTTTTATCTAAGCCCTTTGTAATCTCTTTATTAGAACCATCTAAATTTATAGTTAATTCAGACCTCCCTCTTGTGCTATAATCTGCATATTCTTTCAAAGCCATTAAACGTGGAGCATTTGCACCCACCCCTAAAGCAACTGCTGCAATAATTATTGCCACTTGTTTTATAAAAAGAGGTACAACTTTCTCTCTTATAGCATTCACAAATTCTACAATTCCTAAAATCAATAAACAAAAACCAAGATAATAGGTCATTTGAATATGGTTTGTATAAATTTCTAAGGCCATTGCCAAGCCTGTAACGATAAAACCAAGGATAAACTTACGTTGAAAAACCCATAAAAAACCAGCTAACACCAAAGGCATATAAGCAATTGCATGCGCTTTTGCGTTATGTCCTGCACCAAAAATAATAATTAAATATGTAGAAAACCCAAAGGCTAAAGAGCCTAAAATAGCCAATCTCCAGTTTACTTTTAAAGCCATCATTAAAACAAAAAAGCTTAAAAAATATAAGAAAGTGTAATCTGCTGGTCTTGGTAAAAAACGTAATAATCTGTCTAAACTTCTAACAAAATCATTCGGATAATATGCACTTATTTGATAAGCTGGCATTCCACTAAAAGAAGCCCCTGTCCAATAAGGTTCTATATTTTCTTCTGATCTAAAATCATTAATATCTTTAACCATTCCTCTAAACTGAGTAATGTCTGATTGATTTAATTTATGACCTTTTAAAATAGGATGAAAATAAATGATGGAAGCCAATGAAAATAAAAGAATAGCAACTACAAAAGGAAATATTTTATTACGTTTCACTTTGATATATTATTTATTAATTGATAATTCTCGACAATAAAACATTAATCTATTTCTTCAAAATCTACATAGTCCCCAACAGATTTTTTACTTTCTTGCTCGCCTGCAGGTTTTTTATCAATAATTGTTTCACCCTCTTTTACAGAAGAGCCCTGTTGTTGTCCTTGTTGTCCTCTAAACTGTTGTTCTGCTTTTTTCTTAATAGTTTCTGTAGCCTTTTTTATTAAAAAAGGTGCAAACAGTCTCGCTAAGAATTTAAAAGCATAACCAAAGAAAATAATAAAAAAAATTGTTTTTAGTAAGCCCATTTATAAAATTAGTTAAATAATAATTCAAAAATAACAATTTGAGTACAATTGACGTGTTCTGAATCTATAAAACTTTCTTAAAGCTAAAAAAGTAAGGTTCATCTTTATAAAGTAGGTTTTTTATCCTATGTTTGTGAAGCATGATAAGAGTTAAATTGGAAACCCTATACTTTATCTAAGACTATGAATAGATTATACCTCTTTATAATGTTATTTTTTATTGGTTCTGTAATGGTTTTTGCGCAATATACAGACGTAATCAACTCTAACAAACCTGGTTTTTCCGAGAGTCCATATAGTGTTGGAAGGGGTATTTATCAATTTGAAAGTAATATATTTCTTAGAAGTACCGCCATAACTACTACATTCTCAAAACCCCAATCATTAGGCATAGATATGCTATTTAGAACTAGTTTTTTTTTAGATAAATTAGAATTAAACGCACAATTAACATATCAAAAAGATAAAATAGCTTTTAAAAATAATTTTACATCCCATTATTTCACATCTGGCTTAAGTAGAATGACTATTGGCGCTAAATACCTAGTTTATCAGCAAACATATAAAGATAAGTCTAAAGAAATAAGAAGTTGGAAAAGAAAAAACGCCTTTGATATAACACGTTTAATTCCTTCTGTTGCTGTGTATTTAGGAATGAATACAGATTTTGTAAATGCCATACACAAAACAGGAAGTATTACACCAAAAGTGGGTGTTTTATTGCAACAAAACCTTACTCAAGATTTTAATGTGATTACCAATTTTTACTACGATAATATTGGTACAGATTTCGATCAATACTCGTATATTATTACTTTAACACAAAGTTTCAGTAACCGATGGTCTGCTTTTTTTGAAAATCAAATGGTCTTTCAAAAATATCAAAATAACATAAATATAGGTGCTGGATTGGCATATTTATATAGTCGTAATTTGCAATTTAATACATCTGCAAGATTCCTTTTTGAAGGAAAAACACAAGGGTATTATGCCGGCTTAGGTGTTTCATACAGAATTGACAAACACCAAGATCCTTTTACAGAACTTGATAATAAAGGCAAAGCTTTAAAAGAAACACCAATTTCAAACTATAATAAAAAACAAAGTAATTTCTTTAATCGATTTTTAAATATATTCAAAAAGAAAGCGAAAGGCAGCAGAACAAGATCTAAAAAAAGCAGAAAAACCAAATCCAGAAAGAGAAGAAGCGGAATTTCAGGCTTATTTGGAAAGAAAAAGAAGAAAGTTAAAAAGGACGAGACCGAAATTGTAAAATTAGAAAGAGAAATAAAGGAATTAGAGAAGGAAATGAAGAAGGAAGAGAAAGAAAAAGGTAAAAATTAGCATCGATTTTTTAAAATGATCACACTAAAAAAAATAATAAACAAAAAGGAAATGAAGCAATTTGTTACCTTTCCTTTTTCATTATATAAAAATAATAAATATTGGGTCTGTCTCTTATACACATCTCCGAGCCCACGAGACGCTACGCTATCT
>OJEF01000089.1_pt1 | contig 24275 bp, 23 predicted proteins | sample 1593041 | NCBI WGS metagenome assembly OJEF01 (sample SAMN05416790, study PRJEB24817) | seawater metagenome | isolation source: Sea water | place: Canada:Atlantic | collected 2013-11
TATTGCAACTGATTTCACCGAGGCAACGCCCATCTTCTAGCTCAAGAACAGGAATTTTACCGCTTGGATTCTTCTTGAGAAACTCCGGCGTCTTGTGCTCGCCCTTGGCCATGTCACAATTCACTAGCTCGACCTCTATGCCTTTCTCAGCTAGAAATATTTTCACCCGCCTTGGATTCGGAGCGCGACCATAATCATAGAGCTTCATCATCTTGTAACCTTCGATCAGTATTTGTAAATGGAATTATTTACTACGCAGCTTAGCCCTTAGGATCTTGAAGTCCGCCGAATGCAGCAAAGAAAGACTTGAAGAAGTTCGATAGCTCTAATGTCATCACCGCGAATTCTTGATCGAATTTTTGTGCAGCGCTTTCGATTTCCTCGTTTGCCTCTTCCTGCTTCATACCAACAAATTTTAAGCGCTTTATACTGAGGTCATCGCCAAGGCTGCAGCTAAGTAGACTGTTCCAAGTAACACCCAGGTTTTTCACCTGCTTGCCTGCCTCAAGGTGACTCTGAATCTCATCGGAAAACAGATCCTGTCCCTTACAACGCACGATGTTGCTGCCATCAGTTGGGTTGTAGAGTTCACAGTCTTCATCGATGAGGAAGTGATCACTCGCATGTTGCTCTTTCAACCAACGGGTCATCACATCGCTAGGTGCGCGATTTGCATCGGGTATCGACACCTTCAGACTACCCAGGCTCTCACGAAGCAAGCTAAGCAGTGCCTCTGCCTTCGGTGCACTGGCGGAATTCACAACGATCAAATTATCTTTAGCGGAGATATAGGCGAATGTTTGCTGATTGCGCGTAAAAGCTCTAGGCAGCAGTGAAACAAATACGTCGTCCCTAATCTGACGTTTTTCCTTCCTATAAATCTTGCGACCCTGACGCTCTTCTAGCTCGGCCACTTTTTCATCTGTAGCTTCATTCACCACCGAGGAAGGCAGCAATCTTTCCTGCTTCTGCGCACAGAGCATTATATAGCCACCCTGCACATGAGTGAGCATCTCACCTTGTTTGCCGAGTGGGCTGATCCAGCCGTATTTCGACTTATCGTGACTACTGCAGGGATGAAATATTTGTTCGGTCAGTTTCTTTTCTATTTCTTCTGGGGATGCGCCGATCGCCTCATTCAGGCAATATAGACGTGCGTTTTTAAACCACATAAATTAATTTCCAGCTGGCAATACCAAGTAGTTCGAAGGTTGTGTAAAAAGAGTAGCGCGGCAGATTATGCGCGATACAGACGCAGTATTCTAGTGCTGGATTGCGCTTAGTTTCATTCGCTACGAGGCGGCTCAACTTCGCTCAAGCATACGACAAAAATCAAACGTGAATGATAAATCCCATCTCTCGGATCCCTACACCTACGCAACACTCTGAACCCTAACTTTAAGAATTGATATGAAACAACTACTCCTGATTCTGATGCTCCTAACAGCCAGCAGCAGCGCATTGGCGCTAGATGAAATCAACACCACCTACTTCGAAAATGTCGCAATAGAGGGCTGTGAAGCCGTCGCCTATTTTACCGAGCAGCGTGCAGTCGAAGTGAGTAAAAAACATGAAACGAACTACAAAGATGCGAATTGGCGTTTCGCTAGCGCAGCGAATCTCGCGGCCTTTCAGGCAGACCCCAAACGCTATGCGCCACAGTATGGCGGCTACTGCACCTGGGCAGTTTCGCAGAATGACACTGCCGGCATCGATCCGACACAATTTACTGTGCATGATGGGAAATTATTTCTAAACTGCAGCAAGAAGATAAGCACACGATGGAAGGCTGATAAAGAAGCGTTCATCAATGATACAGATCGATACTGGCCACAACTCCTACAAAATTAGAAGCAACATAGAATAAGAAGAATTACGAATTGGATTATTCCTCTCTACATCGCCTTCGTGTTCCTACAGTCGCTATTCTTCAAGTTCAGCGGATCGGAAGAGACTGTAATTATATTCAATACTATAGGCACTTGGATGCTGGATATTGGACTGCCACAGGGTTTCGCCGAGGGCTTCAGTAGCCATGGTGGAACAGTTACTGGAATTGCCGAGCTCATTGCCGCCATTCTAGTTCTCATCCCCGTAACACGGTTTTGGGGAGCGCTAGCTGGTTTGATGGTTATGTCGGGAGCGATCTTCTTTCATCTATTCACCCCGCTGGGCGTGGTGCGCGTTGTTGACGCGGCTGGGAATACCGACGGCGGCGTGCTGTTCTTCATGGCCTGTGGCGTATGGTTGGGCAGCGTCGTGCTTCTCTACACAGATAGACAGAAAATTCTTGCCCTAGTCGGACGCTGAGCAGACGTCCGGCCGATCTTCGCAGCTAACAATTACTACATGGGCTTGCTGCTCGGCTAGAGCTCTAACCGCTTCATAGCTGATACCAACATTCACTCCCAATCCTTATTCCCGCACCCTTATAGACCTTATCTCCCCTACCATCAGGTCCACCAAGGAGAATGTGACCTCCTTTTTTACTCCAGTGCCAATCTCGCCTATAGTGAACGAATCCCAATATCAAGAAGAGCACGCGAACCATGACCGATACTACTAGCGCTACCTCAGCACCACCGATCGCGAGAAAGGAGATCACCCTCAGAGTTGTGATATTGGGAATACTTCTAGCCGTGGTGATGGGGGCCGCGAACGTCTATGTAGGCTTAAGAGCGGGCATGACCGTTTCCGCCTCCATACCTGCAGCCGTGATGGCCATGTTGTTATTCAAAATGTTGTTTAAGGATTCCAGCATTCTCGAGGCAAATCAGGTGCAGACCTGTGCCTCGGCGGGCGAATCTCTTGCAGCGGGCATAATATTTACCATGCCAGCCATGATCTTGATTGGCTTTTGGGATTCCTTCGATTTCTGGTCTGTCACTATTATCGCGCTGACTGGGGGGCTGTTAGGCATCCTATTCATGATCCCCATGCGCAAGGTCTTTATTCTCAACAATCCCGAACTCTCCTATCCCGAGGGCGTGGCCTGCGCAGCAGTGCTACGCGCTGGTGAAGAAGAGGGCGAGGATGGGGAGCAAGAAGGTGCGGCGAAAAATCTCGTACTTGGTGGTATGTTAGGCGCCGGCGTGGCCTTGGGTGCGAAGCTATTCGGCGTGTTCACCGCTACGTTAGAGGCGGCCACTGTTCTCAGCTCGCGCATTTTCTATTTCGGCGGTGATCTTTCTCCGATGCTTATCGCCATCGGGTTTATTGTGAGATTGAATGTCGCCATTCTTATTTTTATTGGCGGCGCCATCTCCTGGATTGTCGCTATCCCCTTGCTGGGTTCGGGCGATCAATTTTCGTCTGCGGTAGATGGTGCCTATGAACTATGGAGCACCCAGATTCGCTATGTAGGCGTTGGAGCCATGGTGCTCGGCGGCTTTGCCTCTTTATACTCTGTTCGCTACGGCCTAGTTGCTGCCATCAAAGAGTTACGTAATAACCTGAGCAGCGGCAACATGATGAAACCCGATCTAGAACGGGACATCCCGACCTGGGCAATTATCACGCTTACCATCGGCTGCGTCTGCGTACTTGCCTATGTTAACTATCGCTTTACCTCCGGCATTGGCATAACCGTGCTGGCTACAGCCGTAATGCTGGTCATGGGCTTCTTCTTTACTGCCGTCGCGAGCTACATTGTGGGCTTGGTGGGCAACTCTAATAGCCCCGTCTCCGGCATGACGATCACCGCTGTTCTCGTCGCCGGCGGCATGCTGTGGCTGTTCAATTACTCCGGAATGGAAGCGATGGTGGCAACCTTGGGCATCGCCGCCATTGTCTGCTGCGTTGCCGCGACCAGTGGCGATGTCTGTAACGACTTGAAGACTGGAGCCATGCTAGGTGCAGCACCCTTTCGTCAACAGATCATGCAGATCTGCGGCGTGTTCGTTGCCGCGTTCGTTATGTCACCAGTACTTAATTTGCTACACAACAATATCGAAGGCGGCATCGGCGGTAGAGAACTATCTGCCCCTCAAGCCAGCCTCTTTGCCTCATTGGCGCGGGGCTTCTCTGGTGAGGGGCAACTTCCTTGGGACATGATCGGCTATGGCGTCCTAGTGGGCATCGTTATCCTGATTGTTGATTGGTATCTAAAATCTACCGGGAAAAAATTCAGAGCACATCTGATGCCCATTGCCGTTGGCATGTATCTGCCGTTTGGCCTTGCAGCGCCGATCCTTATCGGCGGCCTGCTCGCACACTTCCACACCCGGGGAGTCCCTGAGGCGAGACATGACAAGGTCTTGCATCGCGGCATACTGTTCTCATCGGGTGTTATAGCAGGTGAGGCATTGATGTCTGTTGGCCTAGCCTGTCTCACAGCACTAGGCGTCCAGTCACTTGATCTGGGCCTATCCACTGGATTAGTGACCATCCTGTCAATAGCGGCAGCTGTATTTATGGTATGGATGTTTCATAAATTCACACAGCCAGCGGGCAGTTAGAAGAAGCCGTACAATTAGCTTTTTACTCTTGACCGATTAGTTGCTAATGTCAGTAGCAGATACCAACGATCCCGTGATCTGAGGAGATACTGAATGCGTGTTATCACTGCCTTGGCACTAGCCCTAGCGCTCTTTGCACCGCTTGCTTCGGCACAAATAGTGCCAGAAGAAATTAGCATCGAAACGATGTCCGACCCCGGACCTAACTGGTTCATTTCCAAGACGGGCAATGGCGGCTATATCTTCGATGCAGCCACCGGCGAGATGCAGGGAATGCTCTCTCTCTCACGCTATACGCCAGCAATCACCATGTGGCAGCCTCGACGTGAATTCTATGCGACCGAATCCTACCTCTCCAGAGGCGTGCGCGGCGAGCGTACCGATCTGGTCGCTGTCTACGATTTTGAGAATCTAAGCCCCGTAGCAGAGATCGTTATTCCCAATCACATGGCACGGCTATCTTTCCGCAATCATCTCGGCCTTATGAACAATGGCCGTCACCTTGCAGTATTGAATATGAATCCCGGCCATTCGGTCTCCATCGTCGATGTGGAAGATCGAGTCTTCATCTACGAGGCCTCTACTCCCGGTTGCGCAGTCATCATGCCCGTAGCAGATAGCGACTTTCTGCAGCTTTGCGGCGACGGCACGTTGCAGTTAATTCAGCTGGATATTAGTGGCTTCGAAGAGAATCGTGTACGTAGCGATATCTTCTTTAACGTTATGGAGGATGCCATCTTCGATCGAACTGCCCGCAGCGCTGATGGCTGGTATCTAATTACCCATGCGGGGACGATCTATGAAGTTGCGAGCGAAGGCTCTGAGATCATCATCAACGATAGCTGGAGCGTAACCCAAGAAGGCGAAGATTCCTGGCGACCCGGTGGCGACGAGTTTATTACTGCCCATCGCGATACCGGGCTGTTATATGTTGTCATGCATGAAGGCGAGGTCGATACGCACCACGTTCCTGGAGAAGAGATCTGGGTGCTGGATGCGAATTCCGGCAACAGAGTTCATAGAATAGAGCTTGAAGTTCCAGCCACGTCCATAATGGTTACCCAGGAGGCGCAGCCGAAGCTTATCGTGGCAGATGACAACGGCGGCACTCATGTCTATGACGCGCTCACATTTGCCTTTGAGCGCACAATTGTAACTCCTGGCGCCGCCATGTTTGAGGATTTCTAGATCGTGATAGATCCGCTACTATTAAGAATTACTTCACTCGGCTTCGCTTTGCTATTTCTTATTGCTGCCGCACATAAGTTTAGCAACCGCGAGCATTTTCGAGCGAGCTTCGAAGCTTATGAAATAATTCCAGCAAGCCTATCTGCTCTCGTGACGAAAATTATTCCTCCACTTGAATTACTCTTAGCTTTTGGATGGCTAGCTTTTGGCCTATTCGCTATCGAATTCAAACTTGTCACTCTTGTTAGTATTGGCCTATTAGCAAGTTACGCTTTGGCTATAGGCGTAAATCTTAAGCGCGGCAGAAACTACATCGATTGCGGCTGTAGCTTCTCTAACAGCAATGCAGCAAACCCAGATAGCGGCTCGCAGCAAATTTCATTGGGGTTGTTTTGCCGAAATGTATTGCTAATTGTCATGGCGATTGTATGCACAATTCCTGCTAGTGATCGCAGCCTGCAGCTTGTAGATGTTTTTGCTCTGCTCTTTTCTGTGGTTGCATTAATATTGTTATATGGAACTTTCAATCAAATATTGACGACTAGAAACACGATTAACTCCTGGAGGAGAACCAATTGACAACTTGGGTCACAATTGGCTGCTGGAGGAAAAGCCATGCTTGAAGCTTTGCTGGTCTCCAATATAGTGTTATGGGTTTTAGTTGTCGTGTTGTCGCTACTCGTCTTAGCACTTTCTCGACAAGTTGGAATTCTTCACGAACGCGTTGCGCCTGCCGGCGCACTCATGCCTACCAATGGACCGAAAGTCGGCGAACTTACCCAAGAGATATCTCTGAAAAGCATACACGACCAAGCACTGACCATAGGCGGTGCTTCTAGTGGCAAGCTAGCCTCTTTCATTCTGTTTATTTCGCCCACTTGCCCTGTGTGCAAGTCATTAGTGCCTACGGCAAAATCTCTAGTGAGCTCCGAGAGTCACCGTATGCAACTTCTATTCGCAAGTGATGGCGATGCGCTTGAGCAGCACCAACGTTACACGAAAGACTTGGACCTTGGCGATTATCCCTATGTGTTGTCTGAGGCATTGGGCCGAGCTTTTGAGGTCAGTAAGTTGCCTTTCGCCGTGCTAATAGGTGCGGATGGAATACTTAAGGGCAAGGGCTTGGTGAACACAAGAGAACATATGGAAAGCCTAATCGAATCGATGGATTCGGGCGTAGTGAGCGTACAGGAATATATTGGCAGCATTCAGAACGAGCAAGAAGATACTGAGCCTTCAGCGATGGAACACACATCATGAATATAGAAAAAATCATAGAACGTGGTTACTACTGGATTGACGATCAAGCGAGATCTTCGAGCTTGGCATTGGCCCGAAAACTATCGCGCAGAAGTTTTCTCTCCAGGCTAGGAATGATGCTGGCAGGAGCTGCTGCATTCCCGTTGCTACCTGTAGCACGGTCGTTTGCACAGAGATCGGTTGAAGAAGTTGGCGATCCACAAAGCTGCGAATACTGGCGTTACTGCGCCATGAGCGGCACGCTCTGCTCCTGTTGTGGAGGCACCTATACCTCCTGCCCTCCAGGGTCTGAAGCTTCGCCAATCACCTGGGTCGGCACCTGCCGCAATCCAGTGGACGGCAGGGACTACCTAATGTCCTATAACGACTGCTGCGGAAAGTCGGTGTGCTCACGCTGTGGTTGTCACAACACAGAAGGCGATAAGCCAGTTTACTTCAACAGTAATAGTAATAGCGTGCTGTGGTGTTTCGGCACCGAGAATACGAGCTATCACTGCACAGTCTCTCTGGTATTAGGTACCACCGACGAAACGAACTAGCGGCGGAATTTTCAGTTAATGAACCTATTCTCTCTAGTAAGGGCTGTCATGTTAATTGTGCTGCTGAGTCTCAGCGGCAATATTCTTGCAGCAAGCCCCCGCATCAACTACCTACTCTATTGCACTGGCTGCCATGCAGTAGACGGTGCAGGTAAACCACCCAATGTACCCACGCTTCGAGACGAGCTCGGCCGCATGATATCCGTACCCGAAATGCGCAGCTACTTAGTTAGAATTCCAGGCGCGTCACAGGCTCCCATTTCCGATACTGATCTTACAGACGTAATCAATTGGCTCTTGCATGAATTCAATAACGATACTCTGCCCGCCAACTTCGAAGAATATACAGTAGAAGAAGTGTCTAGCGCCCGTCAGAATATTCTTGCCGACCCGCTGAAGTATCGAGCCGAGCATTGGAAGACTTATGATGAATAAAAGTAGAACCGAAAGAATATTCTGAATAATGTTGTCGATAAACCGGTCTTGCTCATCGGAGTCCACTTTGCCTCTTTAACTGCCGGTTGAGTTATTCGCGCCGGTGAAGAGTATTTGCTAGTCAGCGATGACTAAGCACCCAAAGATAGACTTAAGTCGCCCCAACTCTAATTCTTTCGACTAATTCACTAAGGATCAACGAATCATGCGCGCTTTTCTATTTATATTGATAACGGCCCTCGTTAGTTGCGGCGACAACAATGTCGGCAGCTTGAACTCGCAGCAAAGCGAAACAGATAGTTTAGCCGCCGTTGAGCCGATGACTGCTAGAGAATCGCAGCGCTTTATCCAGTGGCTGGATGAAGAATATACCGAGGAGGTAGATTTCTCTCCCCTTCTCAAGACTCGTCAGGGTGACAAGAGTGCGCACGGTGAGCTGGACGACGTCTCCGAAGCCGCTCTAGACGCCCGGCTAGAATGGCGCCGTGCAAGCGTTGCAGAAATGCGCAGTAGTTTCGAGCGTAGTCTGTTAGACAAACAGGGGCAGCTCTCCTGGGACCTATGGGAATACACGCTGATCGATGCGCAGCGCAGCGAACCCTTTCGTCGCCATCGCTATATCTTCGGTCGCAATGGGCCACAATCAACACTAGCGAACAACCTGATCAACTATCAGGACGTAGACGATGCAAGTGATATGACCGGCTACATTTCTAGGCTGAACCAATCACAGCGCTATCTTCTACAATATTTGGATCGCGCTAAACTGGCCGTCGCCGATGGCATTCGTGCCTCTCACTTCGACTATCAACAAGCGATCAGCGAGGCTCGAAGAGTAACTTCTGGTGCGCCGTTCGATGGCGGGGAAGACTCCGCACTGTGGACTGACATCACAGCAAAGATAGCGAGCTTGCTAGAGTCAGGAGCGATTGATGAGTCTCAGGCTGATTCGTTTATCGAAGAATCTCGAGGCGCACTGTTAACTCGCTTCAGGCCCGCGCTGGATGAAATCGTGGCGTGGCTAGAAGCCGATTTCGAGAATGTCTCCGAAATAGCGAAAGGCGCCTGGTCTCTTCCTAACGGCGAGGCCTACTACAATTCTCGCCTCGCAAGCATGACCACACTGCCACTCACGGCAGATGAAATTCATGAGATTGGAAACTCTGAAGTTGCACGAATTCAAACCCAGATGGAACAGAATAAACGGCAAGTTGGTTTCGAAGGCACACTGCAAGACTTCTTCACCTACATGCGCGAAGACGATCAGTTCTACTTTCCCTCTACTGAAGAAGGTCGCAGCAATTACCTGAGCCTTGCTGATAAACTGCTAGCGGACATGGTCGAGCAACTCCCTAATTACTTTGGCATCCTGCCTAAAGCTGGTTTACAGGTTAGACGAGTAGAGGCGTTTCGCGAATCGGCCGGTGGTGCCGCACACTATGCAAGAGGTACGAAGGATGGCTCCAGACCAGGAACATTCTATGCACATCTTATCGATATGCGCGCCGCTTCTATCTTCAGACTTGAGAACCTTGCTTATCACGAAGGCGTGCCTGGCCATCATATGCAGATCTCAATTCAACAGGAGTTAGAGAATATTCCACGATTTAGAACGGCAAAGGGCTATACCGCATTTAGTGAGGGCTGGGGTTTATACGCAGAATACCTAGGCAAAGAAATGGGGTTCTATAACGATCCCTATGCCGAATTTGGTCGACTCTCCGGCGAGATCTGGCGAGCTGTGCGACTGGTCGTCGATACAGGTATTCATGCGCAGCAGTGGACTCAAGAACAAGCTGTGGCTTATGCGCTGCACAATTCCGCACGTCCTGAGCCTTCTGTGCGCTCGGAGATTCGCCGTTATTTCAACAATCCCGGTCAGGCCACTGCCTATAAGATTGGCATGCTGAAGATTCAGGAAGTGCGAACGAAGGCAGAAACCGAACTTGGTGATGATTTTGATATCAGAGAATTTCACGACACCGTGTTAGGTTCGGGCCAACTGCCCATGGCCGTGCTCGAAGTAGAAGTGAATAGCTGGATAGAATCCGTTCGAAACTAATCGAATCTTGATGCTAACGTGGCAAAGCGCTACACAGAGCCCTTTGCCAATACCGCCTTCAATCCCTCGAAGGAAACACTCATGCCGTGTTCTATTGCCGGAGAAAACTGATCGGGTGCTATTTCCGTTGCCCAAGAGAAATGGCAGCCCTTCTCGCTCGCCGACAATTTTATCGTAGCCAGATGATGCTCCAATGGCGTGGGTGTCTTGATGGCCGAATACTGCAGGCAGTGATTCTCGTTATCCAAAGTGAGAATTCTTTCCTGCACTTCACCGATGCCCTCCATAGTGAATGAACGAACTCCATCCTCTTGGGTGATCGAGTCTACTGCCGGGACCCAATCGGAGCGCGTCACATCCGCGAATATCGCCCAGACTTCTTCTAACTGGTAATCCAGCTCTTCTTCAATCGTTACGGTCTTCATTTCACCTCGTCTATTAACTTACACCTCGTGTTCTCGCCCAGAGATAGGCGGGAAGCGCGCAGGACAGACCGATACAAAGGTTCAGCGCAATGAATGCCCAGGGTTTAGGCCTGTCACCCTGATTAGAAAACATATAGATCCAAAACACAAATGAGCTGATCAACAGGTCTGCGGTGAATCCGCCCCCCGCACCATTCACAAACAGTGCCGCCACGAAGGAGAACAGATCTAGACCATTTTCGGACACAAAGTTCGTGAAAAAGGCGATCGGTATGGCGGCACCCAAGATGGCGAGTATCAGATAAATGGTCTTTAAGTTCATTGTATTCTCCCATTACGTCTCTATCGATTGTAGGGCCCAGTCTCGCCAATTAGCGGCCTGCATTCAATTACCTTTTAGGTAATGAATCGGCCTAACCCACTGGCGACTGCGAAGGCAGATTTTGTGGTATTCTGCCTAAAAATACCAAGGCAGCCTGCCCCCTCGAGTTTCCTCGCGAGGTTAACCTCAGTTGCCCAGAAGCAGGAGTTAGTCATGCAAAATAGATTACAAACACTGGTAAAGAGCCTATTCGTGATTGCTGGCCTAAGCGTATCCCTCAATAGTTCGGCGCAAGACCCTGAATGGGTAGATCTCGCCGTTCATAACTTCGGCGCACCTATCAACACCATGTGGGCCGAGGGAGAACTTTCCTTCGCCGCCGACGGTACGATGGTCTACTGCAGCGCGAGACAGGATATGGCTGTAGCTCCGGGCGACCCAAAAGACCTCTATATCGCTACCTTCAATGCCAAGACTGGAAGCTGGAATACTCCCGTAAATATGGGCATCCCAATCAATGCACCACCGGCGACCGATGCCGACCCACTGCGCGCCGGCGATGATCGCGAGCCATGGATAACTGCCGACGGCAATACCATCTACTTCAAGTCTGACCGTCTCGCCACTACTAGCCCCCGAAATGCGAATGATCTTTTCATTACTCGCAAGGTCAATGGGCAGTGGAGCACCCCAGAGCTGATAGGATTTCCGGTCAGCACCAACGTTGGCAATGAGCATTGCCCTGCTATTCTTCAAGACGGCGAGACACTCTGCTTCGCGTCGATGCGTGAAGGCGGCTACGGGGGATCTGACATCTATTGCTCCAAGCCAGACGGCAATGGCGGCTGGCAGGAACCGATTAACCAGGGCCCGAATATCAATACCGCAGCCGAAGAATTTCATTTCTCTCAAGACAAGGACGGCATGGTGTACTTCACGTCCTCTAAACCAGGCGGCTTCGGCGGCACGGATATCTACGGCGCGATGACTCAGGGAGAGAATTCCTGGGGGGAAGCACGAAATCTCGGATCACAGGTGAATACGGCCGGCGCCGATATGTGTCCTGCATTTCCACCGGGTGACAACACAATTACTTGGTTCTCCACTCGCGAAGACAATAGCCTTGGCAACATCGACATATTTTGGACCAACAAGCTGAACGTGAGTGAGTAGTAATATGAAAAAGATAAGCCTTCTAGCCCGATGCTACCGTTGGGCTATTGTCTCTACACTAGCCGCGTTAACACTTGTCTCCTGTGCTGTGAGCCCAGAGACTCAAGCGAAGATGGACGAATACGCGAGAACGATTCCCACCTGTTTAGGCGATGACGAATGCGATCGTAAATGGGCCGTCGCCAGAACATGGACGGCGCAAATTTCTGATTTCGGTATTCGCAGCGAGAGTGACATTCGCATTAACGCCAATAACAACATAATCAGCCAAAGTGGCATTGGCGTCATCATTACTAAAGTCGCTAACGGGTCTGATGGATTTCAGCTCATTGCCGATCTGGAATGTTTTAGTGCCTATTCATGCCCTGAACTTTGGGATTTAAAAGTAGATTTTAATAAAACAATCAACGGCACATCTGAATGAATCGAATAACGATAAAAAAACTTCTAGCACTGCTGATAATTCTGCTGCCTAGCGCGGCATACTCTCAGGATAATTCCGAGCAATGGATTAAGCTGTTTAATGGCGAAGATCTTAGCAACTGGATTCCAAAGTTCACCGGCCATGAGTTAGGCGTAAACTATCGCGATACATTTCGTGCCGAAGATGGCGTGTTTAAAGTTTCCTATGACAACTGGCCTGACTTTGATGGCGAGTTCGGTCACATTTTCTATGACGAGAGTTTCTCCCATTACAGATTGCTAGTGGAATACCGGTTTGTAGGCGATCAGGTAAACAACGGCCCTGGCTGGGCCTTCCGTAATAACGGTGTCATGTTGCACGGTCAGTCTCCACAATCCATGACGTTGGACCAAGAATTTCCCACCTCGATCGAAGTGCAATTACTCGGCGGCAACGGCATCGATGAGAGAGCAACCGCAAATGTCTGCTCACCCGGCACGCACTACGTAAGAGATGGCCAGCTAGTTACACAGCACTGCATCAACTCGAGCTCGGCCACCTATCACGGTGACCAATGGGTAACACTTGAGGTTGAGGTGCGCGGCAATGAAGTGATTCGACATACTGTGAACGGCGAAATGGTTTTCGAGTATTCAATGACGCAATTGGATGAGAGCGATCCCGATGCACAAAATTTAATCGGTCAAGGTCAGCCAGTTACCGTGAGCGGTGGCTATATCTCACTGCAGGCAGAAAGTCACCCAACTGAATTCAGAAGAATAGACCTTTTACCTCTTGCCCACTAAGAACTCACTAGCTTTGTTCTAACTGAATCTATTCTAACCAATAGTCGTCTAACCAGACCTGTTCCAATGAGTCCTCTCCTTATTAGTTCTCTTCTAGAGAGTTCCGTCGGCGATTAAGTCTGCTGCATAGTGTGCCGCTCTGGCACTGAACGCCATATAAGTCAGGGAAGGGTTCTGACAGGCCGAAGACGTCATGAACGAACCATCGGTCACGAACAAGTTCGGCACATCGTGCGCCTGACACCAACTATTTAACACTGAGTCCGCGGGGTCGTGACCCATGCGTGCACTCCCCATCTCATGAATTCTATTCCCCGGTTTCGTCAGGCTAACATCGTTCGCCGTGATGTCCGAGCAGCCGGCCGCCTCTAACATCGCAACAGCATCCTTGCTCGCCTCCTCAAGCATAGTGTGTTCGTTATCGCTATAGGTTACATGGAACAGCGCTAACGGATTGCCCCAGCGATCGCGCTTCGAGCTATGCAGCGTAACTCGGTTCTCTGGATTCGGCAGTTGCTCACCGAACGCGCCTATGTTGACTCGCCAAGGGCCAGGGTTCTTATGCGCTTCTTTGAAGCCGCGACCGATACCGGCAATCCGTCCGCCCGCATTACCTAACGGGCTCGAGCCACCTTGAAAACCAAAGCCACGAAGATAAGGCTTATCTTGACCGTTGAGATTCGCATAACGAGGAATATAGATACCGCCACTGGGCCTGCGACCGAAGACTTTCTGGTTATCGAAACCACTTATCAAGCCAGCCGCGCCCGCGCCACTCACATGGTCCATCAAGTTTCTGCCAACTTGATCGGAACGATTCACTAACCCAGTTGGGAAAGCCACAGACTTCGATTGCAATAGAATCATCGCCGAGGCAATCGTAGAGGCATTCAAGAAAATCACCTTCGACGTATAGAGACGTTTCTCATTTGTTTCTGCATCGACGATACGCACGCCAGTTACTCTATTAGTTTCCGCATCGTATTCAATCGAACTCACGATAGCGTTATGCACCATTGTAAGATTGCCAGTTCTCTCGGCAGCCGGTAGTGTTGCGTTCAAGGATGAAAAGTAAGCCTTGAAAGAACAACCGAAGTGACAACGGTTACGGACTTGGCAATTCGATCTGCCTAATGATTGCTGCTCTTCAGTCGCATCGGTGAGGTGCGCTACTCGCGCAGCGATAACATTTCGTTCTGGAAACGTCGTCTCCACTTTGGCTTTGAGTGCTTTCTCGGCATCCGTTAACTCGAACGCAGGTTGAAAGACACTATCAGGTAACTGTGGCAGGCCTTCGGCGCTGCCCGCTATGCCGATGAAGGTTTCCACTTTCTCATACCATGGTTCTAATTCTTCGTAGCGAATTGGCCAGTCTATTCCGTAACCGTCAGTCTTGTTCGCATTAAAATCTAGGTTACTTAGGCGATAAACTTGGCGTGACCACATGATGGAACGACCACCGGTATGATAACCACGCAACCAATCGTAGCTGGTGCCCTCTGCTTCCTCATAGGGATGTTCGTCATCTCGCACCCAGAAATTTTTGTTAGATTCCTTGATCGCGTAAGCAACACCGCCGTACTGTTTAGGATAGCGTTCGGCAATCTCATCCTGTGCCACGTTATCCAGATTCGGGCTCTCCCAAGGAGCTAGATTATCGACGTAATCTCGCTCTGGAATAATTTCAGGCCCGCGTTCGAGCACCAAAACCTTCAATCCACGCTCTGTGAGTTCCTTCGCGGACATGCCGCCACTCATTCCTGAACCAACTACTATTGCATCAAAGTCTGCCACGGGTCACTCCCTATCTAATTCTGTTTTTACTTCTTGTATTCTATCTCTTCGTGTCTCGGCTACTTCTAGATCTCGACACTCGGATCCCAGCGCCCTGGAAAGGCCACCCATTTCAATTCTTCGGTAGCACCATCTTCTGTGGCGAAGTAGGACTGACTCACATAACCCTTCACTCGCTTATAGCCACTTGTGTCACCATCTTCTGCAAAAGCTGCAGCGTCGAATGAAACTAGTGATTGCTCCGCTGCGCTGTCACTTGCATCTAGGAAGTTCCCACTAGCGCGCTGGTCTAACTCAACTTTTATCTGACGCAGTGCTGTTCGATGAGCATTCTTTGTTTCATTGTTCGCCCAGTCTGTCATTAGGCCATCCATATAGCCTGGGACATTCGCGTCCACCGCGCCGGGAGTTTCAGTGCGTGGAATAATCAGGTCGCTAATACGTGTCACTAGCGCATATTCCTCACTAGTATAGAAGCGCGCTGCCGATCCGGGCCGCGTCGATAATACATTCGCAACTCCACCGCACGCTGTTAGGGCGGTTGCGCCGCCGATCGACACAATCAAACCCTGCAATACTTCTCGTCTTGTTGTCATGTTCCTGCCTTTTCTTAGTCTTTCTTATTCAACCGGATACGCACCGAATTTAAAAAACGATGTTACGCACTGTGTAGAGGCTAACTGCTACTGAGGCCATTCCATTGCCTGGACTATCGTGTTCGACAAAGAAGTGTTCGAAACCTGCTGTGTCTGCATGACTGAAGATTTCGGCGAAATCTATTTCTCCGCTCCCAACATCTGCCATACGGCCAAACTCATCCATGTCTTTGACATGCAGCATGCTAAATCGTCCTGGATGACTTTCAAAATAGGTAACTGGGTCGACACCCGCGTTGCGAATCCAATACAGATCGAGTTCCATATCGACTAAGTCTGCCTCGGTCTCGTTGAGCAAAATATCGTAAGGAATATGGCCGGCTGTTACTTCGAATTCAAAAGCATGATTGTGGTAACCCATCTTGATGCCCACTTCTTTACAGACTTCACCGGCGCGATTCAAGTAGTCAGCAGTACGCTGATACTCAGAAATGGTACGCTGGTTTGCTGGTAATATTGGGACCACAATAAATTTCTGTCCCAAAATAGCAGCTCTTTCAACCTCGCCTTCGAGATCGTCTCGCAGCGCCTGCAATTGAATGTGTGCAGCTGGGGACGTCATGCCGTTCTGATCGAGTGTTCGTCTCACTTCGCTGGCAGATCTGCCAAAGTATCCTGCAAATTCCATTTCCTTGAAACCCAAGTCCGCGACTTTAGCGAGCGTGCCTTCAAAGTCTTGAGACATTTCATTGCGCAATGTATAGAGCTGCAGTCCCACATTTTCAACTCGACGGCCTTGCGCTAACGCAGTCATTGGCAGAGAAGCGGCAGCACTCACGATTGCCGAGGAGCAAAGAAACTTACGTCGGTTAAAACCACGAGGTGTTGAGGGTGTCTTGATATTCAATCTTAGTCTCCTGCTCGTATTATTATTTGAGGCTCTAATCCCGGCGCCATGCACCGCGCTGCAAATAAACCGCAACGATCACTATTATGCCTTGAACCGCTCCATTCAGGTAGTTACTTACTGCGTCGGTCAGATTCAAAATATTGCCTATTAGCGTCAGTATTAAGGCCCCTACGACCGTACCCCAGATGCGTCCATAGCCGCCCTTCAGCACTGTACCACCGATAATGACCGCCGCTATTGCCTCGAGCTCCCAGAGTATGCCGGTCTGCCCCGATGCCGAACCTAGGCGCGGCACATAGATAATAGTTGCAATAGAGACGCAAACTCCCTGCAGCATATAGGTCGCCGTCTTCACGCGATCTACATTAATGGCTGAGTAGCGCGCAACGCTCTCGTTTGAGCCTACTGCGAAACAGTGCCTGCCGAACACAGTCATATTTAGGAGCACATAACCGATCACCGCCACTGCTAGGAAAACCCAGACAGGATAAGGCAGGCCAAGAAACACGCCGTAATAGACTTCCGAATACACATCGCCGATCGTGAAGTTAAGCGATAGTGTGCCGCCGTCTGCCATATAGGTAACCAATGAGCGATAGATCCCCATGGTGCCGAGCGTAACAATGAAGGCTTCAATCTTGGCTTTCGTGGTAAGTAGGCCATTTATCAGGCCTGCAACGGCACCGATGCCCAGCGACGCGATGATTGCCAAAATGATAATGGCTACCATCGAATCGATAGTGTCCATCAGCGCATTCATCAACAGGATCATGCAACCGGAAATAAAAGCAGCCATCGAGCCGACTGAAAGATCGATGCCTCCTGCCGTGATTACGAAAGTCGCACCGATAGCTACGATGCCAATAAAGGAGCTGCGCGCCAGAATATTGCTCAGATTGCCGCTACTAAGAAACGCATCGTTTACTAATACACCGATGATAAAAACCACAACAAGTGCAATAAAAGGTCCAGCAGTTTTTAGGTCAAACTTAGGCATTAGATGTTCCGCTTTCTAATTGATCGTGGTGTGACGGCTTATTTTTCAAGCCTGTGGCATAGCGCATGATTTCGTGTTCTTCTATTTCGTCGCCCTCTAGCACACCACTTATCTGAGAGTGGTACATCACGGCTACGCGATGAGAAAGACCGATAACTTCGGTGATGTCGGAAGAGATGAGTATCAACGAATGTCCTGATGCGACCAGCTCAGCGATAAAGTGGTAGATCTGGCTCTTGGTGCCTATATCGATTCCGCGGGTAGGCTCGTCTATTATGATGACGCTTGGCTCAGCTTCAAGAATCTTGGCTAGCAATAGTTTCTGTTGATTTCCGCCGGAGAGGTTTCCTGCCGCGATTGATCTATCCTTCATACGGATGTCGAATGTTTCGACGGCCTTCTTGAACGCGACATCTTCTTGTTTAGTGTCGATCAACAAACGTGAAATTTTGTGCAGTGAAAACAAGGAGAAATTAAAAACCAACCCTTTATCTAAGAGCAGGCCGCTTCCCTTACGATCTTTCGTGAGATAGGCGACTCCTTTGCTACGCGCCACAGAGAGTTGCTTGAAATCAACACGTTCACCACGTAGCTCGACACTTCCTGTGTTTCCCTTCGCGGACTTTCTCAATCCAAGCACAGTTTCCATCAACGCCGTGCGGCCGGAGCCAACAAGCCCGGAGAAACCGAGGACCTCCCCTTTTCTCAACTCGAAGCTACTGGGCTCTGAATTGCCTTGTAGCAATAGATCACTAACTCGAAGAACTACTTTCGACGCGTCGGGAACCTTGGGCATCTCCGGAAAGAGAGAGCTTAACTCTCTACCCACCATCAATCGCGCCATGTCATCCTTGCTCAAATCAGCAGCAGAATAACTGCCCACTAACTCGCCATCACGCAGCACTGTAATCACATCAGCGATCTGCTCGATCTCATCCAACTTGTGCGAGATGAAAACGATTGCCACACCATCTTGGCGAAACCGGTCGATGAGCTCGAACAGCACTTGGCTTTCTTGTTGTGTGAGTACCGCGGTGGGTTCATCGAGGACAAGTACACGAGCATTTTTCGCCTGAGCCTTCGCGATCTCTACCATTTGCTTTGCAGAAACGGAAAGCTGATCGACAGAGGCGTCGGGGTCTATATCACTGCGCAGAACGTCTAAATATTCCTGCGCCTTGATCCGCATTATTTTCTTATCTAGAAAAAAACGCCCGTTAATTTCGTTGCCGAGGAATATATTCTCTGCCACGGTGAGCTGCTCGGCGAGATTAAATTCCTGATGAATTAGTACGACGCCTGCCTGCTCGGCGATCGCGTTGTTCCAGAAGGTAAGTCTCTGTGAACTACCGCTGCCATCGCTAATGTGCAATTCACCCTCAGTGAGCGCCTCGAAGCCGGAGAGGATTTTGACTAACGTAGACTTCCCGGCGCCATTCTCGCCAAGTATCGCGTGCACCTCTCCGCCGCGAAGCGTCAGATCGATGCCGTGCAAGACCTCGACAGGGCCGAAAGACTTGCGCAGGTTCTTAACTGAGAATGTGAGCGATTTAGTATTTTCGTCTGACATCTGAACTTCTTATTCTTCTCTAGGCTCTCGCTCTAGAATACCAGTCATACTACTATTCATATTAATTAGGGCGGTTCCACATGTTTTCCAACACGGTACTGCCATATTTTTTTTGTCCTTCAATAAGAAGCACTCGCATCTGTTCGACAACTTCCGGGAATTCGCGCGTAAAGCTGTAAGTCTCCGACGGGTCACGCTGCACATCGAACAACAAACCATTAGGGCCGTAATAGGAACCCGAATTATCGAAGCTAGGCACAGCAGCCCTGTATTGTGACTCAACTACGAGCTTCCATTGACCACTGCGCACACCGGCGATTCGATCCCTATCGAACAGATAGAGCACCTCATGAGGTGAAGTTGCACCATCGGTTAGCATCGGTAAAATATTTTTCCCATCAATTGGACGATCCGTAGGTAAGTCGCCGCCAGCGAGCTTCACTAGCGTTGGGAATATATCGATATTCATTGCCGGCTCGTTCGATACTAATCCGCCTGGAATCGTGCCAACCCACTTTGCGATGAAGGGAACACGTTGCCCGCCTTCCCAGGAGCTGCCTTTACGATCACGAAATGGTCCGGGGCTTCCCTCGAACCAGGGCCCATTGTCCGAGGTGAAGATAACGATCGTATTCTCATCCAGACCTAGCCTTTGTAATGTGGCCAATACCTCACCCACACTCCAGTCGATGGTCTCTACCACATCACCGTATAGACCAGCATCGGACTGACCGCTGAATTCATTCGACACATACAGAGGCACATGCGGAAATGTATGCGGCATATAGAGGAAAAACGGATCGTCTTGGTTCTCTTCGATAAAACGAACCGCCTCATTCGTGTAGCGTTGAGTCAATGTGTTCTGATTAACCGGATTCTCGATCATCTGATCCTGACGATAGAGTTCCAGAGGCGTCATGTCGTTGCTATGCAGTACTCCGAAGTATTCATCGAAACCCTGAGTGAGTGGTGACCATTCCATTCGACTGCCTAGATGCCACTTGCCGAACAGCGCGGTCTGATAGCCGAGCGGCTTTAACGCTTCGGCGAGGCTGATCTCCTCCGAGGCAAGGTGAACGTCGTTGGTGGGTCGCGCAACATCGCTTACTAGATCCAGACGAATTGGATAGCGGCCTGTTAGGAGGCCTCCCCGAGCTGCGGTACAGACGTTTGCGCTGGAGTAGAAACTATCGAGTCTTGCACCTTCCAGGGCCATGCGATCGAGGTTCGGTGTTTTTATTAGCTTCGAGCCATATACGCCTAGATCGCCATATCCTAGATCGTCCGCCATAATAACGATGAAGTTGGGCTGCGGCGCGTCTTGCGCCTGAACGCCAACAATAATGCTGGCTGCCACTAACAACAGCAATGGTTTAACGAGTCGTCTCATGCTTCTACCTCAATTTTTTTCAGTTTAGCCCGAATTCCTGGCTTCTACTAATTTCCTGTTCCCGGCATAACTTCGAAGCTGGAATTGAATGTAACCAGCACGGATGCGAGCTGAAGTAGAACCGCCTGATCTCCTGTCACCGTTCCCACACCCGCCTGCAACTGTGAAGCGAGTGTCTCCTGCCCCATGATAACCGTTTCGAGGTCACTGCGATCCATGGTTATGGTTACGTCAGCGTCGCCAGACAAATAGCCTTCAATATTAGAAAGCGTGCCGCCACTCATTTCCACAATAAAATTCTGCTGCGTATCCGGCGAGCTAAAGTTAATCGTAAAATTCGTTCCATCTGCAAGACCGCTATCGACCCTGGTCGCAACCGCATCCCACCATTGAGTCGTGGTCATAGCTCTAGCTAGACTAGGGCTTGTGCCGCGGGGCGCTGCAACGGCCGGGGCGCCGTTTCTAAGCTCCTGTGCTGAAGAGAGAAAGACGTTACGCATACTCGCGCTCTCATACTGGTAGCCAAGTTGTTCGAAGACGGAGGCAAGGAGGTCTTTGGCCTCGCTATTCTCTGGCTGTGCATAAACCAGTTTGTTTAGAATTTCCATAGCCAAACGATACTGCCCCGCATCGTGTAGAACCTGTCCTCGAGAAATAATAGCTGTCGCGCCTCCCATCATTTCTACATACAAAGGTGCAGAATCTGCAGGTGAAAGCGGCGCAAGTGTTGCGGGGTTGCCATCCCAGTAACCGAGATAACGATTCAACACAGCCCGAGAGTTATGAAACTCGGAGCCATGATACTGTCGCGCACTCCATTGCTGCGCGAGACTTGTCGGCACCTTGTACTCGTTGTGAATCTCGTTGATCGTCACGCCCTGGTTTGCCAGATTCAAAACCTGATTGTTCAAATTCGCATACGCATCACGCTGTGTGCGCATAACCTGCTGGATTCGTTCATTCCCCCAACGTGGCCAGTTATGAGAAGAGACCAAGACCTCGGCATCCTGACCAAATCGATACAGCGCCTCATTGATCTGCTTTGACCATTGCAGCGCATCTCTCACCAATGCTCCTCGCAGGGTATAGACATTGTGTATCGTGGCCGTAATATTTTCCGCAGCCCAGAATACTTTCTGATCTGGGAACCAGGTATTCATCTCTGCCGGAGCCTCAGTGCCAGGTGTATTCTGAAAAACCATGCGCACACCATCGATAACATGTTCTTCATAGCTGTCTTCGATGACCAAGGTTGGCGCAATCAGTCCCGTCGTTCCTGCAGCGAGAGCTTTGCCAATAGCAGAGTCAACTTGGCCAAAGGGCCCGGAAGGAATGCCGCGCCCATACTGCAAGCCTGCGCGTCGTGACATTGCGTTGCCTGCATACACATTCTCGGCGATCGCCTCTTCCATAAATCCCGATGGCGCGATGACCTGCACAGCACCCGACTGCACTTCCTGCTCGCTGATCACACCACGAACACCGCCGAAATGATCGATATGTGAATGGGAGTAGACGACCGCACGGACTGGCAGTTCGCCTAGTTGTTCGTTCACAAGACGCAGCGCTGCCGCTGCAGTCTGCGAAGTAAGTAGCACATCAAATAATATCCAACCCGACTCGCCTCTCACTATCGTCATATTGGCTAGATCGAATCCACGAACCTGATAGATGAAATCGGGCACCACTTCATATAGGCCGAAGTTCATATTCAGAGTTGCCTGTCGCTGCAGCGATGGATGAATACTATCGAAGTCCCTGCCCTCAAGCAGGAAGTCGTAGCGCGTCATATCCCAGACGACGCGACCATTCTCGGCGAGAATTTGTCTTGAGTCGGGCGCTGCTATGAATCCGCGACCAGACTCTTCAAAGTCACGCTGATCTTCGAAGGGCAGGCTACTGCGAAGTTCATTCTGTAACTGTGAAGTAAAGTTGCTTGGCGGCGACCCCTTCGCATTGAAGTGATCCTGTGCAAATGTACTTCCAGCAGAAACTACTAGCGCGAATGCAAAGATCGATATGTCGACGACACGAGACTTTTTTAAAAACAACATGAGAATTCCCCTTATCTTCTGTTCTTTTAGTTTGTTCTACTATCTACAGTAAGAATGCAAAAAGCCAAGAGGAGTTGAAATCTCTTGGCTTTTTGTTTAACGTGATTCGCCTTGGCGTAACCGAAAAGCTATAAAACTATTTCAGCGCTGCCAAGCAATCATTGTGACTACATACGCGAGCGCGTAATCTCAACATCTGAGTTGCGGAAGTAAGATTGAAATTGTCTTTCGACTACAATCGCTTCCTGAGTCTTACCCTGAGCTTCCAAAGCCTGAACAAGACCGAACGTAGTCCAGCCGTTCTGCTGATTCCATATTAGGTCTTTCCGGTATACTGCTTCTGCCTCTGCTGCACGGCCCGCCTCTAGAAGTACTGCACCTAGATAAAGACGCATGGATTGAGACCAATCCGGTGGCTCAGTGTAATTAAGCGAGTCTTGATATTGAATCGCTACATTGTAGTGAACAATAGCGGCGTCAAGATTTCCTTTCGCTTCTTCGATTTCGCCGTGGAGCGCGTGGCTAGCAAGAGTAAGAACATGAGATGCTGGCGTTGGTCCAACACCCGTGTCGTCAACATTATCTGCAACCATCTCGGCCTGAATATTAGCTAGTTCATTTTCGGCTAGCTCCATATGACCCTTCGATACATGCGCGCTGCCTTTAACATAGCTCCACATACCATCTAGGTAAGGTGTACCACTATGGCTTTGCTCTGCACTATGTAGCTTGTCATATTTGCCAAACACCTTATCAACAATCCAAGAGTGTGCGACTCGCTTCTGTCCGCGGTTAATCGCTTCGACGGCCTCACCGACACTGTCGGCTCCGCGCTGCGCTGCAGCCGCTGCCTCAGCATAGTTGCCTTGTAGCATATTGGCATAGCGTACGAAGTCTAGTGCGTGGGGCGCGTGGGCTTTATGTGACAAACCATAAGTACCAATATTTGGGAAATTTGTATCTCCCCAAATTTCAGCAAATTGCAAATCGACAAGCTGTGACCTTTCATTGATGTCGATAGCTTTCTCGTACTCGCCAACTCGAAGGTAGATATGCCCAGGCATATGAACCATATGTCCGGAGATAGGTACAAGGCTTTCCAGTTTTTGCGCTGAAGGCATCGCAAGTTCTGGCTGAGCGGAGGCTTCCATCAAATGAATGTAGAGATGGTTTGCACCTGGGTGATCATGCTCAGATCGCATAGCAGATTCGAAAGCTGCCTGCGCTTCTGCTGTGCCTGACTTGGCAATACCGTCCTCATCCCAGTAATCCCAGCGAGTCGTGTTCATATAAGACTCACCGAAGATAGTGGCTATGTCAGCATCATCTGGATACTGATCGTGTAGATTGCGCATGGCATCGACAAAGGCAAAGTCTCTTTCCCTGCTATCAGGAATGGCATCTTTATTATAGAGAACGAATAGCGCATTGATCATGTCGCGCTCACGTTGACTGCCATTGTTAGCCAGAGCTAGTGCTCTGCGAATTGCGTCAAGGCCGGCACCATTAGGGTCATCAGGCAAGCCGCCATAGCGGCTATTCGGATTGGGGCCTGCAGCATGCGCTAAACCAAAATGGGGCATAGGGCTGTCTGGATCTAGGCGTGCAGCTTCCTGATAAGAGGCAATTGACTCGACGAAGTAGAAACTCCAAGCCATACGCAGCCCTTGGTCGAAGAAAGCCTGAGCTTCTGCAGAATCCGTGGTGATTGGGCGGCTATAAGATCCGCCTCCTGGAACCATAACCGCCAGAGCTTCATCGCTCTGCGCCGTTAAATTGAGTTGTGGTACGAGTAATATGGTTGCGAGTGCAACCGAAGTGACTAATTTTCGCATAAACGTTAACCCTGTCTCTTATACACATCTGACGCTGCCGACGAATAGAGAGGTGTAGA
>OJEF01000099.1_pt1 | contig 23607 bp, 18 predicted proteins | sample 1593041 | NCBI WGS metagenome assembly OJEF01 (sample SAMN05416790, study PRJEB24817) | seawater metagenome | isolation source: Sea water | place: Canada:Atlantic | collected 2013-11
CGAGATAGCGTAGCGTCTCGTGGGCTCGGAGATGTGTATAAGAGACAGCGGTTGTTCCAGGTTGGTTTCAGCTTCTTCTAAAGGCTACGAAAACTATGCACGCCTCAATCATCATAAAAATATTAGGTATATTGCTAATGCTCTTTAGTGCATTAGGCAATCTGCCGCCTCTACTCGTCTCATACATTTATGCTGATGGCATGGCGAGCGTCTTTACAGATTCGCTACTTATTATTTTTAGCATTGGTTTTTTGATGTGGCTTGCAACCGTTAGGTCACATGCAGAGCTCGGCACACGAGACGGTTTTTTAGTCGTAACTCTATTTTGGGCAGTATTAGGTATCGCAGGCTCCTTGCCATTTATCTTCTCCTCTGCGGTAGAGCTGTCGGTAACTGATGCGGTGTTCGAATCACTTTCTGGGCTTACCACAACCGGCGCAACCGTGATATCCGGTCTCGATGATTTACCAAAATCGATTCTATTCTATAGGCAGCAGTTACAATGGCTGGGCGGAATGGGCATCATTGTGCTAGCCATGGCATTGCTGCCGATGCTTGGTATTGGTGGGATGCAGCTCTACCGAGCTGAAAGCCCTGGGCCTGTAAAAGACAATAAGTTAGTACCTCGACTTGCGGAAACGGCGAAGGCGCTTTGGTATATTTATCTCACGCTGACGGTAGTTTGTGCACTCGCCTACTGGATTGCCGGCATGGATCTATTCGATGCGATTAGCCATAGCTTCACCACCGTTGCCATTGGCGGCTTCTCAACTCATGACCTTAGCCTTGGCTATTTCGACAATCCAGCCATTGAAATAATCGCCATTATATTCATGTTTATCGCGGGTGTGAATTTCGCATTGCACTTTACTGCTTGGCAGAGAAGGAAGATTGGTCACTATCTTTTTGATCCAGAATTTAAATTCTACGCATTTATTCTAGTATCCGTATCGGTAGTCACCGTTGTAGTGCTGTATTTTTCGGATGTGTATTCGAGCCTATTTGAGGCTTCGATTAAGGGCGTTTTTCAAGTTGTGTCCATGGCGACGACGACTGGATTCGCAACAGCCGATTTTAATTCATGGCCCCTGTTTTTACCCTACGTGCTTCTCTATGCAGCCATCATCGGTGCCTGTGCCGGCTCTACCGGTGGCGGTATGAAAGTCATACGCATTCTGTTGATTTTTAAGCAAGGCTTTAGGGAAGTGCAGCGATTGATTCATCCCCGCGCCGTTATACCAATCAAACTCGGTGGGCAGCGTGTCTCGGATCGGATAGTAGAATCTGTCTGGGGTTTTTTCGCCGTATATGTAATGGTATTTATGGTTATGCTTCTAGCACTGCTAGCTACAGGTCTAGATATTGTTACAGCCTTCAGTGCCGTAGGTGCATGCTTAAATAATCTAGGCCCGGGTCTCGCCGAAGTTTCGGTGACTTACGGGCAACTTTCTGCGGCGGCAAAATGGATATTGTGTTTTGCGATGTTATTGGGGCGGCTGGAGATTTTTACTTTGCTAGTTTTATTTACGCCTATGTTCTGGAAAAGATAGGTTTTCGTTATCCTATCAATTACGAGCTAACGGCTTAACTTATGGATATTTATCAAGTTAGGCAGTACATGAATAGTTAATTAGTAAATCTTTTTGCCCTTCGGCTGTTTTCGAAACCGTTTATATTCCCACTGATATTGCTCCACTGCCATGAGTACACAGTCTTCTACAGATTTATTGAGCCCGCGGATAGATTGGGATAGGTTTTCATCGTAGATCATTGAATCCGCCTCTCGAATAGTTAACTTAAAACCTCTCCCTTTCGGTAGACGTACCACATAGCCACAGAAAACTTTGGCCTGCGACCGTGCCACAAGCTTGCTTACCAGTGTCATTGTTAACGCCTGTTCACCAAAAAATTCGCCGAACTCTCCTCCTTCTTCATTCGGCACTTGATCAGGCAAAACACCAACCAACTCCCCTCTCTTTAACGCCTTGAGTAGCATTGAGACTCCCTTTATGTCGGTCGGTGCAAGCTTCAATCCGCCGCGAGACCGAACTCGTTGCAGCAAGCGATCAAGCGCAAGTAGTTTAGGTGGCTGATACATGAAAGTCGATTCAATATTCCAACTGACATACATAGCGAATATCTCCCAATTGCTCAAGTGGGGTGTCAACAAGACGATGCCCTGATTGTTGTTTGCAGCTTCTTGGAAGCTCTCAAACCCTTCGGTCTCAGTAACGAGCGAACAAGTCTTTTCTATCGGTAACATCCACGATTTGCCCATCTCCATTGCCGTACTCGCCGTGCTGGTCAGGCTCTCTTTCGCAAGACGTGAGATTTCTTTGGCCGGCAAATCAGGAAAACAGACTTTTAGATTCTTTAATGTCGTCTCTCGCGCTCTATTAGGAAGGTAATAGAGCATTGCTCCCCAGATAGAGGCTAATCCATGGACGACCCTCAGTGGCAAATTCGCCGTTATAAAGAGGAATGAGAGTAGGAAATAATATTTAACTGTGGCGATAATGATTTCTCATTTAGATAGGTAGGTCGATAGAATTAGGGGGAGATGGAAGCATAATTTCTGTGTAGAAACAATCGGCCGGGCCTTTGTCACTATCCCCTTATCTAGCCCGCAGGTGGATTATTTCGGGATAATCGAGGATAATTGTAAGCCTTTGACTTTATAGTCATTTAACAATACAGACCATTCTAATCTATCCAAGCAAACCGGCCAACGCGTGAACAAGAATTTAGACAGTAGCACCTTTCAAGGACTCATTTTTGCCTTACAGCAATTTTGGGCTGATCAAGGATGCGTCATTATGCAGCCACTCGATATGGAAGTCGGCGCAGGGACGTTCCACCCGGCTACTTTTTTGCGAGCCATCGGTCCCGAGTCTTGGAATACAGCTTTCGTTCAACCCTGTCGTCGGCCTACCGACGGCCGTTATGGAGAGAACCCGAATCGGTTGCAGCATTATTACCAATTTCAGGTTCTTCTGAAGCCCTCTCCAAAGAACATCCAAGAACTCTACCTTGATTCATTACGCTCTCTAGGTATAGATATGTCGGTACACGATATCCGATTTGTCGAAGACAATTGGGAATCTCCAACTCTCGGCGCATGGGGGCTAGGTTGGGAAGTATGGCTCAATGGAATGGAGGTAACGCAATTCACTTACTTCCAACAGGTAGGTGGACTTGAATGTTACCCCGTAAGCGGAGAAATTACGTACGGCATCGAGCGAATCGCCATGTACCTCCAAGGTGTCGACAGTATCTATGACATTGTATGGACGGATGGCCCTGATGGCGTAGTTACCTATGGGGATGTTTTTAAACAGAACGAAGTAGAGATGTCCGCCTTTAATTTTGAGCATGTTGATGTTGATATTCTTTTTCGCAATTTCGATGATAGCGAGCGGCAATGTGAGGTTCTCATTGAAAAACAACTAGCGTTGCCTGCCTATGAGCAAGTGCTAAAGGCCTCTCACTATTTCAACTTACTCGATGCCAGGAATGCCATCTCGGTGACAGAGCGACAGCGCTTCATCCTTCGTGTGAGAACACTCGCGCGCGCAGTGGCGGAAGCCTATTACTCGAGCCGGAAACAGCTCGGTTTCCCGCTAGCAAGCGAAGCGCTCCGTAAGGAATTTTTGGAAAAATAGTCATGTCGAAACAAGATTTTCTAGTCGAATTGGGCACAGAGGAATTGCCTCCAAAAGCACTACTCAAGCTATCGAAATCATTTCTAGCTGGAGTAGTAGAAGGTCTCAAGAAGGAGTCCCTAGCTCACGGTGAGGTAAAGTCCTTCGCTACACCCCGCCGATTAGCCGTATTGGTTTGTGCGTTAGATACGAAACAGGCTGACAGGCTGACCGAAAAATTCGGCCCTGCCGTAAAAGCCGCGTACGATGCCGATGGCAATCCCACGCGCGCAGCTGAAGGATTCGCCAAGGCGTGTGGAGTGACTGTTGCCGACTTAGCCACAATGGAAAAAGACGGCGTAGAAAAACTTGGCTTTTCGTCCACGCTCCCCGGCAAGTCTACAAACGAGATATTGCCTGCAATCGTCGACTCAGCGCTCGCCAAGCTTCCTATTGCCAAAAGAATGCGCTGGGGTGCTTCAAGAGATGAGTTTGTACGCCCCGTACACTGGTTACTGATGTTGTTCGGTGAAGAAGTCGTTCCATCAAAAATTATGGGAGTGGAGTCCGGCGCCGACAGCTTTGGCCATCGCTTTCACCATCCAGATAAGATCCGCATCAACAAGGCAAGCGAGTACGAAGCACTTTTGCTTGAACCCGGCAACGTTATTGCCGATTTTACAAAACGTAGAGAACTGATTCGAAATGCGATCACCAAGGAAGGTGTGAAGCTCGACGCCACTACCGTGGTTGATGAGTCACTTTTGGATGAGGTTACCGGCCTCGTTGAATATCCGGTCGCCTTAACTGGCAGATTCGAAGAGCTATATTTGGAAGTTCCCTCGGAAGCCCTGATCCTAGCAATGAAGTCACATCAGAAATGTTTCTATCTATTGGACAAGGAAGAAAAGCTGCTCGCGTATTTTGTGTCTGTGAGCAATATCCGCAGCACCGACCCTTCGCAAGTTATTGAAGGCAACGAGAGGGTTATTCGCCCTAGACTAGCAGACGCCAAGTTTTTCTATGAAACTGATAAACAATCATCCCTAGAGAGTCGCTTGGAACTACTTAAAAAGGTCGTGTTTCAAAAGAAGCTGGGCACCGTCTATGAACGCAGTTTACGAGTCGCCAAGCTAGCTAAATTTATTGCGGCGAATACAGGGGAGAACGAAGCACAAAGTGAGAGGGCTGCCATGCTCTCTAAATGTGACTTGGTCACTAATATGGTTGGAGAATTTGCTGACCTGCAAGGCCTTATGGGTTCTTATTATGCGGCCAATGACGGCGAACCTGAGCCTGTAGTTACGGCTATCAGTGAACAGTATATGCCCAAATATTCAGGGGGCGATCTGCCCTCTACCGGCATAGGGAGCATATTAGCGATTGCCGATAAACTTGATTCCATTGTGGGCCTATTTGCCATAGGCCAACCTCCAACCGGCTCTAAAGACCCATTTGCACTACGGCGCTCTGCTATCGGCGTATTACGCATAATGGTTCAGAACAAATTGGACTTAGATCTCCTCGCCTGCATAGAAACGTCGCTTGAGAGTTTTACAGCACTTGAATTAGATTCAGATACTGCAGAGACTGTTTTTGAATTCATGCTCGAGCGATTTCGCAGCTGGTATTCAGACGAAGGTATTCCTAGTAATGTTTTTCAATCTGTTATGCAGACCAAACCTCGCAAACCGTACGATTTCGCAAAACGAATTGAGGCTGTATCGAGTTTCGTGCAACTTGAAGAGTCAGCTGCATTGGCTGCTGCGAATAAGCGAGTCTCCAACCTATTAGACAAGGTCGATGCCTCTTCTTTATCTAATGATGTAAACGCTGAACTATTAGTTCACGAGGCAGAAAAAGCGCTCTTTCAACAACTGCGCGATAGAGAGCATAGTACGGCACCTTTGTTTGAAGCTGGCGACTATACGTCGGGACTTGCAGAGCTTGCCCAACTCAAAAATTCAGTTGATGATTTTTTTGATGACGTACTAGTGATGTGCGACGACAAGTTTGTTCAGAATAATCGTATAGCCTTGCTGCAACGACTGCGTGATATTTTTCTTAAAGTTGCGGATATATCTTTCCTGCACACCTCTTAGTTCTGTTTAGTCATAGTGAGCAACCATGAAAATTGTAGTACTAGATCGTGATGGTGTTATCAATCACGATTCGGATGACTATATAAAATCAGCGGAAGAATTCATTCCTATCAAAGGTAGCATTCCTGCTATAGCACGGTTGTGCGAGGCTGGTTTCAAGGTCGTAATTGCAACTAATCAATCTGGACTTGCTCGAGAGCATTTCGACGAAGATCAGTTATCTGAAATTCATCATTTGATGTGTTCTATGGTGGAAGGGGCGGGCGGAGTAATTGATGGAATTTTCTACTGCCCTCATCATCCTAACGAAGACTGTTCTTGCAGAAAGCCTGGCACCGGCCTTCTTGAACAGATCGAGAACGAGTTTGCGTGTAAGCTTCAGGGATGCTACTTCGTAGGGGATAGCCTAAAGGATATTCAGGCTGCTCGAGCTTTCGACTGCAATCCCATCTTAGTTCGTACAGGCAAAGGCTTTATTACTGAACAAGCGCTTGGTGAATCCAACGGTCTGCCTGTACCTACTTACGACGATTTGGCGTCGGCTGTTACGGCTATTCTTGGGTCACTGAATGATGTCTAGATTATTTCTAGGTGTACGCTCTTTTATTTTTTATGTTGGTTACTATCCAGGCACCGTTTTTTTATCTATTTTTTTCATTCTTCTGTTCCCTATCCTGCCGCCCAAAGGTCGACATATATTTGCCTGCATCTGGTGCGGGTTTATTTTGGGATCACTGCGACTCTGCTGCGGTGTTAGATATGTAGTCCATGGTCTTGAAAACCTGCCAAATGCGCCAGCCATTATATTGGCGAATCATCAAAGTAGTTGGGAAACGATTCTATTCTATAAACTCATTTATCCTGTATCGCCGATACTGAAGAAGGAACTAACACAAATACCCTTTTGGGGCTGGTCTATGCGCCTTCTTAAACCCATAGCGATTGATAGGAGTAAACCTCGAGAGGCTGGTCGTTCATTACTAATACAAGGCGTTGACCGGATTCAGAATGGAAATTCGGTTATCGTTTTCCCGGAGGGTAGCCGGTCAAGGTACGGTACCGTTAAACGCTTCTCACGTGGTGGCGCAAAACTTGCCATTGCCGCAAACACCGGCATCATCCCGATAGCTCACAATGCAGGATACTGTTGGCCCGCTCGTGAATTCATCAAAAGGCCGGGGATAGTTACTGTTGTTATAGGCGAGAGAATAGAATTGGGAGAGCGAGACGCCAGTGAGCTTACTGCCGATGTTGAGGATTGGATACGCAAGAAGGTTGTTGAGCTTAGCTAGTACTCGTAGTGAGTACTAGCTAAGCTCAATCTGTACGTTTTCTTAAGTAGAAAAGCCTAAATATCTAAGTTTTCTGCAGCTAGCGCATTAGCTTCGATAAATTCGCGCCGTGGCTCTACCTGGTCGCCCATTAGAGTATTAAAAAGTTGATCAGCGCCAATAGCATCCTCAATAGTTACCTGTAGCATTCTTCTAGTCTCAGGATTCATCGTGGTATCCCACAGCTGATCTGGGTTCATTTCTCCCAAACCCTTATAGCGCTGTAAATAGTGGCCTTTCATTGCATCGTTGGTGAGCCATTCTACTGCTTCGGCGAAGGAGGAAATTTCTGCTGTTTTCTCGCCGCGCTTAACGAAAGCACTGGTTTCGATAAGGCCTTCCAGAGTTTGACCAAGATCAGTAAGTGCTCGGTATTCGCCAGAATGAAAGAAGTCCCGACTGAACCCAAAGGACTTTTCTAAGCCATGAAGGTTTAGTTTTGCTTCAGGTAGAAATAGCTGTCTCTCTTGGTTTTTTATGGCTTCAAACGTATAGTTAATGCTCACACTCGCGTACATTTCAGTGAATTTAGCGCTCAATTCCTCAAGCCATTTCTGCACTTGCGCTTCAGATTTCAATTCATCCTCGCCCAAGCTTCTAGTGAATATCATCGCCTCTAGAATCTCGGTAGGATAGAGCCTTGCTAGCCGGCTAATAATTGCATAGCTGTTGTTGTACTTCTTCACCAATGATTCAAGTGCGTCGTCTGTAATTCCCGGGGCATCCGAATTCACATGCAGGCTTGCTCCATCGAGGGCTGTTTGGGTTTGGTATTCGGCTAACTCAATGTCATCTTTTAGATACTGTTCCTGTTTTCCCTTTCGAATCTTGTACAGCGGCGGCTGCGCGATGAAGATATGGCCACGCTCAACAAGCTCTCGCATCTGCCTGAAAAAGAAAGTCAGTAGTAATGTTCGAATATGTGAACCGTCAACATCAGCGTCCGTCATGATAATAATGCTGTGATACCGCAGGTTTTCTGGCGCAAATTCCTCGTTGCCTATTCCACAACCTAACGCCTTAATCAATGTTCCGATTTCAACGGAACTCAACATCTTATCGAAGCGCGCCTTCTCTACGTTTAGGATCTTGCCTTTTAGCGGCAAAATAGCCTGATTTTTACGGTTCCTTCCTTGTTTTGCTGAACCACCCGCCGAGTCACCCTCCACTATATATATCTCGGAAAGTGCTGGATCTTTCTCTTGGCAGTCGGCGAGTTTGCCTGGTAAACCGGCAATATCTAGTGCGCCTTTACGTCGCGTCATTTCTCTAGCCTTGCGCGCCGCTTCTCGCGCACGTGCCGCATCTAGCATTTTGCCAACAATAAGTTTTGCGTCTTGGGGGTTTTCTAAGAGATAGTCGCTAAAGTGCGATGCCATTTCCTGTTCAACAACAGTTTTAACTTCAGAGGACACCAACTTGTCCTTCGTCTGCGAAGAGAACTTTGGATCCGGCACCTTCACTGAAATGACCGCTGTAAGCCCTTCTCGAGCATCATCTCCGGACGTGGTAACTTCTTTGCCCTTTCGAGTTGCCAACTCCTTGTCAATATAGCCTTTGAGCACTCGGGTTAGCGCGCCTCTGAAACCGGCGAGGTGGGTTCCCCCATCTCTTTGGGGAATATTGTTCGTATAGGGGAATATGTTTTCTTGGTAGGAATCATTCCACTGCAGCGCTACTTCGACAGTGATCCCGTCTTCTTTTCGCTCGGAGCTGAAGTAAAATGCCTTATTTACAGCTACCTTATTCTTGTTCAGATAATCAACAAAGGCTCTTAACCCGCCTTCGTATTTGTATAAATCTTCTTTGCCCGAACGCTCATCGGTAAGTCGAATAGCTACGCCAGCGTTAAGAAACGCTAACTCACGGAGTTTCTTTGCCAAAATATCGTAGTGAAATTCAACATTAGAAAATGTATCGGTAGAAGGCCTAAAATGGCACTCCGTGCCAGTGACACTGGTCTCTCCAACTACAGCGAGCGGAGCAACCGGAACACCGTGCTCATAGTCTTGCTCATGGACCTTTCCGTCACGTCGAATGGTCAATTTCAGCTCTTCAGACAGGGCATTTACTACCGAAACCCCAACGCCATGGAGTCCGCCGGATACCTTGTAGCTGCTGTCATCAAATTTACCGCCTGCGTGCAGAACAGTCATGATCACTTCAGCCGCGGAGACGCCTTCGGCATGCATTTCCGTCGGTATTCCACGACCATTGTCAGACACGGTTACTGTTTCACCGATGTGAATGACCACTTTCACTTCATCGCAGTGGCCTGCCAGCGCCTCATCTACAGAGTTATCAACTAACTCGAATACCATATGGTGCAGACCTGTTCCATCATCGGTATCACCGATATACATCCCAGGCCTTTTCCGAACCGCGTCTAGCCCTTTTAGGACCTTGATACTATCGGAGTTATATTCGCTGTTGGGCTCTTCACTCATACTTCTACTCCAGGGCGTTGTTAGCAGGCACTATCGGCTGCCTTCCCCTAAATATCGGATAATTTGGCTAAAATCAAGCTGTTATTGTACCACGTTCCACGTGGAACGTGGCTAGTTTGGGCTGGCTTGAGAGGCTATCTAAAATCCCGGAAATTTCAACACAGGTCACAAAGATCTGCCCCCCCATGCTCACGAGCTGAGACAGGATTGCTTCCCGGTTGTCATGATCAAGCTCCGACGGCAGATCATCAACTAGGAAAATGCACTTCCTATCGAGCGCCTGGCTTAGCAGCAGCCCTTGCGTGATCTTCATAGTACTAACCAAGATCTTTTGCTGGCCCCGAGACAGTATATCGACTGCACGGTTCCGACCAATCTTAAATGTGAGGTCCGCCCTATGTGGTCCGTTCTGGGTTGCGCCATAGCGGATATCAATATCTCGATTGTCCATCAGTACATCTTGGAGCTCTCTACCTGTGTCCCACCCACTAGCATAATCAATAACGAGTGAGTCAACTTCCGCGCCGTTCATCTTTCTATATAGCTCCAAAAAAAGCGGAAGAAAAACATCGAAATACTCCTGCCTAGCCCTATGCACTTCTTTGGCAGCTAAACAGAGCTCCGAGTCCCAGGCAGAAATTTGACTGAGATCTGGAGAGCGTTGTTTCAATAACAAGTTTCGATTTGCAATGGACTTCTTGGTGCGCCGCCAGTTTTCTACGAAACCATGTTCCACGTGAAACACACCCCAATCCAAAAACTGTCTTCGTGATTTAGGCCCGCCTTCCAACAAAAGAAATGAGTTCGAGTCGAGTATCTGGCAAGGCAGCTCACGGGCTACATTCTCCCAGTTAGTCTGCTTCTCTGAAATAAACTTCAAATGATGCTTCTGCCTACGGGATTTGCTTAGGCCTATTTCTTTACCACCGACTAGCCTCGCAAAAACAATCGCCTCATCTTTGTCGCTACTAATTAAGGGCTCCAACTTACTCGTGCGGAATGACCTACCGCTGGCCAGCAAATGGATAGATTCAAGAATGCTGGTCTTTCCCGAACCGTTCTCCCCATGAAGGATATTGACGGTTGGAATGGGCTCGATATGGAGTCCATCAATATTACGAACAGCAGTCACGGAGAGCTTCTCTATAATACTCATAAGCAGCCAAGCCGAAGTCGAGACCTCAGTACGCCATTAATTAGTGTCTATAAACGCATCGGCATTACAACGTACAAAGCATCACTGCCTTCTTCGGCTTCAAGCAACGCACTGCTATTAGGATCTGAGAGTGTAATCCGCGCCCGCTTACTATTTAGCGTAGAAAGGACATCGATTAGGTAACTAACGTTGAAACCGATCTCTAAAGAGTCGCCCTCATACTCGACAGAAACTATCTCCTCTGCTTCCTCCTGCTCAGGATTATTAGCAAGAATCTTCATTTCACCATTAGAGAGCAGAACACGAACACCGCGATATTTCTCATTGGATAGGATAGATGCTCGAGAAAAAGCCTGGCGTAATTCTTGGCAGTCCCCAAGAAGAACCTTATTTCCACCCTTGGGTAGAACGCGGTTGTAGTCTGGGAATTTTCCGTCTACTAATTTCGAAGTGAAGGTAAATGCCGGCACACTAGCTCGGATATGGTTATGACTAAAGGTAAGCGAAATTTCTCCAGAGTCATCCGTCAACAAACGTGCCATTTCCATGATTCCCTTTCGGGGCAATATCAGCTGCTGCGCCTCAGAAATAGGGTTGCTCATATCAAGAGTTTCCATGGCCAAGCGATGGCCATCAGTGGCAACAACCCGCAAGTAGTCGCCGGCTACTTCAAACAACATACCGTTTAGGTAATAACGAACATCTTGCTGGGCCATCGCGAAGCTCGTGCTGTCTAGCAACTCGCGCAATTTACTCTGGCCCATAGTAATAGAAAACGTATCTGGTTCTTCGTCTACTGCCGGAAACTCAGAGGCTGGGAGGGTGGTTAGCGTAAACTTACTGCGCCCGGACTTAAGGGTCACTTTATTCTGGATAAGCGACAACTCAATAATGGCATCGTCCGAAAGGGATTTACAAATATCCAAAAGCTTACGAGCTGGGACAGTAACAGCGCCTGGGGTATGCGCCTGATCAACAGTAACCCGACCAACCAATTCAACTTCGAGATCAGTGCCGGTAAGTGATAGCTCACTCTCTTTCAAATCCAAAAGAACATTAGAGAGAACTGGAAGTGTTTGACGTCTCTCGACAACACCACTAACTAATTGCAGGGGCTTCAAAAAAGCCTCACGTGAAATAACAAAATGCATTTCTTTGCTTTCCTTTTCTACCTAAGCTTAGTTCTTCTAAACCCAGACAATACCGCGCTAGAGTTAACTCGATAATGATCTGAGCAAGTTATTGTAGTCTTCCTTTATGTCTATAGAACTACCGCGAAGCTTCTTAACCTGCTTGCAGGCGTGCATCACGGTTGTATGGTCCCTACCACCAAAAGCATCACCGATTTCCGGAAGGCTATGATTAGTTAATTCTTTAGATAAACACATCGCAACCTGGCGAGGCCTCGCAACCGATCGATTACGACGCTTAGAGAGCATGTCTGCCATCTTAATCTTGTAGTACTCAGCAACGGAACGCTGAATATTGTCGATCGTCACTAACTTATCTTGCAGCGCAAAAAGATCGCGAAGCGCTTCCTTGATCAGGTCCAGATCAATTTTTTGACCGGTGAAATTAGAGTGCGCTATAACTCGCTTCAATGCACCTTCCAACTCTCGAACATTGGACCGTAGGCGTTGGGCTATAAACATGGCAACATCATTTGGCAATTCGATATTGGATAGTGCGGCTTTGTTCATGAGAATTGCAGCTCTAGTTTCGAGCTCTGGCGGCTCGACGGCAACAGTGAGTCCCCAGCTAAATCTAGACTTCAGTCGTTCTTCCAGCCCGTTAATCTCTTTATGATAGCGATCACAAGTTAATATGATCTGCTGCCCACCTTCGAGCAAGGCATTGAAGGTATGAAAAAACTCTTCTTGAGAACGTTCCTTGCCTGCGAAGAATTGAATATCGTCGATTAACAGGGCATCTACGGAACGATAGAATCGTTTAAATTCATTAATAGCATTCAATTGCAGTGCCGTTACCATGGTGGCAACGAAGGTCTCAGAGTGAAGATAGACGACCTTAGCATCTGGCTTTTTAGCTACCAAATAATTACCGATCGCGTGCATTAAGTGAGTCTTACCTAACCCCACACCCCCATATATAAATAGAGGGTTGTAAGCATAGCCAGGGTTTTCTGCTACCTGTATCGCGGCGGCTCGAGCGAGCTGGTTGGACTTGCCTTCAACGAAATTATCGAAAGTGTTTTCAACATTCAGAGCGCCCCTGTGCCTGAGCTTGCCCTCGATAACGATGTCGACATTGCGTCTTGCCGTTTCAACTGCCCTACTCGAATTCAAGGCTATCGCTGGCGCTGATACCGTCTGTGTCTTCAGCTGATCATTGGTATTAACCGTCTCTCTAACTCTCTGGCTTTTACTCTCGTTCGATCTAGAGCCAGTCAACAAAGCTGATTGCGGAGGCGCCATTGCAACTCGCTGGGACGCATCGCCACTAAATACTTCCAGCTGTATCTCTAGTGACGCTTCACCAAACTCGGTTACAATTTCAACAATTCGCGGTAAAAATTTTCCCTTTACCCAATCTAGAATAAATCGATTAGGAGCAAAGATACGCAAGACTGACGAATCTAGTTCTACGTGCAGTGGTCTTATCCACGTATTGAATTGCTGAGAGGGTAGTTCTGCTTTCAAGCAGTCGACACATTCTTGCCAGATCGTTACGGCCACGTTTTCTTGCCCACATGAATTATTGATTTTATAAAACAGGCAGCAATTCTATCGATTCAAGCAAGAGTTATCCACTGCCATCCGAACTAAATCCCGCCTTTCTCACTAACAAATTACTTAATAATAATCAACAAGTTACGTTATTTATTCTGATAAATACCGAGTGAAAAATCACTTCTATTCACAGCAATCTTAACTAGTTGTTAATAACAAAGCTGTGGATAACTTGTTACTAAATTCTGGATGAATTTATGCAAACTTGTTTTAGTGAATATTCTGTCTGCTCCAGTTTAATTTATCTCCTTGATCAAGTTTATCGATCCTTTATTCATGCGGGTATTACGTTGCATGTTGACATTAAAACCTCTAGAATTCGCGGTCCTATTTTCGAACCGTTTTGTTCGGTTTGTTATTGAAGAATCGGATGAATTGATATGAAAAGAACATTCCAACCAAGTGTATTAAAGAGAGCTCGAACTCACGGTTTTAGGGCGCGTATGGCAACAAAAGGCGGCCGTCTTGTTATTAAGAGACGCCGCTCTAAAGGGCGCGCCAAACTCTCAGCATAAGTTCTGCTTTCTCTGCTGTTCGATGATTTACTAGTCAAATGAGAAGAGAGAAAGAAACGTGGCTGAGTTAGGCTTTCCTAAAACTTCTCGGCTACTAAACGCTGCAGACTATAAAGCTGTATTCAGTAATGCTCAGCTTAAAGTCTCCTGCCGCCATTTTCTGGTGCTAGCTAATCGCAATACTAGATCCAGCGCCAGATTGGGTTTAGTTATCGCTAAGAAGAACGTTGCATTAGCTGTGCAGCGAAATCGAATAAAACGCCAATTACGAAACACGTTTCGGCATAATAAAGAGCTGTTAAACAAGCTAGACGTAGTTGTGTTGGCTCGCAAAGATGCTGACAAGCTGACCAGTAAAGAGTTAATCGATACGATCGATTCTTTATGGCTGGACTTACACGCAAAGATGATAAGGACTGCAGCGAAAAACCAGGACGACAGGTAAAAGCTATCATGTTGGACAAATTACTAATTCGACTTATCAATGCTTACCAGTCTAGTTTGAGTTTGCTCATTGGCAATCAATGCCGCTTTTACCCCACCTGTTCCCAGTACACTATCGATGCAATTAAAATTCACGGCTCACTGCGCGGATCCGCATTAGGTATCCGTCGCATCTGCAGCTGCCACCCTTTTCACGAAGGGGGTCATGACCCCGTTCCCGAGAGTTCGGACCGCAGGGTCAATGGACTGAGTAAGTAGACACCATGGATTTAACTAAATACGGCCTCTATACGGCTTTGGCCATCGTCACCTATTTAATGTTATTGCAATGGCAGGAAGACTTTCCTCCCACCATTGATGACGGCAGTTCATCTCGCGTTGAAATTCCACAGATACCCAACGCACAAAGCGGCTCTCAAGCAGGCAATGATCTACCTAGCGATATTCCAACAAGCGCGCCTGAAATAATTACAAGTAATGCATCAGATACGCCAACAGTTGCTGCCGTTAGCAACCCAAGTGCGGCCGACACAACCAACACTGAAGACCTAATCTCTATTCGCACCGATACTTTTGATATTCGTATAGACCCCATCGGTGGAGACATCGTTCATCTAGCATTGCCTCTTTATTTAAAACAAATAGATGTCGCAGATGACCCCTTTGTTCTACTGGACGATCAGCCTGGCCGTGAATACATAGCACAGAGCGGCCTCATCGGAGCTAATGGCGTCGACAGCGATGGCCGTGCCATCTACAGAGCAACATCTACTCGCTATAGCATGAGCGAGTCTTCTGATAGCCTGAATGTAGATCTAACAACAACCAACGCCGATGGAATTGAGGTAATAAAGCGCTACGGTTTTAATCGTAACAGTTACCTAATTGATATTAGCTTCATAGTTAATAACCGCTCTTCCGAAAACTGGCAGGCTAATGCGTTTGGACAAATCAAACGAGACGCCTTCGATGACCCAAGTGATGCCGGCGGTTTCGGTAGGACCTATCTTGGCTTCGTAACGACCATGAGTGAGGACCCCTATATAGAAATCGAGTTCGACGACATCGATGACAAGGGTAGCGACACAATAGAGACAACAGGCGGCTGGGTGGCTTTTAGCCAGCACTACTTTCTCACTGCGTGGATCCCTGATGCAGAATCGTTAAACCGTATGACCACCAGAAAGAACGGTAGCAATCAGTATTATGGAGAATTCACCAGCAGCGCATTTGAAGTGGCAGCGGGCGAGACCGGCATTCACAGTATTCAATATTACGCTGGGCCAAAAGACCAATACGTTTTAAGAGACATCTCTCCTGGTCTCGACAAGACTATCGATTATAGCTTCCTCTGGTTCATAGCCGGGCCCATCTATTGGTTACTCTCTAGAATCAACTCTGTAATTGGTAACTATGGTATTTCGATAGTTTTATTAACCGTCGTAGTTAAGTCTGCTTTCTACAAACTATCTGAAACCCAATATCGCTCCATGGCCGGCATGCGAAGATTGATGCCCAAAATGCAGCAGCTCAAAGAGAGTTACGGCGACGATAAGATGAAGCTGCAGAAGGCCACCATGGACCTTTATAAGAAGGAGAAGATAAACCCCTTCGGCGGTTGTTTGCCTATGCTCGTGCAGATGCCTGTATTCATAGCGCTGTACTGGGTTTTGTTAGAGAGCGTAGAACTGCGCCATGCTCCTTTCATGCTATGGCTGACCGACCTTTCGGTTCGTGACCCCTTCTTTGTATTACCTCTTCTCATGGGTGCCACAATGTATTTACAGACCACCCTCAGCCCCGCGCCTGCCGATCCTATGCAGGCTAAGGTGATGAAGATGATGCCCATAATGATGACCTTATTGTTTCTCTGGTTCCCAGCCGGGTTGGTGCTGTATTGGTTAACAAACGGAGGTTTGGGCATACTACAGCAGTGGTATATCACTAGAAAAATAGATGCGGCCTACGCAGCGAAAAAAGCGTAGCTCGTACACATTGATTGCTTCAATGATAGAAGCAATCAATGGCGGGTCCTCCTAATTTATAGAACTTCTACTATGAGCATGTTTACCGATGCCAATTTCCCCAGTAGAAACATCCCAAGTAGAAACTGATACTGTCTGCGCTATCGCAACCGCTCCCGGCCGTTCGGGTGTCGGTATCGTTAGAATATCTGGCCCTCTTTCTCTACGTATAAGCGAGGAGATCCTCGGTTTTTCACCTACCCCTAGGCACGCCCATTTTTGCAATTTCCTAGATGCCTCCGCGGTGACTATTGATCAGGGTATAGCTCTGTTCTTCAGCGCCCCGAATTCTTTCACTGGGGAAGATATATTGGAGCTACAAGGCCATGGAGGCATCTATGTACTAAGGGAGTTACTCGACCGCTCCGTACAATTAGGGGCAAGGCTCGCCAACCCGGGTGAGTTCTCGGAACGTGCTTTTCTGAACAATAAAATAGACTTACTCCAAGCTGAGGCTATTGCCGACCTGATTGAGTCCAATTCTAAACAAGCCGCGAAGTCTGCGCTGCGAACACTACAGGGCGAGTTTTCCAACAAAGTACTAAATCTGGTTCGACTATTAATAGAAGCACGAGCACATATTGAGGCCACGATTGATTTCTCAGACGAAGATATAGACTTCGTCAGTGACAATAAGGTCGGAGATTCTCTAAACGCAATCCTCGAGTCGTTAAAGGCAACCCTAGCCCAAGCTAAACAAGGCGCGCTGTTAAAGGAAGGTGTTAATGTTGTTATCGTGGGTAAGCCGAATGCAGGTAAGTCTAGCCTTTTAAACGCACTGTCAGGCGTAGATAGTGCAATAGTCACAGACATCCCCGGCACCACAAGAGACCTACTATCTGAAGAGATCAACATAGATGGCCTGCCCGTGCACATAATAGATACGGCCGGCATACGCCTTAGTGATGATGTAGTGGAGCAAGAAGGCTTGAGGCGCGCTCAGCTAGCTATGGAGCAGGCAGACCAGTTATTGCTAATTGTGGATAAATCGCAGGGTGAGCAAGATGTGGAAAAGCTGTTAGCACCACTTGTATTATTAACTGACAAGTCAATTAAAGAACTAGATTACCTGCAGAACACCGCGATTATCTATAACAAGATTGATCTACTAAAAAGTGAAGCGCCAAGTCTATCTACGATCAATTATCTCGAATATTCGATACCGACCATAAGTCTCTCTGCAAAAGAAAATGTCGGTATTGATCTGCTTAGAAGATTTATAAAAGAAGCAATTGGGTTTAACGCTACTGAGGAAGGGGTTTTCATAGCCCGAGAGAGACACCTAATTGCTTTAAGTAATGCGAAACAACTCGTTGAATCTGCTTTAGAGCTATTAGCAACGTGCTCTTCGTTGGAGTTAATCGCAGAAGATCTACGTTTTGCTCAGATGCAGCTCGGGGCAATAACTGGTGAATTTACCAGCGATGATCTGTTAGGAGAGATATTCTCCAATTTTTGCGTTGGTAAATGATTCACAAAAAGCATTGAACGCTGATTATTCTCCGTTTGAAAAGTGTGTATAAGCTGAAGTATTTGAGGGATAACAGATGAATTGTTTTGTACTGATTTAATGCCTTTACGAATTAGCCCAAACGATACACAACGGCTAATAGGCTATTGTTGCTCTATTCAGTGCTTATCTACCAAGTTTTCATTGCTTTAAGTAATTGAAAATTATAAATTTAGTTTAGATATCAACAGATATTCCTCTAGCTATTAACATCAACATTAATACTCTATATATACATATAACTAATAAATACATATAACTAGGTATTAGCTAGATTTTAATAAAACTATCAGTTTGAGAATTAGGCTTTATACTTGCCAGCCGTTTAAATAGGCCAGTTAGATAGGATCTGCAACACCGTGGAATACAGCAAAGCATTTGACGTAATCATTGTTGGCGGAGGGCATGCTGGTACTGAGGCAGCCCTGGCTTCTGCTCGTCAAGGCGTTTCTACTTTGCTGGTTACTCACAGTATAGAAACCTTAGGTCAAATGTCCTGTAATCCGGCTATTGGCGGGATTGGTAAGAGCCATTTGGTTAAAGAGATCGATGCTCTCGGCGGGGCTATGGCAAAAGCTGTAGATCTAGCAGGCATACAATTTCGAGTTTTAAATGCGAGCAAGGGCCCTGCGGTCAGAGCTACTCGGGCACAGGCTGATAGAGTTCTGTACAGGGCAGCAATCCGAGAAATGTTGGAACAACAAGAGAACCTCTCGTTGTTCCAACAAGGCGTAGATGATCTCCTCATCGAAGACGGGGCAATCGTCGGGGTCATTACACAGATGGGAATGCTCATCAAAGCCCCAAGAGTTGTGCTAACCACAGGCACCTTCCTAGGCGGAAAAATACACATCGGCCTGGAGAATAGTTCGGGCGGTAGAGCTGGAGACCCACCTGCAATAGCACTCGCCAATAGATTGCGTGAATTGCCTTTTCGCGTCAATCGTCTTAAGACAGGTACGCCGCCACGACTCGATGCCGACTCTGTCGACTTTTCGGTAATGCAAGTTCAAGAAGGCGACACGCCTCTACCAGTAATGTCTTACCTTGGGAAACAGTCGGATCACCCTGCACAAATCAATTGCTACATCACCAACACTAACGAAAAGTGCCATGAGGTAATTCGTGGAGGGTTGGATCGCTCGCCCATGTATACGGGAGTTATCGAGGGAACGGGGCCGCGTTACTGTCCATCGATTGAAGACAAGGTGATGCGCTTTGCTGACAAATCATCTCATCAGATATTTGTCGAGCCGGAAGGTTTGAATACAAAAGAGCTTTATCCAAACGGTATTTCTACAAGTTTGCCGTTCGATGTGCAGCTGGAAATGGTTCGTGAGATTAAGGGTTTTGAGAACGCACACATAACTCGCCCAGGCTATGCGATTGAATATGATTTCTTTGATCCGAGAGATTTACATTACTCTCTGGAAACTAAATTCGTTAAAGGGCTCTACTTTGCTGGTCAGATCAATGGCACAACTGGCTACGAAGAGGCTGGTGCACAAGGGCTGATGGCTGGATTGAATGCAGGCCTAGCTGCGCGTGGACTTGAATCTTGGTGCCCAAGAAGAGATGAGGCTTACATCGGTGTGTTAATCGATGACCTAATTACCCTTGGTACAAACGAGCCCTATCGCATGTTTACGAGTCGAGCGGAATACAGATTAACCTTGCGAGAGGATAATGCGGACCTGCGTCTTACCGAACACGGGAGAAAGCTAGGTTTGGTTGATGATGAGCGCTGGGAATTTTACAGTGAGAAGAAAATCCGAATTGAAGAAGAGCTGCAATTCTTACGCCGTACTTGGGTGCAGCCCAATACAGATCGAGCTGAGCGCATAAACCGCTTATTAGAAAAACCCATCTCCCGCGAATACAGCTTAGCTGATTTGCTTGCTAGGCCTAGAGTAGAGCACGGCCCCTTGTTAGCGGCGTATAACGGTGAGCCGGATTCTTCGGACGGCAAGGCGTATAAAGCACAGGCAGGGATTGAGGCTCAGTCAACACAGCAAGCCGAAATACAGATCAAGTATCAGGGTTATATAGATCGACAAGAAGAAGACATTGAACGCTTGAAGAAGCAAGAGAACACAAAGTTGCCTGCTGATTTCAACTATCAGCAGATGCAGGGCCTCTCAAATGAGTTAAAGCAAAAATTACTCGAAGCCAAACCAGAGAATATTGGTCGAGCCTCCCGCATCCCCGGTATTACTCCAGCAGCAATATCGCTCTTGCTAATCTATCTGAAGAAACACCGGTCGGTAAATCGCAAGGCTGGCTAGTCTCACGGGAATAACTGATGACGGATTCAACTCGAGAGGAATTGCAGCGTGGAATTTCATCGCTGTCGCTAAACTGCAATGAGGAAATGCTTTCCTCGCTGCTGGCCTATATCGAATTACTTAAGAAATGGAATTCGGCGTACAACCTACTCGGTGGCAATGAATCAGCTTCGCTGGTCTCGAGGCATATTCTCGATAGTCTTTCTGTAGATCCGCACCTGGAAGGAAATCTACTACTAGATATTGGTGCTGGTGCAGGGCTGCCTGGGATTCCTTTAGCGATCTTGAATCCCGACAAACAGTTTGTATTGATTGACTCCAACGGTAAGAAAACGCGGTTCATGTTTCAGGCAAAAATCCAGTTAGGCTTGGGTAATATCACCATCGAAAATTGTCGAATAGAGAACTATCAAAGTATCCAGCAAATTGATATGGTGATGTGCCGAGCGTTCTCTACACTAGCGGATACATTGACTATGCTGCAGCCAATATTCTCCGATGAGTGCAAATTATTGGCGATGAAGGGGCATTATCCCGAAGATGAAATAGCACGATTGCCAGATGGTTTTGAGCTATCAAAAAGTATTAAATTGGATGTGCCAGGCAATGAATCGCAGCGCCATTTAATTGAGATAATGCGAAAAAGGCAGGGGGCTTAAATTTCAATACTTGCGCATAGCCAACCGACTAGTCAGTAGAATTTTGATACAATGTTCAAGAGCAGCAGCTAAGCTAATAGCTTAGGACAAAAGTTAAGATTATAAAGTCAGGAAGAAACCAGTGGCCAAAGTTCTCGCAATAGCAAATCAGAAAGGCGGTGTAGGTAAAACTACGACCTCTGTAAATCTTGCTGCGTCGTTAAAATTCACTCGAAAGAATGTGCTGCTGATCGATCTGGACCCACAAGGCAATGCCACTATGGGTAGCGGAGTCGACAAGTCCTCGCTGGAAACATCAATTTATGATGTGCTGATGCAGCATGCGGAATTCGATGAGGTCGTTCAGCGACCCGAAGCTTCTGGATACGATTTGCTGCCGGCAAATGGCGACTTGGTCGCCGCCGAAGTGGAGCTGATAAACGAAGAGAACCGCGAACTCCGCCTCCGCCAAATTATTGAACAGGTTGGTCACCGCTACGACTACGTAGTTATCGACTGTCCTCCTTCGCTTAATATGTTGACAATCAATGCGATGGTCGCTGCAGACGGTGTGGTTATACCGATGCAGTGTGAATATTATGCGCTTGAAGGTTTGTCTGCCCTCATGGACACAATTAACGCGATACGCGATAGCCTGAACCCAGAATTAAAGATCGAAGGAATCGTACGCACCATGTATGATCCGCGAAACAAACTAACCACTGAGGTTAATGGCCAGTTACTTAGCTATTTTGGGGATACTGTCTACCGTACAGTCGTGCCGAGAAACGTTCGTCTCGCAGAGGCTCCTAGTTACGGTAAGCCTGTTCTGAATTACGATAAGCAGTCCCGAGGAGCAATTGCCTATCTTGCGCTGGCTGGTGAAGTATTGAGACGCAACGATGAAGCAGCCGCGAGGGCCGCTGTTTAAGCTGTAATTACAGCTTTTGTTCAACCTTTTTTAAACTAGGGAACAAAAACCCGTTTACCTGAGTCCGAATGTAAGATGACTGATAAGAGAAAACTCGGTAAAGGCCTGGATGTGCTGCTCTCTAGGGGTAGTACGGAAACCATGGCAAGCCTCCTAGGCAAGCCCAAAGATCGCTCAACACCGCCTCCGAAAGCCGATGAAAAAAACGGCGATCTCAAGAATATCCCTATCGATCTAATTCAGCGTGGTAAATACCAGCCGCGAACGGACATGCACGAAGAGGCTCTGGAAGAACTAGCTGCCTCTATTCGAGTGCAAGGCGTAATGCAGCCGATTGTTGTACGCCCCATATCCGCAGATAAATACGAGATTATAGCCGGCGAGAGACGCTGGAGAGCCACCCAGATAGCTGGCTTGGACTCTATACCGGCCATTATTAAGCCAGTCGGCGACGAGGCAGCAATCGCCATGTCGCTGATCGAGAATATTCAGCGTGAAAACCTGAATCCTATTGAAGAGGCTATGGCGCTTAAGCGCCTGCAAGACGAATTTGAGCTGACCCAACAAGAGGTTGCTGATGCGGTAGGTAAATCTAGAGCTACCGTGACTAATCTCATGCGCCTGATTGGCCTGAGCATCGATGTTAGGCGGATGTTGGAGCATGGGGATCTAGAAATGGGCCATGCTAGGGCTCTGCTATCACTACCCGATACTCAACAATCTGAGGCAGCTAGGTCCGTCGTTGGCAAAGGACTTTCTGTACGCCAGACAGAGTCCCTAGTCCGCAGATTGATCGCTGAGGCAGGCTTAACTAGTAGCGCGAGCACCAAGCTGGTAGATCCTGACATCAATAATCTAGAAGAAAACCTAGCCGACAAGCTTGGCGCCAAGGTAATGATTCAGCACACTGCCAAGGGTAAGGGTCGACTTGTTGTAAAATACAATTCCCTAGACGAATTGGACGGCATTCTCTCTCATATCAATTGATAATCCTGCGGAGTTGATTAGGCACTATAAAGCCCCTATAATGCGCGTGCTTTGGTGATCACCGCTGCGATTTTTTAGGTGTTTCTTACGGGTGCCGATGGAGAGCGAAGCTGAAAAAGCTAAGCCAAAATGTCTAATTTAAAGACCCCACCGGTATATAAAGTAACCATTGCGCAACTGGCAGCGACTGTCTTTATAGCAGTAATTTCTCTGTTAATTTCAGGCATCATTTTGGCTTACTCCGTACTATTGGGTGGTCTAATAAGCGCTGTGCCAAACAGTTATTTTGCGTTTCATGCCTACCGCTATCAGGGGGCGAGAAATGCACAAAACGTTGTGAGGGGCTTTATTCGCGGGGAGCTCGGTAAAATCATCATGACGGTGGTGCTCTTTGCGCTTAGTTTCACACTGATTACCAGCTTGAACGAATTAGCCTTAATACTTGGGTTCACACTGATCCATTTTGTAGGCGTAGTAATGTCGGGGTTCATAAGTTATAGCCCCTCACAGAACAAAACATAAGCACAAACGTAAGCTCTAATGAGCTTAGAGAATATAAATGGCAGAGTTAGCAGACGCGGCACACGCAGCCGCTGAACATGGCGCAGAAGGCCAGACTGTTCAGGAATACATTACCCACCATTTATCCTATTTGACCTACGGTAAATTTCCAGATGGTCACTGGGGCCTTGCCCACACGCCTGAAGAAGCTGTCTCAATGGGTTTCATGTCTATACATGTCGACACTATGGGCTGGTCACTGTTTATAGGCGCTGCCTTCTTATTTTTCTTTCGCTATATTGGTTTGCGCGCAACTTCAGACGTGCCAAGCGGCATTCAGAACTT
>OJEF01000100.1_pt1 | contig 23577 bp, 18 predicted proteins | sample 1593041 | NCBI WGS metagenome assembly OJEF01 (sample SAMN05416790, study PRJEB24817) | seawater metagenome | isolation source: Sea water | place: Canada:Atlantic | collected 2013-11
TTACTTATCTGACTATGACTTAGGAACTAACGGAGTCGCTTACTATGACCAAGATATCGCTAACTATTCGCTATCAACTGATCAATATGAAGCATGGAACAGAGGTTGGAGTTATAGAAATGATGGTGTAGATATTCAAGAAAATTTAGATGAAACAAATAGTAACGGTTTTCATATATCATTTATAGAAAAAGATGAATGGATAAATTATACCATTGATGTTCAACAGTCTGGTTTTTATAATATCGACTTGAGGTATGCAACCCCACAATCTGGTGGACAAATTAAGTATTTGATAAACGACAATGATGTATCAGAACAAATAACACTATCAAACACTGGAGGATGGACCTATTTTACTAATCATAGTACCAGCAATATTTATATAGAAGAAGGAATTCAAACTTTTAAGATCCTCGTAATTGGCACAATTAGCTTCAATATGAGTAGCCTTAATTTTTCAATATCTAATGATCCTATCCCAGCTATACAGGCCATGAGTGCCGTTACAGTTTCTGATGAACATTCTGTAAACCTCGCTTTAAACCATCCATTGATTCCACAAACAGTTGAGGTCTCTGGTTTTGATTTTTTAATAAATGGAGAGTCTACTGCTATTGAATCCATTGAAATAGATCCATCTAATAACCTAGTTTTAGTTATCACATTAAGTGACTACATACACTACCAAGATGATCTTAAAATCAATCATACTGGAGGAGTCATAAGTTCTGAGTATAATTCTATTTTAGGAGCATTAATTGATTTTCCAGTGCAAAACAATCTTGATGAGCGCTTTTATATACCAGGTCTAATTCAAGCAGAGAGCTTCACAAATCAATCAGGACTTGTTACCGAAAACACAACCGATTCAGGTGGGGGCTTAAATATTGGATATACTGATGTAAACGATTATGCTGAATACCCTGTATTTATTAGTCAACCTGGAATTTATGACTTAAAATTTAGAATTGCTGCTCAAAGCCAATCTGGTCGAATTGAGCTTTTACTTATTGAAAATGAAACTAGTGAAAGTGTAGGTTTATTTAACTTACCCGTAACTGGGGGCTGGCAATCCTGGGTTACTAGTAATCACGAAATTAATTTAGAGGCGGGTGTTTATATCCTTAGACTAAGGGTTGCACAATCTGGATTTAATTTAAACTGGATGGAAATTTTATATTCGGACAGTAACCTAAGCGCTAATAATTTAGAAGACGACCCTCCTTATATCTCATTACACCCAAACCCCTTTAATGCGTCATTAACGTTAAAAACAACTTTGAACAACAGGATTAATAATTTAACATTGTTTGATATATCTGGACGTATAATTCTGGTGAAAAAAGGGATTAATTCAAGCTCAAAAAAACTTAATCTAACTGAACTGATAAGTGGTCATTACTTTATAAAGATCACAACAACCAATGGTACGATTACAAAAAAAATAATAAAATACTAACCAAATTATGATTTCTAAAATGAATCTTAGAGCCTTACTACTTTTCGGAATCTTATGTACAAGTTGTTCTAAAAATAAAAAGACAAACCTCACTACATATTCAACTGACGATAAACTCGCAGTCGTGTACACCACTTCTTCAAATACATCACATAGGCTAAAAATCACAGATACTAAAAACTTCGAAACATTAAATCAACCGTTTGAATATGAAGTCTCTGTTTTTGTAAATCCAAATAAATCATTCCAATCATTTATAGGAATTGGAGGAGCAATCACAGATGCTTCGGCAGAAGTGTTTGCAAAACTTCCTGCAGAAAAGCAAGAAGAAATTCTTAAAGCTTATTATGACCCTAGCGAAGGAATTGGCTATTCACTCTTAAGAACCCCAATACATAGTGCTGATTTTAGTAGTGAAACATTTACTTATGTTTCAGACGAAGACAAATCTCTTAATAGTTTTTCTATTGAACATGATAGACAATACCGAATTCCACTTATTAAAAGAGCCTTAAAAGCAGCTGGGGGCAGCTTATTAACTTACGCAAGCCCATGGAGCCCTCCAGCATTTATGAAAGACAGTAAAAACATGCTAAATGGCGGTAAATTACTTCCAGAATATTATGAGTCTTGGGCCCTATATTATACAAGATTTATAAAAGCATATGAAGCAGAGGGAATGCCTATATGGGGGATTACAATTCAAAATGAGCCTATGGCTGTTCAGCGTTGGGAATCTTGTATATATACAGCAGAAGAAGAACGTGATTTCCTAAAAAACCACCTAGGCCCAACTATGGAGCGAGAAGGATTAGGAGACAAAAAAATTGTTGTTTGGGATCATAACAGAGACTTAATTAGCAACCGAGCAAACACCATCTTTGATGATCCTGAAGCATCAAAATATGCATGGGGTATAGGATTTCATTGGTATGAACGTTGGGCTGGTGGCAAATCAATGTTTGATAACTTAAAAAATGTGACAGAATCTTATCCAGATAAAAAGCTATTATTTACAGAAGGATGTATTGAGGCTTTTGATGCTGAGAAGTATCAGTTTTGGCCTAACGCGGAACGATATGGATCTTCTATGATTAACGATTTTAATAGCGGAACTGTTGGTTGGACTGATTGGAATATTTTATTAGACCAAAATGGAGGTCCTAATCATGTGGGTAATTACTGTTTTGCTCCTATTCACGCTGATATTAATACTAAAGAAGTTGTAATGACTCCATCTTACTATTATATTGGCCATTTTTCAAAATTTATTAAGCCAGGAGCAAAACGTATTAGTACTGTTTCCAGTAGAAGTCATCTTTTAAGTACATCTTTTATGAATGAGGATGGAAGTATTGCAACAGTAGTGATGAATGAAACAGACCAAGATATTAACTACAAGATGTATATTGGAATGAAGGGGCTTGAACAGTTTATTCCTGCACATTCAATACAAACAATAGTCTACTAATTACATAGTTTCAATAACTAATTTTAAACCAATACTTATTAATTAATTAAAAACAGAATGATGACAAAATTATTTCACTCTCTCTTTTTATTTATTGTTTGTATATCTTTTAGCTATGCTCAAGGATACATTAGCGAAACTATACAGTATGATGGCTTAACAAGAGAATATAGCATTTATGTTCCAGCAAGTTATGACGGAACTACCAGTTTTCCTTTATTGTTCAACTTCCATGGAGGTGGTGGCGATATTGCTTCTCAAATTGCTATTGCAGATATGAGTCCTATCGCTGATACGGAAAACTTTATTGTTGTTTATCCCCAGGCACGCCAGGACCCAAGTGATGGAAACTCTTTTAACTGGATTCCTAAAGTCCCAGGCACTTTTGATGATGTACCCTTTATTAGTTCATTGATAGATACGATTGCTATTAATTACGAAATAGATCAGAACAGAATATATGCTTGTGGCTATTCCTTAGGAGGTGATATGTCCTTTGAGCTAGCTTGTAAACTCAATAGCAGAATTGCAGCTATAGCTCCAGTAGCAAGAACCATGCAAGCCAATCCAGATAGTTTTTGCTTTCCGGAGCATCCCACAGGAGTTCTTACAATACTTGGTACAGATGACAATAATTCTCAATACAATGGAATAACATATGATGGGGTAGAATATTATCTTTCTGCAGCAGCAACACACAGTTATTGGGCGAACCATAACAACTGCGATGTAAATCCAACTATGAGCACAGTAAGCCCAAGTGTTGAGCGATACACTTGGTCCACCATATCTGGTTGTTCCTATGTTGAGGAATTAAAGGTAATAGGTGGGGGACATGATTGGCCTGGAAGTTTTGGGAATATGACGATTGATGCAAGCGAAGAGATTTGGCAATTTGTTTCAAGATATGATATAAATGGACTGATAGAATGTTCGACAGCTTCAATAAATGAATATAGTAAAGATAATTTCAGAGTTTATCCAAATCCTGTGAATTCTGAACTCACCATAGAAATGGACCTTTCAGAGGAAAAAAAATACAGAATTTACTCAACGATTGGAGAGCTGGTTTCAAGCGGAAAACTAAATTCTAATCTCAACACAATAGATCTGTCATCATTACCACCCAATATTTATGTTTTGAATATTAATAACCATTCCGTAAAGCTTGTAAAAACTGAATAACTAATGGCTATGCAATGTGTCATATTATCTTGACCCATTCTTAGCCTTCATAATTAAAGTCCCGATTTATTTTTTGTTTTAGAATGAATCCATTTTAAATAATTTTTTTCAGCAAATGCATTATCCCAACTGCCGTGACCAACATTTTCATATAAGGTCATTTTGGGACTTCCACCTGATTCTATGATAGCAGTAGCCATATTTAAAGAATGTTTTGGACTAACTACTTTGTCATCGGAGCCATGAAAAATCCAAATTGAAACTTTGTTTGCATATAAATAAGCAAATTCTGTACTTCCATTTCCACATATAGGAGTGGCGGCAGCAAACATATTTGGTCTTCTGTATAGAATTTCAAAAGTTCCCATACCTCCCATAGACAAACCACTTACATAGATTCTTTGTTTATCAACCTGTTTATTTTCTATGAACTGATCCATTAGCCTTATAACTAGCTGTAAACTTTTATTAGGTTTTGTCACTGTATCTTTAAAGCTTACATCCCAGGTATCAGATTTTAAATTCGCCCACCTATCGTTATTTGAACATTGAGGAAATAGAACCCAAGAATTATATTTTTCTCTATTTTCTTTTTCTAAAAAAAGGGCTCCACCATGGGTTAGTTGAGAAGTGTTATCGTTTCCTCTTTCTCCAGAACCATGGAGAACTAAATGAACTGGGTATTTTTGGTTTGAGTCGTAATTTAAAGGCTTTAAAATTCGGTAATTAAGAGTGTCATTTTCAAAAATAAAAGTCTCCTTTTCATATAATTTAAAATCTTGAGAGTTTAGATTATTAAGGATAAAAAGAAAAAGAAAAAAGTTTAAATATTTCATAAAATGGAAATTAATTCCAACAAAGATATAGAATTTAAATGAACTGTATAATGAACCCGTGACGTTGTAGACCTAAAAAAATACGTCCAATAATTAGGTTTAAAAAAACAAAAAAGCCGAAACTTTCGTTTCGGCTTTTCATCTGTACTGAAGACGGGACTTGAACCCGTACGTCCCAAGGGACATTGGATTTTAAGTCCAACGTGTCTACCAATTCCACCACTTCAGCATCTTGGTATATTTTAAAAAAGTATCAGAGCGAAAGACGAGATTTGAACTCGCGACCCCCACCTTGGCAAGGTGATGCTCTACCCCTGAGCTACTTTCGCAATTTTATAATGAACATTCTTTTTACATTTGTAAATAGAGGTGCAAATTTAACACAATTCTTAGAATAGCAAAGTTTTTTTAAACTTTTTATCCTCTTTTATTTTTAGTTAGCATGCGCTTTATTTCATTCAATTTCATTAAGGCCTCAACAGGTGTTAACGTATCAATATCAATGGCTTCTATATCGGATTTTAAGGCTTCTAATATGGGGTCGTCTAAATTAAAAAAACTAAGCTGCATCTCGCTGCCCAGATCTTTAACCTTATCTGTAAGCGCGTCGCTAGAATGAGATTTTTCGAGTTGTTTAAGTATTTTTTTAGCGCGATGTAATACTTGAGGGGGCATTCCTGCCATTTTAGCCACATGAATTCCAAAACTATGGTGGCTACCGCCCTTAACTAAAGTCCTTAAAAACAAGACTGTATCTTTTAATTCTTTGACCGCTACATTGTAGTTTTTAATGCGGTCAAACGTTTCTGTCATTTCGTTTAATTCGTGGTAGTGAGTGGCAAATAAGGTTTTAGCATGCGACGGATGCTCGTGCAAGTATTCGCTAATCGCCCAGGCAATTGAAATCCCATCATACGTACTGGTTCCTCGCCCTATTTCGTCTAATAAAATCAAACTGCGTTCCGACACATTATTTAGAATAGAGGCCGTTTCATTCATCTCTACCATATAGGTCGATTCACCCATAGAAATATTATCGCTCGCTCCAACCCGTGTAAAAAGCTTATCAACCAAACCAATTCGAGCGCGTGTTGCAGGTACAAAACTTCCTATTTGAGCCAATAGTACAATCAAAGCAGTTTGGCGTAAAATGGCAGACTTACCAGACATATTAGGCCCTGTAATCATGATGATTTGTTGGGTATCGCGGTCCAAAAACAAGTCGTTGGCGACATAGCTTTCCCCCAAGGGTAGTTGTTTTTCGATCACAGGGTGTCGCCCTTGTTTGATCTCTAAATCAAAAGAATTGTCAATCTCAGGATAGGTATAATTGTTTTGTTTTGCCAGATTTGCAAAAGCCCCCAGACAGTCTAGCTGAGCTATAAGCTGCGCATTTTGTTGCACTTGTAAAATATATGAGTGCATCCAAGAAACTAGCTCATTAAAAAGGGTTTGCTCTATCGCTAAAATGCGATCCTCAGCACCTAGTATTTTGCCCTCGTATTCTTTTAATTCTTCGGTTATATACCTCTCGGCATTCACCAACGTTTGCTTACGGATCCAGGTTTCTGGCACCTTATCTTTATGAGAATTTCGGACTTCAATATAATACCCAAATACATTATTTGAAGCAATTTTTAAAGACGTAATCCCTGTGGATGCGCTTTCGCGAGAAAGCATTTTATTTAAATAGTCTTTCCCAGAAAACGCAATGGCTCTTAGACTTTCTAATTCTTCAGAAGCTGAAGACGCAATGCTATTTCCTTTTAAAATATTGACTGGTGCGTCCTCGTTTAGGGTGGCTTTAATTTTTTCTCTTAGCAGTTCGCAGCTTTTAATCTGCTCGCCAATACGTTTTAAATCGGAATTTTTACAATTAGTCGCCAAGGCTTTGATAGGTACAATTGCTTCTAATGAATTTTTTAATTGAACCACTTCACGCGGATTGACTTTGGCCGTTGCCACCTTAGAGATTAAACGCTCCAAATCCCCTACTTGTTTGATGTAATTTTGAATTTTATGATGCGTGTCTTCTTGGTCCAAAAAGTACTGCACAACCTCATGACGGGCTTTGATTTTTTCTATTGATTTGAGGGGCAGTGCTAACCAGCGCTTTAAGAGACGTCCGCCCATAGGAGATATCGTGTTATCGATCACATCTATCAAAGTGACTGCATTGTCATTATTGGAATTGTAAAGCTCTAAGTTACGAATGGTAAATTTGTCCATCCATACGTAGTCACCTTCCAAAATACGTTCAATGGCCGTGATGTGTTTTAGCTTGTGGTGCTGCGTTTCTGCCAAGTAATGCATCACTGCTCCTGAGGCAATAATTCCTTGTGCTAAGCCATCAATTCCAAACCCTTTCAATGTTTTACTTTGAAAATGCTTACAAAGGGTTTCGTTGGCATAATCGTCCTGAAAAACCCAGTCTTCTAAGTAGAACGTATGAAAGTGTGCACCAAAAGTATCATTAAAAGTCGTTCGTTTTTGTTTCTCAATCAAAACTTCACTTGGACTGAAGTTTTGAAGTAGCTTGCCTATGTATTCAGGAGACCCTTGGGCTGTTAAAAACTCGCCAGTAGAAACGTCTAAAAAGGCAACGCCTATTAATTTACCAAAATAAACAGCAGCTAAAAAATTGTTGGATTTAGAACTTAGAACCTCATCATTTAAAGCAACTCCCGGCGTGACCAACTCAGTCACCCCGCGCTTTACAATCGATTTGGTGAGTTTTGGGTCTTCCAGCTGATCACAAATCGCTACACGCTCACCTGCTTTTACTAATTTTGGCAAATAGGTGTTGAGAGAATGGTGCGGAAACCCTGCTAATTCGGTCTCGCTTTCACTTCCTGCTCCTCTTTTTGTCAAGATAATATCTAATATCCTGGACGCCTTAACCGCGTCACTACCAAAGGTTTCATAGAAGTCACCCACACGAAATAATAACAAAGCATCTGGGTACTTGACCTTGATCGCATTGTATTGCTTCATTAAAGGAGTGACTTTCTTAGTTTTCTTGGTCAATGGATTTTTGATTTTTATGCCTTACTTTTGTATGGAAGTAAGATTGCTAAAGTAATTAATTTTAGCCTTTTTATAAAACCTTAATTATTAAGATTTAAAAGTAGGATGCGAAAGTTAGAAAATAGCGAATTAGACCGCCTATCAGTCGACGGATTTAAGGCCGTTACCAAAACGCCTCTCATTGTGATTCTTGACAATATCCGAAGTTTAAATAACATTGGAAGTGTGTTTAGAACAAGTGATGCATTTCGAATTGAAAAAATATACCTCTGCGGGATTACCGCAACTCCTCCCCACAAAGACATTCAAAAAACAGCCTTGGGAAGCACGGAGTCTGTAGATTGGGAATATGCTGAAAGTTCCCTCGCACTTTTGAAAAAATTGCAGTCAAATGACATCCAAGTCCTGTCCATTGAACAAGCCGAAAAGGCCACCATGCTTCATGAATTTACCCCAAAAAAAAACCAAAAGTATGCCCTTGTTTTTGGCAATGAGGTCAAAGGGGTTTCACAAGAAGTGGTCAATAATAGCGATCAAGTTATTGAAATCCCCCAGTATGGTACCAAGCATTCTTTGAATGTTTCCGTGAGTTGTGGAGTGGTCCTTTGGGATGTATTTAGCAAATTACGCTAAGAATAAATCTGCTCTAAGATCCAAAGATAGTCGATGCGATTTTTAATGAAATCTCTATTAGAAATGTCAATAATTTTGACGTTAAATTCAGGATGGTTTTTTATAAACTCTAAATATCCCGTGTTTATTTTCTCCAAATAACTAGACTCAATGGTTTGTTCGTAGTCACGCCCTCTGAGTCTTATGTTTTCCTGTAAACGTTCGGTGTTTTGGTAGAGATAGATATACATGTCTGGTCTTGCAATATCCTTATAAACCTGATAAAACAGTTTTCTATACAGCATAAACTCATCTTCTCCTAAAGTAATTTTTGAAAAAATAAGTGACTTAAATACGTCGTAATCACTCACAATAAAATCGCTAAATAAATCTAATTGTGACAAGTCATCAGAAATCTGTTGATACCGATCGGCCAAAAAAGACATCTCAAGCGTAAAAGCATAGCGAGTCTTATCTTCATAAAATTTTGGCAAAAAAGGATTATCCGCAAACCGCTCGAGAATTTTTTTAGCATTAAAATCGTTGGACATCATATGAGCCAAACTTGTTTTCCCGGCTCCTATATTCCCTTCAATAGCGATAAAATTATAACTTGAGAAATCAAAATTATGAATCGGATTTATCAAATGGACGTTTACAGGAGTTAAGACACTTTTATCTTCACATATAGCTAATAAGGCCGCTATTGTTTTGTTTAAAACAGGATGAACAAAATCTGGAGTAATATCTAATAAAGGTTGAAGAACAAAAAGACGCTCGTGGCCTCTAGGGTGTGGTAATTCTAGATGCTCAGATTTTGAAATTAAAGACCCATAAAATAAAAGATCTAGATCAATTGTTCTTGAGTGGTACTGACCATCATTATGATGTACACGTCCTAAGGTTATTTCAATAGCCAATAATTTTGCTAATACTTGAGATGCATCGAGTTGAGTCACCACTTTCAAACATCCATTTATAAAGTCATTGCCTTCAAAACCCAAGGCAGGTGTTTGATAAAGCGTCGAAATTTGATGAATACTTCCCACTTGTGTGTGAATGGCATCAATAGCCGCTTGCAGATGATTTAGCGTATCGCCTGTGTTACTTCCAATTCCTATTAAAACCGTTTGTCCTTGCGTCATATGAATTAGCAAAATAAGTAAAAGAAAAATTAATATTATATCTTTACGGAAGAATTTATTGATAATTTTTATGACACTAAGAGACAAGGCTTTAGCCCAGCGTATTTATTTACTCCTCGGCATTTTGTTTGTCACTTCTTTAGTGGTGTCAAATCTAATTTTTAAAAAATTCTTTTACTTCTACCCCATTGAAACTCCTGTTTTTGGTGTCAAATTATTTGAAATCTCTGTGGGAATTCTTCCCTATCCAATCACTTTTTTAATTACTGATTTGATTAGTGAAATTTATGGAAAACGAAAAGCAAGTGAGGTCGTTGTTGGTGGTGTAATTGCCTCATTCTTTGCCATGGGTATTATTTATGTCGCTGCTAGTGTCCCCGCAACGGATTGGTCGCCAGTTTCTGATGGCGTATTTAAAACCGTGTTTGGCAGCACGGGAGTGGCTGTATTAGCAAGTATGTTAGCCTATTTATTTGCACAGTTCATAGATATTCAGATTTATCATTATTGGAAACGTCTTACAAAAGGGAAACATCTTTGGTTGAGGAATAATTGTTCTACCTTTTTATCTCAACTTGTCGATACGGCAACAGTGCTTTTGCTACTTTGTTTATTTGGAGAAATTTCGTGGGATTTATTTGCAGGGTTACTAGTGGCTGGAGTGGCTTTCAAAGTCCTAATAGCAGCAATTGACACGCCGTTCTTATATTTGGGTGTGTTTATGTTTAGAAAACGATTTAAACTAGGGGTTAACGAAGAAATTCAAATCGATTAAGAGACGTCCAACCCAACAACCAACCCTTCATTACTTCGGACATTAAATACAGTATTGTCTTCAAAAATAAGATACTGACCCTTGATTCCTTTAAGAACTCCCGAATAGACTGGGGTTTTACTAAGGTTCAAGCTTTGGGGTTTCTCAGGATGTTGGTGAACCGGAAATTCAATTCCAAGTGGTTTTTGATTTGCTAAAAAATAAGGTTTCGTTTCTTCAGGAATATGTACCGATAAACGCTGTCTCCAGTCTTCTAAGCTTTCGTAAGGAGCAGTACCTTTAAGCATTTCTCGCCAATTGGTTTTATCACTGACGTATTTTTTAAGAGCAACCTCTGTAAGTCCTGCCAAGTACCGATTGGGAACTTCTACAATTTCCAGTGCTTCCTGAGCGCCTTGATCAATCCAGCGTGTGGGTACTTGAGTTTTTCGAGTCACTCCAACTTTTAAATTACTGGAGTTTGCTAGATATACAATATGCGGTTGTAATTGAACGCGCTTTTCATATTCCAAGTCACGATCTTCGATATTCAGGTGTGCTTTGCTTAACTCTGGCCGCATGATCCAATCCGCTGCTTGAGGCAATTCGAAAAAACATGATTTACAAAACCCTTGTCTAAAAATAGGGGCTTCAACACTACAATTCAAACACTGGTATTTCACAAAAGAAATAGTAAGTGTTTTATTTAACAACTGATTCATGTTTAGAACGTCATTTTCTAGTACTAAAAAATATTGAATAGGCTTGGAAAATTCCGTTTCCATTTTTGTTAAAACACCTTGGTACAGCATTAGCAGATTTTTATTACATTTATCAATGTAAATATATACAATTATATGGCAATCCCATTAGTAAACTCTGTGGCGTCATGGTTTTTAAAGAAACGATTTCATCAAATCGATTTGTTTCTTAAATACCCGCATGAAGTTCAAAATGAGCTACTTATGAGCCTGTTGTCTCTGTCCAAAGATACTGAAATTGGAAAATCCTATGATTTTAGGACGATCCGCACTTACCGCGAATTTGCTCAACGTGTTCCTGTGTCAAGCTATGAAGATTATCAAAATTTAATTGAACGCTCTCGCAAAGGAGAGAAAAACATATTTTGGCCAAAGCCTATAAAATGGTTCGCAAAATCGAGCGGGACTACCAATGCAAAAAGTAAATTTATTCCCGTCAGTGCAGAATCCCTAGAAGACTGTCATTATGCGGCTGGAAAAGATTTGCTTTGTATGTATTTAAATAATAATGAAAACTCAGCTCTATTTAATGGGAAAAACTTACGCCTGGGTGGAAGCAAAGAACTGTATGAAGAAAATGGAACTACTTTTGGCGATTTATCTGCTATACTGATTGATAACATGCCTTTTTGGGCTGAGTTTAGCAGTACGCCAGGGAATAAGGTTTCCTTAATGAGCGACTGGGAATATAAAATGCAAGCCATAGTTAATGAAACTGTAAATGAAAATGTAACAAGCCTCGCTGGGGTACCCTCATGGATGTTAGTGTTGCTAAATAATGTCCTCGAGAGCACAGATAATAAAAATATTTTGGATGTTTGGCCCAACCTAGAAGTCTACTTCCACGGCGGCGTTAGCTTTCTTCCTTATGTCGATCAATACAAGTCTATCATCCCTTCAAAATCCTTTAAGTATTATGAAATTTATAATGCTTCTGAAGGCTTTTTTGCCATTCAAGACAGAAATCATTCTAATGAACTTTTGCTCATGTTAGATTATGGGATATTTTATGAGTTTATACCTATGAAGACTCATGGAACACTAACCGAAACATTAGTCCCTTTGTCAGAAGTTAAAAAAGGGGAAAACTATGCCATAGTAATAACGACTAATGCGGGTCTTTGGCGCTATAAAATCGGAGATACTGTAATGTTTACCTCCACTACACCCCACCGAATAAAAGTAACGGGGAGAACCAAGCATTTCATTAATGTATTTGGGGAAGAGCTTATTATTGAAAACACCGATAAAGCATTGAAAATTGTTGCCAAGAAAACCAAAAGTGAAATTGTAGACTATACCGTGGCGCCCATATTTATGCAGGGGAAATCTAAAGGAGCACACGAATGGATTATTGAATTTAAAACCCCGCCAAAAGACCTTAACTATTTTGGGGAACTTTTAGATAATTCGTTAAAATCACTAAACTCTGACTACGAAGCAAAACGTTACAACAACATCACCTTAAATAAACCAATAATACACGCCGCAAAACAAGGATTATTTTATAAGTGGATGAAGCACAACAACAAGTTAGGGGGCCAACATAAAGTGCCTAGGCTATCAAACTCTCGCAAATTTTTGGAAGCGCTTTTAGAAATTGATTAAGAAACGGCCTTAAGACGTTTTATTTCGGTTCTGGTTAAGTGTTTTTGTGCGTAGGCTTTATTGACAACCAAAGCTGTATCATCACTGCTTGGCATAACAAACATGGCATCGGTTAAAATCTCTTCACACAACGAACGCAAACCTCGAGCACCTAGTTTGTAATCAATTGCTTTTTTGACAATAAAATCCAATGCATCATCTTCAAATGAAAGGGCTATTTCGTCCATTTCAAAGAGTTTTTTATACTGCTTTACAATCGCATTTTTTGGTTCCGTAAGAATTGCTCTTAGCGTTGATTCATCTAAAGGATTCATGTAAGTCAAAACAGGCAATCGTCCTAAAATTTCAGGTATCAAACCAAAATCTTTTAGATCTTTTGGAATAATATATTGCAATAAATTATCCTTATCAACTTGCTCCTCTTCATGAGATGCTTTATAGCCAATGGAAGACATGTTAAGTCGTTTTGATATATGTCGATTGATCCCATCAAAGGCACCTCCGGCAATAAATAATATGTTTTCGGTATTGACTTCTATAAATTTCTGATCCGGATGTTTACGGCCTCCTTTTGGCGGTACATTAACAACGGTTCCTTCAAGCAATTTTAAAAGTGCCTGCTGAACCCCTTCACCAGAGACATCTCTTGTAATAGAAGGATTGTCACTTTTACGTGCAATTTTATCTATCTCATCGATAAAAACAATCCCACGTTCTGCTTTTTCTTGATCATAATCTGCCGCTTGAAGCAGACGCGTTAGCATGCTTTCAACGTCTTCACCCACATAACCGGCTTCGGTTAATACCGTGGCGTCAACAATCGCCAGTGGCACGTTTAACATTTTGGCAATGGTTTTAGCTATCAGGGTCTTTCCAGTCCCTGTTTGTCCAACCATAATGATATTACTTTTTTGAATTTCAATATCGTCTTCTGTAGTCGTTTGTAACAATCGTTTGTAGTGATTATAAACGGCTACAGACATTACTTTTTTGGTTTGTTCTTGACCAATAATATAGTCATCCAAAAAGGCCTTAATTTCTTTAGGCTTTTTAAGCATGACATCAGAAGAGAAATCATCGCCTTTATTCTGCTTAGATTCTTCAATGACAATGCCGTTAGCTTGCTCAATACAGCGGTCACAAATATGCGCGTCTATCCCTGCAATGAGTAAGTTCGTATCGGCTTTTTTCTTGCCACAAAATGAACAGTCTAATTCTTCTTTTGCCATAACTAATTTGGAGGGTGTTTAGCTTCGAGATAATATTTCATCAATCATACCGTATTCCAATGCTTTATCAGATTTCATCCAGTAGTCACGATCACTGTCTTTGTACACTTTGTCATAATCTTGACCAGAGTGCTTACTTATAATTTTGTAAAGTTCTTCTTTAAGAATTAAAATTTCGCGAGCAGTAATTTCAATATCACTTGCTTGACCCTGCGCACCTCCTAATGGCTGATGAATCATCACTCGTGAGTGGGTCAACCCACTACGTTTCCCTTTAGCACCTGCACACAACAATACGGCCCCCATAGAAGCGGCCATCCCCGTGCAGATTGTAGCCACATCAGGCTTAATCAGTTGCATCGTGTCATAAATCCCTAGGCCAGCATAGACGCTGCCACCTGGAGAATTAATATATATTTGTATGTCTTTAGTGGCATCTGTACTCTCTAAAAACAATAATTGGGCTTGAATAATATTGGCAACTTGGTCGTTGATGGCCGTTCCCATAAAAATAATACGATCCATCATTAACCTTGAAAATACATCAAAAACAGCGACATTCATTTGACGCTCTTCAATAATATTTGGCGTCAATCCCATTGGTGTCATGCTACTAACTATTTTGTCATAATAGAGACTACTAATCCCTTGATCATTAATGGCAAATTTTTTGAATTCATTTCCGTAATCCATGCTGTTTTTATTTTAGTTTTAATAATGTAAATATAAAACTATTTCTAGTTTAAAACTTGGCTTAAAGGTATAAAAAAAACACTTCCAAAGAAGTGTTTTTTGCTTAATTATTATTGGTGTTATTTACCATAAACCTCTTTAACAAAGGCCTCATAAGCTAGCTTTTTGTCTTTGTAGCTGACACTTTCTTTATAAAAATCTAGTAATTTTTGACTTGTTAATTGTTCAGAAATACGCTTCACTTCGTCCTGATTTGAAAGGACTCGTGCAACAATATCTTCGATTTCTTTTTCTGTAGGGCTCGTCTGACCAAATTGAGCCATTTGAGTTTTTATCATTTCTGAAGTATAGACTTTTAAATCATCGAAGTTTACCTGCAGATTATTCTCCACAATAAGCTTGCTCTCGATTAATTGGTAACGCATGCTTTTTTCAGACTTTTCATATTCTTCTTTGGCTTGAACGACGTCTAGTTTTTCTTCACCGGCCGTCTGAATCCACTTTTGAAGAAATTGAGTTGGTAAATCAAACTTGGTATTTTCTACCAAATATTCCGTCACATCATTTAAGAATTTTTGATCTGCTTGTTGAACAAATTGCTTTTCAGCATCCTCAGTGATTTTTGCTCTTAACTCTGTTACAGATTTCACAGTTCCTGCACCAAATAATTTATCAAAAAGCTCCTGGTCTAATTCAGCTTCTTCTCTAGAATTAACTTCGCTAATCGTAAAAGTAACCTCAACATCTAGTCCATGGGCTGTATCGTTATCTACTTTTAGGTAAGTCATCAAATCGTGTGAATCTTGAAATAAACCTTTGGTTTGAAGCGTCAATACGTCATCAACTTTGGCCGCCATAAAAGCACTAAGATTCGCTTTCCCCTTTAATTTATCCAATGTTAATGTCGCAGTTGCTTCAATCCCTTCAGAATCGTTAAAGAAGACACCAGTCACCTCGTCGTCTTTTTCGACAACTGTTTTTGGAGTTAGTTTTCCGTATTGCTTTTGAATGTTGACCAATTGGTCATCAATCATTTTTTTATCGGCAGTAATTGTATATTTAGTAATTGCTTTTTTAGCCTTTAGTTTGATGTCAAACTCTGGACTTAATCCTATTTCAAATTCAAAAGAGAAATCCTCAGCGTCCCAGTTCATCTCGTCCTGAAATTTTGGTAATGGAGACCCTAAAACGTCTAGTTTCTCATCATTAAGATACTTTCCTAAAGACTCCTGAAGAATTTTATTAACCTCATCAGCCAAAATAGCTTTTCCGTGCTGCTTTTTAACAAGACCCATTGGGACCTGTCCTTTTCTAAAGCCAGGAATGTTGGCAGATTTACGGTAATCTGTTAAAATTTTCTCTACTTTTTCAGAATAATCAGCTTTCGCGATTTCTATCTTAACAACAGCATTTAGCTTGTCAATACTTTCTCTTGTAATATTCATTATAATGAAATAAAAATTGGGTGGCAAAAATACAATATTTTTAATGCCTTACAAACATTTTTAATCTTATGTGTTTCAAGCGATAAACGAACGAACGCTTTCGTAGAATTCAAAGGGGTTTTCGGCGTGCAGCCAGTGGCCGGCATTTGTAATTGTTTGGACAGAAGAATTTGGAAACTGTGTTGATATCAAAGCTTCATCTTGAGGTGAAATATATTCTGATTTATCTCCTCTCAAAAACAAACTATCTTTGGAGTAATTTAACGAAGAATGCAAGGCTTCTCCAACTTCTGAAACATGAACGGTTAAGACCGGTAAATTAATTCGTAGGCCTAAAACTCCTGGAGATACCCAGTAGATGTTTTTTAATAAAAATTGTCGAGTCCCCACTTCATGAACGTAACGCGAAAGCTGTAAATCCGCCTCTTTTCTTGTCGTTATTACTTGAAAATCTAAAGATGCCAAACCGTCTAAAATCGCGTCATGGTGAACAGGGTAAAATCTCGGAGCAATATCTGCTATAATTAGTTTTGAAACGAGTTCTGGGTAAAGTGATGCAAAAAGCATGGCCGTTTTCCCCCCCATAGAATGCCCTAAGAGAATACAGTTTTTTAAACCATAATGATCAAAATAGTATAAAAGATCGGACGCCAGGGCCTCATAGTTGAATTCTGAATCGTGAAAACTTCTACCATGATTGCGTTGGTCAACGAGGTGTAATTCAAACCCTAAACTAGAAAATTGTTTTGCAAGAGTTTTCCAGTTATCACCCATTCCTAAAAACCCGTGGAGTATTACAAACGGCTGGCCTTCGCCAATTATGTTAGAGTGCAACAGCATTATTTCAACTTATTCAGATACATGTTTACGACATTATCTATTCCAAGATATAAGCTTTCTGAAATCAAGGCATGGCCAATAGAAACCTCTAAGAGTCCAGGTGCATTTTGTTTAAAAAACTGAATGTTATCCAACGATAAATCATGACCAGCATTAAGTCCAAGGTCTAACTGCAGCGCAAGTTCAGCACATTTAGAGTAGGGAATCACCGCTTCTTTGTTTCCTAAAGAATAGTGATGTGCGAAGGCTTCTGTGTAAAGCTCAACTCTATCAGCTCCTATGACTTTGGCTCCTTCAACTTGTTTAAGGCTTGGATCCAAAAACACAGAAGTTCGTATGCCATTTTGCTTAAACTCTTGCAATACATCAGTTAAAAACCCTTTGTGTTTGAGGGTGTCCCAACCAGCATTAGATGTAATGGCGTTTTCGGCATCGGGTACTAGAGTAACCTGTGTTGGCTTAATTTTTAACACCATATCAATAAAATCAGGAATTGGATTTCCCTCTATGTTGTATTCAGTATGAACTACTGGCTTTAGATCGTAGGCATCTTGATAACGAATATGACGTTGGTCCGGTCGTGGATGGATTGTGACCCCTTGGGCTCCAAATTCCTGTATATCTTTTGCAAACTGTACCACATTTGGAGTATCTCCACCCCTAGAATTTCTGAGGGTAGCAATCTTATTAATATTAACGCTTAACTTGGTCATTAAAAAATAAATTTGAAACAAAAATACAAACTAGTTTACGCTTAAAGTATATTATTTTTGATTAATTTGCATCTAGATTATAAACGCTCTCATGTCTTTAAATCAATTTATAATAAACGATCTAACACCCACAGGACCAGACACGCTTGTTGGGGAACTTCACGATGTTTTTAAAGGGTTAACCTATTCCCATATTCCTGTTTTAGAAGAAGGTGTTTACTTAGGGTGTTTATCAGAAACGGACGTTTTCTGTTTTGAACCCTCAGATAAGGTAAACGTTGTGATGTATGCAATTGAAGGCTTTTATGTTCGAAATTTCACTGCATGGCTTACCGTTTTAGAAGCGTTTGCAAAAAACGACAGTAATATCATGCCCGTTCTGGACTCTGACAATAAATACTTAGGCTATTATCAACTAAATGATATTATTTCAATGTTTAATCACACTCCATTTTTTTCTGAACCTGGAGGAGTAATTTTAGTTGAGAAAAATAATATTGATTTTTCGTTTAGTGAACTAAGTCAAATTGTAGAGTCCAATAATGCTAAGATGTTAGGGGCATTTATATCAAAGATAGATGGAGAATTAACTCAAATTACAATCAAAATTGGAAGCTCTAGCTTGACACCTATTTTTCAAGATTTTAGGCGTTACGGATACACTATTGTATCTGGCCATGAAGACGATGGGTTTTTGCAAACTCTAAAAGAACGTTCCGCCTATTTAAACAACTACTTAAGCCAATAGTCACAAAATCAATTCAAATGAAAATAGCCGTTTATGGCCCCTTGTATAACGAACGCTCAAAAAGCACAATCAAAATTCTGATTGAGTATTTAAAAAACCGAAGTGTAGATGTGTTTTTTGAAAAAGACTTTTACGAGTCTGTCCTCAAAATTTCTAACATTGACATAGAGTCGTTTAGGTGTGATACTTTTAAAAGTTTAGATAATTCTTTTGATCTTTTAATTAGCATCGGAGGAGATGGAACAATTTTAAGAGCCATTACCTATGTGAAAGATTTAAATATCCCAATTGTAGGGATCAATACTGGCCGATTAGGGTTCTTAGCAACCATTCCTATGAATACGGTCGAAAAAGCTTTAGATGAGATTTTTGAAGGGAATTACCGAATTTCTAAACGTAGTTTGTTAGCTATCACTGTAGGCGAAGGCGAAGCTGTGTTTGACTTAAACTTTGCCTTGAATGAAATTACAGTAAGTAGAAAAAACACTACTTCTATGATTTCGGTTGAAACTTGGTTAGATGACGAATATCTGACTTCCTACTGGGCAGATGGGTTAATCGTTTCCACTCCTACAGGATCTACTGGCTACTCGTTGAGTTGCGGAGGCCCTGTAATTATGCCAGAGTCAGATAGTTTCGTTTTAACTCCAATAGCGCCTCATAACCTCAATGCTCGACCCTTAGTCATTTCAAGTAATAAAATTATAAAACTAAAAGTCAGCGGACGAGAGGATGAACACCTCGTCTCCCTAGATTCAAGAATAAAAACACTACCAAATAACACGACTATAACAATTCAAAAAGCACCATTTAATATGCATATGATCGAGCTAAAAGACGAGCGCTTTATTGAAACATTAAGAAAAAAACTACTTTGGGGAGCAGACCAAAGAAATTAAACAATATTATACCATATTTGGAGTTTATAAATTAGCCCGACGACAAATTACATAATAGAAGGGTAATTTACTATATTTGCAACCTTTAAAGTTTCAATGAGAACAATTTCAACAACCGTATTCAGTCTATTAGTTTCTAGTTTGGGATTCTCTCAAATTTATGAAATTGGAGGTTTTTTAGGAGGAAGTAATTTCATTGGAGATGTGGGCTCTTCGAAATTCGTCAATCCTAACTCACTTGCTTTTGGGGGCGTTCTAAAATGGAATAGAAGCCCTAGACATTCTTATAGAGCCAGTTTGACATATACAACACTATCGGCGGACGACAAGTTCTCCGACGACCCCAAAAGAATAGATCGGGGCTACTATTTTAAAAGTAAAATTATTGAAGCTTCAATTGGCTTAGAGTTCACCTTTCTTGATTTTGACTTGCACTCTATTGCCTCGCAATCAACTCCTTATATTTACACAGGGATCAGTACGACAAACCACCCAAATTTCGCCTTTTACAACAACGAGCTTCTGGATGAAAAAACAAGTAGTTTCGCTATTGGAATTCCAATTGTTTTAGGGTTCAAAAAAACGGTTACAGATCGTGTAATTATTGCTGTAGAAGTGGGGGCTCGTTATACATTTTCAGATGAAATAGACGGAAGTGAACCAGATGCTATTGAATATGAAATTTTACGCTTTGGAAATTTCAACAATAATGATTGGTATGTTTTTAGTGGCTTGACACTAACTTACACATTTGGAAGAAAACCTTGCTATTGTAACTTTTAATTATGAGCTTGAAAAAGAATATAGACTTAGATAACTTACCAAAACACATTGCTATAATTATGGATGGAAATGGGCGCTGGGCTAAGGAAAAAGGACTTCTGAGAGTTCTGGGCCATGAAAGTGGAACTAAATCTGTTCGAACCACTGTAGAAGCTTGCGTTGATTTAGGAGTAGAAAACTTAACTCTCTACGCCTTTTCGACCGAAAACTGGAATCGCCCAAAAATAGAAGTTAAAACGTTAATGGGACTTTTAATATTTTCTTTGAAAAAAGAAATGCAAACAATGCAGGAAAATTCGGTTCGACTAAACGCAATTGGAAACATAAAGCATCTACCAAGAAATGTTCAGAAAGAGCTCCTTCAAGTTATTGAAGTTACTAAAAAAAATACAGCGATGACTTTAACCCTTGCACTAAGCTATGGTTCTAGAGATGAAATTGTAAATGCAACGCGACAAATATGTGATAAAGTAAAAAATAATATAATTTCGATAGAAAATATTGATGATGCGCTAATAAATCAGCATCTTTACACACAAAATTTACCAGATGTAGATTTATTAATACGAACAAGCGGTGAAAAACGCATCAGTAATTTTCTTTTATGGCAAATTGCCTATGCAGAATTATACTTTACAGATGTATATTGGCCTGATTTCACGAACGAAAATCTATACGAAGCCATTATAAATTATCAAAATAGAGAAAGACGATTTGGAAAAACAAGTGAACAGCTTAAATAAAAAAGCTCTAAAATATAGTCATACAATATTATGCTTATGCTTCTTCATAAGTAGTTTTACTATTACTTCTCAAGAAAAAAAAGCTTTAACATCAGATTTCAAAATCGCTGAGATTTCAGTAAGTGGAGAGACCGTATACGGAGCTGAAACCATAATAACCTACTCAGGTTTAAAAAAAGGGGAGGCCATTATAGTCCCAGGTGGAACAAAAATCAGTGCAGCTATTAAAAAATTATGGGAGTCTAATCTTTTTAGTAGTATAGAGGTCTATATCAGCAAAACAATTGGGAGCGATGTGTATTTAGAAATTGCTTTAAATGATCTGCCTGAGTTGAAAAACCTGAAAATCACTGGAGTTAAAAAAGGTAAGAAAAAAGAGATCATTGAAGAGAACAAACTTATCAAAGGGGTGAAAGTAACTGAAAACCTAATTACAACTACTAAGAATTATTTAGAAAGCAAATACAGAAAACTTGGGTTTTTAAATGCAAAAACAATTATAACAACTACCAAAGTTGTCGATTCAGTCAAAAAAACAAGAGTTGACATGGTTGTTAAGATCGACAAAGGCTCAAAAATAAAAGTAAAAGGAATTGACTTTACAGGTACTGAAAAAATCAGCAGTACCAAGCTTCGTAAAACGATGAAAAATACGAAACAGAAAAACTTATTACGTGTTTTCAAACGTTCAAAATATATTGAGGCTGATTATTCAGAAGACTTACAAAGCATCATTGATAAATACAAAGAAAAGGGGTACAGAGATGCAAGAATAGTTTCCGACACATTAATCAAAAATAATGACAACACAATCTCTTTAAAAATTAACGTTGAAGAAGGAGAAAAATATTATTATGGTGCCATAAGGTTTTTAGGAAACACCGTTTACTCTGACGCACAGCTTAACCAAGTTTTAAAAATCCAAAAAGGAGACACTTATAACGGGGTTGAGCTAGAGAAAAGAATTGCTGACAATACAGACCCTGATGCTTATGATTTGACAAATCTGTACCAAAATAATGGATATCTGTTTTCTACAATTACGCCGGTTGAGGTTAGTGCAGATGGAAATATAATTGAAATGGAAATTCGAGTCACTGAGGGTAAACCCGCATATTTTAAGAATATTACTGTTTCTGGAAATGACAAAACCAATGATCATGCAATCTACAGAAACTTACGAACACGACCTGGCCAGCTGTACAGTAAAAAGAAAGTAGTGAGGACTATAAGAGAACTTGGCCAACTTCCATTTTTTGATGCCCAACAAATTTCACCAGACATAAAAAATGTAAACCCAACGGACGGCACATTAGATGTGGACTATTCTGTAGTTGAAAAAGGGTCAAGTCAAATTGAACTCCAGGGTGGATATGGAGGAGGAGGTTTCATTGGTACATTAGGTCTTTCATTTAATAACTTTGCTTCAAAAGATCTTTTCAAGAAAGATGCTTATAAACCATTTCCTATGGGTGATGGACAAAGCTTAGCGCTTAGGTTACAGGCTAGTCGATTTTACCAAACGTCTAGTTTTTCTTTTACAGAACCGTGGCTTGGCGGCGAGAAACCCGTACAGTTTTCAACTTCGATTTCCCAAACAAAACAATTTTTATACAACCCTTTAACAAGGAATGCAGACAAAAACAAAAGCTTCAACATAACTGGAGTTAACATTGGGATTGCTAAAAAACTTTCAGTTCCAGATGATTATTTTGTGCTTTCTCAAGCTTTAAGCTTCCAGTACTATTCCTTAAATGATTATAATACTGGATTATTTACTTTTGGTAATGGGAACTCAAACAATCTAGCATATACTGTAGGACTGAGTAGAAATAATACATTTAATGACCCAATATACCCAATTGGTGGTTCAAGCTTCAGCTTATCAGCGAAATTCAGCTTCCCCTATTCATTAGTTAGCGATGTAAATTATTCAGATCTAAAAAATGAAAGAGATGCACAAGTTGACATAATTTCTCAGTATTCAAACAGTTCAAGCCAAACTGAGCTTGATATAAGAAACACCGCAAGCGAACGGATTGGCGAAATTGATCAATTGCGATACAAGTGGTTAGAGTTTTACAAGATTAAATTTAAGGGAGAATGGTACACCAAGATAGTGGGTCAATTAGTATTGAAACCAACATTTGAATTTGGGTTTTTAGGTGCCTACAATAATGACCGTGGAGTTATCCCATTTGATCGGTTTTTCTTGGGAGGAGATGGTTTAGGAAACTTTAGTTTAGATGGCCGAGAAGCAATTGCTTTAAGAGGTTATCCTAATCAATCACTTTCAAGTCAGGATGGTGGGTCAATTTATAATAAGTTTTCTTTAGAGTTAAGACACCCTATTACACTTGCTCAACAAACAAAAATATTTGCACTTGCATTTTTGGAAGGCGGAAACTCCTACAACGAATTCACTAATTTTAATCCTTTTAATCTAAAAAGGTCAGCAGGGATAGGTCTTCGTATATTTATGCCAGCATTTGGACTTCTTGGTATTGATTTTGGTCACGGTTTCGACCCGCTCCCAGGAGAAACGAATAAAAGTGGTTGGCAAACACACTTTATTATCTGTCTCTTATACACATCTCCGAGCCCACGAGACGCTACGCTATCT
>OJEF01000109.1_pt1 | contig 23120 bp, 21 predicted proteins | sample 1593041 | NCBI WGS metagenome assembly OJEF01 (sample SAMN05416790, study PRJEB24817) | seawater metagenome | isolation source: Sea water | place: Canada:Atlantic | collected 2013-11
ACGAGATAGCGTAGCGTCTCGTGGGCTCGGAGATGTGTATAAGAGACAGGAATGAATGCATGCTTCGGAGTATAACATCACTCTGCGGCAACTTGTTTTGGGGAGTTTTGGCAGCGCGTTCTAGTGAACCGAGAGCGGAGGAGCTAACAGGAAGGGCGGTATCTGCGCTGTAAATTTTTCACCGGTGGCATTCTGCATCTCATAATCGCCTTGCATGCTGCCGAATTGGGTTTCGATGATAGCGCCGCTGGTATAGTGAAACGACTGACCCGGCAGAATCTCTGGTTGCTGACCAATTACACCGGCGCCACGAACCTCCTCAACCTTCTCGTTGTCGTCTGTAATGTGCCAATAGCGATTCAATAACTTAACCACTTCGTCGCTGCGATTACAAATTTTCACCGTGTACGCAAAAGCATAACGGTCTTCCTCTGGGTCGGATTGCTCTAGTAAGTAAGCTGTTCTAACTTCGATTTGGATGTCTGGCTGATTATTCATTTTGGCTCACTTATTGCATCACTAATTTTTACGTAGTCAGTAAGACTTAATTTCTCGGGCCTGAGTGTCAAGTCTATCTCGAGGTCGCTAAGCTCGCTATCAGATATAAGCGTCTTTAAGCTATTTCTTAGAGTCTTGCGTCGTTGATTGAAGGCGGTGCGCACGACAACTTTAAGGCAATCTGGATCTTTTGCGGCAACCGGTAGAACCTTGTGGGGCGTTAGCCGCACTATCGCCGAATTTACTTTAGGCACAGGAGTGAAGGCCTGAGGAGATACGTCAAACAACTTCTGGGCCTTACAAAAATACTGCAGCATCAAACTAAGTCGTCCGTAGTTCTTATCGCCTACGTTAGCTGACATGCGCTCTACCACCTCTAGTTGCAGCATGAAGCTCATGTCCTCAATTTTCTCGTAGTACTTTAGTAAGTAGAAAAGAACGGGAGTTGAAATATTGTAAGGAAGATTGCCGATGATGCGGAGTCGTTTGCCACTCGGCTCAAGATCATTCAGATCAAACTTGAGAATATCGTGCTGATGGATGTGCACATTGTCGTAGTCGCGGTACTGATGCTTAAGGTGCTCGGCCAGATCACGATCCAACTCGACGCAGTCTAATCTTGCGCCCGATTCGGCGAGTTGCTTAGTGAGGGCGCCTTGTCCGGGGCCAATCTCTAAAAGATGGTCGTCACTTGTGGGGCCGATCTTGCTAATAATACGATCGATGACTTGCTGGTCATGAAGAAAATTCTGACCAAAGCGCTTTCGAGCCTGATGCGCTGTGCCTGTGCTCAGAGTTACGTGCGCCACTAGGACTGTCTCCAGTGTTTGCTCATTTCCATGGCTGTAGTGATCGCATTAATGAGGCTTCCTGTTTCAGCTTTGCCTGTTGCGGCTAGGTCTAGTGCGGTTCCATGATCGACGGATGTTCGTATGATAGGCAGTCCTAGGGTGATATTACTCGCCGCTCCGAAGCCCTTGAATTTCAGTACAGGCAGCCCCTGATCGTGGTACATCGCGAGAACGGCATCGGCATTGGCGAGGTATTTGGTTGTAAAAAGCGTGTCGGCAGGCAGCGGGCCCACGAGATTTATTCCCTGATCTCGCATCTCCTCAAGGACTGGTTCGATAGTCTCGATCTCTTCGCTACCTAAGTGCCCGCCTTCGCCAGCATGGGGGTTGAGTCCGCACACTAGGATCTTGGGTGTAACAATTCCAAATTTTGATTGTAGGTCGGCGTTCAAAATTTTGATGATAGCGCGCAGTAGGTCTTTCGTGATCGCGCCGGATACTTCGCTAAGCGGCAGATGCGTGGTCGCTAAGGCGACGCGAAGACCTTCGGTCGCCAGCATCATAACGGTGAGGTCTTGTTTGCAGAATTCGGCGAGGTACTCGGTATGTCCTGAGAAAGGAATTCCGGCGTCGTTGATTATTCCCTTGTGAACCGGGCCTGTGACCATTGCATCGCAATTGCCCTCGCTGACTGTCTGCGCGGCTATGCGCAGTGTTTCCAGCACGTAGTCCGCATTGGCTTTATCCAAAATTCCTGGCGCTGCACTCGCGCGCAATTGAATGGGCAGCACCGTTAGTTGTCCCGCTTTTGTTTCTGCGGGTTCAGTAGCTGCCTCGAAGGTCTTAAGTTTAAGTGGGAGTCCTAGCTGGGCCGCTCTATCGGTAAGCAGCTTCGGGTCGGAGACGATGACCAATTCAACATCGCTGGGAGGATTCTGTGCTATAGCTATGCATAGGTCGGGACCTATGCCGGCTGGCTCTCCTGGCGTGATAGCTATTCGGTGTGTCACAACGGCCTTCCTGCGAAGCTATCGGGGTGGTATTTCGTGATCTTAGATAGTGAGGTCTGTTAAGTGAAGACGAAGTGAATGCTAGTCGACAAGTTCTACGAAGGCTTCTTCGCGAATCTCAATTAGCCAATTCTGTAATTCCAAATCAAACTTACGATTACGCAACGAGCCTTCGGCCTGATTACGCAAGTAGATTGTGCTCAGGTCGGTTACACGGCGTTCCATAACCTCTGCAATATGCCAGCCATTCGTCGTGCGGAACGGTTCGCTCAGACTATCGATATCAAGAGCATCTATTACAGACGCCATATCTGGTGACAGTTGTCCCTCATTGATCCAGTCCATGTCGCCGCCGGCAACGACGGAGCCGGGATCGTCTGAATTCTGTCGTGCCAGTGTCGCAAAGTCTTCGCCGTCTATAATTTTCTGCCGAAATTCGCGAATAGCATCTTCAGTCTGTTGTTCGTCCCGAATCTCATTAGGAGACAGCATGATGTGGCGAAAATTTGTCTGCTTTACCATCTGCTCAGTGCCACCGGCCTTATTCCTTAGTTGAATTAGATGAAAGCCATTTCCTGCTTCAATAGGCCCCTCTACGTCGCCGACCTCCATGGCTTCGACAATCTCTCTAAACAGATTTGGGAGAGCTCCAGCCTTGAGCCACCCGAATTCTGTTGCATCAATTTGAAACAAGCTGGCCTGAGCCGCCGCCGCTCTCACCTCAGCGAAGCTCTCGCCATCCTTGATGCGTGCAACTAAGTCTGCAGCGAAGCGTAGTTTGTCTTGCTTCGCTGGATCTCCGCTGCCGACTGGAATAAGCATGTGTTCAACAAGAAAATCCGGAGCCATGATTTCACGGCCCATCTCCGAATTCAGAAAATTGTCGATTTCCTGTTCGGTAATTTGAATTCGGCGATTAACCATGCCGCGCTGCAATTCCTGCAGTGTCATCTGCTTTCGCACCTGTTCTCTAGTTTGCAGGTAGACGTCGGCCTCGTTCAATACGTTTAAGTACTCATCGAAACTCAGATTGTTATTCTCGGCCATACTGATAAGAATTCGGTTAATCTCGTCATCGTTAAAACGGATGCTAACTCTTTCTGCCAGCTGCATCTGTAAATTTTCAATTATCAGCGTATCCAGTACTTCGCTCCTGAGCTGCTCGGCTTCTGGAAGATTGGCATTGGCGCGGGCCGCGTTCTCTCGAATTTCAACAACACGTGTATCAAGCTCGCTCTGCAGAACAACACCCTCGTCGACTAGGGCGATGATCCTATCTAGTAACACGCGCTGTGCACAGGCTGATCCTGTGCCAATTGTTAATGCCAGCCCCAAGCCGATTGCCGACAGGAAGTGAACTAGCGATTGAGCGCCTTGTCGCATTGGTGCTGTTTCTTTAGTGCTCCATCTACTCATCATCATTTTCTCTAAACCCGCGTATACCGTCACTTAATAGGCTGCTAATGCCGCCGCCGGTTATGTTTCCTAGTCCATTCAGGGTGAATTGGACAAAAATTCCCTGGTTCGGTTCGATATTAGGGACAAACAATTCGTCCTCGTCAACCCATTCCCGTGCAATAACCCGTATTGTCGCACAACAATTACTGTATTCGAACCCAGCAAAGGTCTCTAAGTTCCGAGAATTGCTGTGGTCATAGTTCCATCTGGCCAGTAGCTTCCATGTTTGATTTATCGGCCAGGCGGCAGAAAGGTCGGTCTGCTTGATACGAGGGTCGATGCCCGAGGGCAGTATAAAGTTAGGCGAATTCACCAGGTTTCGGTAGCGATAGGCGAGATTGAATAGGTGATCGTTGTCTCTGTGGTAGCGAAGTTGAAAACTGCCTTCGTTCAGTTCTTTGGTCTCTTCGTTGTATTGTACGTCAGTATTCAGGCGCCAGCTCTCTGAGAAGGATAGAGCAAATTCGCCTGCCAGCGCGGATTTTTGATTTAGTGGGGAATAGCGCGGTATCCAGGATCGAATGGGGTTGCTCAGATCCACCTGCCTATCATCGAAGTAGCGAATCTGGCCTAAGCTCGCTCGGGCGCGCTCTTTGCCTTTCTCATCAAGTATGCGACTAGTAATAGCAATGCTCACCTGATCGGCATCGCCGATGCGATCACCGCCACTGAATCGGTCTTCGCGAAACAGCTGGCTGAAGCTGAAGTTAAGTTCAGAGGTATCGAACAGTGGGAGCATGCTTTGGTCTTCAAACTCACTGAATAGATAGTACGCCCTAGGTTCAAGTGTCTGAGTGAAGCCGCCAGACATAGGGCGCTCGAAGATGAGGCCGCTATCGAAATTGTAGACGCTGATGCCAACGTCTGGATCATCCATCGATGCTGTAGCTTGATTCTGCAGTTTGTAGGACGCGTGCTTGTATTTTGCATTGGCTCGTAGGAACCACCCAGGCTGCTCTATCGACCAACTGATTGCAGGCTCTAGATTCAAGCGTTCGCCATTGACGAGCGCACCGTTGTTTAACTGGGTCGTTGATAAGAGTGACTCATCTAAGGTCCTGTCGAAAGAAGTAACCTGGCCGCCTAGTTCTACTCGAAAACCTGCACCTAAGTAGGCGTCGGTATCAAAATATAACTGCGGCAGACGATCATAGGGTCGGTTCAGGTTTATCGAAGAAATAAACGGGTCGATTATCTGGATGCGCTGCACATTGAGTCCTGCGCGCAGATACTCGGAATTGAAATTTAGTCGCGCCTGCCTGTTTAGGTGTGTACGGCTAGTCGTATTCAGGCCATTGCTGCCCAGATCGTAGAAATAATCTTCATCGCTCACGGCATTGTAGTCAACAAAGCTGGACCAGTTGCGGCCATAGGCGCCGTAATGATCGTAGCCGATAAACCAACGGTTATCTGTTGGTGGCGAATCAGAGCCGAGCACATTCGCAGTTGTTTCATCGAACAGTTTGTCATTGCCTAGATAGGACATGTTCAAAGTGTTTAGTGAGGTTTCGGCAAGATAGCGAAGTTCTAATCCTGTCAGCACGCCGCGGTCTGATATGAGTCTAGGCGAGAGTGTGGCGTCGTATTGCGGCGCAAGGTTAAGGTAGTAGGGCAGTTCGAAGTCGAAGCCGCCACTGCGCGTCGATCCGGTGCTGGGTGCTAAGAAACCAGACATGCGCTTGTCACCTAGTGGGAAAGGCAGAGTGCCTGGATAGTAAAAAATTGGTACACCTTTTATTCGTAGGCTTGCCGCGGTTGCATAGCCAACTCCTTCATCTTGGTTAAGCTCGATGCTCTTCGCGCGGAATAGCCAGAACTTAGACTCGGGCTCGCAGCGACTAAACTCGCCATTCTCGATGGTTACGCTGCCTGTGTCGCTACTGTAGGTAATGCTCTCGGCACTACCGTGGGCGCCTAAGTCATGCAGCACATACTGCGCATCTTCCACTCGATTGGAGCCGGCATCGTTGTCAATGAAGGCTGTACTACCTTGCAACATGACGCCCGGTTCGCGGAAAACAACATCGCCCTGCATAACTACGGTGTTCTCTCCGCTATTAATAGTAGTAGATTCGTTATTCTCAATGGTGCGATAGCCTTGCTGCACGATGATATCGCCGTCGATGCTGATAACGTTTGCCGAGACGCCCCTAACTCCCTGCTCGGTATCGAAACGGGTATCGGAATCGGCGGGTCGGTTCTCGTTATCCTTCTTGAGTCCGGTAGGGTCTACAAAAGCGCCGCAGCAGTTTCCATCAAGCGCCGCTAATTGTTCTGCGCTTAAAGATTCCAGTGGAACCCAATCTAGCTCATAGCGCCGGGTGGTATTGGTGGCTGTGAGCGCAGCCGGCTCGCTTTCTATTGGAGCCTGGCTATCGGTTGTGGGCTCGCCTGCTTGTTGAGAAGCGCGTGTTGGTTGATCGGGAGTTTCTAGAGGGGTTTCAGGGCGATCCTGATTTGCTGAATTGTTGCTGCCAGATCTACTTCCCGAATTGTTGAGCTCTCGGGTGGTCGTGCGAATTGTATTTGTGATGTTCCCAGTTGAGTTCTGTTCACAGACCCAGCCATCGCCTGCGTCGTTTGCACGGCAGCTGACTTGCGGAAGCTGTGCCTGTGCTGCGCTGGTTATTGCAGTGAGTAGTAATCCCGAAGACAAGATTAGGGCAATTTCAGTACTCAGATGGCGTTTTTTGAACGGCATACTTGATTCGATGGTTCCTGATTACTAGTGCCTAAATCACTGTGACAGGCGGCGGCCCTTAAACAAATTTGGATTGAAACCGACTAACTAGGTGTTAAGAGATGCTTCGATGATGTATTAAGCAGTGCATAATAATTCATCGCGGATTGAATGCAAAGCGAGGCCTTAAATTTCCGGCGCCTAAGCTTGCCCAGAACGTCCGAAAACAATAGATACAAGAGAGAACGAGTCAGAAATGAGTGATAGTCGCAGGACGCAGTTAAACGATTGGGTAAATGGACAATTGAGCCAAATTTTGGAATTAGGCTCGGTCGATATTGAGTTGACTACTGTAAGCGGAGACGCGAGCTTTCGCCGCTACTTCCGAGCCCAGCTTGGTGAGCAAAGCTTCATAGCAGTAGACGCCCCACCGACGAATGAAAACAGTGAATTGTTTGTAGAGATTGCAGGCTACTTAGGAGAAGCGGGAGTCAAATCACCTAAGGTATTTGCGAAGAATTATCGCGATGGGTTTCTATTGATTGAAGATTTCGGTGACCGTTTATACTTGCCGCGTTTGTTAACCCTGCAAGAAGGTGGCTTGGATGCTATTTCCGAGTATCAGGTTGAGAGTCTGTACAAAGAGGCGATCCACGCACTAATTAAGATACAGTCGAATGTAGATAGAAAGAAACTTGCCCCCTATAACCGCGAAAAACTGCGCACAGAGATGCAGCTGTTCGAAGACTGGTTTTGTGAACACTATCTTGGCCTAGAGCTGAGCTCTACCGAGAAGGACTTAATAGCCAGCACTTTTACTTTCCTGGAAGAGGCTGCTCTGCGACAAGCTCAGCTAGCAGTGCACCGCGACTACCATTCGAGGAACCTGCTGATTCTCGATGATACGAAATTTCCAGAAGGCTCTGGGCCGGGCATCATAGACTTTCAAGATGCCATGGCAGGAGCCTATAGCTACGATCTGGTCTCTTTACTGCGGGATTGTTATATCCGTTGGAGCCCGGATTTGGTGGAATCACTGGCGTTACACTATTTCGAATTGGCGAGCGCGGCTGGATTGGTAGAAGGTGTCTGTGCCTCTCAATTTCGCCGAGACTTCGATCTCATGGGCCTGCAACGTAATTTTAAGGTCATGGGAATCTTCTCTCGGCTGTGTATAAGAGATAACAAACCGCAGTATTTGGCCGATATCCCTATGGTTATCCAGTATTTTCTGGAAGTAGCCTGTAAATATGAGGAAATGGCTCCCTTCCTAGACTGGTTTGAGACAAAAGTACTTGTTAACGCGAAAGCGAAACTCAATCTGGAATTCTAATGCGCGCAATGATTTTGGCGGCTGGGCTTGGCAAGCGAATGCAGCCTCTCACCGCCGACCTACCCAAGCCTCTATTGAAAGTAGGGGACAAGACTCTTATAGAACATCAGATTGAGAGGCTCGTTGCTGGGGGTGTAACAGGCATCGTGATCAATCACTTCTATTTGGGGGGCATGATCGAAGAACTGCTTGGGAATGGTTCGAGGTACGGCACTTCGATCAGCTACTCGAAAGAACCGATTCGATTAGAGACGGCGGGCGGCATCATCAAGGCACTGCCCAAGCTGAAAGACGATTGCTTTGTGGTAGTGAATGCAGACATCTGGACAGACTTCGATTTTGGCAGTTTACAGCCAATCGATGGAATCGAAAGACTAGCTCACCTCGTACTAGTTGAGAATGCGGATCACAATCCACACGGCGATTTTAATATTGATGACGAAGGTCGAGTTCACGAGGATCATTCGGCTCGTGATAAGCGACTTACTTTTAGTGGCATCAGTGTGATGCACAAGAATTTATTCCGCGACTATCCCATTCAGCCGAGATCAACCGTGCCTCTGCTGCAGGAAGCGATGTTGAAAGATAAGGTAAGCGGCGTCGTGTACGAAGGCCTATGGATGGACATCGGCACGCCGGAACGCCTGAAAGAAATTAATGTCATGTTTGATGCAGACATGAAAGCCAATCCTGAGCTCGGTGAGTAGAATATGTTGACGGCGCTTACAAGCAAAGCCTATAGAAAAGCCTTGTTCAAACGGCTCAGCGGTTTTAGTGCCCCTGCTGAACTGCCCGCTGGAGGCCGTGCCGAGCAACGGTTATTGCGCGCCACTTTTATGGTGTTGGGTCGGCTTGCGAAGATGGATGGCAGGGTAACTCAGGAAGAGATCGACTACGCAGGTCAGATTATGCAGCGTATGGCTTTGGCTGGAGAGAAACGGCGTGAGGCAATCGTTGCTTATGATCAGGGCAAGCATCCATATGCGGATCTGTCGGAGTCGGTAGCCCTGGCTGTGAAAGTTATGGGGCGGCGCAGTGCTCTGGCAAAATTGATTCTGCAAATTCAATGCGAGGCTGCCTATCTGAAGGGAAATCTGCGCCTGAAAGATAAGATGTTGCTAAGGGATGTGGCTGAGCAGTTTGGTTATTCCAAGTCAGAATTTCTAGCTATCGCTTCGGCTACCCAATCCGAGCACTATCAGCGGGCTGAGACGAATTCTCGCACCGAATTCATGAAGCCTCAGGGAAGATCATTTCTGCAGAATGCCTACCGTGTGTTGCAGTTGGAGCCGGGAGTTGAAGACGGAGAGATCCGCCGCGCCTACTTACGCATGATGTCGCGCTACCACCCTGACAAACTTGCCAGCAAAGATGCCTCCGAGGACGCCCTGAAGCAGGCGCAGGAGAAAGCGATGGCGATTCGCAGCGCGTATGAAGCGCTTTGTGGGTTTCGCAATCTCCGTATCTAGCGTCACCTAGTGCCCCGAAAGGCGCTCTCAATCATATCGGTATCCCATCAGGACAAGCCCGGACATTGTCTGTAAAATGCTGCCTTCTAACTCTTCGTAATACAGGCCTAGGCAATGAAAGACTATTTGATCGCTCCCTCCATCTTGTCCGCCGACTTCGCTAGACTCGGTGACGAAGTCAACGCAGTTCTGGATGCGGGCGCAGATGTCGTTCATTTCGATGTCATGGATAATCACTACGTGCCTAACCTTACTATCGGGCCAATGATCTGCGAGGCCTTGAGAAATCACAAAATAACTGCTCCGATAGACGTGCATCTGATGGTGAGCCCTGTCGACCAACTCATAGTGGACTTCGCTAAAGCCGGCGCCTCCTATATCAGTTTTCACCCGGAGGCTACCGGACATGTAGATCGTTCTTTGCAGCTGATTCGAGAGCAGGGCTGCAAATCTGGGTTGGTCTTTAACCCGGGCACGCCAATTGACTGTCTGGAATATCTGATGGACAAGGTTGATGTGATCCTTTTAATGTCGGTTAACCCGGGGTTCGGTGGCCAGAAGTTCATCCCCTCGACGCTCAAGAAATTGCAGCAAGTGCGCGAGCTTATCGACGACAGCGACCATTCTATTCGCTTAGAAGTAGATGGGGGTGTTGGCGTTGCCAATATTCGTGAGATCGCAGACGCGGGTGCGGACATGTTCGTGGCCGGCTCAGCTATCTTCAATAGCGATGACTATGCCAAGACAATTGCCGAGATGAGATCGCAGCTGGGACAGGATCCCGACAAGCATCACTAAGGCTCGGCCCTAATTAGTTTTCCCGATGTTTAGAATAGAGAGACCTGAGTTATCCAATGACTGAAGAGCAATTTCAGAAACTCGCCGAATCTGGCTATAACCGCATTCCCATAGTGCGCGAAATTCTAGCCGACACCGAAACGCCGCTTAGCATCTATCTGAAACTTGCTAAGTCAGAAGGCAACGCCGACACGAATGGAGCGGGTACTGGCGAGCATAGTTATTTCTTTGAGTCCGTTCAGGGCGGCGAGAAATGGGGTCGCTATTCCATTATTGGATTGCCTTGCTCCACTGTGCTGCGTGTTGTGGGCGATACTGTAACCGTCGAGGACAATGGCAAGGTTGTTGAGACAGTCGTTACAAAAGATCCCTTCGAATTCATTGCTGATTTTAAGAACCGTTTTAAGGTTGCTGAACTTGCTGATGGGCAGCGCTTCAATGGAGGCCTTGTCGGTTATTTTTCATACGATACAGTGAGGTTTGTAGAGACCAGCATTGGTCCTTCGACGGCGCTTGATGAGATTGGCACGCCTGATATCTTGTTAATGCTATCTGAAGAAGTCGTGGTCTTCGATAACCTCAGTGGAACAATCTGTTTCGTGATAAATGTCGATCCGAATCAAGAAAATGCCTTTGCTGCAGCTCAGCAGAGGTTGGACTTCTTGCAGGAGCAATTGAATAAGCCGGTTCCGCTACCAAGCCTTCAGGCACCGAAGTCGGTTCTAGACACAGACTTCGCTCATCATTTTTCGCAAGCCGATTATCAACAGGCCGTTGAGAAGATTAAGGACTATATAGTTGCCGGCGATGTCATGCAGGTCGTGCTCGCCCAGCGTATGTCTGTGCCTTTTTCAGGGGAGCCGCTGAACCTCTATCGTGCGCTACGCTTTCTAAATCCTTCTCCCTACATGGTCTACTTCGAACTCGGGGATCATCATGTGGTCAGTGCGTCACCGGAAATTTTGGCGCGAGTAGAAGATAGTAAGGTCACAGTGCGCCCATTGGCTGGAACGCGCAAGCGTGGCAATAGCGAAGCGGAGGACCTTGCGCTTGAAGAGGATTTACTAGCCGATGCTAAGGAGATCGCTGAGCATTTAATGCTGATAGATCTAAGTCGCAACGATTCTGGCAGAGTCTCCAAAACAGGATCTGTCACGGTGACTAAGCAGATGTTTGTGGAGCGCTATTCGCATGTTATGCATATTGCATCGATAGTGGAGAGTGAGATGCTCGAAGATAAAACCGCGTTAGATGTGTTGCAGGCGACGCTGCCGGTCGGAACTCTGAGTGGCGCACCTAAGGTGCGGGCCATGGAAATCATCGATGAGCTGGAGCCTGAAAAACGTGGTATCTATGGAGGAGCCATGGGCTATCTCGGTTGGAATGACAATATGGACATGGCTATCGCTATTCGCACCGCTGTAATCAAGAACGAGAAGTTGTATGTGCAGGCTGGTGCTGGGATCGTTGCCGATTCACAGCCTGAGATGGAATGGGAAGAAACCCAGAACAAGGCAAAGGCTATCGTGCGCGCCGTGCAGATGGCGAACAATGAACTGTCAGTCGAATAATTTCTGTGAATCTACGCCTGATCTCTTAGAGCCTTGTACGCGTCTAGCGCTCTAACTCTACTCTCCTTCAAGTCTACGATAGCCCTCGGGTAATGCTCTCCTAAAATCACGCCGGCCTTTTCTAATTCTGAAGCAGCAGCGGAGCTAGGGTCATGAATAGCCTTGTTGCTCAGTCCGTTTAACTCAGGTACATACTTTCGAATATAGCTTCCCTCGGGGTCGAACTTTGTCGACTGTGTCACCGGATTGAATATGCGGAAGTAGGGAGCGGCATCGGCGCCGCTGCCGGCAACCCACTGCCAACTGCAGCTATTATTGGCAAGATCGGCATCCAGCAGACAATCCCAGAACCAGCGCGCTCCCTCTAGCCAGTGAATCATTAGATTCTTCACCAAGAATGAGCCTACGATCATGCGCACTCGATTGTGCATAGTGCCGGTCTGCCAAAGCTCTCTCATGCCGGCATCAACTAAGGGGAATCCAGTTTGACCCTGCTGCCAAAGACATAGGCTCTTCTGGTCCTTGACCCAAGGGAAGCCGTCGAATTGCGATTTCATGTTCTGCTGACAAATATGCGGGAAATGATAGAGCGTGTAATAGGAGAATTCCCTCCACGCCAGTTCGCGGATAAAGTGTGCGGCCTGCTCTTCGTTCGAATCTATGTCGCCGGCCTGTTTGACCACGCTCGCGGCCTCTCTAGGAGAAATCTCTCCGAAGTGAAGATGCGGCGACAGCATTGATACGCTGCGCTTGGCCGGATAGTCTCGGCCATCGCGGTAGTCGTATAGACCGTTCTCTGTGAAATTCTGCAATCGCTGTCTCGCGCCCAATTCACCGGGCTGCCATTGTGATGCGATCTGTTCATACCAATTAATTTCGGGAAGCAGATTCAGATCATCTATGCGGTTTTTGCCCTGAAGGCATTTCACAGTATCGAAATTGGCATTGGCTGCGGGGCTAGGTGCGGCAGGAGGGTTGTTAGCAATCGCATACTTATAGAAAGGTGTGAAAATTTTGTAGGGAGTGCCGTCTTGCTTGAGGTTCTCCCACGGCTCCCAAATCAGGCTGCCGTTCGAACTGGTAGCTGTTATTCCGTCCGCTGTGAGTTGCTCCTTGATAAGACTGTCTCGGCGTATTATCGAGGGCTCATAACAGCGATTCCAGAAGGCATGACTCGCGCTATGTTCTCTAGCAAGTTGAGGCAGTAACTCGGCGGCATCCCCGCGCAGAATCCACAGGTTTCCCTGTAGAGATTCATTCAAGGCAAGTAGTGAGTGGTGAAGCCACCAGCGAGATGCCCCGCCTATGGACCAATCATTGCCTTCATCCAGAATGAAGACAGGTAGTACTCGCCCTTGTTGAATGGCATTGAGAAGGGCGGGGTTATCGCTAAGGCGTAGGTCCTGACGGAACCACATGATGACGGTGTTGGCTGGCATGGTTTCTCTAAGAGTTGATATTAGTTTTCTTTGCTAATGATACGTCGAACTCGGCTCTTGGGATCATTATTGCTACTCAAGACAGAATTCACTTGGACTGTTAGAATGGCGCTCTTGAATTTTGGGTGTAAGGGGGTTCTCTCAGTGCTATTAATGATCGACAACTACGATTCCTTTACCTATAACGTGGTGCAGTATTTTGGTGAGCTAGGTGCCGATGTACAAGTATATCGCAACGATGCGATCTCGGTAGAAGAGATAGAGGCTTTGAACCCTGCGCAGATTGTCATTTCTCCTGGGCCCTGTACGCCTGCGAAGGCCGGTATTTCCATGCCGGTTATCAGTCATTTCGCCGGCAAGATTCCACTCTTAGGTATCTGTCTCGGTCATCAGAGTATCGGTCAGGTTTACGGTGGTGAGATCGTGCGCGCTAAGAAAGTGATGCACGGCAAGCTCTCCCCAATCCATCACAGCGGGCAGGGCGTATTTAAGGATTTGGCGGAGCCCTTTACCGCGACGCGCTATCACTCATTGGTCGTCGATGCGCAGCAGCTTCCCGATTGCCTGGAAGTGACGGCATGGACCGAGAATGAGAATGGAGAGCGTGAGGAAATAATGGGAGTAAGGCATAAAGAGCTTGCAGTAGAAGGGGTGCAATTTCATCCAGAGTCTATTCTTAGTGAGCAGGGCCATGCTTTGTTAAAGAATTTTTTAGACCAGAGCTAATTCACTATTTCTCACGAGATATCTTCGTTTTTAGAACTCAAGATCAACAGTTCATATTACGGTACCAACTAATGGATATAAGAACAGCCATCAAGGCAGTTACATCGGGAGTTGATCTAGACAGAGATCAGATGATTGCAGTCATGCGCGAACTCATGTCGGGTCAATCTACCGACGCCCAGAATGCAGCTTTCCTCGTCGGCTTGCAGATGAAGGGCGTAAAGTCGTCCGAGATACTCGGTGGTGCAACGGTGATGCGCGAATTGGCCGCGAAGGTGCGGCTAGCAGAGCACCCACATATGGTCGATACCTGCGGAACCGGTGGTAGTGGCTCTAACAAGTTCAACGTGTCCACGGCCTCGGCGATAGTTGCTGCTTGCGCTGGAGCTAAGGTAGCAAAACATGGCAATCGCGGAGCGACGAGCAAGAGTGGCAGCGCCGATGTGCTGGAGGCGGCGGGGGTCAATCTCACATTGAGTGCTGCGGATGTTGCCGCGACTATTGAGCAAGTGGGAATCGGGTTCATGTTTGCGCCGGCTCATCACAGCGCCATGAAGCATGTGATTGCAGCGAGGAAGGAAATTGGAGTTAGGACTGTATTCAATCTATTGGGCCCTCTGACAAATCCGGCAGGCGCGCCCAATCAAATTATCGGGGTGTTTGATGCCGCTTGGATACCTTCGCTATTAGAGGTATTGAAAGAGTTAGGCAGCAATCACGTGTTGATAGTGGCTGCAGAAGACGGGCTGGATGAGATTAGTATCGCTGCTACATCGACAGTAGGCGAGCTGCGTGATGGAGAGATATCACTGTATACAGTCGAGCCTTCCGATTTCGGAATTGAGCGCTATGCAGACTATTCCATGCTGCAGATCGATAGCGCTGAAGAAAGCCTGGCGATGCTGAAGGATGCGCTTGGCAATCGAAATCAGGCCGCTGCTGATATCGTCGCCCTAAATGCAGGCGCTGCTATCTATGCGGCAAATTTGACAGATGACCTAGCCGGCGGCGTTGCCAAGGCGCAGAGTGTTCTGCGCTCGGGTGAGGCTTTAGCTAAGCTAGAGCAATTGGTCGAGTTCACTCAATCGCTGAAGAATTAGATTGGTATCATAATAAAAGAGCATCATAGAAGACTTTCCCGCTAGAGCGAGTGTACATTGTGTCTAAAGCTACAATTCTTGAACAAATAGTCGCGAACAAAGAGCTGGAAGTAGCAGCGGCTAAAGTGACTGTTTCTCGCGCCGAATTAGAGGCGAGGTTCCCTCCAATCGATCAGGCAAGGTCTTTCTCCAAGGCGATGCGTGAGCGTGTGCAGTCTCAGCAGGTCGCCGTGATCGCGGAGATAAAGAAGGCCTCGCCTTCGAAGGGCTTGATACGTGAAGACTTTCAGCCCGCGCAGCACGCTGCTGACTACGAGGCGCATGGTGCGACTTGTCTGTCGGTGTTGACCGATGAGATGTTTTTTAAAGGGTGTAACGAGTACCTGCTGCAAGCCAGAGCGGCGTGTGGGCTGCCGGTTATCCGCAAGGATTTCATGATCGATACTTATCAGATCGCCGAATCGAAAGCGCTAGGTGCCGATTGCATCCTGCTCATTGTTGCTGCGCTGCAACCCGCGCAGCTAGTCGAGTTGGCAGACTATGCCAACGAGATCGAGATCGACATTTTGGTCGAAGTGCATAATGAGTATGAATTAGAGCAGGCTCTGCAGCTTAGTACGGATTTGATAGGCGTCAATAATCGAAACCTGCATAGTTTTGAGACGAGCCTGCAGACTACGTTGGATTTAACTGCGCAAGTGCCAGCAGACAAGATACTCATTACAGAGAGTGGTATTCATATGCGGGATGATGTGATTACCATGACAGACGCAGGGATCTACGGGTTTCTGGTAGGAGAGTCGTTTATGCGCGCGGCCAGTCCGGGAGCGAAGTTGAAGGAATTGATGTTTGGTGAGTAGGGTTCAGCGAATAGAGCCGATGCAGCTGAGGCTTAAGCCCCGGTAGTGCAGATTCTATCGCGTACCAAAAACGACTATTGTCTTACCGCTAACACTTATCAGTTCCTGTTCTTCGAGGGTCTTCAAAACTCGTCCAGCCATCTCTCTGGAACAGTTCACCAGCCTGCCAATCTCCTGCCGAGTAATCTTAATCTGCATGCCATCAGGGTGCGGGCGATTCGACCAGTTACGTCATAGAAGGCAAGATCGCCTACTTTGCGTGTTGTATTGCGCAAGCGATGCGCCATCTGCTGACCGATGGTGAATACGATCTCTGGGTGTGAGCGCGTGTAGGTATTGAAACTCGCATAGCTGATCTCTGCCACCTCACAGGCGTTTCTAGCACGACACCAGGCGCTGCGTTCTTCCGCCATATCGAATAGGCCCATCTCGCCGAAGAAGTCTCCGGGATTCAAGTAGGTGATTACAACTTCCTTGCCTTCACCATCTTCGAGGATAATGGAAACCGAACCCTTGATGATGTAGTAAAGGGTATCGCATTTGTCGCCCTCATAAATAATCGTGGATCGATTCGGGTAACTTTTTCGATGGCAATGGGATAAAAAATTATCCAAGTCTTCGATATGTGGCGTAATGGCCATGAGTGCCACTGATAAAACTCCTACTTTTTCTAGCGAGTTAAATGTGTATCACATTTTAGTTACAATTGTGAGATACCCACCACAATAACAGTTGATGCGCAGAGGCTTCCGAAGGTGCTGATGCTCACCGTAATAATTGAGCCACGATCGCGCCAAGTTTTGTAATGGATCCATTGTTATTGGTGGTGTTGCGGCGCTTTTCGCTAATGTTAACTATGTTAACCTTGCCCGCCATTCCCTATACTGTCTCGGTTACCGTCCCGATTTTTTTGATTCGCGTCTAGCGATATTGCCGATATTTTTTGCTGCTGGAGCTTTGATGTCGGAATTTTACTACCCTATATTGCAACGTAGGGCCTACATAGGATTAATTGATGAAAGCGAGAGTGAATTGGGTTGAAAATGTGATGTTCGTTGCTGAATCCGGCAGCGGACACGCGATTGTGCTTGATGGTGCGGCGGAGGGCGGCGGCCGGAATATGGGCATGCGACCTATGGAGCTGATGGCCCTAAGTGTCGGCAGTTGTTCATCCTACGATGTTGTGACGATCTTGAAGAAGGCGAAGCAATGGGTAACCGCTTGTGAAGCGGAGGTCACCGCGGAACGAGTTGATGGCACGCCAGCCACCTTCGAGTCTATTCATCTGCATTTCAAGGTCACCGGTTTTGATCTCTCTGAGAAGCATGTGCAGCGTGCAATTGAGCTTTCGGCGGACAAATATTGTTCGGCATCGATCATGATGAAAAACGCCGGCGTAAAAGTCACCCACGATTTTGAAGTGCATGAGGCTGAGAAATAATAGTTGGGGATTAGTTGGTGAGTAGAATTAGCTAGAACCTGAAGGCGTGATCAGGGTTGAGTCAGCTTAGATGCGGTAGGTAGTCTTCTTCATTACTTCCGACATGACCGTCATGGCCTGCTTGATCGGAGCGGGAAGATCTGCGCCACCGGCTTCGCGAGCCGAATCACCGTGATGCTTCTCATCAGCGATCATTTGTTCGAGAATCGCTCGGCTCTTGCTGTCGTTCTCAGGTAGCTGAACCAGGTGTTCTTCAAGATGCTCGCAAACCTGATCTTCTGTCTCAGCAACGAACCCCAGACTCCATTTGTCGCCCGCTAGCCCTGCTGCTGCACCCATCCCGTAGGATAATGTATACCACAGAGGGTTCAGTATGCTCGGTCGGCTGTTTAACTGCTGCAGGCGCTCTTCACACCAGGCCAGATGATCAACTTCTTCGGCGGCAGCTTCTTCCATTGACTGACGGACATCATTCAATTTTGCGGTCGCTGCCTGTCCCTGATAGAGAGCCTGCGCGCAGACTTCCCCAGTATGATTAATGCGCATTAGTCCGGCGGCATGTTGCTTGTCAGTCTCATTCAATTCCGACTCTTTCGTGGCGGCGGCTGGCGAGAGTCGGCGTGCGTTGCTGGAGCCAGGCACACAGCTGCGTAGAGCCTGGTCGAATTGAACGAGGCAGCGATCGAGGAAGTCTAAATTTGTATTGTTAGCCATAATTGGGTCTCTCTGAATAATTCTATGGGACTTCTGCGAGCTCTGAAGCGATCAGCTGCGAGGCGCAGTTCGCCGTTAATGGCCTTAGTCCTTAACAAGGGCTGCTTTGAGTCGATGAGCGCTTCAGGGCTCGCCCTTCCGGGCCTTTGGGCTGACCCGATTCCTGTGTTGTCACTTTTTGACAGGCCAGCGCACGCCTGCAAAGAGACGCCTTGATCTCGGAACAGTCCAAAGGCCAGAAGTGCCATAGAATTGTTCACAGAGACCCTATCCATTCTCTCTGGCAATGGCGCGATAGGCAATATCATTTCGAAAATAGACGTTATCCCACTGAATATTGTGCAGTACTTTATAGGCTTCAGCTTGAGCCTCTGAGACTGTCTTGCCTAGAGCTGCAGCGCAGAGCACTCGGCCACCACTAGTCACTACGGTGCCATCTTTGTCCGATGTACCAGCATGGAAAATTTTCTGGTGTGACCCTAGAGGTTGATCGAGTCCGCTAATCGGGAAGCCTTTGCCGTAAGAGGCTGGATAGCCCCCTGCTGCGAGTACAACACCCACTGCGGGCCTTTCATCCCACAGGGCCTGCTCATGATCTAGCGTCCGCTCGAGTGCAGCTAAGCAGTGCTGAACTAGATCTGATTGAAGTCTCATCATTACCGGCTGTGCTTCGGGGTCGCCAAAGCGACAATTAAACTCGACTACGTTGATCTCTCCGGAATCAGTAATCATCAGTCCAGCGTAGAGGAAGCCAGTGTAATCATTGCCGTCGGCTGCCATGCCTGCAACGGTGGGTAGAATCACCTGATCCATGATGCGCTGGTAGATCACATCACTGACCACCGGCGCAGGGGAGTAAGCGCCCATGCCGCCAGTATTCGGTCCTTTGTCGCCTTCGTCTCTGGCCTTGTGGTCCTGCGAGGTAGCCATCGGCAACACGTTGCGTCCATCTACCATGGCTATGAAGCTGGCTTCTTCGCCTTCAAGGAAGCCCTCTACTACGACTCGGTGCCCGGCATCACCAAATTTGTTTCCCGATAGCATGTCTTCGACCGCAGCTATCGCTTCGCCCTTGGTCATCGCTACGATCACGCCCTTACCCGCAGCGAGGCCGTCAGCTTTGATAACAATAGGGGCTCCGTTCGCTTCTATGTAGGTCTTTGCTGCAGCGACTTCGGTAAAGGTTTGATAGAACGCGGTGGGTATATTGTGTCGACTGAGAAAATCTTTAGTGAATGATTTTGATCCTTCTAACTGAGCCGCATTTTTCGACGGTCCGAAGCAGGGCAAGTTGCGCTCTAGGAAATAGTCGACAATACCTTCAACCAAAGGTGCCTCGGGTCCCACTATTGTTAGCCCGATATTCTCGCGCGTTGCGAAGTCGGCTAACGCGGGAAAGTCGAGTGGATCTATCGCAACATTCTCTAACTTTGCTTCTGAGTTGGTGCCGGCGTTGCCCGGCGCAACAAATACTTTAACGACAGTGTTGGATTGTGCGGCCTTCCACGCTAGGGAGTGTTCGCGGCCGCCGCTGCCTATAACTAATACCTTCATGACTTCGATCTCGTGTTGAATGGCCGACTAGTGACGGAAATGCCGGATAGAGGTGAATATCATCGCTATATTTGCTTCGTCGGCAGCGGCAATAACCTCGTCATCACGCATCGATCCGCCAGGCTGTATGACGGCGGCGATGCCTGCGGCCGCGGCTGCGTCGATACCATCGCGGAAAGGAAAGAACGCGTCGGATGCCATCACAGAACCTTTTACTACCAGGTTTTCATCGGCCGCCTTGATGCCCGCAACTTTCGCACTGTAGACGCGACTCATTTGTCCAGCACCGATGCCAATGGTTTGATTGTTCTTGCAATAGACGATGGCATTCGATTTTACATATTGCGCAACAGACCAGGCGAACAATAGGTCGCGGATCTCTTCCTCAGTAGGTGCGCGAGCGCTAACGACTTTTAGATCATCGCGAGAAATTTGATGAATGTCGCGATCCTGTACCAATAGCCCTCCATTGACGCGCTTATAGTCCAGTGCATCTTCTCTGTGCTCCTGCCATTGGCCGCAGCTCAGTACCCGTACATTCTTCTTTGCGGCCGTGATTTCAAGCGCGGCATCGGAAATGGACGGGGCAATGATCACTTCAGTAAATTGCTGATCGACGATTCGCTGCGCTGTTTGTGCGTCAAGCTCGCGATTGAACGCGATGATTCCGCCGAAGGCAGAAGTTGGGTCGGTCTGAAAGGCGAGTTCGTAGGCCTCAAGTGGCGACGCAGCTATTGCAACTCCGCAAGGGTTCGCATGCTTTACGATCACGCAGGTAGGCTCACTGAATGATTTAACACATTCAAGCGCCGCATCTGTATCGGCGATATTGTTATAAGACAGTGCCTTGCCCTGCAACTGTTGCGCTGTGCTGATGCTGGCTTCGCTGGGGTTTCTTTCAACGTAGAAGGCAGCCTTCTGGTGTGGGTTCTCTCCGTAACGCATCTCCTGAGTCTTTAGAAATTGCGTATTAAATGTCCTAGGAAAGTTGGACTCAGGATCGATCTTCGCGCCGAGATAATTGGCGATAGCGCCATCGTAAGCCGCCGTGTGTTCAAACGTCTTTACCGCGAGATCAAAACGCGTTTCTTGGTCGAGGCTGCCTTCATTGGCTTGTAATAGATCGACGATGCCACCGTACTCTGATGGGTTTACCACGACAGCGACGAAACGATTGTTCTTTGCTGCTGCACGCAGCATGGTAGGACCGCCAATATCGATGTTCTCGATAGCCGTTGGCAAATCGCAGTCTGGGTTCGCTACGGTAGCTTCGAAGGGGTAGAGGTTGACTACCACGAGGTCGATCGGAGGTATGTCATGCTCCTCCATTACCGCCTGGTCTTGATCACGGCGCGCTAGAATTCCGCCATGGACCTTCGGATGCAGGGTCTTAACCCTGCCGTCCATCATTTCAGGAAAGCCGGTGTACTCCGAGATTTCTATCGCTGGGACGCCCTCGGCCGTGAGCAGCTTATAGGTGCCCCCGGTGGAGAGTATCTCGATGTTAAGTTTATGGAGAGCTTTTGCGAAGGGAACAATGCCAGTCTTGTCGGAGACGCTAATCAATGCACGACGAATGGCAGCAGATTTTTCTGTTGTCATAGGGCTATCTTTTGCTTATGGGCGTAGTTGGGGTTGATGCAAAACCGGCTATCTAGATTTCTGCCAATCTCACTAACACGAATGGCTTAGATGAGCGCTTGGGGACTAAATGTAGAGGGCCGATCAATGGAATTTACAGTAAACCGTATAGCTTTAATTTGGTGCGTAGCGTACCACGGTTCAAACCAAGCATGATAGATGCCTTGCTTTGATTGTTACCGCAATAACCCATTACAGCCTCAATCAAGGGAGCTTCTACTTCTGAAATAACCATGTGGTGAAGATCGGTGACTGGCTCATCTTCGATATTTTTAAAATAGCGGCTTAGTGAGCGTTCGACCTCAGCTCGAAGTGTATTTTCTTGTTGTGCAGTGGGGGTGCTCTCTTGAGTTTGAATCGGCTCAAGGTGGTTTGCAATACTATCAAACTTATTCACGCGGCTTCAGCTCCGATATCGATTAGTAGGCCCTCGTCCAAGCGAGAGAAGTACGCGTTGACGCAGTCGAGTTGTGCGGCAGGGGACTCAATAGTATTGAAGTTTTTCATAAATTCACGCGATTCTAATAATTCTTTTACATACGCGGCAACATGCTTACGTGCATACCATACTCCTTTCACGTCGCCATAGAAACTATGTAGTTTCAGAAGGTGCGAAAAGATAATATCGAGACGGGTTTTTAGATCGATTTCAGGAAGAGTCTTCCCGGTAGCAAGATAGTATTCTATCTCTTTGAATATCCATGGCCGGCCCTGCGCGGAACGACCGATCATTAATCCATCTACTTGAGTGTACTTAAGCACCGCTGCAGCCTTGTGTGGTGAATCTATATCGCCGTTGGCTATTACGGGAATCGACACGGCGTTTTTAATTTCTGCAATGGTGTCGTACTCTGCGTAACCCTTGAAGCGGCATTCACGGGTCCGACCGTGCACTGTTAGCAAACTTATGCCGCTATCTTCAGCAATCTTCGCTATCTCAACACCATTTCTCGTTTCGGGGCTCCAGCCAGTGCGTATCTTCAGTGTTACGGGAATATCAACGCGAGAGACTACTGTTTTTAAAATTCTCTCTACCAACTCCGCATCCTTAAGTAGTGCTGAGCCTGCTGCTTTTTTAAGTACTTTCTTTGCGGGGCAGCCCATGTTGATATCGATGCCATCGGCACCGAGCTCTGCATTCATTGCTGCAGCTTGGGCCAATAACTCCGGATCGGATCCCGCTATTTGCACGACATGAGGTCCATGGCCTTTAGGTTTTACACGCTTTAGTCTATTGCGTTCGTTCTGCCATAGTTCTGTATTGCTCGTCAGCATTTCCGCAACAGTTAGGCCGGCACCAGCTTCTGTGCAAATTTCCCGGAAGGGCGTATCGCTAACGCCCACCATTGGTGCTAGGAATAGCGTGTTTTTTAGTTTGTAGGGGCCGACGTCAATCATTCTTGTTATTGCAGTTTAGGCTGACTTTGTTAGGAGCGGCTATAATAGCGGGGACGCATTTCCAGTTAAAGCGATTTGTTTGTTTTTTGCACACATGGTTTTGCTCATCCAGTGCAGGCAATAAATTCACGGCTAGGGCCAACGGAATGCCAGAGTGTAGTTTACCGCTTCTGGGCCCGGGTCCATTATAGCGAGGCTAATTTGTACCGGTGTCTTGGCCGGCATTGCTTGGATGGAGCGAAGCCCTGCCCCTAGGTATTCAGTAGAGGTAAATTCACGCAGCGCGATGACACTATTCTCTACGCTATTGAAACTGAGTATAAGAATTGGAAATGGTTGCTCGAATTCGGCGGTGTTTCTAATGACCGTATTAACCATTAAGCCATTTGCTCTACTCGGATGCGTTCGTACAGTGAGGTTTTCGCTGCGAATAGAATCGATATCTGTGTATTGCGGCAGTGCGCAGTTTACATAGGAGCAGGCAATTTCATACCCAGGGCGTAATTGAGGAAGCTGGCTATAGAGTTCCATACGCTGCCACAAATACTGAGAGCTAAGCAGGCCACCGAGTAGTAGGATGGATAGCAAGAGGAGCGTGCGACGTAATAGCTGTCTCTTATACACATCTGACGCTGCCGA
>OJEF01000116.1_pt1 | contig 22625 bp, 22 predicted proteins | sample 1593041 | NCBI WGS metagenome assembly OJEF01 (sample SAMN05416790, study PRJEB24817) | seawater metagenome | isolation source: Sea water | place: Canada:Atlantic | collected 2013-11
GTTGACTACGGCTGTCATAGTCATTATTCTCCCTGTAAATCATAAGAACCCGGAGATTCCGGACCACAGGAGAGAATCATGAGCATTAAACGATGGATAACAGCAGCCGTCTCAGCCGCAACATTGGGGGCTGCATTCGTAGTTATACCCGTTCTCGCTCATCATTCGAGCACACCTTTCTACGACCCTGACCAACGCGTCGAAATTGAAGGCCCCGTTACACGCTTCGTATTTAGAAACCCACACGCCTTTCTTTACGTAGATGTTGCCGGCGAAAACGGCGCGACTATCGAATGGCAGATCGAATTAGGTGCTCCTGTAAGCATACGTCGCGCCGGCTGGACTCCAGATTCACTCCCAGTTGGCATGATCGTGAAAGCCTCCGGCAGACCTTCGCGCGCAGAAGGCTCTACCGGCCTGTGCTGTGTACGCATGACTCGCTCCGATGGCACCCCAGTTTTGGAAGGCGGTCGCGTTCAGGAACGGACTCAACCCCCAGAATAATTCGCCAAGGTATTACCCTTAAAAATCTGGACGAGGCCGTAGATCAAATTTCCTAGGCGGCTTCGCAAAATAACAAACTAGAATATAACCAGCATTCAAGGCGGGAACAATATGAGAGCAACTAAATTCATGACAGAGAAGTCTATTTTTGTAGTTTTGCTTTCTCTTGCAATTGGCGCTACCGCAGGTCAAGTAAACGCACAAGCTGATAACCAAATTCCAGATATTGCGGGAACCTGGAACGGTGGCTTTAACGCAAGACCGGTGAATGGCGAGACTGTTCCATGGGGCGAAGAGAATTTTCCCAAGCTGAATGCGCGCGCCCTTGCCTATCAAGAAGTCTGGGAAGAGATCATGGCGCCAAAGTACGACTGCCAGCCCGCCTCTTCGCCTGCGATTCAATACGACCCTTACCACATGGAAGTCGTGCAATGGCCCGACCGAGTCCTGTTTCGTTATGAGAAAGATGATCAGCTACGCACCATATGGCTAGACGGCCGCGAGCCCAAGGCAACGGACTTCGGTGTTCAAGGTTTTTCTGTAGGGCACTATGAAGATGACGCTCTGATAATTACCACTACGCACTTCGTGTTCGATGTTGCCGGCTTCGATGATTACAACGGCATCCCCTCTTCCTCGCAGAAGATAGTCCGCGAACGCTATTGGATCGACGGAGAAGACCTGAAAGTAACATTGGAAGTCGAAGATGCGATGTTCTTACTCGAGCCCACTTCTTACACCACTCGTTGGCTTCCCGCATCCGAGGGCTACAGGCTACAAGCATACGATTGCGACGCTGAATCGTCCCGTGCATCTGTGCGCTTTTTTCCATCGAAGTACTAACGAGAAAACGAAACGAATTTGTGTCATCGACCGATGACAACAAATTCGTTTCGTAGTTAGCCAATCTCCCGTCATGAGAAAACCCCGCTCCCTTCTCGATACTAAAAACTCCTTTGGATGGCTTTCAATAGGCCTGCATTGGTTTGCAACACTCGCTATTATTCTGCTTTGGCTCGTCGGTCAAAGCATTTCCTTGCAGTCTGTCGAGCAGATCGATGCTCGTAGGACACTGCACATCACTCTCGGCCTAATCGCCTGGTTACCACTTGTCGCGCGAATGCTATGGCGCTATAAATCAGGCCACCCCCACGTCAACGGGCAAACCCTGCTTGAGCATCGGCTCGCCAAGACAGCACACCATCTTATGCTACTGGTACTGGTAGTAATGTTGATATCTGGACCACTCATGGCCTGGGCAATGCCAGATAGAAGCAGCTTGTCGGAGTTCGCTTTCATCTTTCATTCTAATGCAGCCAAGGCACTTGCCGTGTTAGTAGTACTGCATGTATTGGCGGCGCTGAAACATTTGATGTTTCACGAGGATGAGACTGTAGCTAGGATTTTCGTTCCGCGTAAAGATGATGGGAAGGATGAAGGATAGGAATGCTCTAACCGGTTCCCACATAGGGAATGAGGCGCCCACAAAGCAAAACACCCGTCCAGAGGAAAAGCGAGGTATAGGCTACAAATTTAGCCATCGGCGGTGAAGGAGTCGACGCATCCCAGCCATGCATAATCGGGCTTACTTTCCAGTAGAACAAAGCCGCATTCAGCCCAGCCAGTAACACCAAGCCCATCTTGATCTGAAAACCTATGTTTATCGAATAGCGCATAGGGTCGCCATAGAAAAACAGTATGCCAGTGAGGAGGTTGATGCCGAACCCGATTAGGACGAAAGGTAACAAGCGATGAGTAGCAGCCGGATTGAAGCTACGAAAATGCCCTGCCATGCGCAGATCGATAACAAGTAAACCACCCAATAGAAGCGATAAGCCGATGAAATGGCTAATCTCCATGACTGGCCACAGCCAGTAGGTATCCTGAATCAACAAGTTGAGCGAACCACCGACAATTGACTCTGCAAATGCTTCCACGGTTGGGTCCCTAAAAAATATACGCGATCAGGCGACCGGCAATGAGTGCCGCGAGCCAGAGCATGAGTGAAATTGAGGCGATTATTTTTGTCGACTTGCTGATCACCAACGCCGAATCACTTAGACCTATCTCAGCACGTAGGCGTGACTGTATTACACCAGCCAATATCATGCCTACTACGATACAAGCTATCTTCACTAGAAAAGGCACGCTCGTTATAAATACCGTTGCCTGAGAAGCAAACAGGGCGAATCCTGACACGGCATTTACAATGAAACCCACCCAACCCAACTTGCCCAAGCCTAGAAATGCCGATGGCTGAATACCAGGAAATAGCCCCAATAGGGATAGGTCACGCATTGAGAAGATGCCAACAACAACGGCAAGCCCCATCACGTGCAAGCTCAACATAATGGGATATCCCCAGAGCGAGACTGCAACCCATGTCGCTAATTCAGTTGTTTCTAAAGTGGAGAACATAGTATCGAGCTTTTATTAATGTTACGGGAGAACATGGTATCGAGCTTTTACTAATGTTACGAGAAAGAACCTAGTATCGAGCGTTTACAAATGTTACTCGATAGAATCGAATTCAGACTCTAAGAGCAGCAACTCACTTTCAACCGATACTAACAAAATTTTCAGTCTTATTCATTCCACCAGTGTTCTATGGAATTCGCGTAGTAGCGAATCAAGAGCTTGTATTCAGGGTTAATCTGATAATAGTCATCCGCCTCAATGAGAAAGTTTCTCGATAAGAGCATATCCAAGCTTCTAGAGAGCGTTCGTTGCCTCGGCTTCTCATCAGCCTTCATTGCCGCTCCTTTCTCTATCATCTCATCAATCAAGGTATCGCAATCGCCAAAAATCTCCAGGGAAGTTCTGGGCTTATCGCCCGCTCGCATCAACACAGCACAGATTATAGGTACGGGAATAATTGGCATCACATAGCGAAGCGACTGCATTAACGATTCTGCCAATTCTATTACCTTTACAATTCGCTGTTCCTTTTCGAGGTGATTAAATTCAATGCCCCGTTCTTCGCTGTAACTGCGCATGGAAATCGGCACACCGAAATTAACGCTGGCATAGCCATAGCGTTTCCAGCGCTTACGTGATCCGGCAAAAAGATTGATACGCAGAAAGCGCCAAAGCTTAGTTAGATGTCGAGAGGTCGTTAGACGTGCTTCCTTTCTATCCCAAGCTAGGAGGTTTTCATCTTCCAAGACTCGGTCATAGTTAATACCGACGGGCACGAACACAACATCTCGGTCTGTCTTCCAATCATAGTGGCGGAGTATATAATCTAGAAGCCCGAGCTTGGGTTCGCCCAGCATTCCATCGCGGCTCAAGCCCCCTTCTAGAAATACCGCCTGACAGACGCCGCTCTGGGTGGCCATAGCCACATAGCGTTCGAGCACCTTGCGATACAGTGGATCCTGCGATCCGCGGCGCACGAAAAATGCACCCATTGCACGAATTAACATCTCTAAGGGGAATATCCGCGCCCATTCGCCGACCGCATAAGAGAGCGTCACGCGCTACGCGGCAAGATAACTAATCAGCACATAATCCATGTTGCTGCGATGATTCATCACGAAGACTACCGTCGCATCTGGATCGATTGCCTGAAGCTTGTTCGGCTGCGCCGCGGCGACGCGCACTCGATAGATGAAGCGCGAGACCTTCTTCGCTAGCCAGTAAAAGACCTGATAGTAGATGTAGGCATTAAAGGAGGGAACGATCTCACGGGCATAGCTCTTAACCTTTTGCTGCAATACGTCACGAGGAATATTATCGCGCTGCGACTGCTCCTCGATTATTACGAGGATCTCACGATCGAACATTAACTGATCTATCAAAACCTGCCGCTTACTGCGCTGTAACGGACGAATCTTGATTTGCAGGCTGCTGTTTAGCTTGTCGACGGTCCTGTTTAGGCGGCGGCGTAGGTACCAGCGAACACTGGGGAAAAGCACACTCATAATTAATGCGTAGCTGGCGGCCAGCAGTAGTAGTAAGAATATCCAACTAGGTAGGGTGACAGTTGAGGTCAAGGCGGCCTTCCACAGCTCTAATTATTCCCTCGATTGTAGAGGAATACACGCTGTAATAGTCAGAAATACCGAGTTTAATGGTCTATTCCTCTATTTATGAGATGGACTTAACAAGTGATAGTCTCTATCCTACGCACCCTCGTAACTTCCCGTATAGTTATCGGTTTAGATATCGGCTTAATTATGCGTCTAAATATCCCCAGATTACCAGCCCAAGGGCAAAGCAAGGCAATACTATGAGTAGCGAAGAAATCACCTCATTCGAGCAAATGGCGCTGTCTAAGCCTCTATTAAAGGCTCTCGTTGATGTGGGCTACGAAACGCCTTCCCCTATTCAAGCACAAACTATCCCCTTACTGCTTGAGGGCAGGGATGTGCTTGGCCAGGCACAGACTGGTACCGGCAAGACTGCCGCTTTCGCTCTACCCATTCTTTCGAGATTGGATATAAAGCAGAAAGACCCTCAGGTTATGGTTTTGGCACCCACGCGCGAACTCGCTATTCAGGTAGCTGAAGCCTTTCAGAAGTACGCTACTCATATAAAAGATTTTCACGTTCTTCCCGTTTATGGCGGTCAGGATTACAGCGGCCAGATACGCGCTTTGAAACGTGGTGTACATGTGGTGGTCGGAACACCAGGTCGAGTCATGGACCATATGCGTCGCGGCACATTGAAACTCAATCAACTAACCACCCTCGTCCTGGACGAAGCCGATGAGATGTTGCGCATGGGTTTCATCGACGATGTCGAATGGATTCTCGAGCAAATACCCAAGCAGAGGCAGATTGCCCTCTTCTCTGCAACGATGCCTAGCCAGATACGGCGCATTGCCAGTAAGTACCTGACCGACCCCGTTCAAGTTACGGTCAAGATGAAGACCGCCACCGCCGAGTCGATCCGCCAGCGTTTTTGGCCGGTTAGTGGCATGCATAAGCTTGACGCGCTCACTCGAATCTTAGAAGCCGAAACGTTCGATGCCATGCTGATCTTCGTGCGCACGCGCATTCTTACTGTCGACTTAGCAGAAAAACTGTCGGCTAGAGGATTCTCGGCCACAGCACTCAACGGTGATATAGCGCAGAAAACACGCGAGCGGACTATTGAGAGACTTAAAAAAGGACAGCTAGATATTCTGGTCGCAACCGATGTCGCTGCCCGAGGTTTAGACGTAGATCGAATCAGTCACGTAGTGAACTACGACATACCACACGATACTGAATCCTATATACACCGTATCGGCCGCACCGGTAGAGCCGGTCGTGAAGGAGATGCGATCCTATTTGTTGCTCCGCGCGAGAAACGCATGTTAGCCGCCATCGAGAGGGCGACGAACAAGAAGATAGAGATGATGGAGCTACCTTCCACGCAGCTGATCAACGATAAGCGCGTAGAGCAATTCAAACAGTCGATATCAGAGACCATCGCTAACGAGGATCTTTCTCAATACACCAAATTGCTAGAGAAGTTTGAGGCAGAGAACGAATTTCCAATGCTAGGCATCGCAGCGGCACTCGCTAAGCTTTCTCAGGGCGACACGCCTCTCTTGTTACAAAACAAGCCTATGCGACAAACAGAAAAATTCACACGTGTAGATGAAGGTGAACCGCGAGGCCGATCACGCTCAAAGCCTCCCATTGGGGATAGAAGCTCCCGAGGTGAGTCACGCTCACGACCTCCAACAGAAGATAGAAGCCCCAGAGGTGAGTCGCGCTCACGACCTCCAAGAGCCGACAGCCCTCCAGAAAAAGGCATGGAACGATTTCGCTTAGAAGTGGGCCACAACCATGACGTTATGCCCGGCAACATCGTCGGCGCTATCGCCAACGAAGCAGGCTTAGATGCCCAGCATATCGGCCGCATCAACATTCATGATGATCACAGCACGGTTGATCTACCAGACGACATGCCGGATGAGATTTTCAAAGAACTCAAGAATGTATGGGTTTCTGGGCAGACACTAAAAATTTCACGCCTAACAATGGATGGAAAATCATCTCGATCCGCACGCCCGACATTTGAAAAGCCAAGCAAGGGACCAGACAAAGGGCCTAAGAAAGACAAAAAGCCAAAGCGTAAACCCGTAGCAAAGGGCAAGTCTAACGCGAAGGCTAAAGACGATCCGAAGAAGAAGGCTGCCGCAAAGAAGAAGTCTCGGCACAGGAATCGTGTGGGTACTGGAAAGTAAAGCGGCAAAGCTATTGCTTACAAGTTTCCAAACATACAGTTGAGCAATAAAAAACGGGTGCAAATTTACATTTGCACCCGTTTTTGCATAAAGCCATTACGGCCCTATCGATTCAACTCACGGAATCAATCGTGGAATGAACTTAGTCATACCCTTGATTGGTCCAACCTCGCCAGCGTAGACAACGCCATTGCGGTCAACTGTAACACCCTCTCCCATAGAACCTAGGCCACCCATGCCGGAGCCACGCTCAGAGTCGTGCGCCTTGATGTAATACAGTACTTCACCCGTGCGCGCACTACCTACACGCAGACCCTTCTGCCAACCTGGGTTGTAGTTTTCATCAGACTCGGAGTCGATGGCATACAACATGTCAGTATTAGGATCGATGAACAGACCGCTGATGCGACTGAACTGGTACCAAGTATCTAGATGATCGCCATCTTGCGTGAATATCTGGATGCGGCTGTTTCCACGGTCAGCTACAAACAATCTGCCCTGCGAATCCATACCTAGAGAGTGAGGTGAACGGAACTGCCCATCCTCAAAGCCGAATTCACCAAAGCTTTTTATGAACGAACCGTCTGGCGCGTAAATCGACATACGACTCTTCGCAGTTGGACCAGCTTCATTCTGAAACTGCGCACCGTGAGTATCACCCACATAGATGTTGCCATTAGGGGCCACTAAGACATCGTTCGGCGCATCGAAGTGAGTCGGCGGATCACCCGCTTCACCTGGTGTACCTAAGGTCATTAGCAATTCACCCTGTGGGCTAAACTTCAAGACCACATGGCCCTTACCGGCAGCAGATGGATTCTCTTCCAATTCAGCAGCATTTGCAGCGCGCGCATCGACTATCCAAACATTGCCTTCGCTATCGACGTCCATACCGTGTGGCCAGATTATCTGACCGGCACCAAAGCTCTGAACTACATTGCCATCTGGATCCAACTTAACAATCGGGTCAACATCGGATGTGGCACAGGAGTTTGTACCACAACGATCGCCAGCCCAAACATGGATGCCGTCGATATCAATATTGACCGCACTCACTGAACCCCAGCTACGACCATCTGGCAATGTGCCAAAATTGCGCTGCGTCTCATAAGGATTTGGCAGGTGGTTAATTGGCTCTTGGTCAGCATGTGCTGCTGGCTGAATCGCGCCCGGTCGAGCTGGCTGTGCTACAGCCGCAGTCGAAAGCAACGACAGCGCGATACTAGCAACCCCGGCTGTAAGAAGCAGTCGAGCTCCTGTTCCGGTTGTAATTTTAGTAGTCTTGTTCATTATTCACCTCAATTGTACTGCTTGATTAACTCTCTTTATTTAGCTCTTACTTAAATCTCGAATTCATTTTTTCATGAACTACTTAGTCTATCTCACCTGCAGGCAGGCCCTGATTTCCGGAGGATGACCTTAAATCCCGACCCAGAGCAACGATCCCAATTTTATAACAATTATAAATTCGGCGAACCTGAGAACATGGACTCTCAAGCGGTCGTTGTCAAGACGGCTTAACCCTAGGAAAGGCCCCGCGTCCGCAATACAGGTAGGAATCTCTAGACTCACGTCTATTCGCTGTTTATGCTCTTGCTCACAACAAAAAGAGAGGCTTTCATGCGCAGTAATTTGATATACGTGATTTTCGCTATAGTACTTTTGATGGCAGGCATTATAGTGGCAATCTGCCTTGCTGATACGGTGCCGAATGCGGCTGGTTTAGCCCATGCACAGTTCAACGGCATGCAGGCCGGCGGCAACGGGGCCGCGCGACTAGAGCACATTGGCAGCCTCGCCTTCGCCTTTCAGAGTTTACTGCTACTGCTAATCGTATGCCTCGCTGCTCTGGGCGTGGCCGAAGAGCGGCGCAGCACAGAATTTTGGGCCTATATGGGCGGCACTTTGTTATTCAGCCTCTTCGTCTGGTGGCAGATGTACTCTGGCCATCAAGCCTTTCTGGAAACTGGGGTCACCAGCTATTTCATGGGTTTTCCTGTTGCTACGGCCTGGCAAGTATATGGCACCTGGTTGGGGGCGATTCCGCTGATAATCTTGTACACCGTAGGTTTTCGGAAATTCATCTTCACCGATGAAGACGAGCAGAAGTACGAGAAATTGCTAGAAAATATCGCAAAAAAGTCGGAGCAGTAATTCCATGGAAGCCTATAGACAGGAAATTATCATTGGCGCAGTTATCATTTATATGGTTTTTTGTGTCATCACTGGTCTGTGGGCCATGCGGCGCACGAAAAATTCCAGCGACTTCTTTATAGCAGGCAGAGGCCTAGGACCCGTTGTCGTCTCACTTGCCCTGTTCTCTTCCACGCTAAGCGGCTTCGGATTTGTAGGCGGGCCGGGGTTGGTCTATTCGATTGGCGTAAGTTCATTCTGGATGATTGTCATCTCATCCTCCGGCTATGCGCTAGGGTTTTTCCTTGTAGCAAAACGAATCCGCATGATCGCCGACGTGCGCAATTGCATATCCCTTCCAGATGTTCTTGCAGCAAGATACAACAGTGAAGCGGTTCGATTTCTTATTGCCGTTACAATTGTTCTTGGGGTAATGGGCTATCTAGCAACACAGATTTTAGCCATGGCTGTAGTGATGCAGGCGATCCTCTCTGGCACTGTCATGTTCGCGGACATAGGACTCGTTACCTGTGTCGTTATTTCTTCTACCGTTCTAATCTTCTACTGCGTCACCGGAGGCATCATTGCCTCTGTCTATACCGATGTGGTGCAGGGCGCGATAATGATGATCGCTGGAGTGCTGATTCTATTGACTGCGATGTCTGTATTCGATGGCGGAATGCAGGAAGCGACCTCCATTATTCTTGCAGACGACGGCGAGGCTATGATGCCCTTCGGTGCCGCTGGAATCATGGCGTCCTTAGGCTGGTTCTTTGTCTTCGGCTTAGGTCTTGCAGGCCAACCCCATCTTGTAACGAAGATGATGATGAACAGAAGCATATCCGACAACAGGGTCATCCTCCCGATGTCTCTGTTCGGTTACGTCATGGCCGCCCTACTATGGGTCTCCATTGGGGTGATCATGCGCGCCGCTGTTATCGATGGCGTTATAGAACCGCTAGCTCTTCCCGATGATGCTGCGTCTCTCTTCCTCTCAATATTTACCAATCCGCTTTTGGCTGGGATTGTTTTTGCCGGTCTTTTTGCTGCGATCATGTCGACGTCTGACGCCTTCCTCAACATAGGTACGGCCGCAATCATTCACGACATACCTAAAGCTATTCAAGGGCACGCAATTCAGAACGAGCTGTTCTGGGCTCGCATAGTTACCGTGATTTTAGCGATAGTTGCGGCTAGCTTCGCGCTGTATTCACACTTTCAGGACGCCACGCTAGTCGCCATACTCGGCGCTTTCGGCTGGGCGACCTTCGCCGCATCGATATTTCCTGTACTAGCTATCGGATTAAACTGGAAGGGCGCTACTGCGATGGGGGCCGTTGCCGCGATCGTTTCGGCCTTGCTTATAAACTTTTTCATCCAGCTCGCAGGTATCGTTCTGCCTTACGGCATACTCGGCGGACTGATCGCATTCATTGTCTCGCTCGTGTTGTTTATTGGTGTGTCACTAGTAACGAAGAAGCCAGAACTCGATGCAGACATGGAAGCGGTGCTAAATATTTAAAATACCGCTCTTCTCAAGCTATAGCTCTAGCTGAGGCACCGAGTAAGGAGAATTTGGATCTACGGCCTGACGTAGAGAGAAAACATTGCCATCGATATCGTTCGCATGAACCTGCCAAAAATTTCCTAACAGAACTGGGTCGCTGACAAATTCCACACCTATATCAGACATGCGCGCATACTCCGCCTGAATGTCACCAACTTCAATCGAATAAGAATAACCAAGCGCCGTGCTGTCTCTATTTCCTAAGAATTGAATCGTTTCCGGATTATCGTATTGCCAGAACTCCATACTCTTCGATCGCTGCGCCATTCTGAAGAACATGACCTTAAGCTCCACATCGTCAACATCAGTCGCATCATCAAAGGTCACACGGTCCGCGATATCAGCCGTTCTATAAGGGTTAAAGCCCATTATTTCTGAGTAGTAGTCGGTTAATCGCTCGATGTCATGCGTTACCAAAGCAACCTGTGTCATCCACAAGTCTAAACCTTGTTCTATCCATTCAGGACTTCGTCGGTCTCCGCCTAATCGATCAAAATCTAGCTGTTCTAGCTCAATCATATTTCCTTCGGGGTCATAGGCATAGGCATAAGTGACGCCCTGGCCCAGTAGATCTACAGGACCATCGCCACGGCTGAGCATTTCAGCTCCTGCACGCTTGAATTTGTCGTATCCCGATAAGTGTGACGGCGACTGAAAACAAGTATGGGTCATACCCGGGCCCTCTACAGGCATCTTGCTAATCGGTACATCACGGTTATGACTAAATTCCGTGAGCTCTAAAAGCATATTCGGCGCTTCGAGCACTGCTATCTCATACTCTATCCCTTCGCGGCCAAATAGTTTGTCAGCTGCACTATTGCTACGAACTACTTCTCTGCGAATAACTTTAAAACCCGAAGCTCGCTGATAAAAATCTAGAGACGCATCCAAATTCCTCACCGATAAACCGATGTGATTGACGCCCATTAAGGTCGTTGGAGAATCAGAGATTGTTGCATCTGGATCAATCTCATAGGCCATCGCCTGCGATGAAATCAGCAACAGCGATATGCTAGAAAAAAGCAAGCCGGAAAAGATCGACCTGCAGCTAGGTTTATTACGGTCGGAAAAAAGATTGTACATAGTTAGCTCTCAAAAATTACGGACTAAAGAATAATTCCAAAATACTAAATAGCTACGGGTCAGATGTGCACTCACTATTTAGTTCCCATCGAGTGAATAAACCAATAGCACATTACCTGGCGCCTCAGCCCACTTCTCATAACCCGAGGTGATGAAGACCTGACCATTCATAATTACCGGGCCATCTGATTCGATGGAACCGCCTGTCGCTTCGATTCCATTGCGAGTCCCGAAGCTTTGTCGCGTATTGGTTTCCCAGAGTATGCTGCCATTGTCGACATCGAAAGCGCGCAAGATGCCATCTAGTCCGCCGGCAAACACTAGATCAGAAGTACTACTGACAGCTGCAGAGATACCCTGCCAACAGAGGAATGGCCCACCTTCACATTTGTCTGGAAGGTCGTTACGCCACAGAACCTCACCAGTGCTGGGCTTTAAGGCGTGGATGCCCGGGTGCGCTGCACCTACATTGTAGGGGTTATTAGTTGGCAGATCTGAAACGCCCACGAATAGCTTCTCGCCATTGGTGCTCATGCCGTAGTGGATGCCACCCATGGTACCGCCACTTCCCGCACGTTGCTCCCACACGAGAGCGCCACCATTTGCTGGGTCGAGCGCGTACACCATCCCTGACTTCTGACCGACCCAAATCAATTCACGTCCGTTCTCATCCAGCGCCAGTATAGGGGAGGCTCCGATATCATAGTCGGGCCCATCCTCCTCGGGACAGTTTGGCGTTCCTCTGGAGCAGGCACCATTCCAAGCATCGTCCTTGGTAAGTTGAGCTGCCCAGACAATCTCACCCGTCGCTATATCCATAGCCAATACGGCATCGCTATAACCATTTGCAGGTGATGAATAGTTCTCGCCAGTACCCGCATAAACCAGTTTTCTTTCTGCATCGATTGTCGGGCTAGACCAAATAGGCGCGCCCGAGGGGCCGTACTGCTGTATGCCCGCCGTGCTCAAAATAGTTGGGCGTGGTTCGTCGGTCGTATAGGTCCGCCACAACTCCTCGCCGGTACTAATGCTTAACGCCACAAGCGCGCCACGAAACGAGCAGCAGGAGTAATTCACTCTAGCGGCAAGCAGAACCTCAAGCGAAGACACGGGCACAATGAGCGTGTCTTCATGAGCGATCACCGAACCGGTAATTGTCGCTTGAGGATGATCATGTACTTCTTTCTTCCAATTTAACTCGCCAGTCTGCGCATTCACCGAGTAAGCAGTGCCAGCAAAATCACCGAACAAGAGTGTTTCAGGCACGCCCTGCTCATCAGTGTCTACATAGATTGCTCCGCGCACTTCTGCGTCGGCGCTATAGGTCCACCAAGGACAGCCATTTGAATTATCCAGCGCATAGATAGTCCCTTCCTGACTACCGATGAAAGTGACTTCGGGAGTAACAACAGGCTGTGACCGCGATCGGGTTGCATCTGGAAACGCGAATGCCCATTTGAGTTTTAGCTGACTAACGTTGCTCTTATTGAGAATGTGTTCGTCATCCTGATGGCGAGTATTTCCACTCACGCCTCCCCATCCGTTCCAGCTTACAGGCTGACTTAATGATGTGGTTGAAGACAGGCTTGCTTGGCAGCTGAAACTAACTCTTTCCCTAGGTGATTCATCGAATCGCTCACCAGTAAGGAAGTAGGCAATGTTGCGTTTTTGTTCACGCGGTATAGCCATACCTGAAGTCGCCATGGAGCCGGATTCAAGCGCCTCGACTACTCGTCTTGGTGGGTACAGAGCAAACGCAGCTCGCCCTGGCGCTTCCAGCATGGCGCCTTCGTGGCATTCAGCACAAAATAATCGATATTGCGCCTCTCCGTCCGCCAATTCCGCTTCGTTCTGGGCATCCTGAGAAAACACCATCGAAGGAGCAAGAAAGAGCAAACTTGCTGTAGTACAAATTTTAAGTATTCGCTGTCGCATGACCTGCTCCATTGATTCTCTGATTCTCTGATTCTCTGATTTTGGTTTTATTATACTTTCTACCGAGGCAGCTAGAGATTAACATTATTAGCACTAAAATGAACTTAGCTTGGCCCCATCAACTGAGTAGGTGATATGGACTTAGATTCAGGAGGGAAAGTCGCAAGTGTGACGAGCGGCGGCAGCGTTGTAAGCAAGTATTTTTAGTTTTTCCTGCTCACTTACGCTGCTCTATTTATTAGTGACGATACAAGTCAAAGGCGATGACGCATCTATCTGTGTCTTCGCTAAAAGGAATAGTTCTGTGATACAAAGAAGAGGGAAAGAAAATAATATCACCTCTCTTCGGGCGATGAACTTTAAGAGGGTAGTTCTCATCTAGGATTGGTAAATCATGGCCTTGAAGACTCAACTCAATCGCGCCTTCATCTCCATCTACAGCATCAACAATTTTTAGGTATATAACACCACTTAGCCAACCTGACGGATGGTTATGTGATTCTTGGTGGCCATTTTTAATCAATCGAACAAACCAGCCTCTGAGATCAAACTCAGTAGGCCAGGAATTAATATACTCACAATCTTCAGATGAAAATTTTGAGTAATAGGAAGTTATTTCTTTTCGAAGTATTTTTCCCAATGCCTCGCAATTCTTGCCAGCATTGAAAATTGTCGATGCCGTTTGAAAACCGAATTTGGTAACTCCGTGTCTTGGCTCCCACAATGCAGTTACTTTCGTAGCCTCCAACATTATATCTTCAACAAAGCCACCGACATCGGAAACGTGTTCACTTAGGTTTCCTACTTGAAAGAAATCTAGGGGATTTTTACAAAACGGATATGGATCTTCGTGCTTCAGTTGATTGCTTACGAATGCACTAACACCTGCTACGCGAAGATTGACTTCCCTTGATTCAGCTAGTTCGCGCAGTCTTTCTTGTAGATCCGTATAACGACCTAGAATATAAAGACATTCAAGTGATTGCGCTTGCGAATTACACCAAAACAGAGGTTTAGATGGGTCAGGCTCAGCTACCACACAGTCAAAGTGTTTAATGGCCTCTTGATAATTCCCAATGTCTCTTAGAGCACCACCTATATTATTATGAGTTTGAGGAGAATAAGGCCCAATCTTTAGTGCGCTTTTGTAGCAGTCCAACGAAGCCGCAAGGTCACCCTTATCATGAAAAGCGTGCCCCAAATTGTTATAAGCATTCGCATAATCAGGCTTTATTTTGATAGCCTCTTTATAGCTATCAATAGCAGCGCCTAGATACCCTTTCTCCAGGAAAGTGCTGCCCAAATTGTTGTGCGCTTCGGCACACTCAGGACTGATTTTCAAAGCCTGCTGGTAACTCTCTATGGCAGCCTCTAGCTCTCCATTATGTTGCAAGGCAGCGCCTAAGTTGATTAAGGCGTCCGCATTACCAGGGTTATTGCTCACAGCTTGCTGGTAACAATCTATCGACGCCCTTAGGTCGCCCTTGTCTCGAAAGGCATGCCCCATCACGTAATAGACCTCAGTATAGTTCGGCTTAATCTTGACAGCTTGCTTGAAGCTATCTATAGCCGCATCTCGGTCTCCCCTCTGCTGCAGGCTAACACCCAAGTTGGTATGCGCCTCGGCTATCACGTCTATATCGTGGGGTGTTTCGAGATACCTTGATTTGGAGAGTAAAACAGTCCGATAGAACTGTTCGGCTTCGTGAAGATGTCCTTCTTTGTGCGCGGCCACGCCACGCTGCAGCGCTTGCACAGCTGTGAGATTCATCATATGGACTACCGTAACCAATTAATAAAAAATAAATTAATACTTCGTAGGTTACGCTAGGTATTTTAGATACCTGAAAACTAGATACTGCACGCAACCAATTAATAGAACTACATTATTAATACTACTTAGGCTTTAGTGAGAACTAGATGGGAATTCACCTCGGCTATACTGCTAGTTTTAAACAAAATAAATTTGATATAAAACTGAATTAGCGTCAGGAAGTATACTTACAGGAAAGGAAAAATAAAGAAACAAAGTGTTACATATGATCTCCGCACATTAAGAGCAATGCACAAATAAATTGATCTAAATCATGCTATAGAAATCCATAAATGGTAACCATTAATTAAAACAAATTGGCACTACCACTTGTCCCGCATACGACGCAGACCAACGAAAGTTGATTGATCATCTAACGCTTCTATATCGGTATCCAAGCTCGCAGCAATCCCCGATCGTACTTGCATTTGATCAAGGCGAAAAAAGACGTTGATTTCTCGCTCCATTGAGATCGTGCTGACATAGCTTTCAGCGCTTAGTCCTGCTTTAAACTGCGCACACAATGATTGAGCTGATTGATTGTCAGGTTCTCGATCGAGTGTGAACTGCAAGTTATTTTCGATGTAGTCATGCCCAGGAAAAACTCGCACCTCATCTGCCAGTGGATAGAATTGTTTGACGAATGTTTCGTACATGATCTCGGGCGCGCCACCCAAGTCGCAGCGCCCTATTCCAGCATTGAACAATGTATCTCCACAAAATAGAGCGGGCTGCTCTGACTCGGCGCCAGGGGAATACAAACATATATGGCTCATCGTATGACCCGGGGTATCCATCACCTCCAGACTAAGCTCGCCACATTTCAATGTATCGCCGGCTTGTAAGCCTCTATCCACGTTCGGTATGCACTGCATAGCATCGATATGAGAAACCAACTGCGCACCAGTTGCCGCGATGACCGGGCCGTTGCCACCGATATGATCGTGGTGGTGATGGGTGTTAGCGACAGTCTTGATGCTCCATCCCAATTCTTTGACAACTTGCAAGCATAGAGCATGATCCAAAGGGTCAATAGCAATTGCCTCAAGAGTCTCTTCGCAGGCAAGCAAATACATGTAGTTGCTCAAGGCATTTCGAATGGGTATTTGTCTGATCAGCATGATCTTTCCTATCGTGATGGATATTGACCAAACTATCTTACATCAAAATTTGCAGGGCTAGCGAAATTTGACACATAAATCCGACAGCAAAGGCGAGCGTTCGAACCCAGGGAACGCCGAGTGAATACGTCACAAAATGGACAATCCGGGCATAGAAATAGATTGCACTGGCAAGAGCTGTAGTTTCATTATTCGCACCAGCAGCTTGAGCCACAAAAATTAGCAAGCCGAAAACAACCAAGTTTTCTATAGCATTGGAGTGAGCCTGTTTCATTCGTGCAGCCCAAGGTGCCAGAGGCTTTGGATTCTCTGAATAGCCAACGGCATTTATCAAACCCCTCACAACAATCGTGTTAAGGATATAGGGCATCCACATCAGGGCAGTAAAGACAGTTACCCATGTTAGGTAATTAAGTTCAGGAGTAATCATAGTTTTTCCTAAGTTATGTCGGTTAAAATTCTTCAGCTAACGACCAATAACGCCAGTGACTGCTCATGCAGGGGCCGTGAATATCCAACTCAGCACGCCGACAACTAACATCAAGGTGACTGCGATTCCGGCGATCTTACCTTTGCTCAATGTGTAGCCTCCATGACAGATGTGTACTCTCTGACAAAAGGTAATACTTCATCCACGATCGATTGAAGGCTTGGGGCTATCTTAAACGTTGAGTTTTGAAGCAAAGTAGTCGCAGCTCTAGCATTTACCTTAGGATGCAAAAAGTCGATCTCTTGCCCATGGTGAAGAATAAGAGTAGCAGGCACCTCAAGAGACATTAGCTGCTCATCTGTCATTCCAAGAGTTGTTTTTGCATGAAAAGACGCTAGGAACTCTCCAGTCATCTTCATTGTGGCCAAAAAGTCGTCTATGTTTTGTTCCATAAAAATCTTTTGCAGTTCTGGGCTATTCCGCTCCATATACCCCTTCCACAATGGCGTCTGAGCAACCGCCTCCATCGAGGTCAAACTATCATCTCTCAAATAGCTCAAAAAATATTCCTCCGAAAGGCGCTGCGCTGCTATAGGCCCACCAGTGAGTGGGGCAATGATGAGCGCATCCACTTGTTCCGGGTATCGTTCCGCTAAAACCATATTTGAACGGGAGCCAGAGGACATACCATAGAATATTGCGGAATCAATATCTAATCGTTGCAGCAGCACGTGCAGATCCTCTGCTTCCTCACCGGAAAGTGGTTCGGCATTAGCAAAAGAAACTTCCGATCGCCCTAAGTTACGACGGTCCATAATAATGACCTTTAGATCACTGGATGCAGCAGCAAGATTTTTGGCGAACGCTCCAAAACCTTCGATGTCCCCCATCCCTCCTGGAGTTACAATCAATGGAATCGATCCATTTGGGTTATAGATCTCAACGTTTAAGGTCATGTCGCGGTCCGGCCTAAGATCTACTCTAAGATTCTCTGTTGGAACGCTGTCTGCGCCTGGTGCAGGAGTCGCCTTAAACAAAACTTCGATCCAAATATTATTGGCAGCACCCTTAAACAAGGTCGCATCAGGATTATAATTAGGATCAGTGTTAACCCTTGATTCCTGAGCAACCAGCACATTTGAGGCGCATAGGAATGCAGCGAGAGTAGTTATTAATGCACGGTAGTGAAGCTTACTTGTACGCATTGTCTTTCCTTAATCATGTAGTTCAAAAATGCTAGAGTTATACCTAACCATTGCTGCTACTTTTGATAGAGCAATACAAACTTGTCAGTGTTTTCACGGATAGATGGATCCTGGACGCCAATATCCAATGGATCATTTTCATTGCTATGAAGCTGCGAGGCTCTCACCAAGGTTAAGCCTGCATCTTCGGCGAGTTCTTTAACAATGCCTTGGTAGATTCTATGCAAGCTGCTGCCTGCGTCAGTCCCTGAATCAGCAGTAGCATTGTGGTCGATTGCAAGAAATACACCTCCAGGTTTTAGAACTCTAGCTATCTGAGAAAAAGTTTCGGTTGAGTCACCCAGGTTTTGACCGCCTGGCTCAAACCACAACTCGTGAGGCCCCAATATCCAGGTCACCATATCAACAGAGTTATTGTCAGCTTCTAGTTGATCAAAATTAACTCTGGTAAAAGTGACATTTGATAGACGGTTGTTCTCCAGTCGAACTCGTACCGGCTCAGCAGCGAAGCCATCAAAGGCAGGCGGGTTTTGCATGATGACGCTGCCGCTATTTCCAACTGTCCGACTGAGTATCTCTGTGTAGTAACCACTACCGGCTTCCATTTCTAAAACAGTCATACCCTCTTCTATGCCGGCAAACGCTAGCACTTCCAACGGCATGCGCCGGCTATCCTCTGCAACGTCTTCACTTGGTCTGTCACTGTGGTTTAGTGAAGCCTGAACGAGTTCAGCCGATGAGTCTGCCTGTGCGGCAGCTCCGATTAACAGGGAAAGCGGAAGTACTATTGTGACTAGCAACTTTTTGAATCTATTCATCTGTAACTCCTTCTGTATTTGCTACAACTAGTAACTAAATGCTGGCGATCTAGAGAGACTTTTCCAGCGAGATTAACCCCAAGGCACTCTCTAATGTGCAATTCATTCGCAATGCGTATAATATAGGACCAATCAGTCCCAATTACAAGCACCCTAAGAACAAGTGCGCTATAATTGGCAATTGTTGAATTCAGAGTTTTATAAGCCATGGCAGGTAGACCACGAGAATTTGATGCAGACGGCGCACGCGATATCGCGATGCAGCTTTTCTGGTCGCAGGGTTATGATGCGACTTCGCTCAGCGACCTACTCACGGCCATGGGTTTATCAAAAAGCAGCTTCTACCAAACCTTCGAATCCAAACTCTCGCTATTTGAACTCTGTCTCGAGCGCTACAAAGAAATACTCGTAGGCGCCATGAGCAAAGGTTTGGCGAATGCGCCGAGCGCGATGGCATTCATAAACTTTGCATTAGTCGATGTGGCAAACGATACCAATGACCCGCTAGGCCGACGCGGCTGTCTGCTAATGAACACAGCAGCAGAATTTGCGCAGAGAGATCCTGGAATTGCGCGCTGCGTAGAAGCTGGCATACAAGCGACGCGAGATGTTTTCCTAGAAGCGATAACCGTAGCTCAAGCAGCTGGGGACATCGATTCCAATGCTAGGACCGAGGTACTGGCAGATTACTTAGTGACTATTGTAAGTGGGCTAAAAACCCAGGTTAAAGCTGGCGCCAGTCGCGATCAAGTCGCGAACATTGCCGAGCTGTCTGTAGCCGCTCTTCAGCGCATGACTTGACTCATGTAGGCGAGCGATCAACATGCTCTAGCGCGAGTTTCCCTCATAGCAATAGATTGCTATCCTTGCTGTAGCTCTTGACTCATTTCTTATTCCATTCCTCGCTCGACAGTGCCGAGGACAATCATCCTGCCTTGAGGTGACTTCATTGAAACTTTACGACCTACCCGCTTCACCTAACGCTCGCCGCGTGCGAATTTTTCTGGCTGAAAAAGGGTTAGTAATTCCCATGGTGCCTGTGAATATGATGACCGGCGAAAACCAAACAGAGGATTATCTAAAGAAAAATTCCCTAGGCAGAATGCCGCTTCTTGAACTGGATGATGGCAGCTACATTTCTGAGTCCATGGCTATATGTAGATACATTGAAGAAATGCATCCCAGCCCTGCATTAATGGGAAGCGGCGCACTGGAAACAGCTACCATAGAGATGTGGCAACGACGTATGGAATTTGAATTCATTCTGCCTATCATCAGTATTTTTCGACATACTGCCGACATGTGGAAAGACCGATTCGTCCAGATAGCCCAAGTAGCTGAACAGGAGAGGCTAACGGTAAGTGCACGGATGGAATGGCTAGATAAGGAGCTAGATGGGAAGCAATTTATAGCAGGAGACGACTACACCGTAGCCGACATAACGGCACAGTGCGCTTTTGTGATGGCCAAAGCCGCCCTGGGCATTAAAATTCCTGAAGAGTTGGAAAACTTGAGCAACTGGTGGGCTACAGTAACCACGCGCTCAACTGCCCGAGCTTGAGCTGGGCTCAATGAGCCGGATCTCGATAACAACAATGCTAGAAACCATTCAGAGTTAAGGATTTACGATGACTTTTATCACAACTCATATCAAATGGATCATGCTGATCACAGGCTTATTCACTTGCAGTATGTTTCAAGCATTTCTATCTCCAGAAAACGGTTTGAACATGGTATTCGGCACAAGTATTGATGGACCAATCGCTGAAGTTGTAGTGAGGAATTGGGGCGCCCTGATAGGTATAGTCGGCGTGCTGCTTATTTTTGGCGCGTTCAAGCCACATTCTAGGCCGCTAATTTTAGTTGTTAGCGCTGTCACCAAAGTCATTTTCATAAGCCTTATTCTGATCTATGGAAGTGACTACTTGGAAACTGCCGGTGGCCCCATCGTCTTTGATAGCATTGCGATTTTACTTTATCTGATCTATCTCATTCAGAATCGTAAAGAACTGAAGTTCTGAGGCATAGTGTCGGATGTAGGACTCTTAGAAAAAAGAACAATTCCGAAAAAAGTTCCACAGGCTTATTAAATTGAGGTCCTGTGGACTATGAGGTTTTTCGCTAAAGCCATTAATCTATATTTATTGCTTCAGAGTTCGCGGGAAGCGAAATCACCATCCCATCTTCTGTAATAATTGCGGATTCCGGAATACCACGACTAAACGCAGCAACAGCCATAGGATTCCTCGGCGCGGGCACTAAGTGATACAAAGCTAATTGGCCGATATCAGCCTCATCCACCAGACGTTGTAGATCCGATGTAGTCGCATGGTAATCCTGAATATCATGTAAGACCGTTGCAACCCTTGTGATGCCGGCACTGCGTAACGCATTCTCGGCCGCTTGCACGAGTTGTAGTGCCATGGCGTCGTGCAACACTACGTCCGCGCCGTCAGACATCTCTATTATTTTCTCGGTGACTAGACTATCTCCACTAATAACCACTGAGCGACCCGCGTAATCCAGCCGGGAGCCAAAGGCAGGTTCGATAGGTGGATGGGAGACCTCGAAGGCAGTGATGCGCAAGCCATCCTCTTCCAAGATCACTCCTTCCTCGATAGTACGAGATTGAAGAACGCCAAGTTGAGGATTCAGCAACTCCTCGCCGTGATGAGCCACTCGGTATCCGCGGTCAAGCTCGTACGTGATATTCAATCCCTCAACGATGCGATCGACTCCTAGCGGACCGATGATCTACAGCGGGGCCGGTCTGCCCGCGACCCAGGAATTGAGATTAAAATCGCCAATGTCGGAGATATGATCGGAATGGAAATGCGTGAGCAAAATACCGCGCAACTTAGCCGTTGGAATGCCTGCGAGATTCGCTGTGGCAGCAGAGCCAGAGCCTGCATCTATGAGGTAGAGATGTTCGGGTGTTTCAACTGCCACACAGGCCTGCGCGCGACCGGGAGCCGGTAGAGGTGAGGAAGTACCACACAGGGTTATCTTCAGTCAGTCAAAACCTACCGGGGAGGAAGATGGTAACTGCGCGTCGCTCACCGTCGAAAAAAACAATAATCCTATGACGCCAATTTTACTTACACACTTACTCCTACTCATAACCCTACTATCCTATAGTTCCCTTAAATTAATATCCCAAGCACTTCACACTTCTAATCTTCCTTAGGCGTGCCATTTCCATTCATACCCATCGACTCGTAGCGTCTCCAGCCGGCTAGAATTCCTGCCAGACCGTGGTTGCCTTCATGGCAGGCGTACTCGTAGATCGGATCTTCTATACGGCGCATCGGCAACCGGGCCGACCAGGACACATCCCAGGTATTCGGGTCTTCGACAGTGAAGTCATAGTCCAGAGTGTTCTCATCAAGCCAGGTGAAACGCTCCTCGACCTTCATCGCCTTCGATGTATTCCGCCAGCCATTTGCGTAGTAATAGTTCTGCGTATTAATCACTAGCGTGTCGCCGTCCCAGTGAGCAATCGAGTCTCCTTCCCATTTCAATTGTTTGGTATGGTGCTCATCGCCGAATCGGATGATGCGTGCGTGATGAATCATCTCACTTAGGATCATGACATGATCTTCGGTCTGCACGAGCTGCATATTGTTATTGTAGGAGCCAGATATCATCGGCGGACCTGTGCGAGCATTCAGCAGGCAGCGATCGTTCAGCGTTCTCGCCTCGGGCCCTTCACTGAGTCTAAGTTTCTCGCGATATTCCGCAGAGCGCACTACTCCCTTCGCGTTGAGCTCAGGGACGCGGCCATTAGGCTGTCTCTTATACACATCTCCGAGCCCACGAGACGCTACGCTATCTC
>OJEF01000124.1_pt1 | contig 22066 bp, 18 predicted proteins | sample 1593041 | NCBI WGS metagenome assembly OJEF01 (sample SAMN05416790, study PRJEB24817) | seawater metagenome | isolation source: Sea water | place: Canada:Atlantic | collected 2013-11
GTTATAGCCTATATTGCCACTACGTCGGATAAGACCGTAGCACCAAGATATATTGAGACCATCGCAGGTGGATTAGGTACAGCAATTTTGCATGTGCTTGAGGCTTGCCAAAAAAATGGAAGGCTAGACCCTACTGTTGATGTAACTTACCTGTCCAACTTCCTCACGCGCAATGAAAGGATACAATTTCTAAATTTCATCTACTTAAAAGATATGTCGATAACAGAACTCGGCAATTCCATTGGTACAGATGTGAAATTCGTATTAACACCACTACTCAAATAACCTTGCCCTGTTACATCTAAACGGTATTTAATTAAAACTTTAGAGTTGACTTTATATTTATTTTCCACTATAAGTTATTGCAGATCTATGCATATTTTATAACTAATCTTTAGATGATACGGCCACCAGTATCGCTAAGCAGCTTTTTCATCAACAACATAGAATATTATTTAGCCATTTGGGAGAAAATGTATGATCAATGTCAAAGCTCATAACAAAACCAAAATAGCCTCAGCGGTCGCATTAGCAACAGTAATGCTCTATCAGCCAGCTTACGTCATAGCGCAAGAATCAGCGTCCCTGGAAGAAATTATTGTCACCGCAACACGTCGAGATATGAAGGCTAGCGATATACCCTTCAACATCTCAGCGATCACCGGTGATGAGATAGAAGCTGCAAATATTGTTGATATACAGGAATTGATGCGCGCCATGCCAGGTATCACCGTTGCTGACGGTGGTGGCCGCTTTGCCGAAAATAACAATGTTATTAGTATTCGTGGATTAAACGTTGATCCCTCAGCCACAGACAGACGTTTTCTATCTGACCCTACTGTCTCAACTTATGTGGGTGATACCCCCATTTTTGCCAATTTTGTGCTTAAGGACGTTAAGAGAGTTGAAGCACTGCGAGGGCCACAGGGTACCTTGTATGGCTCTGGTTCGTTGGGTGGCACGGTGCGGTTTGTTATGAATGAACCAAGTGCCGAAGGTTTCGAAGGCCGTATCAATACATCTTATGGCCAGACCGATGGCTCTGAAGGAGAAAACTTCAGCATTGACGCAGTTTTAAATATTCCACTTAGTGAAGACCTCGCTATCAGAGTTAGTACTGGCTTAATCGATAATGCAGGGGTTATTGACTATGCCAATGTCTATGCGACTGACAGCAGTGGAATTCCCGTTGCTGACGCTAATGATCGTGCCTATGGCGGTCCTGTATATACTAATAACGAAGATGCTGACACTGTTGAAGTTGACTATACCCGAGCCGCTGTAAAATGGACTCCGGGTGATGATTTTGAAGCGGTACTTACCTACATGAGTCAAGAAGGCGAGTATGGCGGTCGTCGCCAGACCACATCTGGTCCTGACGGGTGGGGAGAATACTACGGTGAATATGAAATTGGCGCTGTCATCAATGAACCCTCATCAAATGAGTCTGAATTTACTAGCTTAGAAATGACCTATGACTTAGGTTTTGCCACTCTTAGCTCCAGCACCTCATTCTACGAGCGCGCCTATGAAGGAACCAGCGACAATACAGGCTTCTTCGCATCAAAAGGCTGGCTATATTGGTATGGCTACGGGCTTATGACGCGGCCGGCCATAGCGGCTGAACGTCAAAATTCCGAAGAAGCATTTGTCCAAGAGGTGCGCCTTGTATCTAATGGTGACCAACAATTTGACTGGACGATGGGTGTCTTCTATATGGATCAAGAAGCCTCTGCTGCACAACAGACCAGAGCGCGTGGGTTCCAAGAATGGTGGGCAGCAGCCAGTGGTCCAGCGCCCTATCAAGGCTTCCTAGCTGAACCTCCCTATAGCTACATAGGTCTTTACTATGATCCCACAACTAACATTACCTTTGACTGGACCCATGAGCGTGAATTCAAAGATTTTGCTCTATTTGGTGAAGTAACATGGGATCTATCTGAGACCCTATCGGCTACTGTGGGCGCCCGTTATTTCGACAATAAAGATAAAGTGACCTCCCAGACATCATTCCCCATCTGGTATCTAAGCAATCCTGTTGTGACTGACACCAACAAGGATAGTGATACTTTACTTAGATTCAACCTAGCATGGGACTATAGTGACTCAGCCATGATTTACGGCACAATTTCTGAGGGCTATCGTCGTGGCGGCACAAACGCTGCGCCAGTAAGGCCTGACGCATCTTATCCCAATGATCCTGAGTGGAACAGTTTTGATAGCGACTCTGTTCTTAATTATGAGATAGGCATAAAGGGTCAAACTGACAACTTAAATTACACCATTGCAGCATTCTATGTAGACTGGTCAGACCCGCAGGTTAACGTGGCTACTCCTTCTGGAGCCTATTATGCCGTTGCTAACGGATCAGAAGCCTCGTCACAAGGACTTGAATCAGAGTTCAACTGGGCTGTATCTGAAGTCGTCACATTCTTCGGCGGGTACACTTATATTGATGCTTCACTCACAGAGGACTTGTATCTTCACGATGCTAGCGACTTGACGGACGGTAAGTCAGAATTACGAGCCACTAATGGGGCACAACTTCCTGGAACAGCTAAAAATACCATCAATATCGGCGCTAAGTATGAAATGAACCTAGATAGTGGTTTGCTTCTTATTAGCCGTATCGATGGTTATTATCAATCAGATGTCGAAAACTCTATTCTAAATATCGACCCCGACTGGGCCACCACTCTAGATGGCTTTGACCTGTGGTTTATGTCCATGACTCTTGTAGGTGCTGATTGGACGGCATCACTGGTGGCGAAAAATCTCTTCAATGAGCGCGGCACAGTGGCAACCTATAAGGAAGAGTACATGACATCTGATGTAGCCAATGGGTTCTATGGTACTGGTCAGAAAGATTTCATCACTCAACCGAGAACTATTAGTCTTTCTGCGAGTTACCGTTTCTAGTGACAGGGTTTTTAAGGTCGCTGAACACCCCTCAGCGACCTTAAAAATAATAATACACATGCTTTATGATGTATTCTTATAATGTGAAATGAAATCTGTTATGCAACCAAGCGCTTTACGACTATATTCTTTGACAAAAGAGGCTCTTTCTCAAAATGAGATCAAACAAGCCATCGATGGCTGTCGAGCTCTTAACACAGAGTTTCCGATGCTTTTTGAAGGATGGTGGCTGGCAGGTTGCATTCATCTTCACTTAAACAAACCTGAGGCCGGATTAATTTCAACATCTCGAGCCCTTTCAATAAAGCCTAACGAACCCAGTGTACTGATTCAACGGATTGAATGCTTGTCCCTACTAGGCCTGCAGCAAGACGTGCTAGAACATCTTCAAATATTAGCAATACAAGAATGTGACAGTGCCGCTTTACATGAGAAAATAGCAATAATGCTCTCAGCTGAGCATATGCATAGTGAAGCAATAAAACACTACATCAGCGCTCTGGCTGATGAGCCCAATAATTCTTTGCTTCACTACAATTTAGCTGCAGCCTATAGGTTTATAGGCGATATAAATAAATGTGAAGAGAGCTTAAACGCTTGCTTGGCTTTAAATTATTTAGATGCTGAAGCTCAGGGCATGCGCTCGTCGCTGCGAAAGCAGTCGATAGAACACAATCACATAAAAGAATTACTCAAAGCATACTCGGATCCAGATATTGAGAATAAAGCCAAGTCTGGTATCTGTTATGCCCTGTCCAAAGAATATGATGATTTAAGTGAACCTGATAAGTCCTTTGGCTACCTCACAACCGGAGCAGATATTCGCCGCAACGCAATGTCTTATGACGTAAGCGCTGATGAAAAAATTATACAACAGATCACGCACACCTTTAATAAGGCCTTTTTCCTAAAGGATTTGACGGGCCATGATAGCGTAGAACCTATTTTCATTATTGGACTACCACGAACTGGAACAACGCTACTAGAGCGTATTTTAGATAGCCATTCAAGCGTCACCTCAGCCGGAGAGTTAGATACATTTGGTCTAGAAGTCATGGCATTGTCCTCGACACAAAGTGGTGACAAAAACTCTTCCGCTCTTGATCTTATTCGACTATCCAGCCAATTAGACGTGAGTAGGCTGGGGTTTCACTACTTAGAAAAAGCCCGCCCAATGATATTTGAGGGTAGTCATTTTATTGATAAATTACCGTTTAATTTCTTATATGCGGGCCTCATCCATCGTGCCTTACCTAATGCGAAAATCATTAACTTAACGCGTCACCCCTTGGCTGCTTGCTGGGCTATTTATAAGCAGCAATTTAGAGACATATACCCGTTCTCCTACAACCTTACAGATCTAGGTAGATATTACGTGGCATATCACCGACTCATGCGTCACTGGCAATCAGTTATGCCTGGCGTCATTCACTCGATTGCCTATGAAAAATTGGTCACCGACACAGAACTAGAAGTCAAAAAAGTATTAGATTTTTGTGGCTTAAATTGGGAATCAGGCTGTCTTAAATTTCACGAAAACAAAGCACCTTCTACCACCGCTAGTGCGACTCAAGTTAGACAGCCCGTCTATGCTCAATCAATTGATAGGTGGCGACAATATGGCAAGAACCTGGACGAATTGAGCACGATTTTGATAAAGGCGGGTATCGATGTCAGTTAACTCACGGCTCAAAATGTACCTAAAAACCAGTTGCTTATGGCCGCTGATTGCTGTCGGCATGGCAGCGGCTAGCCTGCAGAGCGCAGCTGATACAGAAGTCACTATAAAAGTGGGTTCGTCTACTGTTAAACAGTTTGAAATATTAAAAGATGATTTTCGCTATACCCGAACCACTGGCGATAAATTGGCCCAATTACCTACTACTGAATTTGATTTGGTAATTGCAGATAATGGTAAAGCTATTCCGGCGCAGCGTGGACTTAAACTCACCTCAAACCAGCACTGGGATATCATGTTTGAGCCGGGCTCTTGGTATGTTCGTAACAAAAAAATCAGCCTAGTACTGCCTTTCGCTCTAATAGAGAAAGGTCAGAACTGCACCCATCAAGGTACCATCATCATTGAAAGTGATCAGGCGGGCTATCAGATAGCCACAGAAACCTGCAAATATCTACAATTTAATGCCCAAGGTTTTGCGGATATTAGTATTTCCAACAAAGGAACTGGCTCAAGCAAGTCGGTCACCCTGAAGTATGCAAAAGAACTATTAAATCGACTACCTGAAGAATCTATTTTCGGGCCATCAAAGGATGACTCTAAACTTGACGATAGCGTGCTCTCTCAGTCCGCCTATATAGAACCATCATCAATATCAGTTTATGGCGCTGTGATCGATGCTACCCATTATGTCAGTGATTGTCCTACAAGAGCCGCTAACTTTTCTGACTGCAGCCACGTCCCCCTGCCAGGTTACTCTCTGGCGAAATCTATTATTGGTGGTATTGGATTAATGCGGCTAGAAGCGCTCTACCCAGGTGCGCAGAATTTGTTGGTAAAAGATTTAATCCCTGAATGCGTCGCTTGGGCTGATATTTCGCTTAAGCATCTTTTAAACAACACCACCGGCCGTTACGGTAGTAAATATCCGCATCGGGATGAAGCCAAACACCTATTTGCCTTTTTTGAAGAGCCCTCGGTTAAAGCCAAAACCGAACATGCATGCAACCGCTATCGAACAAAAGCTAAGCCGGGTGAGCAATGGGTATATCACACCACTGAATTCTGGCTTCTGGGCGTAGCTATGCAGAATTTTTGGCAACAAAAGTACGGTAAAGATAAAGACTTTTATACTGACCTGCTAATGCCGATATGGACGGATTTAGGGTTGTCACCTTTACTTGATGCGCCCCACCGTGTACAGAATCAACCTTCTACCGGCTGGGGCCTAATGCTGCTGCGAAGCGATATAGCCAAACTTGCTAGTGCATTGTCAGCGAGTGATCCCATACTGACTAAACTCCTAGATAAATCGATGCTAGATAGAGCTATGCAAAAAGATGTGTCGGATCGAGGCGTCACAGCCGGCGCTGCTGATTTGAAATTTAACAATGGTTTTTGGGCCTGGGATGCGGGACCATCATTGGACTGCGCTAACAGTCAATGGCTACCCTTCATGTCCGGCTATGGCGGCATTAGTGTCGTCCTGCTGCCCGATGGAGATGCCTACTATTATTTTAGTGACAGCGGTGTGTTTCGTTTCACTGAGGTTATTCAGTACCTGAATAAAATCAATCCAATCTGCTAAGGAACTGTCATGAATATAAAAGCCACTAATCAGGCACCCCTGAGTAATCTTCCAAAAGTAGCAGAAGAAGGTATCGTGGTTGCTGTGTTCCTAGCATTCCTAGCGACTGCCGGATTGTTTTATGTGAATTTAGGAGGTGCGTTTCTGTCTGCTTTTGTCGATGGGCTGGGCATTAGCCGTGAGACTGCCGGTTATATCACCAGCGCTAATAAGTATGGTGCCGCCTTTGGCGCATTGTTAGCTACTTTTATTGTGAAATACATCCCCTGGCGACAATCTGCTTACCTTATTTTACTCTCGTTAATCAGTGTTGATCTCTTATCTTTTTCCCTTACCGATCCAGAAACATTAGTTGCTGTACGATTTCTTCATGGAAGCATCGGTGGATTTTTAGTGGGCTTGGGTTTTTCTATTATTGCCCGTACCGAAAGTCCCGATAAGGTCTTTGGCATGCTGGTGGCCATTCAATATACTTTTGGCAGTATCGGTATCTTTACTGTGCCCAAATTGGTCGGAACATTTGGCCCCGGGGCAGCTTTTGGTGCACTCATTGTCTTCAGTACAGTTACCCTTTTAATGGTTCCCTTTATTCCAGATTACGCTAAACGCGAAAAACAACTGCAAGATCAAAATTCGAACTCAGTGAGTGCTACCAGTAAAATAATCTTGGTACCCACTGCACTAGGCTTAATGGCGCTATTTTTCTTTCAGTCATCAAATATGGGTATCGCCGACTATGCTATCGAACTTGGCAAAGACAGAGGCTATAGTATTGATTATCTAAGTAACCTCTTGACCGTCGCCAACATTATTGCCGTCAGCGGGGCTCTTTTAGTCTATGTCATTGGCACTAAATATGGCCGAGCAATACCTATATTACTCGGTTCAACGGTCGCCGCACTGTTTACATTTTTATTTCATTGGTCAGAACTGCCAGCCGCCTACTTTTTAGCAAATGCAGTAACTGGCATTACTTGGGCATTTACTGTGCCCTACTTATTGGGCCTCTGTGCCACTTTTGACGACCGTGGTCAGGTCGTTATATTTGCAGGTTTTATATCAAAAATGGGCCTAGCCAGTGGCCCTCTAGTTGCCGCGATAGTTGTTGGTACTGGTAATTTTACGATGATTATCAATCTGGCAACGATGGGTTTAGTCGCCTGTGCCATCGTTGCTTTTTATCCAGCTAAGCGCAGTGAAATAAAAGAGCTAGATATTTAATAAGGGGAATTACTATGGCATATTTTACGATTGCTGGTTTGCAGCTAAACCTTAAAGACAGACAGAATTTTGATATTTTTCGCGACAAGGTACGGTCTACCATGCGACGCTTTCCTTTCGTTCAAATGATTGTCGGTAGTGAACTATCAATCTGTGGGGCCGGCGTCGGTTACGCAGGGCCAATGATTGAAGAGGTTGAAGATTCCCTTTGTGAACTGGCGGCTGAGTTTAATATTTGGTTAATACCAGGGTCAATCTATCAACGCGAGGGTGATAAGGTTTTCAATACGGCTCCTGTGATCTCCCCCACAGGTAAGGTCATTAAGCGCTTTCAGAAAATATGCCCGTTTTTGCCCTTTGAGAAAGGTGTTGAAGCAGGCTCAGATATCTGTTTCTTTGATGTGCCTGAGGTGGGTCGATTTGGTCTTTATATCTGCTATGACATGTGGTTCCCAGAACTCAGTAGAGCAATGGTTGCTGAAGGTGTTGAGGTTATTTTGCACCCTACCCTCACCGATACATGTGATAGGGATGTCGAAAAAGCTATGGCGCGTGCGACCGCCGCACAACAACAGAGCTATGTGGTTGATATTAACGGCACGGGCGCTCTCGGTGTTGGTCAATCTATGGTGGTTGGTCCAGAAGGTGAAGTCATCCATGAGGCGCTTTGTGGAGAAGAAGTTATCCTTTTTGAAGCCGACCTCGGAAGGGTTAGACGCAGTCGAGAAAGGGGTATCTTAGGATTAGGGCAACCCCTGAAAAGCTTCCGTGATGGGATTCTTACTAATGCCGAAAAGTATGCATCCAACCAATCGCCATACTTAGATTCCCTAGGTCCATTAGAGGTCGCAAAAAGAGAAAGGTAACTTATTTCCCGACCCCCAGCAGTGATCCCTTGGCTGGGAATAAGCCCTTTTGTAGAGGCCAACCCTTAGACAGATATTGCCCTATTACCCCTACCTGTAAAGCAGCAGTCTATGAGGCTTTAGTTTTAAAATAGAGGTACAACCGATAAGCCAAATAATATTGACCTACAATAGTGATAAGAACAATGAGACCCATAAAACCAGCATCACCAAGAGTTGCCAAAAAACCCAGCAAGTTAATCAAGACATTGTTAGGGACAAAGACTGATCCAAGTATTGATAGAAGAATTAAAATAAGAACAACTGTGATACTTACGTAGTACAACCAGCAAACGCTCATTGGGATCAAAAAAAGCTTTTTCATAGGTAACTCTCTTTGTTGATTACTTAAGCATAGTTAAATAGGCCATAGAGTCAACTCAGGTGAATCGAGATTCCATCTATGCCGATTGTTGTCGCCTCTAGACTATCTCTATGTTGCAAAAGCTACACTCTTATAGATGGTCGTTACTCCTCTTTTCGACGAATCACGGGAAGTTCGATATAGGATGCCTGCTTGCCACCAATCAAAACCTCATTAACTGCCGAAACGTAAGTAGTACCAATATAATTAGCATCGCCGGTATTTAAATTTCTCTCAATACGAGGAAAATTTGAGCTACTTACCTCGATTCTTATCTTATGCCCCTTTGCAAAATAATTACTAGTTGCATTCAAATCAATCTCAATCTCGTAAATCTCACCTGGATTAATTAAGTCTTCGCGCCGCAGGGAATCGCGATAACGCATTCTAATAACCCCCTCCTGCACATTAAAGGCTTTACCATCGGGATAAACATCTACGAGCTTTACCGTAAAGTCAGTATCTCGAGCTGATGATGTAACAAAAAGATTCGCTTTTAATAATCCGGTGACTTCGATCCCTTCTTTTAGAGTTGACGAGGTATAAACCAAAACGTCTCTGCGCATCTCTATTTGGGTTTGATCATAACCGCCAGCCTCTGTGTCAGAGCCCGTGCAGCAGGTATGGCCGCCAAGCGATGGCACTGGGTTCCCTGGGTCATAAGTAAAACGATCCTCTTTGTTCTCATCTGGCTTTTTAAGAGTCAGAACTCCATCACCACTTAAAGAATTCGCCCCTGATGAATGATCAAGATACCACCGTGTATACTCAGTACCAGCTAATGGCCACTGGTCACTAAAGCGCCATCTATCCTCACCCATTACATAATAAGTGAGGAATGGTCGTTCAATCACACCATTGTCCTCATCTTTTAACCAATGGTTATACCAATCTATTTGCAGCTTATTGAAGTCATAAGCAACATTTCTTAATGGGCGTTGGCCTACCGACTTGTCCGATTCTTTTTGAGGAAAATTACAGTGAGTACCCGGGCCAATAACTACAAACTGATTCTGCTGGCTTTCATCAGTTTTAGCTGTACGTGAAAACTGCTCAGCCATCATAAGTGTCTCTCTCGCACCGTAGTCGTACCAAGTATCAAAAAACAGATTTGGAATAGAAATAGTATCGTTGGTTTTAACTAAATCCATCGATCGAAAATAATCACTATCTGGACTATTGTCTCGCCACGAGGGAAAGTCATTAGGCGTAGCGTTACTTCGTGCTAATAGACTGATTGTTGGCAATGTTTTAATATTATCAAGATACTGCTTAAAGTTAAATTCAGGACGCATGTGGTAAGAATTAGAGTCACGCCGATTGAACCAGTCACTCCTAGCCTGTCCAGTTAAGTCAGGGCCGTAAAACATATTAGTCCCTTCTCCAGCAAACCAACCCGCTGTTTGACCTAGTTCAAACGCGCCACCACTAAATGACTGCCAGGCACGGCCAGGTCGATAATAGCCCGATGCAGCTGATTGAGGGTGACCAGCTACCAAAGATGGGTGATTGGTTGCTTCCAAGATAACTTGTACTTCACCTAAATATGAACAACCCCCCAAACCTATCTTTCCATTTGACCATGGCTGCTGTGTAATCCAGTTCAAAGTATCCCAGCCGTCCTCTCTTCTACCACGAGCGACGCGATAAGATCCCTCAGATTCAAATCTTCCTCTTATATCTTGAATCACAACCGCGTAGTCTTGATCGATCAAATTTTGCCACACCTGGTTCCATCCAAAAGCCTGTTGTTTGCTGTAGACGGTTCTAATAAAAATAGTGGGTCTAGCCTTATTAATATCCCCTTTAAAATAAACATCAGTAGACAGATGTACCCCGTCCCGCATTTTGACCATTTGGCTTTTTAACGCAATATCGTCGGCTTCTGCAGTACAAGTAAAAATCATCCCGACGATACAAATACTTGCAAGCCAATCACCAAAATAAGATTTACAGTGAATATTCATCTCCAAAGCCCTCAGAACTTTTTCTCTTTAGTAATGGTATCTCAAAACCTTAATTAGGCGCGGTATCCTCACTGGTGTGAAAACATAAGTGCATATCTCAAACAAAAACCACACAGGCAACCTAGCAAATATAAATGATAATTTAAGTGACCATAGAGGAACTTGACCCATATTTAAAGTCCAAACGGAAATTCAAAAAGCCAACACTTCAAAGACTAGGGGGCGGCAGCTGACCATGCATACTATATAGAGGTGGTTAGACTTTTAGGAGTGATGAGCTTTGTAAACTAGGTCAAGGCCGCCAAACAATAAAAACCTCTGCCACAAAGCAGAGGTTCTTAAAAAGTTATAAATCAAAACAGTTACCGAAGATACATATCTTAACAGCTTTAGTTGATGCTTTTTACGGCACCTTTTTAGTCGCTACACGCTAACCCTTAGCAACTTTTTGCTCAAGGATTTTCATGTCTTTTTGTAGTTGCTTAATCAACGCCTGTTGCTCTTGAATGGCTTTAGTGAGCACAGGAATCAGCGTTGTATAAGTCACACCCATAGTCTCACCTTTGTCTAAATCGCCTTCAAAGCCCGTAACAGCTTCTGGAACAAGAGGCCTTAAGTCTTGAGCTATAAAGCCAACTTGAGAAAGATCATTTAATTTCAATTTATAATCAACAGGCACTAATTTTAATATTGTCTGTAAACCATATTTAGTGTTTGTAATATCCTTCTTTAATCTTCTGTCTGATGAAGCGGAGAAAGCTACTTGTCCCTCAATGACAACGACATTTGAATCGCCAAGTCTTATTTTATTGCTTTCACTAACAGAAGCCCCGCTTCCAATAGCGGTGGCATTAGTTAAATCTTCCGAAGCGACATCAGCTGCATAACCAATAGCAGTATTGTGAGTGCCTGTTGTATTAGCCAATAGAGCATTTACCCCAGTGGCTGTATTATAAATACCGGTATCATTGTAATACAGCGCCCCTGCACCAGTGGCTGCGTTACCATAGCCCGTAGTATTCTCATACAGCGCGACGGAGCCAGTTGCTGTGTTATCGGTACCTGCAGTGTTGCTATAAAGAGCCAAGGTACCAGTGGCTGTGTTTCTCTCACCTGTGATATTTAAATATAAAGCTGCATAACCAGACGCTGTGTTCCTAAACCCAGTAGTATTTAAACCTAAAGCAAAATTACCTGAGGCTGTGTTCCAATAGCCTTCGGTGTTATCAGATAAGGCATCATGGCCAATAGCCGTATTATTATCGCCCGTTGTAATAGATTCTAATGCAGTCGCTCCGATTCCAACATTGTACTGTGCAGCATCCGTCGTTGCCGATGGATTGTTTCCGATGTAAATAGAGTTATCTTCCATTAATACATCACTTAGTTCCCCGATACTTCCTGTACCGCCCGATGAATCTGTGGCTGAAGTTAATCCACCATAAGTCGCGCCCTTAATAGTAGATATATATGAATCAATTCCAGTAGCATCACATTCGGTACAATTAGCAAGGTCGACGACACCAGTGGCTAAGGCATCATCAGTCAGACCAAACATTGATCTTAATAATAAAAGACCATCCGTTAGTGCATCTACATCGCCATCCGCATCAATATCTAAGATAGATATATCGTCGGCTCTGTCTGTTTCTGCATAGGAAATACTCATCATGCATAGGCTGAGCATAGTGACGACCAGGTACTTAAGGGAACGATTTAGTAGGAAAAGCATTAGATTTATGATCCTTTATGGTGTTTAAGCTGTTTATGCGGCTAACCAATCATAGACCTATAGCCGATACGGTCAAATCAGGGCTAGATCGAGTTCACAATGCAAGCATCAAAGCTTTAAGATGAGCCTCAATGTCTACCGCGGTTGTTCTGGTTGCGTCCGCGGCTACTACTCCAGCCACTAACGTATTCCCTTCTCGGCCAAACAAGTATCTCAGCGTAAGCAAGCCGTCCGTTAGCGCGTCTATATTACCGTTACCGTCGATATCAGCCAAATCACCCAGCATTGTAATGCGAGACTCAATGTCCACAGAACCGATAGAAGCGGCATCAGATGCCACCAAGCCAGTTCTTAAAGCACCATCCGTTAATCCAAACATTGATCTTAGTATCAAAAGACCATCTGTTGGGGCATCTACATTGCCATCCGCATCAATGTCTAAGATGGACATTTTTTCGGCCCTACCTGCTTCTGCGTACGAAATACTGATCATGCACAGGCTGAGCATAATGACGACAAAGAACTTAAGGGAACGATTTAGTAGAACTAACATGGGCTTTATTATCCTTTTATGTAGCCTTTACGCTCAATCATAACCAAATAACCCATCCAGTCAAATCAGGGCTAGATGATAGAGAAGTTCTTGAGTCTTATAAATCCGACACTCTTCATAAATCCTTCTGTTCGTTATAGAATCTAAGTGTATGATCTAAATAACGTTAAATTAGATATGTCCTCCTGCAACTAGAGAAAGCTTCTTGGGATTGCAATGTAACCATTACCGGAGACACTAAGTGATAAAAGTTTGTCTAAACCTGATCTTGTCATTAATAGCATTATTATTGATTACTTCGTGCCAACCCCCCCAATACGCCGATATAGTATTTCGAGGTGGTGCGGTAGTTACGATGGATGATGAGCGCTCCCATGCGCAGGCAGCTGCTGTCTACGATGGCAAAATTATTTTTGTTGGCTCTAATCAGAATGCTGATTCATTAATTGGAATCGATACTAAAATAATTGAGCTTGAAGGAAAGATGTTGATGCCAAGCTTCCATGATGGGCACTCTCATGTGCGTGCAGGCGGTTCATCATTAAATGGTTGCAGTCTTCATAGTGCAATTGATATACCTGCCATCAGAAATCAACTCATAGAATGCGCTAACTCAAAAAACTATGGTATCGACGAATGGGTCGTAGGAAGCGGCTGGCCTTTGGCGGCATTCCCCGAAGCAGGACCGACCTCAGCAATGCTAGATGAAGTCTTCGATGATCGCCCCGCGGTGTTTTTTGATGCCTTTGGACATAATGCTTGGCTAAGTTCTCGTGCTTTAAAGCTCGCTAAGATAGACAAAACGACACCTGATCCATCTCAAGGCGTTATCGTTAGAGATATTGGTACAGGAATACCTACGGGTACGCTCAGAGACTCAGCTGTATCGAGTGTGTTAAGCATATTACCGGCTGAAGAGGATGAAGATCGATATAGCGATCTTTTGGCAGGTATCAGAGAAGCTAACAAATTTGGGATAACGGCTTTTATTGATCCTGGCGTTACCGAACAAGGCCTTATGGACTATCAAACTGCGGATCGTCGCCATGAGCTCTCGGCACGAGTTATCACTTCACTATCACCAATCGGATCATTACCCGATAAATTTGGCCCGGAAATTTTTGATCTTCTTTTAACAAGAGACAAATACCGCAGTGATCTAGTTGATGTTGATTCGGTTAAAGTTTATATCGATGGAGTCATAGAGACGCGGACATCATTTATGCTCGAACCATATCTGGATGGCAGTAACTTCCCCCCTTTTTACCCCCTAACGGAGCTAAAAGAGCTTTATGTAAAGCTAGACATGCTGGGCATACAAATTCATACCCATGCAATCGGTGATGCAGCTATTCGCTCTGCGTTAGATGCATATGAACATACCATAGCTGTAAATGGCCAAAATGATAACCGGCATCAAATTGTACATTTGCAGTTAATTGACGATGAGGATATTCCTAGATTTGGTGAGCTAAATGTCGCAGCAAACTTCCAGTGTATGTGGTGCTATCGAGATGTCTATATCGATTTAGCCGTTGATATTGTTGGTGAAGAGCGAACAAATGCATTCTATGCTGTCAACAGCATAAAGAGTAATGGTGGATTAATAGTAGGTGGAAGTGATTGGGACGTATCGTCACTCAATCCACTGGATGCTATTGAAACCGCTATTACGAGAACAGACCCATTCTCAAATAGTGGTTTAGAACTAGGTATCGGTCAGCGAATCAACTTAACGGATGCGCTAGATATGTATACTCGCAATGCAGCACATGTAATGAGGTTAGAAAAGAAAACTGGTTCTATCGAGGTTGGTAAGTTTGCTGACCTCATTGTCCTAAATGCAAATCTTTATGAAACGCCAGTTGAAGACATTAATGAGGTGGAAGTTTTACTAACCCTGCTTAGCGGCGAGATAGTCTATAAGTCTCCAAATTATCAGTATTGAGAAGACGATTAAAATTATAATGTAGGTTAATTAAATGAAGAATATCTTCATAATGCCAAATCCTTAGTATTTCGGTCTAAAATAATCGTAAGTTCTTGATGCTTATAAAAAAGAGACTAAAAGAGAAGTCAGTTTAGAACTATTAATAGTGGATTATTCGCAATCTTGGTAATTGGATTTATAGCATTTAGAACCGAGCGCTCGCGCCATTGTTATCTGTTGCTCTGTCATATCACCCTCCACTTCTTCGCGATTGTTTTTGGACTCCTCATCCCCACCAATTATGGACATTGACCACCAGACATGCGCTTGAATATAATTTTCTTGCATCGCGTAAAGGGTAGCTAAATGACCCTGGCCAGCAGAATCACCTTGCTTAGCGGCTTTTGTGAACCACATCAACGCTTTATCATCGTTTTGCATAACACCCTCCGTACTGGCATACAAAAAGCCTAGCCCATCTTGTGCGTAAGCCAAACCTTGCTCTGCTGCTTTGGTAAACCACTTAGCGGCCTCTGCATCATTCTGCGGGACACCCTCGCCCCTGAAGATCAGAAGCCCAAGAAAATATTGGGCCTCTGCGTTGTTTTGCTCTGCCGCCCTTCGATACCAGTCAACAGCCACAGCATGATTTGCAGGAAATCGATCACCATAGTAAAACTCATGGCCTATGCTAAGCTGATCCAATGCATCCATCTCAGAATCATCTTTAATCTGATCTTCACTAATATAGATTCGTTTTCTATCAGATATGGCATCTATTATGAATTGGTTTAAGAGATTCATCTTTTTAATAGATGAGATCTGTTGACCTTGTCCCGCTAACAGATCACTGAAGGCACTATCTTCACCGTAACTCACGTAAGCGAATACCGCGGGATAGTACAAAAGCCATGACACCAATATTATCGAAGGATAGTGCAAAAACCATGACACCAAACGGGCTCGAAAGACATTATTATTCTGGTGAGAATTAGACTCTTTAGCCTTGGTTCCTGTCTTTCTTATCTGTAAGAAGCTGATAATCCATGCTGGTAATAAATAGAAAAAAGTAAATGAACTATCTGGCAACCAAACGGGCTTAAATGGCCAGAGAAAAGCTAGGACAAGACTACCAAATATGCCATATAAAATAGCATCTCTAGCTAATTTAGCTTTTCCTAGCCGAATAAAGTTGTCTTTTATGAGGTACGTTATGGCAAGTGGACCGCCAATGGCGCCTGCGATAAGAATCTGCTGTGAGGTACGTAGGGAATTCATTTTGACTCCTATTCAGTCAAATTAGAGCTACATAGCAGAGGTCGAGAAAGGCTCTCTCAGAGCTAATATAACAATTTAGGCAAGCTAGTAAGTTTCATTCTCATCACACATACTATTGTGAATTGCACATATTAATGGGCCTCATTTAGCTTGATTAAAGTATTAAGGTGAGAGAAAAGGCGAAACAATAAAATCTATTGTTTCGCCTCAGTTTATTTTTTGACTACCTTCATCATTGCGGCTGAGTCGTCAAAAGGTCGGAACCGACTATATTTTCCATTTTTAACTGTCACCATGTGAAGAGCCTCAGTATCCAGGCCATCTGCAGTCATTCTCCCGTGCACAAAAACTACATCTCCAGACTCATAAAAATGGATGGGTTCAACCTTGAAATTCGGCCACATTTCACCAATTGGACCTAAAACTCCAGCCATTACTGCCTCAGGGCCTGTATAAGTCCCAGTATAAGGTAAGCCAACTTGTATCTCCCAAACGACATCATCAGCTTGAACTGCAGCCCAAGCTTCCATATCTCCAACTGCAAAAGCGTCATAACCAGCTTTGACTACAGCGACATTCGGAGATAATTTCTCCTCTTCATGATGACCAGCGAAAGATATGGTTGAGATTAATAAAGACACTAAGATAAGTAATTTTTTCATTATATGTTCCCGAGATAAGTTAATAAGAGCCTACTCTACTAAGAGCAAGAGCTATTAGGTTAATAGTATCGACCTGCTAATCATAGCTGAATAGCCCGTCCAGTCAACTTAGGGCTAGATCGAGGTGAGAAGTTCTTTAGGCTTATAAAAAGGGGCTGAAATAGAAGTTCTTCCCGCTTATGGAAAAGGAATACTTCGACATCTTAATGCGCGACTTTTCAGGCACTGTTGTGCGCGCGTGTTCGAGGTTGTCACGTCATCTAGGCCCTCAGCTGGGCAATTCTCTTCCCTGTCGTGTAGGCAGAATCAACGTGTGACTACTCCCAACCCTCGAGAGCCTAAAGCAGTATTATTTTATGCTTCCTTATCGATATCCCATCGCACCAAATTTTTCATTTTCATTCTCTTCACAAACAGCTTATATTTACTTTGCTCTTCATTCCATTCTTCTAACCATTGCTCTCCAGTGCGCTCTGCATCAATGAATACAGCATTAGTAATCATCATTGGTATCAAGATAGTTAAATGAACAACCACGCTGGTCACCGTGCTGTAACCTAACCAACCAAAATAGTATGTGGCAATAAAGCCAAAGGTAATACTCCATATCACAAACAGCACTACCATAAAGTACGCTTGTAAACTTTGATCAGGGATATGCCGTAATGGATTAACTTTCACATCCATTATCCTTCTCCAAAGGTGTACCACTAACATTACTGATCTTCTAAAAAGGTTTGGCTTGTCCATATTATTCGTACTCTTTTTTTGTTATTAAGGTAAATTCCACCGCCTAGTATATCTAAAGTAGCTATGACGCTTTTACTCTCTCTAAATCAGCAAAGAGTCATTGCGAGACTTTAGTATTAGTTAAGTACGGTAATTTTCCTGCGACAGGTCACATCTTTTTGAATTTTTCTCATCCGATCATTCAGCGACCCTAAGACACGCTTGAAAAGAAAGCCTTAAAATAAAATAGCTGAATACCCCATCCAGTCAAACTAGGGCTAGATCGAGGTAGAGGTAGATGGATTATCTTGTCTATCTCTAGCCAGCCATGACGAATGTGCGGGTAGAACAAGATACAGCAAGCCAAGAAAAATATAATCCAGCATCTCATTCACTGCTGACCATTCCTGAAGGATGTAATGCCCAAACATAAGGCTCAGCATGAAACCTAACCAAGCGTAGGCGGTATAGTTTTTATATTTATTACTGAGCAGTGCTAGCCCCAAAGTTAATTCTATAAATGGAACCGTCAATAGGAATAAATCAACCATTGAGCTAGGCAAGTTAATACGCAGTTCACCCTGAAACAACTCAGAGTAATAATCAAAAAACGCACCGTTACTAAAAAATTTACTAGACCCTGCTGTAAGTAGAATTACTATCATCGTAATACGAACGACACGTTCCGCGTCTTTTAATTTTTGAGTGGAAATCATCTGGAACTCCTTCTACACCTCTTGGTAGCTATTTAATGCCCGTTGGACTAATTGCAGTCAACCATACACCCATCAAACATTCCTATCATAGTACTGAATTAATCTAATAATAGTCGTTTAGTCAAATCAGGGCTAGATCGAGGTACCCCTCCTGAAAGAGCCTAATTCTGATATCTATATGGTCTACACAAAAAAAGGCAGAACCTTTAAGATTCCACCTATGCAGATTGTTTTAACTGGAGTGTCTGCCTGAGGCTTTCGACAAAACACCTATTCCCTTCATAAGTTCTTCTATTACGCATATACTCTAAGTCTCTCATTTAGATAAAGCTGAGTTAGATATGAACATTCTTAATAAATTTACCCCCATCTTCTGTGCGTTAACTTTGTTTCTTTCCACCTCAGCATGCGTAGAGGCTGAAGAAGGGGATATAGGGTTTTGGAAGAGCGAAGATTGTAAAAAAGTTAGTGACGCAGCAGGATTTTTCTTATACACGTCTGGAGAATTATTAAAAACCGCAGACAAAGAAAGAAAAGCAGGAAGCGAGAAAAAATCTGAAAAGTCATATTCAGCGGCATTGTTTTTTTCGGAGTTATCGGGGAATGCGGCAAAGAATTTTGAGGTGTTCTGCAAGAAATAATGTCGCTCACAGGCACCTAGTTTTATAAGCCATTGCAGGCAAGCATTAGTGATTCAGCTTTTAGGGGTCATTTGCTGTCATCTGGGGCTCTACCGTGCCATTTAAGCCCATGCACGGGATACTTTTTTGCGTAAATATAGCTGAATACCCCATCCAGTCAAATCAGGGCTAGATCGAGGTTCCCCCTATGCAGATTGTTGTCGACTCTAGGATTGCAACTTAGCCACTGAAGTGTCGGTAAGTAAGTGCTATTGCTATAGAAATCTATTCTCCCCACATTCCTGCAAATTCATAACAAACGGCCACATCATCGCCCACAACCCATGCATCATGACCTGGCGCTATAGAGTAGGCGTCGCCCGCACTATAGGTCACTTCATTCCCATCATCATGAACACAATAAATTTTACCCGACAAAATAAGTCCTAAATGGCTTGCCTGACAGGTTACTGTTCCTATGGCGGGTTTTACGTCAACTGACCACTTCCAACCTGGCTGAAGTGTTAATTTATTGACTCTCTGACCGCGAACATTAACGGACTCGATAAGCGCGTTTGCAAATCTCTTATTTACTTCATCTGCATTATCAAAACTTTTAGCTTCTACTGAAATCACAATTTCTCTCCTTTCATCAAAACGTTAATCATAGCTGAATAGCCAATTCAGTCAAAATTTGACTGTAAATCAACCGTATGTTGACTTCAATTGAACCCCCACGAATTAGACTGTCAACTATACTTTACTCACAAGTTAAAATAGAACTGGGTACGCAAACCGACATTTTGCGATAGTCAGAATTGTTATTCTCTCCATTTTAGGGTGAAAAATATGATGAAAATAAATTTCTTGGAGGTATTAGTAACGAATACCTTACGGCCTTTTACTCTAGTTGTAGCTGCATTTTTATTGCCAGGTCTGGCTATATCCGCTGATCCCTTAGATAAACTATCGCCTGATCTAAAAGAAGAGCTCGCCTACACCACCGGTGTGCAAGCGTTTATTTATGCTTACCCACTCCTGCATGTGAATCATTTCCGGTACCTGTTCAATGGCGAAAAGTCACCGAAATATAATGGGCCAGCGAACAGCCTGAATCATATTCGTGTACTTGAGTCGGGTAAGAACGCAGCAGCGGCAAGCCCCAATCATGACACTCTATACACTCTGGCCTTTGTCGATCTCACCGAGCCATTGGTGTTTGACGTACCGGCGATGAGTGACCGGTATTACACCATCCAGCTGGCTGATGCCTACGCCACCAACTTCGGTGACATCGGAACCCGGCACAACAAGGGGGCGGCGGGCAAGTATATGGTAGTTGGCCCGGACTGGAAGGGCAGAAAACCTTACGGTATAAAGAAAATTTTCCACAGCCCGACTACTTGGGCTATGCCTCTAATTCGAATTCTTGTCGATAATGAAAATGAGCTTGAGCAGATTCATATGATGCAGGATAAGTTCAAATTTAAAAGGCTGGACGGCTCTGATGTAGTCCCCCTTAGTGCCGCGTCGGTGCCGAGTACTCTTGAGCCACTCGCGGCACTACCCTCACTTGACTCGTCCACACCAGCGGATTTTTGGGCCATTATTAATCGTGAATTTACCAGTAACCCACCACCACCGGCAGATAAAGAACTCACAGATCAGTTTGCTGTTGTCGGTATAGGTCCTGGGCAGTCAGTCGATTTGTCTGGGCTCGATCCCGCCATTCAAAAAGGCTTAAATCGAGCAGTAATCACAGGCATGAAGATTGTTACGTCCTTTGCAGATGACATTACTGGGGGTGCGTCAATCAACGGTTGGGGCTACTCGCAGGCAAATATGGGTAGATACGCAACTGACTACCTATATCGAGCTGGCGTGACTCGAATGGGTCTTATGGCTAACGATCCCATAGAGGCGACATATCTGTCACTCTACACAGACTCAAACGGTAAGGCTTTGAGTGGCGCCAATAAATACAGTATCAACTTTGCTGCCGATAATCTCCCTCCTGCCCAAGCGTTTTGGTCTATCACTATGTATGACAGTAAAACCTACAGTCTCGTTGAGAACAGTATGGGTCGGTTTAGCCTTGGCGATCGAAGTCCTGGACTAAGCTTAAACCAAGATAAGTCTCTGACTCTTTATGTTAGCTATGACACCACAGATGAAGAGCATCTACCAAACTGGTTGCCAGCCCCACCTGAGGGTTTCTATCTCATTATGCGTGTTTATATACCAGAAGACTCTGTAGTCCAGCAAACTTGGGCCCCGCCACCACTTGAGTTGACGGCTAATGGAAAAGCTTGGGTTAAGCGTTAGAAATGCCCCCCTGCTGTCGTGTCACTAAAAAAGGGCTACGCATTGCGCAGCCCTTTTCCCGAACTGGTTAACCCAGTCAATTCACCCTAGTTAGTTCACTCGTCTAATTACCGTTTGTTGTTCTACCAAGTCGCCGTTTAGATATAGGGTAGAATCAACGACAGCCAAGTTATCATTGTCTGCATCAACATTCCATCTCATGGAATTTACATAACTGTGGTGCTTGGGATGATAGCCTCCTTCGGATTCATTGAGTGTAACCGCGACAATATCATCCGACACTTCGGTCACTTTGAATACGGGCTGGGTGCCTAGAGAACAATAGTGCTTAACAACTAATTCGCCATCTTTATTATCTGAGTAAGTTGTCAACATCTCTACACCATCTTCAATTAGCTTTTCTGTAATTAGATTACCACCTGAAACTAATTTAAATTCTGATGAAACATCGACTACTGCACCAGTGTATTGCGTTAATTTTCCTTCCCATATACCTAACATCTGTTTCATCTGGTTAAAACCTGCACTATGGGTTACTTCTGGCAACTGAACATCACCTATCGCGAGGACAGTAGATTCTTCATGGTGGGCAGAAAAGGTACTTAAAGAGAACAAAGACGAAGTAATCAAAAGGAACAGTATTTTGTAGTTTTTCATATTATCACCCTTAGTTGAATTTTAAAGCTACATTAATAATCGGTTAGTTGATGACAAAATAGTACTCCTATTCACAGTTAGATGGCAACCATCTCGATCTATGCCCCGCCAAGAAGCTAGAGTAATCGTGTGGGTATCTCAGCGACAAAAAAGAATGATTTCATGCCTCATTGCTTGTTAACATGATTTGCATAACTTACATCAAATCAAGGAAACAGAGCA
>OJEF01000134.1_pt1 | contig 21574 bp, 21 predicted proteins | sample 1593041 | NCBI WGS metagenome assembly OJEF01 (sample SAMN05416790, study PRJEB24817) | seawater metagenome | isolation source: Sea water | place: Canada:Atlantic | collected 2013-11
ATCTACACCTCTCTATTCGTCGGCAGCGTCAGATGTGTATAAGAGACAGGTATCGCCCCTTTCTCAAGCAGAACTTGAGTAATCGGCGACATCACACCACAACTCACCGGATCGAGGTAGTCGATGGCATGGGGTTGAATCTCTTCGATGAGCTGATTGATGTGTTCTTGTAACAGCCGAATCGCTTCTGGACGAAAACTATTGCTAGCAGTCTGCATCGTGGCTTGGTTCATATGACTAGATGCTTCGCGTCCAAAATAGCCTATGCATTTGCGGCCCTGTTCGTCCAGATGCAATGTTAGGCTACAGCCGAAAATGGGCTCTTCGGCCAGCATGACTAGAAAGGATCGATCTGTGAATTCAGTTATGCTATTGCTCGACATTTTCGATTCGCAGCGCTGCTGCATGTAGATCGGGTTCTGTACCGGATCATTCGCACAAAGCTTATCCCAGTATTGAAAGAAGCTCGAATCTGATGTTTCGATTACAGCGTGCATTAATTATTCTCTTATTGGTCTCACTGATTTCAGGAAACAGAGCACTTATATCCTGAGACGTATTTTCTTACCCAAACTCCATAGAACGCTAAACATTCGGCAACCTAAACATAGGGCTCCTCGTTCTATGAACAACGTTCCAGCTACTTAATGGGTACTACGACCAGACTTAACAATTAGCGCATACTTATTTGTTCTAGCAGATATAGACCGGTGTAGTCACATTTGTATTCTAAGGGTGATATTGTGAAGACGAAAAGTCGATAGTTATCACGGGACTTATTGGGTAAAAATAGCCGGAATCGACCTTTATTGTTCACCGGGGTACCGATTTTTATCACAACTATTAGGGGCTCGCTAAGAGCCCTACCAACAGAGGATAAACAGCGATCGCTTGAGTTTCTACGTTGCCCGTCACGTTGTTTCTGTGATGGCGCTCCCAAATTTTGAGGGGGTATCTGGGTAGAAAAGCCGGTAAACTGAGCTGAGCTGCCTTAATTTATTAACTTTCTATAGAATCACAGTCCCCGCAACTTTTAACAAATACGGTAAAGATCAGGTGAACACTCCAACAGATCAAGATACGTGGGATTATTCCGCCCCTCACTTGCACCCCATACGAATTGTGAAGTCTGATATTGATGGCATGGGACATGCTAATAACGCTTGTTATGTAGTTTGGTGCGAGCAGTGCGCTTGGAATCATTCAGAATTTTTGGGCCTAGGCATAAAAGATTATCAGCGGCTTGATCGCGGTGTAGCAATCCGCAAAGCGAGCTACGAATATTTCCTGCCGGCGTTCGAAAATGAGAATCTGCTAATTGCAACCTGGCTAACCGCCTGTGACGGAAAATTCCGCCTCGAGCGGCGTTTTCAAATGATTAACCTCGCTACGGGCCAAACAGTTCAACGAGGTCATTGGGAATTAATCTGCGTTACTCTCAGCAGCGGAAAAGTGACGAAGTTTCCCAATGAATTTATCGAATGCTATGGCAACGCCGTAGTGTCTTCTGCGTAACGCTAGCACCCTGATGCACACAAATTGTATCTGGGTTGCTATAGCGCGCAAAGCTCATTGCTAGTAAAACGGAAATTATTCCACAAATTTGAATAAATTCAAGCGCGGTGCTTTCTGCTATTGAGCGGTAGTAAGCACTTCGCTTGCCAATTTAAATTCAACCTGATTATTCGCGAAATATTAATTTTAGACTTATTTTACAAAGACTTACCGGCCTTCAACTCTAGGCCAATCGTAACATTTTTGGCGGCAGTGACACAGTCGCGCCGACCTTAAAGATATCAATTCAGCTGTCGTTATAGATTAGACCCGCAGCCACACCAGTTTGAAGATCGAGGATGTTGCGGAATTAAGATTGACCGAAACTACAGCTGGGAGGCCTTTGCAATTGGCCCCTTTAAGAGTCGAAAACAAGTGATGATGAGCAGGGACTTACCCGCGTCAATCAGGGATTGAGAAGAATTACTGTCGTGAAAAAAAATACTTCAGCACCAAGCTCTTCCGGGAAGCACCAGAACACTAGCCAAGAGATGCTTAAACCCGTGGTTACTCAGCTAAGAGCCAATATCACTAGCGCGTCCGAGACCGCACAGCCCGATGTGGACTTGCACGATCTGCGCACTGCGATTGATGATCTCCCCGAATTGAATGTAACCAGGGTTGTCGCTCTGCATCGCCGAATCGTCAATGGCGACTACAAGATCGACTCCGAACGCCTCGCCGGCAAGTTAGTCGAGCTGGAATCCTCTCTGGACTGCGAATACTCCGACTAATTAGTTAACTTCCAACTCAGTGGCGGTTCCAGCAGCTGCAGCCTAGCAAGGTCTTCTGGCCGGTCTACATCCCACAGCGTATCAAGCAACCTATACGTCAGCTCCTTGGCTTTGAGGGCTTCTAGAGTTCTTTGCATGACTTGCTCAGTTCCCCAGGGGATATCCTCAAAAACAGCCCCTATTGGCCGTCGCATGCCTACCAACACATAGCCCCCATCCTCCGCCGGGCCTAGGACTACATCGACACCAGATTCCAGGGCAAGTAACGCCTGATCGAGATAGCGCTCTGTCAGAGCCGGACAGTCAGTACCTATAAGAATGACGCTTTCAACACTCTTCTTCAGCAAGGTCTGCCGGATAGCAGCATCCATTCTCGCGCCCAAGTCTTGTCCAGTCTGCATGTATATATTTGTTTTATTACAAATTGATACAAAGTTTTTATGAGAGAGATTCGAGGTTACCCATAGGTCCCATGCCGCTATCTGCGACTGAATGAGAAGCTGGCCTACACGGGCGAGCATGGCCTGGTATACAGCGAGCGCCTGTTTAGCGCCAATCTCTGCCGCTAGGCGCGATTTAACCTTTCCCTGGAGTGGCTCTCGGGCGAATACTAGGATTCGAGAGCGCGGATGCGCGTTAGCGGAGTCAGGGGCTGTTCTTTGCTCAGTCATGGCTGGGATAGTACATGTCGCGCAGTCTCTGGGGCTTCACACCAATAAAATAGAGGAAACGCAGCCTCCACATCAGCAATATCGTCGAAATCAGTCCCTTCTCCTCCCAGCGCCTGCTTGAAGTAGTTACGAGTCCCACCGGGCTAGCGGGCCTGCCCCTGCCTCTAAGCACCTTGCTAATAGCGATGTCTTCCATCAGAGCGAGCTGCGGGAACCCCCCTATTTCTTGAAACAGCTCCCTCTCCACGAACAATGCCTGATCACCGGTTGAGACTGACGTGAGGCGAGCCCGCCAGTTCATCATCGAAGCCACCACACGAAAAGCGAGCTGTGGCTTGCTTAGTTTAACGTCGAACCAGCCCCAGCGACTGCCTTGGGCTGTCAGGGCGTTGCAGATGCACTCGTCGGCATTAGTGGGAAGCTCGGTATCGGCATGAAGAAACAGCAGAATGTCTCCCTTTGACTGCGAAGCACCCTGATTCATCTGATTGCTGCGCCCGGCAATGCTGACCTCACACCTATCCACCAAGCCTTCAGTCTGCTCGACTGTCGCATCAACGCTACCGCCATCAATGACGATGACTTCATGCCCTTTCGCCCGATAGCACTGCAACCGCTGTAATTGCTCGCGGATGAGCCCTGCTTCGTTGCGTACGGGTAAGACTACACTTATCGTCTTCAAATCGGTCATTCTCAATTCGTAGAATTTTCAGCTCGTCGCGCTAGCTGCTTGAATTTACGCAATTTTATGCTAATTAGAGCTATTCTGCCCCAGCTTATTGCTAACCAGAACGCTATTTTGGTCCAAATGTGTCGTGATTGGCGTAGAACTCAATAGGATGCCTGATTTAGCTTTAATTCACCTAATTTAGCGGTCTGTGATGCAGGACTCAAACCCCGCATAGAGTGAGGTTTATGCTTCGCCAATCTGCCGCATTAAAAGAGCTCTTTTACAGTGATCTACTGCAATAAAAATAGTGTAATCCGATCTTGTATTTGACAGACTCTTGGTTTTTAATACGCGGCCGATAGAAGCGGTATGCAGCGTAAAGCCAGAGCTACAGTAAGTTGCGAGCAGTACCCAAAATATTTTATGTCGACTTATCTGCCAGATGGCAGATGGAATAAAAACAGTGGATTCTAAGAACTTTTATATAGTGGCAAGCGCGCCAAACGAGCCGAGCTTGCAAGTTAAGATATCAGGACCGTATCTCACCAAGCAGGCAGCCCTGGCAGATCTGTCGGCTGCGATAGTAAAGGCCAAGGATATCGACCCCAGCGCCGCGAACTATGACTACAGCATAGACAAAGTAGAGAGCCGCAAACCTGGCGTTATCCAACATATGGCGTCTCACGCCTAACATTCCAGCTATATATGTTGCTCTCACGACAAGCTATCTCGAACTCCCTTAGACTAGCCCCCCCCCAATTATGGGTGTACACTTTGTGAGAATACTTCAGGTTTTACCGCTTACCTTATTGCCCACTCAATCTGTACACGCTGAGTTTCGCAATAAAAACTGAGTCACTACCTTTCATAGGTTCATAACACAGCTATTTCGGTCTCGCCATTCACTGTCAATCCTTGATCGCGGAGCCCCAGAGTAGCCACAACTTAGCGAAAGATAGCTAGAGCACAAAGAGGTTCTCGTGAAAAAACTAAGCGCACTACATCACATCAGCATTATCGAATCCCGCGGCACGAATTGCGCATGGGTACGCATCAAATACGATAGTAAGAGCTTCCAACAATCCTTCCCCTTCAAGAAATTCGGTGGCAAGGCAAAAGCCATAGCCGCAGCGAAAAAGAAGAGAGACATCGAAGGCAAGAAAATCTACGGTAGCAATTGGCCGTATGCGAAGTTCAGCCCGCGCAAAGTTTCCCCACTGAATAGTTCCGGCGAGATTGGGGTTAGCTATTCAGAGAAAGATCATTCCTGGGTCGCAACTTGGCAGGAAGGCAAAGGCGTAAAGAGAAAGCAGAAGAATGCGTACTTCTCGATTAACAAGTACGGCGAAGATAAAGCGAAGGACAAAGCCATTAAGGCTAGGCGTAGTGCTGTTCGAGCTAATAAGATTGGTTAGCTAGTATAGACTGCGAAGCAATCTAATCCTTAGATTGCTTCGCTTCTTCGTCGGCCTTCGCCTCGTCTAACATGGTTCGAATTCGCTTCGACTCCTCGTCGCTCAAACCCCTGTACTGAAGTAACGCCATCATCAGCTTCTCTGGATTTCCACCGCAAGCTTTATCCACCATATCTAGAACACGCTGCCCCAAACTTTCCTCTCTCGCAACGGTCGCAGCATACACAAAACTTCGGCCCTCTACCCTATGAGTAAGCCAACCTTTCTCCTCCATTCGCTCCATCAATGTGCGCACTGTATTTCTAGCGACTGGACGCTGCTTGTTGAGAGCCTCGGTAATTTCCAGAACCCCCGCCTCTGTCTTGTCCCAAATTAATTCCATAATCTCTCTTTCTGCGCGAGAAAGCGGGGTCTTATTCTTCAATGAAGGCTTAGCCATAAATTTTGTACCTTGATGTTTAAAATTCGATGTTTACAGAACCCTATGCAGCGCCAGCATGCTGTTCATCTAACTTTTTATAGATTGCTCGTAAGTTTTCCCAATCTTTAGGAGTGTTGTAAAGCAGAATCATTTCCTTAGTTGTCTCCAGTGAATCGTCCCACTGCTCCAGCGTGAAGTAGAGACCATTCAGATAGGAATGATTTTCTCGCGTGAACTCAACTCCATCTTCTCTCGGCAGGTCCATATAGGCCAGCCAATGGTTTAGTGCGTAATTAAATTGTTCTAATTGATAGTGAGCGTAAGATAGCCCTTGCAGGGAAACGTGATCTGTTTGGTCTGATTCAGTCTGCCACTGCTCGTAATAGCTTATAGACGCATCCCAATTCTCAAGGGCTGCATACAACTGCCCTAGGACTCTTAAGATGCGCTGATGAATATCTGGACGAATAATTTCCAACGTTAGTATTTGCTCGGACGTATTCGTTGCCTCGATGTAGTTTTCTAGCGATAGATAATAATTTGTATAGAAGTTGAGGAGCGTAGCCTCTCGAAATCGTTCATCCGTGCGTAGCGCTCGTCCCGAAGCTCCCTTCGCACGCTCCATATCGGGCTCTGAATCCTCTCCGCCGCGCATCAGGCCTTGTATCTCAGCAATGCCCTAGGCAATTCGTGGCCCTAGGGTTTGTGTTACTCCGCTATCTACAGGCTGCTTTACTACAACATCTTCCCTGTCGCTTTGAGCAAGTGCTTGATCTGTAACATTTTGCGCCGCAACTTGGCATGCAGAAACCGTAAGCGCAGCAGCTACTACAGAAATGTTCAATATGGTTTTTGATCGTTGACTTAGGTGCATAAGTATCTCCCGTTTATGATTTAGTAAATCGCCTATTCTTTGTTCGAGATTCCAATCGCTGCTGAATACTCCCAGCACAACATCCGACTGGAATGCGTTATTCGTATCCTGTGATTTTGATGACTGATTCAGGTTCAGTCTGAGCAAAATCTCTCCATAATCGACAGCCCGCTCTTGTGCCAATACATAGTTGTCGCATATTTCTTCTCTCGCTCTCGATATCATTCTGTCCATGCGATGTACTAAAGGATGAAACCAAAATACCGTTAGAATGAGTTTTTGCAGAAAATTGAAGATCGGATCTTTGCGCATAACATGCGCGACCTCATGACACAGGATCGCGCTGATACCCGACTCATCAAAGCACTCAAAAAAATCATTTGGAACTAAGAGCACCGGAAAAGTAATTCCAACCAAAACCGGCGCCTTGATATTTGCCGACTTTCGGCAGTGCAGCTGAGAAATACCAAATCTGTCCTGGCTCAGTACAGAATTAAATAATTGGTACTCAGGGGCACTCAGCTTTATAGAGCGCTGAGCAATTCGGCCCGCGTTGTGTATGCTTCTGAGCAAACCAATGGTGAAAATGAAAAACCCACTTACCCAAAGTATCTGCAGAAGCATGAAAAAGGGTAATTTAAAAATAATCCAATTGAACACATTGAAAATAGACGATAGCGAGCTACTGCCTGGATGCACACCGCTATCTGCTAGATGGATAGACTTTCCGCGGGGATTTGTAATACTGATAGGTTCGCTGCATCTCCACTTAAGCCTGGAAGCAATTGCTCGAAATATGCCGTCGGCGACTCAATGTAGAAATGTAGGAAGCCAACGCCTCTTGCTTGAATAAATACAGACGAGACACAGAGTAGTATTAACGAAAGCAGGCTGCTGTAGAGCAATGCATAGCGAACTACTGCATTCTTCTTGAATTGCGAAGCCAAAACTAGTGAGGTGAGCGATAGAAACGTGATCTGCGACAGCAGGTTCAGATAAATGAAATTCCCTTCCGCGATTAAGAAGTTCATGCTCTGGGGCATTGCTCATTCTCTTCTGTGGCTCTCGACAATCTAAACTACATTTGTGACATACAATGGCTACGTTTGTAGTTTGCGTCAACAAAAAAATCTCCAAACAAAGGAGATTACTAATGCGGGGCGCTGACTATCTAGGCTTGGCAAGCTCAATTCAAGCGGGGAGCCCCCCATATCTGTGCTGTATCGAGCAAGTTCGTGTAGACAAGATCAGCATCGAAATTGAGACGGTCTACACCATATACCTCGAATAAGGCTTCGAAGCTGCCAACAGCCTCGTCGGTATCACTGTCTATCGCCACGATGAGATCATCTAGCGCCGACGCGTCTGAAAGCGCTTGAGCCGTGTGCATCAATCCAGCATCGCGCATGCCAGAAATCATAACTACTTGAGTATCAATGCTCGCAGGAAATGTTGAAAACATTCCATAGTCCCTAAATGGATCCCCCTCTTCAGGCAAACCGGCATCGCTGGTGTAGTACTCAGCTGTTTTGGTATTAAACAACTCATCGAAGCTACGTCCAATTCGCAGGCCAGAACCGGCAAAAACCATGGTGGTTAGTTTTTCCAATGCACTGATATAACCAATATAGACAATATGGTTGCTGCGGATATCGGCAGTTGTAAGATCGGACATCATCGTAATATTCACAGCCTTCCCACTCTTCTGCAGGATAGGCACAATCCTAGCTAATGCGAATGCACTGCCCTCAGGCATATAACTCAAATCCAGATCTAAATAGTTTTCTGTATGCTCGATATCGCTGAACTGCAGATCTTCCAGATCACTTCGCGAATTCACATTAAACTCCCGCACCATCCGCGCAACATTGCCGTTGGCGTTTAGCTCGCCGAATATATAGTAATCGCCCATTACTAGCAGCAGCGGCTTATTGTCACTCAACACAGTTTCCCAAATCGGGTGCTCTGCCGCGAACTGCGCCGGTGGCCTGCTCGCTTCACTTTGCTGACTGAACAGATACAAAAGATTCGCACCAAGAAGCAAGGCCACTGCGAATAACAGGGAGTTACTCGCGCCATACTTCGCCAGTGAAAAGCCTGTCGAAATAGTTGGGGGTGCTACGACTTTCGCAGCAAGAGAGTACTTCCCTTTAGGGATAACCAACCTGTGCGCCGTATCCAATTCATTTTGTTCATAGTAAGCAGCCAATTTCTTGCGCAGCTGATGAACGTAAACCCTAACCGATGAATCTGTAGACACATCGAAATCAGCCGCTTTGCCAAGAACATCCGTAGCCAACTCAATTTCTTTGGGCTGCCGGTCCTCTAAAGAACATTGCACGAGGTAACTAAGCAAAGCCGCATAATGCTTCGACCGGCCCAATATCCCACTGGCAATAATGCGCTGGCACAACGCTTCTAACTCCGAGGAGTTAAAGATATCCTGCGTAGTGAGAATAAGCTGTGTGGGCAGATCGTTAGGATTCATTGTGTAGGCAATGCTGCCAGTTGGGTTAGCTAGTGAAGGGTAAGTATATCAGCTTTAAGTCTAGCAAAAAGATTCGGAGATACTCGCTGCCTGGATTTAGATTAGAGACTGTGATGCGAGCTATATTTTTCTGTTTTTTATCGATTTTTAGAGCTTTGGTCATTCGGCCAAATAAGCGAAAAGCGAAGAGTGGATGGTAATAGATCCTGAGAGAATAATTGCCGGGGGAATTCGGAATGCTATTAATTTGTGGAGAAAGTGGAGTTTATTGTCAGATCGGAAACTTAGTGGATCTAAATTCAAGACTACTGCTAACTTTTGAGTAACGACGACCTTAGCTTGTCATTAAACTCAATTTTTCCCTCAGTGACATACTGCTCGTGGTTCCGTTCGATGTAGCGTAGATCATAGAGATAGTTGACCATAGCACCATAAGATTGGCCCAACCCTTTATCGCTCAAATCCGCAGACCCATGGACCTGATGTACCTGCGCCCCATTGCCTAAATGGAATCTGGCGACGGGATCCAGAGGATATTTTCCCCTCTTTGCTAACAGTAAATAGTTCAGCATCAGCTTGCGAATGAGTTCCTCATGATCAACAAGATTGTCTGCTGTAATTTCCAGAGATCGCAGTTCTGCCTTGAGTTCTAGCAACCCGGTATTATCTCCGTCGGTATCGACATCAACATCTAGCCAGCGTTTAAAGCCCGGAATTGGAGACAGGGTTACAAACTGCTTAATAGAAGGAAAGTCCGCCTTAAGCTCCTCCACCACCTGCTTGATAAGGAAATTTCCAAAGGAGATGTTCTTCAAGCCGGGCTGACAATTACTAATGCTATAAAATGTGGCCGTGGTGAATTTGTCTGGATCGACATTCTCCTCAACTTTGGCATTCAATATAGAATCAATAGATCCGGGAATCTCACTGCTGAGTGCCACCTCGACAAATATCAACGGCTCGTCCCTAAGCGCCGGATGAAAAAAGGCGAAACAACGCCGGTTAGGCTGATCGACACGCCTACGCAGATCGTCCCAATCTTTTATCGCATGCACAGCCTCGTAGCGAATGATGCGATTCAATATGGCTGCGGAAGTTGACCAGTCAATTGTCTGCAGCAGCAAGAAACCTCGACTGAACCACGAACGGAACAGGTGCATGAAGTTTTCATCTACTGCGGCCAGCTCAGGATATTCACGGAGCAGACCAAGCAAGTCTTTGCGCATAGCCACTAAGTCGTGAGTTGCACCGGGGGTTTGATTCAATCGCCGAAGCAACTCTACGCGGCGCGGTTCCGCGGCTCGATAGAGGCGGTTTAAATTTGTGCTGCTGGGTCCCGCCTCAAAAGTATCGTAAGCCAGTTTGACTGTCGCTGGAGTAGCGTTGAAGTTCTGCTCAATATTTAAGAATAGATTTTTCCTACCCTCATCGTCTAAGCCTTTATACATATCCAAAAGCTCACGCGCAGAAACAATCGCAGATACCTCTCCGGTGTTACCCATAAGTCGGTCGAGTAACTCTTCCATATCGGGAGCGCCGTTCTTGGAGAAACGGTCGCGCTGACGGGCTACTAGGCCACCTAAAAAATCTTGAAACTTACCAAATGCCAAGATGCTCTCCTAGTTCTGTATACTGATAAATACTAGCTGTCTGCATTTGGAAAACTAGACCACTTTAGCAATGCTGCCCTACCGCACCTCACTACGATCTTGGAAAACAAGGATGAAGAATTTTTGCTGCTAACTCCGCAAATATCTTCCTTACCGAATAAAGTTCTGAAAAACCCCATTGGATCCCTGGCGCATATGAGCGCACTAATTATCGCATCTTTAGATTTTGCCGTGTCTAGAATCTAACTTCCTGCCTATATTGTCAACAATTTTATTGTTATTTTGTCTTTATTGGGGAATAATCAACGCCAAACCTAGTTATTGTTGACTTTTTTATGAACTCCCAAATCGGATCAAAATCTTTCACTCTTGCCGACACTGTGTTCGATCAAATCCGCACTGCTATCGTCAAAGGTGAGTTTCCCCCAGGCTCCAAGGTCAACGAACCCCAACTCAGCAAGCAGTACGGCATCAGCCGCGGCCCCCTGCGCGAAGCTATTCGCCGGCTCGAGGGCTGCAAGCTAGTTGAAATTACACCCAATGTCGGCGCGAAGGTTATTTCTCTGAATAGCGAACAAGCTATTGAAATATATGAGATAAGGGAATCATTGGAAGGACTCGCCTGTCGTCTGGCGGCCCAGAAATCCACCGAGGAAGACTGCCGCAATCTTCGCGATTTACTCGCGAACCATGAGCAGCAGATCCAGTCGGAGAACGGACGCCTCTACTACCAAAAAGAAGGCGACCTGGATTTCCACTATCTGATTGTCCAGCTTAGCGGCAACACTCGCCTATTCAATCTACTTTGCGATGAGCTATATCACCTGCTCCGTCTCTACCGGGTGCAGACTAGTAGCTCTCCCTCCCGCCCCGTGCAAGCTTTCAAGGAACATCATCAGATAGTCGACGCCATCGAAAACGGCGATGGGGAGTTGGCCGAACTGCTCATGCGGCGCCATATAGCGAGCGCTAAAGACACACTGATGCATCAGATGAAATCAAAATAACCATTTAATTCAATACACTATGAAGTTTTATTAAGGAGAAAACTATGGGTGCATTATCCCCCGGAGCTCGCTTTCGCAAGGCCCTGAAAGAGAGTAATCCACTACAGGTCGTAGGCGCTATCAATGCCTACTGCGCGATGCTTGCCGAGGACTCTGGCCACAAGGCCATCTATCTGTCTGGCGGCGGCGTGGCCAATGCGTCTTATGGTCTTCCGGATCTTGGCATTACCAGCCTCAACGACGTGATTCATGACGTGGAGCGCATCTGCAATGCCACCGACCTGCCGCTTCTAGTCGATATCGACACTGGCTGGGGTGGCGCGTTCAATATTGCGCGCACGATCAAGAGCATGGAACGCGCAGGCGTTGCAGCAGTGCATATCGAGGACCAGGTTTCGCAGAAGCGCTGCGGACATCGTCCGAATAAGGCAATCGTGAGTCAATCGGAGATGGCGGACCGCGTTAAGGCCGCTGTCGATGCAAGGTCAGATGGCGACTTCGTTATCATGGCTAGGACCGACGCGCTTGCTGTTGAAGGTATAGATTCAGCTATCGAACGGGCTGTGGCCTGCGTTGAAGCTGGCGCCGATGCGATCTTTCCGGAAGCGATGCTGGAATTAGGTCAGTACCGCCAGTTTGCAGATGCTGTAAAGGTACCTGTATTGGCCAATATTACCGAATTCGGCGCTACGCCGCTGTTTAACTGCGAGGAATTGGCTGAGAATGGCGTAGCCATGGTGTTGTACCCGCTTAGCGCCTTCCGCGCTATGAGCAAGGCTGCCCTAGATGTATACCAAACCATTGCTATCAATGGCGATCAGAAGGCCTGCATAGACAAGATGCAATCCAGAACTGAACTCTACGAAGTGCTCGGATATCACGTCTATGAAGAGAAGCTAGATGCTTTGTTCGAGAGCGAAAAGTAGAATTTTTCTTAATATATTCATAATGTAACAAGCATCATCTAAACCTATTTTGACTAGGCAGCCCCATATAATACAGATAGCCGATTACGTAATGGCAGAGAACTATCTACACACATAAAATTAATCAGATTAATTGAGTTGGAGAGTAAGAATGGCAGAAAAGAAACTGGGCGGCGCAGGGTTGCGCGGACAGGTTGCCGGTGAGACGGCGCTTTGTACCGTCGGCAAGACAGGCACTGGACTAACCTATCGTGGCTACGACATCAGCGTACTGGCGGAGAATGCAAAATTTGAAGAGGTCGCCTATCTGCTCCTTAAGGGACGGCTTCCTACACAGAAAGAGCTTGATGATTATATTATAAAAATCAAATATTTAAGAGAATTACCTCAAGCACTAAAAGATGTCCTTGAACGCATCCCAGCGGACGCGCACCCTATGGATGTAATGCGCACGGGCTGCTCGATGCTGGGCAATCTAGAGATGGAAAAGGACTTTTCGCAGCAGGATGAGGTTATAGATCGGCTACTCGCGGCCTTCCCATCGATCATCTGCTATTGGTATGCCTTCTCCCATGAAGGAAAGCGCATCGAAACCGCTCTAGATGATGACTCTATAGGCGGCCATTTTCTGCACATGCTGGGCAGCGAAGCGCCAAACGAGCTATTTACTCAGGTGATGAACGTATCCCTGATTCTGTACGCCGAACATGAATTCAATGCATCTACCTTTAGCGCCAGAGTCTGTGCGTCCACCTTGTCTGATATGCACTCCTGCATAACCGGCGCGATCGGCACGCTACGGGGACCTTTGCATGGCGGAGCCAACGAGGCGGCCATGGACATGATCCAGAACTGGTCCAGCACGGATGAGGCTGAGACTGAGATCATGGCGATGCTGGCACGCAAGGACAAGATTATGGGCTTTGGCCACGCGATCTATAGCGAGTCCGATCCCCGCAACACGATTATCAAGCAGTGGTCCGAGAAGCTGGCCGAGCACGTCGGCGATACGGCGCTATACCCGGTATCTGTGCGCTGCGAGGAGATCATGTGGCGCGAGAAGAAACTGTTCTGCAACGCCGATTTCTTCCACGCATCCGCGTACCACTTTATGGGAATACCGACAAAACTGTTTACCCCGATTTTCGTGATGTCCAGGCTCACCGGCTGGGCGGCCCACGTTAAGGAGCAACGCTCCAATAATCGTATCATCCGTCCCAGCGCCGACTACACTGGCCCAGAGACCAGCGAATGGGTAGATATAGCTGACCGCTAGTCATATTTACATTATATAAAATATTCAATCATATGATTTACAAGGAATTTTAAGTGTCTAACAATGTAGAAATAAACGCCCGTCCTGAGCCAGATCAGGTGCTCGTCGACATCGCAGATTACATCTGTGATTATGAAATCAACTCCACCGAAGCCTACGATACTGCCCGTAACTGTCTCATGGACACCCTAGGCTGTGGCCTGCTCGCCCTGCGGTTCCCCGAATGCACCAAATTACTCGGACCTCTCGTCGAAGGGACTACCGTTCCCAATGGCGCGCGCGTTCCGGGCACACAGTTTCGGCTAGATCCTATGAAGGCAGCCTGGGATATAGGCTGTATCGTCCGTTGGCTGGACTATAACGACACTTGGCTAGCCGCGGAATGGGGCCACCCTTCGGATAATCTAGGCGCGATTCTCGCCGTTGCCGACTTTCTCTCGCAGCAGAATGTAGCTGCTGGCAAGCCGCCTCTAACAATGCATGACGTGCTAACCGCAATGATCAAAGCCCATGAAATACAAGGAATTTTGGCTTTGGAGAACAGCTTCAATCGCGTAGGCCTCTGCCACGTTCTACTGGTACGCGTCGCATCGACAGCTGTAGCCACACAGATGATGGGCGGTACTCGTGAACAGATCATAGATGCCCTATCTCAAGCTTGGCTGGATGGCTCCAGCCTTCGCACCTACAGGCATTCACCGAACGCAGGCCCTCGCAAGTCTTGGGCTGCGGGTGACGCAACCTCGCGCGCTGTGCGTCTGGCAGACTTCACGATGCGCGGAGAGATCGGCTACCCTAGTGTACTCACTGCGCCAACTTGGGGCTTCTATGACGTCTCTTTTAATGGGAAACCTTTCGAATTTACAAGATCTTATGGAAGCTATGTAATAGAAAACATCTTATTTAAGATATCCTTCCCTGCCGAGTTCCATTCCCAGACTGCAGCCGAGGCCTCAGTTCAGCTTCACCCAAAGGTTAAAGATCGCTTGTCGGAGATTGAAAAGATCGTTATCCATACCCATGAGTCTGCGATACGTATCATCAGCAAGAGTGGCCCACTGAATAATCCAGCCGACCGTGATCATTGCCTGCAGTATATGACCGCCGTACCACTGGCCTTTGGTAATTTGGTAGCCGAGGACTATGAGGACAGTTTTCACGCGGCCAACCCGATAATCGATGAGCTACGCGAGAAGATGGAGATACACGAGAACCCCACCTACTCAAAAGAGTATCTGGAGCCTGAGAAACGCTCTATCGCTAATGCTATGCAGGTCTTCTTCAAGGACGGCAGCAGTACGGAACAAGTTGAAATCAATTATCCCGTTGGCCATCGTCGCCGTCGCGAAGAAGGCATTCCCCTTCTAGAGGAGAAGTTCAAGGCCAATCTGGCTACACGCTTCCCTGCCAAACGCAGCGCCAAGATCTTCGATCTGTGCAAGGATCAGAAAGCTCTAGAACAAACCGCTGTGAATGACTTTATGGACCTTTTTGTAATATAAAACATGAATAATACTATTAACCGCCTGTTTTTAAATGATTTGTAACTAATAAAACCGAAGATGAAGAACGCGTCAGTTCAGACTCGGGCTTCATCTTTGGCTTTCAAAGACTGACGGCTGTTGTAATAGGTTGCCTGCCTCACAGAGTTAACACCTGTCCTGACGCAGCAAATGCAAACGAATCAATTGCTCACTTAGCGTTATACCTTCTCCGCCCATTAGGGCTTGCCCAGACCCCTAGAACTCGCGCTCCAGCACACTAGGCGTCCTCTCGTTACCCTTTATCGCAGCCCTAGCTAGAACTGCTATTCCTAATGCGCGTATCAGTACAATGACATCTAATTCTTGCCATCGAGTGCCCTTACTACATGGAACATAATCTGCTTAGGTTTTTCTTATGAAGAATTAGCTAATCAGGTCTCATAAACGGATTATTAGCCGTTATTCATATTTTAGATATCTTTTAGATTATATCTATCTAATATTTAAGTATTAAATTTTTAATAAATTCACCCAATGACTTGATAAAAGCCAGCCTAAACCCTCCCAAAATAGATCTATGTGTGAACACAGTACGCGTATGAAGAAGACAGAAATCTACTTAGCCGTACGTATCATTGTCATTCTACTAGCCCTGCAAGACTTGAAACCATTCGGCCTATCCCCATATTTGAACCTGTAGCGAGTGCTCAAGAGAGGCTTGCACACCGCCCGATCGATTCGATGGGCAACCAAACTTTAACTACATATTGCTTAAAAGGAAGGATATGACTATGCGTACATTAGATTTTTCACCCCTATACCGCTCCACCGTGGGCTTTGACCACCTATCTTCGCTGCTGGACTCTGTAAATCGCGGCGAAGCCAGTCAGACGAGCTACCCCCCGTATAACATCGAGCTGATTGAGACGGACAAATACCAAATTACTATGGCCGTAGCCGGATTCGAAGAAGCTGAACTGGATATTCAAACTGAGAAGGGAACATTGACGGTAGCTGGCCAAAAAGCCGGCGATGAGGCTGCTGGTCGGAACTATCTACACCAGGGCATCGCCGCACGCAATTTCGAGCGGCGCTTTCAGATAGCCGACCACGTTGAGGTTACTGCCGCACGCATAGCCCATGGACTGCTCTACATCGACCTGGTGCGTGAGATTCCTGAGGCCATGAAACCGAAGAAAATCACCATAGGCAGCGAACAAGCCGCGTTTATCGATGTAAACAAGCAGAACGCCGCCTAATTGTTTTTATTAGTTTGTTAATCAATAAGGATCAAGGCGCCATGATCAATTCATGGCGCCTTTCTTATTTGGGAGGCTAAATACCTATTTATTCAGTTTGGTATAAACCTTTTTAGGACTTTGAGCGTTTAATAGGCAACAGAGCAAGACAAATTCAAAAGAGAAAGCCATGAAACTTCTAATCGACACCACACGCAAATTAAGTGCTTCGTTCATGCACTATGTTTGCATACGCTCAAAATTCAGAAGTGCGGCCTTGAAGGACAGCCTGCCGCAACAGAAAGCTGGGCTGTGCACAATGAATTGCTGCCCATCAAAGGCCTAAGGAATTAACTAATCGAGCTTGTGAACCACGAGTCCACTCTTTAGCTTGGGCTCAAACCAAGTAGACTTAGGCGGCATCACCTCGCCTGCATCGGCGATAGACATCAGGCTTTCAATTGAAGTTGGGTATAGAGCAAAAGCAGCCGCCCATTCTCCTGTATCGACTCTCTTCTCTAGCTCCGCTAAACCTCTTATTCCACCTACGAAGTCCACTCGTTTGTCGGTACGCTGATCTACAATGTCTAGTAGCGGCGTGAACACAAAGTCCTGCAATATGCTTACATCTAAACTGCTCACCGGATTCGCCTCATCGATTTGCGAAATTAGATTGTTGTTACTTTTCAGCGTATACCATTGCTTGTCTAAGTAGAGAGCGAAATCTCTAGCGGAACCTGGCTTCACTGCCTGCAGATCTGACTTTTCGATATCGAAGTTTGCACTTAGCTTCTCCAAAAATTCTGCAGTATCGGCACCGCGTAAATCTTTGACGATCCTGTTGTAGTCAAGTATCTGCATTTGATCGTCAGGAAATAGCACGACGAGAAAATAGTTATACGATTCGTCGCCCGTATGATCGGGGTTCTGCTTCTGACGTAGATGCTTCACACGCGATGCAGCCGCCGACCGGTGATGACCATCGGCGACATACAGATATTTGATCTCGGAAAATGCCGCTTCGATATCAGCAGATAGCGCTACTTCTTCCACAACCCAGAAAGCATGTCGTGTACCGTCTTCCGCTTCGAAATCGTACTCTGCATCCGTAGCCATAACCTTGGCGACTAATGCATCCACTTCGGCATGGGCCTTATAGGTTAGAAATACCGGACCAACCTGCGCGTCCAATGCAACCATGTGATTGACTCTATCGTCTTCTTTCACCGGGCGTGTGAACTCATGCTTCTTGATCAGGTTGTTCTCATAGGCATCCACTGAGGCTACAGCGACAAGACCCACCTGCTCGTGCTCTCCCATCACTTGCTTGTACACATAAAGCTTCTCTTCGCTGTCTTGCTTTAACGTGCCCTCTGCTTGGAATCGATCTAAGCTTTCCCTGCCCTTCTCATAAACCGATTGATCGTGTACATCTACCGATGCATCCATATCAACTTCAGGTTTATTAATGTGCAGAAAGCTAAGGGGATTATCCTTGGCGAGTTCGAATGCTTCTTCTCTATTGAGAACATCGTAAGGATGAGAGGCAACTTTCGCTGCGAGCTCTCTGCTTGGTCGAAGACCCTTAAAGGGTTTAATCAATTTCATTGTGAATTCCAATTGTGTTCGCGTCTCTTTAGTGGATATCAAAAATGCCATTCATGACGTTTTTGATATGTCCTGCAGAGTGCTATTAGATTTACTTGCTTCCAAATACATATTCGCCTTGCCAATTTGGCTGCGGCGGGTTTATCCGAAATATTTCTATTCTATCTAGAAACACCTGATAGAGCTGGGTATTGTCGCACTTTAGTTGCAAACACGAAAACTGCTCTTGTGCTGCATCCCAATTCTGGGATCTATATTCCTTTAGCGCCTCCGAGAAAGCAGCAACTTCCAACTTCTTCGAGCGACCTAACTCGTCCTGGATACCTAATAATTCGAAAATACGAACCGATTGTGACTTACCAGCAACACAGACGATGTCGAGCTCGCGGTAGGCAAAATTCTGCGCGTCGTCTTTACTCGCCTCACTGACGATATTCGAGACATTATACAGCCGCGTAAGACTCTCCAATCTAGCAGACAGATTCACAGTATCGCCGATCACGGAATAGTTCATGCGATTGCTGGAATCCAGATTGCCAGCAACTACGATGCCTGTCGTGATTCCTACGCACGCCGACAGGCCCGAATCCATCTTCTCCAATGCCGCCGTTATATCCAGTAGAGCGTTCATGCCATTGGCAGTGTCAGTTGTGCCCTTGATTGGCACGCCGAATAAGGCCATCACTGCATCACCGTTGTATTTGTCCACGACCCCCTGATGTAACTCCACGATGTCACTGATAGTGCCAAGCACTATATTCAATGCCTTTAACACCTCTTTCGGGGGCAGGCCTTCGCAAAACGTGGTGAAGCCGCGATGTCGGAAAATAGGATAGTAGCTACTTGTTCCTCACTGCCGAGATATCAAAGAAGCTATAACCAAAGTTTACCGAAGAGTCGATGCCAATTGGAACACTCAAACCCAGCGTCCATTCGTTAGTATCTGCCTCTAAATGATAGGCAACCCAGCCTTCCTTAAAAGCAGGGCCTGAGTAGAGGGATTCGACCACCTTGTAAAGAGCGAGTATAGGGCTCGTTGTGCTAGACACTGTGAAGCCATTCACGCGTCTGAAGCCTGCGTTCAGGAGCATACCATTTTCAAAAGCATATTCTAGGTCCGCATACACACTAGTAGAATCATAGTCGTATAGTTCTAAGGGGGGCTGTAGGTCTGGAAAATAACTAAAGCTTGCAATGAGGGGGTCGTGGGGAAGATCATCGGAACCGCTTTGCTGGAAGCCGGCACCTAGGGTTAAAAACCAGGCTGGTGATATGCGTTTCAGGTAACTAACGTCTAGGGTCAGTAATTCATTGTCTCTTGCTTTCCCATCGTATTCTTCTATTGCATAAGATGTACTCAGAGACGGCGTGGGAGCATAGGCACCAAATGCCCACTTATAATTGTAATTCGGGGCGACACTAAAGCCTACATGATCGAAGCCCCGTAATTCATTGAATCTCGAGGCGTTTGCAGCAGAACTTACTACAAACGTATTTTTTAGTCCAAATTCATAGAGCTTCCCAAAGGAATACTCAGCCGCCATAGAACTCGACTCTTTCTAGTGCGGGCTATCTACTCCCCGGGAAAGATTACTTTTGTGGCTTAGTTGGACGCCTAGCTGCGAAAAGGTATTGGCGTGTGCTGGCGCTGTCAAAAACGAAACTGTTGCCGTACAGACGAAAGCAATGGGTCGTGATCTATTAACTGCATGAAAGGGCTACATTAGATGGTTTCTACGCTATGACCAAGCCAATATTATAGACTATTACTGAACTACTAATCAGCAGCCACCGCATTAGTTGGCGAGCAGTTCATACTAGGTGCTTCTCTACCGCCTTTCTGATTTCAGCGGGAGAGAACCCTCTGGACACCAAGAATCTGGATAATTTCCTATGCACTTTAGAACCGAAGCTTAGTGGCTCTTGGCTTCGAAGTTTCTTGGCGACCAACTGATCAGCTGAAATTTGCCAGTGTTCGTCAGTTTTGATGAGGTATTTGCCAATAATCGTCTCACTCACTCGTCTGCCAGCCAAATCAGCACGTATGTGTAGATAGGCAAAACTCCGAGACTTACGGTACCTCACGTAAGATTCAGTGAAGCGTTCATCTGACTGTAAATTGTCAGCCTTCAGAGTATCAAGTACCTCGACTAGCAAATCGCTATCCGACTCAGGGAATTTCTTATTTAGTTTTTGGGTCAGTTCATAAAAAGAATGTTCCCGACGGGCCAGATAGTCCATTGCGGCCCGCCGGAGAACAGGAACATCGTTACAAGATGCTGTCTCGGACACTTTACTAATCTTCCTGCTTCTAACCTTTTCCGATTTTTCCACTGCATTCGGCTTATAAATCGATCCTTCATTACCAACAGAGAAAGGTCTCATTGACAACGAAAGCATCGAGTCTACCGCTCTAGCTACTCTTCTTCGCGTCGGCTAAAACTATGACGTCATCATCATTGGCTGGTGCCTCGTCTGAGTTAGCGGCCTCTTCGGTATCACCACCGAGTAGCTGAGCACGAATCTGCAATTCGATTTCTTCGGCGATATGCGGGTTTTCTTTCAGAAATACAGCGGCATTCTTCTTGCCTTGGCCGATCTTCTCACCTTTGTAAGCGTACCAGGCGCCAGATTTCTCTACCAAGCCTTGCTTGACGCCTAGGTCGACAATCTCACCGAGGTGAAAGATTCCCTTGCCATACATGATCTGAAATTCCGCTTGTCTGAAAGGTGGTGCTACCTTGTTCTTAACAACCTTCACCCGAGTCTCGTTTCCGACGACCTCGTCACCATCTTTGATCGAACCGATGCGACGAATATCCAATCTCACAGAGGAATAGAATTTAAGTGCGTTACCACCGGTAGTGGTTTCGGGGGAGCCGAACATAACACCAATCTTCATGCGAATTTGGTTGATAAAGATAACCAGGGTGTTCGAGTTCTTGATATTGCCTGTCATCTTTCGCAGAGCCTGAGACATCAGTCGAGCCTGCAGTCCCATGTGAGTGTCGCCCATGTCGCCTTCGATTTCTGCCTTAGGAGTCAAGGCGGCCACTGAGTCGATTACTACAACATCTAATGCCCCGGAGCGCACAACCATGTCGCAGATTTCTAATGCTTGCTCACCGGTGTCCGGCTGGCTCACGAGCAGATTGTCGACATCGACACCCAGGTTCCCGGCATAGATAGGATCGAGTGCGTGTTCCGCGTCGATGAATGCGCAGCTGCCGCCTGCCTTCTGTGCTTCGGCGATAACCTGCAAGGTTAATGTAGTTTTACCGGAGGACTCTGGCCCGTATATCTCTACGACCCTGCCTCGCGGAAGACCGCCTATGCCTAGCGCGATATCTAGCCCTAGTGAACCGGTAGAAATAGCCGGTATCGGTTCGCGGTCGGTATCTCCGAGTCGCATCATAGAACCCTTACCAAATTGTCTCTCGATTTGCGTCAGTGCCGCCGCTAGTGCCTTTTCCTTGCTGCCGTTATCTTCAATCATCTTAATTTCCTTGTGTTTAAATTCACAACTGAAGCCTGGTTCCGTGAGTAAAGCAGTTGTCGGGTTTCCCCTTACACCTGTCTCTTATACACATCTCCGAGC
>OJEF01000136.1_pt1 | contig 21377 bp, 15 predicted proteins | sample 1593041 | NCBI WGS metagenome assembly OJEF01 (sample SAMN05416790, study PRJEB24817) | seawater metagenome | isolation source: Sea water | place: Canada:Atlantic | collected 2013-11
GAGATAGCGTAGCGTCTCGTGGGCTCGGAGATGTGTATAAGAGACAGGGTTAGAGCGTACAGAACTATTGGTGCAAAAAGAAGGTTTAGAAAAATTAAAAAATGCTAATATCTTAGTAGTTGGTTTAGGAGGTGTTGGTTCTTATGCAGCAGAATTTATAGCAAGGGCAGGAGTTGGAAAAATGACAATTGTAGATGGTGATGTTTTTGATGAAACCAACAAAAACAGGCAATTAACTGCATTAGATTCTACCATTGGTAAATCTAAAACAAAGGTATTAGCAGCGCGTTTAAAAGATATTAATAAAGAGATTGAGTTGGTAGTTTTAGAGGAGTTTTTATCGCCAGATAGCGCTTATGAAGTTGTATCTAAAGAGTTTGATTATGTTTTAGATTGTATAGATAGTATTACACCTAAAGTAAATTTAATAGTTGCTGCAAGAAGAAAGAAAGTCAAAATCATTTCATCTATGGGTGCTGGTGGAAAGTTAGATGCTACTAAAATTAAAATAAAAGACATATCACAAACTAAAAACTGCAAAATGGCAAAGGTTTTGCGGAAACGGTTAAAAGAAAGAAAAGTAAATAAAGGGGTTAAAGCTGTGTACTCTGATGAAGTCCAAATCTCGGAAAGTATAAAAATGACCGATGGAACAAATTTTAAAAAGTCATTTTATGGCACTATAAGTTATATGCCTGCTGCTTTTGGTTTGCAAGCAGCAGCGCACGTTATTAATTTTATCATAAAAAGTGAATAATACTTTCCATGGGAAATAAAAGATTTGTATATTTGTCCCTAACAAGTATTAAACTAATAAATTTAAACTAATATGAAAAAATTAATTTTATCATTTGCATTAGTAGCATCAGTTTTAACTGCATGTAAAAGTGAAAAGAAAGACAAGGTAGCAGCTACAGAGGCTGTAGAAGTAGCAGTTGTTGCAGATTTAAATAACGTAGATGTTGCGAGTTCTGTAATTACTTGGAAAGGTACAAAGCCAGGTGGGGCTCATGATGGAACAATTGCATTAAAAGAAGGTTCATTAAACGTAGAAGCTGGAAAATTAACAAGTGGGTCTTTTATAATAGACATGTCTTCTATTAAAAATTTAGATTTAGACGCAGGTGGTGCGGCAAAAATAGTTGGACATTTATCTGCTCCAGACTTTTTTGATGTTGCAACGTATGCAACCTCTAAATTTGTTATTACTAGTGTTGCAGAAGTTGAAGGTAAATTAGCGGTAACAGGTAACTTAACTGTAAAAGATGTTACAAAAAGTATTACAATTCCTGCAATGTTAAGTACAATAGGAAATGTTACTACTTTTAAAAGCGAAAAATTTAATATTGACAGAGCAGAATTTAACGTAAAATATGCTTCTAAAAAATTCTTTGATAATTTAAAAGACAAGTTTATTGACGATTTGATTGAGCTTTCATTTACAGTAAACACAAAAGCATAAACTAGAAATATAACTCTTAAAACAACTAAAAATATGAAACTTAATAAAGCAGATAGACCTTGTGGATGTGGTAATACACAAGACCCAAATGGGAATTGTGATGGATCACATGCAAACAAGTAATAAAAAAATATAAATAAAGTAATAAAACTCAGAACGAAAGTTTTGAGTTTTATTTTTATAATTGTATTGCTGTGGTATTTTTCACTTGTTCTATGGCAAACGTACTATGTGTGCTACCAATATGTTTTATAGCTGTTAGTTTTGTAACTACAAAGTTTCTATAAGCATCCATATCTTTTACATAAATTTTTAGAATATAATCATAATCTCCACTAACATGAAAGCACTCAGATACCTCTTCAAGTTTTAAAACTTCATACTCAAAAGTATTCAAGTACTCTTTGGAGTGTTGCATCAGTTTTATGTGGCAAAAAACTAAAAAAGACTTTTCAATTTTATCCTTATTAACAATAGCTACATATTTTTCAATCACCTTTTGGTTTTCTAATTTTTTTACACGCTCATAAACTGCAGTTACAGACAAATTTAACTGAAGCGACAGTTGTTTTGTAGTTTGCTTACTGTCTTGTTGTAATAAGTTAATGAGCTTCTTATCGATGGTGTCTAACATATAAATTTTCTAAAAATTGAAACTGAAATAAGATTTTTTAGTTTTTTAATTTATTAATTACATCAAATTTAGAAAAATAATCTATATTTTATATTATATATTGATTTTATTTCTAATTAATTGTTTTTTTGTAGTGTAAAAACTACTATTATGAAATTCAATCCTGCAAACAATATTCAAGATTTACAGTATTTTGGCGAATTCGGTGGAGTAAATCCATCAATTTCAGATTCATCTACTTATACCTTTATGTCGGCAAAAACAATGCTCGATACCTTTGAAGGGAATACTGATGGATGTTATTTGTATTCACGGCATTCTACACCTTCAAATTTATATCTTGGGGAAGCTTTAGCCGCAATGGAAGGTACAGAAGCAGCAAATGTTGCTAGTTCCGGAATGGGCGCAATTACACCAACAATTTTACAAATTTGTGGTCATGGAGATCATGTGGTTTCTAGCAGAACAATTTATGGAGGTACTTATGCTTTTTTAAAGAATTTTACGTCTAGAATGGGTATTGAAACTACGTTTGTAGATATTACAAAATTACGAGCAGTTGAGGCAGCAATTACAACAACTACTAAAATAATTTATTGCGAGTCTGTAAGTAACCCGTTATTAGAAGTGGCAGATATAAAGGCATTATCAGTTTTAGCAAAAAAATATAATTTAAAGTTAATCGTAGATAATACGTTTTCTCCTTTATCAATTTCGCCAGCACAGTTAGGGGCAGATATTGTAATACATAGTTTAACAAAATTCATCAATGGCTCTTCAGATTCAATGGGAGGTGTTGTTTGTGGAACTTCAGAATTTGTTAATTCATTAAAAAGTGTTATTGATGGGGCAAGTATGTTATTAGGTGCCTCTATGGATTCTTTGCGTTCTTCATCGATTTTAAAGAACATGAGAACATTACATATTCGAATAAAACAGCACAGTTTTAATGCTGCTTATTTAGCAAATAAATTTGAGAAAGATGGTTTAAAAACAGTCTACCCAGGATTGGAATCACATCCTTCTCACGCACTTTTTAAAACCATGATGAATGTAGCATACGGTTTTGGAGGAATACTTACAGTAGATGCCGGTTCTTTAGAGAAAGCAAATGCATTAATGGAATTAATGCAAGAAAAAAATATAGGATATTTAGCGGTAAGTCTAGGGTTTTATAAAACATTATTTTCAGCACCAGGAACTTCTACATCTTCAGAAATACCAGAAGATGAACGAAAAGAAATGGGACTTTCAGAAGGTTTAATTCGTTTTTCTATTGGTTTAGATAATGATATTGAAAGAACTTATAAGATCATGAAAACATGTATGCTTGAAGTTGGAGTTTTGTAGTGTTTTCAATTTAGAATTTAAGTTGAAGTGTATGAGGTGAAAATTAATGAGCACCTCATATATTTTTAGAATATAGGTAGTTTCTCTTCTTGTACCAGTATTTTAGAACTTATAAGCAAACCAGCCAAAAAGAAAAGTAGTTAGCACTGCACACAATAAAGAATGCATAAAACCCCGATGAAAAGCCGTTGCCTGAATTTCATTAGTCTATAATAACTTGCCAATAAAAACATCTAAATCTTTTATGGTGCCGCCAATGGCTCCAAATAATAAAGCTTTGTTTCCAATCTTTTTACCAAGTGCAATTTCACCACAAGCAGCACCTAAAACAATTTGAGTTAATGAGTCCATAAAACAAAAGTAAGACAAGCAATTCAATTTGCATAACTTCTTCTAAAAGCGTAACATTACCAAATCAAAAAAACGGATACAATGCAAGACGATAAAAATCTTTCAGAAGTACATATTAAAGATCAAAAAATTATAGACAACAAAGAGTTGAACTTATTGGAATCATTAATTCCAGTAGTAATTTTAATGTGTTTGTTGGCATATAATATCTTTTTTGTAGAAGGCCAAGAATGGTTTGGTGCATATACCAATCAGTATATTTTAATCATGGGAGGTATCGTGGCAGCTGTTGTTGGATTTTTTAATAAAGTGTCATTTGCTACAATGGTTGCCGAAGTTTGGGAAAACTGGAAAAGTGTTTTTGTTCCCATAATGATTTTGTTTTTAGTGGGTGCTTTGGCCGGAACATGGTTGGTTAGTGGTATTATACCTGCAATGGTTTATTACGGATTACAAGTTTTAAGTCCCGAAATATTTTTACCAGCCTCTGTAATTATAGCAGCTATTATTTCGATTGCAACAGGAAGCTCTTGGACCACTTCCGCAACCGTTGGTATTGCTTTGGTTGGCATTGGAAGCGCATTAGGTATTCCGACAGGAATGATTGCTGGAGCAGTGATTTCTGGAGCTTATTTTGGAGATAAAATGTCACCACTTTCAGATACCACAAACTTGGCACCCGCAATGGCAGGTACAGATTTGTTTACCCACATAAAATACATGTCTTTAACAACAGTGCCAACAATTTTAGTAACCTTGGTTGTTTTTGCTATTTTAAGCACAACAATTGATACTTCTGGTAGTGCAGATATTAGTAATTTATTAGCTTCCATAGACGATACATTTCACATTTCTCTTTGGTTATTTTTAGTTCCAGGAATTGTAATTGCGATGATTTTAATGAAAACAAAACCACTAATTGCTTTAGGAACCGGTGTTGTTTTAGCAGCAGTTTTTGCGTTTATTTTTCAAAGTGATGTTTTAGCAAATTTGTCAGATTCTAAATTTGAGGCAATAATTAATTCGGTATTAATAGATACAAACATAGAAACAGACAATGACAAATTATCAGAATTATTTTCTTCGGGTGGAATGAATGGGATGATTTGGACAATTTTATTAATTACTTGTGCCATGATATTTGGAGGAGTGATGGATGCAATTGGAGCATTGGCAAAAATTACAAAAAGTTTGTTATCTGTAGCAACTTCTGTTTTTGGTTTATTTGCAAGTACCGTTATAAGTTGTTTAGGATTAAATGCGATAGCTTCCGATCAATATTTGGCATTGGTAATTCCTGGGAAAATGTTTAAAAAAGCATATGAAGATAAAGGTTTAGCACCAGAGAATTTAAGTAGAACTTTAGAAGATTCTGGTACAGTAACTTCGGTTTTAATTCCTTGGAATACCTGCGGTGCTTACCAATCTAGTGTTTTGGGAGTAGATGTTACAGACTACTTTGTGTATGCTATATTTAATTATTTAAGTCCGTTTACAACCTTGTTATTTGCTGCTTTAAATATTAAAATTAGACAGCTGGTTAAAAAATAAGTCTCTCTATAATTCTGTTGATACTAATTACTTAAAATGGATATTTATATTAGATCAGTCGAATTTTTAAATAAGAAGAAAAAGGCTATGATGAAAGAGCTGAAAAGTATCTCTAATAAAAAATTAAGGAAACCTTATAAAGCTAAATGAGATTATTAAAAGAAAAACTTAAACTGTTTAACAGCAATAAATATTTGAGTCTCAACTTAAATTCAGGTAAGAGCACAAAGTGTTTTTTTGGACAAGGACAATAAAGTATAAATTTTTCTTTGTTACTAATTAAACAAGTTTGCAACTACTGTTTCCTCACAAAGAATTTAGTTTGATTTGTGGAAATTTAATTAAAAATTTGATCTTTCAATCAAATCCTATTTTTAAATTCCAAAATAGCATTGTGTGGTTTCAGCGTAATTAATGGTTTTATTTGAATAGGGGATTCCTTTTCAATAATTTCGAATTGCGCTACCAAAGCAATAATTGCTAAAATCATTTCATACATGGCAAAATTATTGCCAATACACATTCTAGGTCCCGCACCAAAAGGAAAATAATTTTTTGAAAACTTAATATTTTCATCTAAAAAACGCTCAGGAATAAATTCATTTGGCTGTTTCCAAAAGTCTGAATGACGATGAATTTCATAAATAGAAAACAATAAATTCGAGCCTTTGGGTAAAATAATTCCGTTGTAAGTGTCTTCCTCAATATTTACGCGGTCCATAAAATAGGCTGGAGGAAACAAACGCATAGATTCTTCAATAACTAATTTTGTATAACTCGCATTTTTTATCCAATGCATGCAATCCGTAGATTCACTTTTTATTTTTTTGATTTCAGATGCTATTTTTGATTGTGCTGCAGGATTTCGAGCCAACAATTCGCAGGTAAAAGTAAGTGCATTTGAAGTTGTTTCATGACCCGCTGCAAACAAAATCAATATTTCATCTACCAATTGATTTTCATCCATCTTAGAGCCATCCTCATATTTTGCACTTAAAAGCATGTCCAATAAATCATGATGATCTCCGCTGCTTTGCTTTCTTTCTTCCACCAATCTTTTTAAAATTGTTCTCGAATTTTGAGTCAAGTCTAAATGCTTTTTCGTTTTTCCTGAAAGGTTAAACCACCAAACAAAAAAAGGTTGTCTTAGTTCTTGAACCAACATTTTTTGAGTAGCTTCTGTGGTATGTTGCAATGAATCAATATCAGCACCAGAAATGTTTATATTGAAAATTGATTTAATAACAGTTTGAAAAGCCAAATCATTAAAAACAGGAAAAACATCCATCGGTTTTCCAGTTTTAATATTTTTTAATTCTGCTAAAATGGTTTTTTGAATGGTATCAACCAACAGCTTAAGTTGGCCTTTGTGAAAAGCTGGCTGAATTAATTTTCTTTGTTTTTGCCAATGCGCTCCCTCAGCAGTTAACAATCCTTTTCCAACATATTTTGCTAAATCTTTGGTTTGAATATAAGATTTAGTATAATTTTTTTGATTCTTTTGAAGCGCATGTTGTAAAAGTCCAGCATCCCTACAAAACAAAACAGATTTTCCAAAACCAATTTTTAAACGAAAAATATCTCCTAAAGTATCAAAGTTTTTTGCGTGAAATGGTAAAGGATTTTTTAAAATAGCATTGGCATGCTTTAGAAACTTAAAAAAAGAAACTTCTGGAATTTTATTGGATACACTCATTTTTAATTTTATTTGCGCTCATTAACAACCCGTTTTAAAGAATTTATAAAAGTTGACTTGTTGTATTTATTTTATACAAATTTAAGCATATTCGCTTATGTAATTTGTTCTATTTTTCATTAAATATATACTTATAAAACATCATTCTAAAGTTTTTAACTATACAATACAACCCTGTCCTAACAGTTTAGAGATCAATATTAAAACCCAAGGCAAACTATGCAACAAGACATTAAACCAATTCTATCATTGCATTCCGCTTTCTGTTGAAAATGCATTTCCGCCTAAAATTCATTAAATTTTGCCTAAAATATACGGCACACTAAAAGGGGCTAAACCTAAAGTTATATTTGCTATTAGAAAAAGTTTCCAGTTATTTTTTAAACTCATCTGCCAGATTGTGGCTATATAAACCAATTCCAAACCAGTCCAAAACGAATGGTTAAATCTCTATATGGATAATTAGGTGCAGAAAAGTAATTTTTATCAGTAAGATTAGAGGTAGCATTGTCTACTTTAAAATACAAACGTGTTCTTCGCACTTGTGCATTAAAGAAAACATCGATGGTAGGAAAGCCTATTTGCTCATCATTCTGAATTCTAAACTCTGCTAAAAGTGGATTGTAGGCATTTACATTGTACTTTGTAAAATACTTAAACGTAACTCCAATATTTACCAACATCGGTTTTCCTTTAAACCAATAATCGGTGTAGTAAAACGTATTTCTTGTTACAAATTCTGGCACTCTAAAGACAGAACTTCCGCTGCTTACATTTTGATACATTAACGTGTTGTCTAAAGCAAACTTTCCAAGTTTAAACTCTCTGTTTGCTTTTACCTTTAAATAGGTAATTTGATTTTCAAATTGCTGTGGTTTGCTGTTCTCATCAAAATAGGTGTAATTGTCTAAATTGGTAAAGTTTAAAGATGCATTTAACCACTTCGATTTTAAATCAAAACCAATATCTCTTGTGTTTACATTACTAAAATCGTTTTGCCAATTATAGGCATCATACTCACTTTGGTGCAATAGCGTATTAAAGTTTGGGGATTTAGAACTTAGTAATAACGTTCCTTTTACACTAAAAACACTATCTTTTACAAATACAGCTTCTCCTTTTAAGAAGTTTCCAGAGAGTCTGCCATTACCAGGAGTTATACTTGCATCTGCATTTAGTTGAAAGTTTTTAATCTTAGCATTCCAATCTGCACCAAAAGAAATCGCATTTCCTTCTAGTTTTAATCTATTTACCGAACTGTTACTGTTCAGAATCGTGTCATAACCATAAGAATAGTTCGTAAAATTTGTTTTCGCTTTAAATTTTCCTAAAACATATTTAGAATTGAACTCTAAGTTTAATTCGTTACTCGTTATCTTACTTGTTGCTTTTTTATCTCTTGGGTTAGAGGAATTTGCTGTTCCAAAAAAAGCAGTACTTAGACTACCTTGAATAAATTCATATGTTTTATTTTCATTTGTAAGTATATGACCAACTTTAAGATTGCTAAAATCTTTATTGTTAATAGAATCTTTGCTAGAAAGTAACTTGTAGCTTTGTTCAATATAAACTCTATTGCCATCAAATTGACTCTCAGAATCTGTTAAGTTTACATCTAAACGTGCTCTTGTAGTAAAATTAGCATCATCTTCTATAAAGTTCACTAGAGATTCTGTAGTTAAGCCACCGTTTTCTTGGTGAAAGAAATCTTGAGAGGTTAAATGACCTTTCATTTGATATTGATTCTTTTTAGTGCGGTACTGAAAAGTGCCTCTAAAATTGCCATTACTTACTAAAGCTTGTCTATACGCTCCTAAAGAACGCAATCCTTTATAAGAAAGAGAAACATTTAATCTTTTAGAAAAGTTTAAGGTGAATAAGGCATCTAGCACTTGGCCCTGCTGCAAGCCAGTTCTATAAAGTATTTCTGTAGTTGGTGTTGGTACCTCGAAATAGTCAATATCATCAATATTAAAATAACTTGCTTGTTTTGCAGAAAACCCAATGTCTGGAAATCTATATACATTGTTAAAACTATACCCTAAATTATTTACTGCTTGTCCTTGATTATGAAATTCTAAAAACTCAAATAAATCTTTTCTTAGATAATTAAACTTATATTCTTTTTGAAGTGTAAGCGTAGTATCTATATAGGTTGTATCTCTTTTGTGTGAAATAATTTTATAATCTGTATACTTTGTTTTTCCAGATAAAGTAACCGTAGTGCTGCTAAAAGTATTTATAGAATCTGATTGTTTAGTTGAATACTGTTTTAATTTAGCACGCTTTAGATCCCTTTGTGAAAATAAGCCAGTTGATATAAAAAGGCTAATTAATAATGCTAGTAGTATATTACTTTTCATATAGAAATTCTTCGTCAACAAATGTAAAATAATTAAACGAAAATAGCAGAGAATAATTATCTTGAAAAAATTAATTATAAATGATTTTTTAAAAGTTCTTTTTTCTTCTTTATTTTAGAACGGATATCTAATAGAATTTTTCTTTTCTTTGTAGGTATGTTACAACTAAATTACAGTGGGTTTTCTTTAGAGGCAGGTACAGATGAAGCGGGCCGAGGGTGTTTGTCTGGGCCAGTGGTAGCTGCAGCTGTTATATTGCCAGAAGATTTTACACATCCTTTTTTAAATGACTCTAAACAACTATCAGAAAAAAAAAGAGAAGAAGTAAAACCATTTATTGAAGCACATGCATTAGCGTATTCAGTTTCTTTTGTTTGGCAGCAAGAAGTAGATGAAATCAATGTATTGCAAGCCTCTATAACAGGAATGCATCGTGCTATTGCTGCTTTAAAAATTACCCCAGAATTTATTATTGTAGATGGCAATAAATTTAGAGATTATAAAGAAATTCCGCATGAAACCATTGTAAAAGGAGATGCTAAATATTTAAGTATTGCAGCTGCATCAGTATTGGCAAAGACGTATAGAGATATGTATATGGCGAAGATTCATAAAGAATTTCCAATGTATAATTGGGCAAAGAATAAAGGGTATCCTACTAAAGAGCATAGAAATGCTATTAGAGCATTTGGTGCAACAGACTATCACAGAAAAACCTTTAGATTATTGCCAGAGCAAATAAAGTTGAAAATATAAATTTAAAAGTATTTTTTCAGTTACAACTTGCGCAAACCCATTTGAATTTTATTTAAATAGAATCCTCATTTATATTTAAATCATACATAAACTTTTTCTATTTTTACGTTCTAAATTTAGATGATGATTAAAAAAACACGCGCAGAAATTACCAAATGTATTCTTCATAAAGTAGCTAATAAATTTAACAGTGGGCAAAATGTTTTTTCAGATGAGTTAATTCGTTTTGATCAAGAAAGTTACGATTTAATGAAGAATTTTTTACTAAAACCATTTGGCGCTTTAACGCAGAGTTATCGTTTTTCTCATCATGCAGATGTGCGTTTAAATGAGCTAAATAATTATGCTTCAGAAATTTTTAAAGAAGAAAATTCTTTTGTAGAATATTCTAAAAACATTGTAAACCATTTATTTGAACAATCTAATTCTGCACAAATAAAAACAGGAGACGTACTAATTGTTTTTATTGAAGGGATAGAGTATAAAGACGTCTTAACAGAGGCAATTGGTGTTTTTAAAATTGAGAATAAAGTTGATTTTTTTCAAACATATTTAGACGACAATCAAAGTTTTGATGTGGTGGTTCAAAAAGGAATTTCAACAAAAAAAATAGACAAAGGTTGTTTGATCTTAAATACATCAGACACAGAGGGTACAGTTGTTTTATCTGTAGATAATAACAATTATGACGCACAATATTGGAGTAAGTATTTCTTAGGTGTAAAGCTTGCAGATGATCATAATTCACATACGCAGAGTTACTTAGAAATGTGTAAAGAGTTTTCTGAAGAGGTTATTAAACCAGAATTAGGAATGCAACAACAAGGTAATTTTCTTGCAAATACGGTAGATTATTTTAAAGAAAACGAATCTGTAGATTATGCTACTTTTAAGGATGAAGTTTTTGAGGAAGAAAAACATAAAGAACAGTTTGATGAGTACAAAAAACACTTCGAAACTCTAAACGATGTTTTAATTAGAAATAATTTTGATGTTTCTGGTGTAGTGCTAAAGAAAGAAAAAAATAAATTAAAAACAGAAATAAAATTAGATACAAATATTAGTATTAAATTAGATGTAGATGCACCAGAAGCAGCTTCAGAATATTTGGAGAGAGGGTATGATGAAGATAAAAAAATGAAGTTTTATAAAGTGTATTTTAACGAAGAAAAGTAATTTAGTTGTTAGCTTTTGGTTGCTCTTAACTTTCTTACAAACTATTAATCACAAACTCTTCAACCTCAAAAAGTGCTTTAAAATGTTTTAAAATCTTCCCTTTTACTTCTTCCAAATCTAACTTTTCACCCAATTCAGATTCCATAGATGCTACAGCTTTTCCCCGAATACCACATGGAATAATATGGTCGAAGTAGCCTAAATTGGTGTTTACATTTAAAGCAAAACCATGCATTGTTACCCATCGTGAAGAGCGTATGCCTAGAGCGCAAATCTTGCGAGCAAAAGGAGTACCAACATCCAGCCAAACACCAGTTTCTCCAGCACTCCTATCACCTTTTAAACCATATTCTGCAATGGTTAAAATTATAGACTCCTCAAGCAACCGCAAATATTTGTGAATATCTGTAAAGAAATTTTCTAAATCTAAAATAGGGTATCCAACAATCTGACCAGGGCCGTGGTAAGTAATATCACCACCACGATTTATTTTGTAAAAAGTTGCCCCTTTTTCTTCGAGTTGCTTTTCGTTTAGTAATAGGTTGCTTAAATCACCACTTTTACCCAAAGTATATACATGCGGATGCTCAACAAACAAAAGATGATTATCTGTTTCTATGCTTAGGTTTTTTCTTCGATTACCAATTTTTACATCTACAATTTCTTGAAGTAATGCTGTTTGATAGTCCCAAGTTTCTTTATAATCCTTAACCTTTAAGTCTTTAAGTAGTATTTTTTTGTTCATATGAGCGAATACAAATATAAAAATTTTGGTATATTTGAAGACCTTATATTCCTTAATTTTTTTTATGAAAACTAAATGTAATTCTTTTTTTTTATTGGTTTTGCTATTTTTTTTTACTTTAAACACTAGTAGTCAGGATTTATGGAAGAAAATTAGTAAAGAAGTCTATGACGCTCAAAAAAAAGAAATAAGAAGTTTTAAAAACTTCCCAACAAAACATTCTCTTTATGAGTTAGATGTTGATGAGATTAGAAATAGTTTAAATATCTATTCTAAATCTTTTAGTAAAACAATAATATTACCAAATTCGGCAGGGGGTTTAGAGGCTTTTAAAATCCGAGAGTCTTCAATTTTCGAAAAACCTTTAGCAGATAAGTTTCCTAATATAAAATCATATACAGCGGTAGGTATTGATAATGCTAATTCATATGCTAAGATTAGTTTAGGGTTAGATGGTTTTCATGCAGTAGTTTTTTCACCGAACGGTAAAACAATATATATAGATCCTTACTCTAGAGATAATAAAGATTACATAGTTTATAAAACATCAGATTTAAAAGAAGAGGATGTTAATTTTAAGTGTAAAATTGAAGAAACTACAAAAGTTCAAAAATTTACAAATATTCAGTCTAAAATTTTAACTGATGGGAACCTTAGAACGTTTAGACTTGCATTGGTTTGTAGTGGCGAGTATGCTCAATTCCATCTGAATAATCAGAGTATACCAACAAGTGCTAACGAAGCTACAAAAAAAGAAGCTGTTTTATCTGCAATGAATACATCAATGACAAGGGTTAACGGTGTGTTTGAAAAAGACTTAGCAGTTACTATGGTAATTGTAGGCAATAATGATGACGTAATTTTTTTAGATGCAGCTACAGATGGTATTACAGACGGTGACCCAAATGCAATGATTGGTGAGGTACAAACGATTGCAGATAGTCAAATAGGAACAGCAAATTACGACATCGGTCATATTTTTAGTATTGATGGATCTGGTTTAGCTAGTTTGGGAGTAGTTTGTAGAACGGGACAAAAAGCAAGAGGAGTTACTGGAAGGAGTTCTCCTATTGGAGATCCTTATGACATTGATTATGTTGCTCATGAAATGGGACATCAATTTGGTGCTACACATACGCAAAATAATGACTGTAATAGAACAAATTCTACCGCTGTAGAACCAGGAAGTGCTTCAACTATAATGGGATATGCAGGTATTTGTTCTCCAAATGTACAAAGTATAAGCGATGCTTATTTTCATGCAGTAAGTATTGCTCAGATGCAGGTAATTATAGCTACTTCTGGAAGTTGTGCTACTCCGATAAGTAATGGTAATAATATTCCGTTAGCAGATGCTGGTATAAATTATAGTATTCCAAAAGCTACACCTTTTATTTTAAAAGGAAGTGCTACAGATGTAGATGGTACCTCTGCTCTGACGTATAATTGGGAACAAATAGATAATGAAGCAGCAACAATGCCTCCTTTGTCAAATAATACAGGTGGACCAATGTTTAGATCTTTACCGTCTACTATTTCACCAAATAGATATATGCCGGCACTAACAACTGTGCTCGCTGGTGACACTTCCTCCGAATGGGAGGTATTGCCAAGCATCGCTAGAGATTTAAATTTTTCTCTATTAGTTAGAGATAACTATAATAACGGTGGAGGAACTTCTAGAGACGATATGCTGGTTACTGTAGAGGATGCAGAAGCTTTCAATGTTACTTCTCAAAATACACCAATAATTTGGGATGCAGGAAGCTCTCAAACGATTACTTGGAGTAAAGGAACATCTGATATAGCACCTATAAATTGTCAGAATGTAACTATTAAATTATCTGAAGATGGGGGATTAACTTTTCCTATAATATTAAGTGCTAATACAACAAATGATGGTTCCGAGGTTGTAATTGTGCCCAATAACGTTACCACACAGGCAAGAATTATGGTAGAAGCGGTAGGCAATATTTTCTATAATATAAATATTGTAAATTTTGAAATTCAATCTACAGTGCCCTCCTTTATTCTGAAAAATAATAGTGGAGACTTGTCTGCATGTAATACAATAAATCAAACTGCAAGTTATACCCTGAATTTGGATTTTATTAATGGTTTTTCAGAAGATGTATCTTTCGTAACGAGCGGTCAGCCTATAGGTTCTGTTATCGTTTTTAGTCCTACAATTATTAATAGTGACGGAAATGTTATAATGACCGTTTCTAACTTAAATGAAATAACTCCTCAAGATTATACTATAAATGTTCAAGGAAATAGTACAAGTGTAAATCAAAATATAGATATTTTATTAGGTGTAACTGCATCAAGTTTAGAGGCGGTTGTATTAATATCTCCTTTAAATGATGCAACAGAGATCTCTTTATCGGGAGGAACATTAGAATGGCAAGATGATGCAAATGCTAGCTCTTATATTGTTCAAATTGCCAGTGATATTGCTTTTACTACTTTAGTGTCTAATGAGGAAGTAACTGTAAATTCTTATACTGCTTCTAGTTTACTAGGAAGTACTTTATATTATTGGAGGGTAAAGGCGAAAAATAATTGCAATGAAAGTTCTTTTTCTAATATTTATAATTTTACTACAGAATCTTGTAATATTTGTGTTTCTTCTGGAAATACAGAGTGGCTAACAAGTACTACGTTAGTGCAATTTAATACAATAGACAACCCTTCTAAAAAACGAAGCGGATATGGAGATTATACAGCAATAAATACGGTTGTAAAGTTAAATGAAAGTTATGATTTAATTACGCATGTAAACACAGACGGTGACTACGGCGTGCAAGTAAAAGCTTGGATAGATTGGAATAAAAACTGTAATTTTGATGACAAAGGAGAAGAGTATGACTTAGGATCTGTATCTAATACAGCAAGCGGTCCTTCAGATTTAAGCCCTTTATCTATTACTGTTCCTTCAGCAGCTCATATAGGTAGTGTTATTATGAGAGTTTCTTCTAGATATACAAATTCTTCATCCATCACTTATCCAACTTCATGTGAGTTAGATTTTGATGGTGAGGTAGAGGATTATACTATAATTGTAGAAGATGCAACAGCTTCTATTGATGATATTTCTTTTGAAGGATTTAATTTATATCCAAACCCAACAAAAGGAGAATTTACACTAAACTTGACATTAGTAAACACCGATAAAGTCTCAGTGCAATTATATGACGTAAGAGGAAGGTTGATTGATGAGAAAAATTATTACAATACAGTTGCAAATTTCTCTGAAAGTATACTTTTTAAAGAAGCTTCTTCTGGCCTTTACTTGTTAAAAGTAATCAATGGTGCATTGCAAACTACTAGAAAATTAATAATTAAATAAACTAAATATTTAACCAATAGGTTAATTTTAAATTTAATGATTTAAACCTAGGAGCAAAACCATTAGAAAAGTAGTTGTCATTGTATACGATAAAAAGATCGGAAAGCGGGGCAAAACGCCATTGTAACCTTGTGTTAATACCTACGTTTTTTTGCTGACTACTATATTGAATAAATGTAGACCAGAAGATACTTTTGTTAAAAGTAAGGTCTACTTTAGGTCCAATTAACCAAATAGAAGCATCTGGATAAGGATCTGGAAGGTTTATTTTATCATAATTAATCTGAAGAGAACCTGAAAATTTAGGTTGAATTCTCCATGCTAAGTTAGCTTCAAAAGAATATTTTTTACCGTTAAAAAAAGTTCCTATGGATGGTTCTATTTGATAAGAGAGCGTTTTTCTTTTATCTGACCTGTAACCTAAACTAACCGTTGTATATTTATAACTACTGTCTATGGGTAAAGCGATTGCCCCATCTGTTCCTGTAGGGTCAAACGCACTAAAAAGATACGTAAAACGATTGTACATTTCTGCGGTGAATTCTCCTGTATTTTTAAAGCTTGCCTGCCATCTGCTGATTACTACATAATCAGAGTTTTTAAAATTTAACTCTGGTTTCCAAATAAAAATTGGGGTTATAGAAAAACTATGTTTTTGAATTGTACTTTCTATTGGCCAAAAAGTACGTTCTATTTTAGGTGTAATTTTAAAAATATCTGTTCTTCTAAGAAAGCCTAAATCAGATTCATAATTATCTCCAACATAAACACCACTTAATCTTACATTAAAATCTCTATCAAAATACTGGGTAGAAAAGCCGGCAGAATAATTTTTATCTTTTACGCCTTGAGAGAAAGATTTATGTAAGAAATATTTTCCTACCCATGTATTATCTTCAGATGCAAGACGATAATCTAATCCAATAATTCTATTGTATTTGTCTTCATCTGCGAGAAAATCGTATTCTTTTGTAGCCTGCTTGTTAATAAACATTACACTAATATTAGATCTCTTAAACACTTTTTGTTGAAGCGTAATAACCGCATTATTTACAGTAGGAATTTCATTTTTAATATCTTCTGCGGTTTGCATTGTTAATAAACCAACTCTTAAATTGTTATTTACTTTACCACTTAGTCTCACTCCTCCAATAATATTATTCTCTATAGTTTTGCCATTAGCATCTTGCGCAATACCAATTCTTCTGGAGAAAAAAGGATTAGAATCTCTGTTATTTCCAAAATCTGCAAAAAGATCACTATTTTCAATAAAAAACTGTCTTCTTTCTGGTAATGAGATTTCAAAACGAGTAAGGTTTGTAACTTGTTGGTCTACTTCTACTTGAGAAAAATCTGGATTTATAGTTACATCTAAATTTAAACTATTACCAATGGTAAACTTTGCATCTCCGCCAAACTTTAAATCTGTTTGTGAAATATCATTTTCAAAATCTTTGGCTGTAATTGTATTTACATATGGTATTATAGAAACAGGAGTTTTAGATTTGCCTAAGGGTTTTTCAAAAATCATTTCACCCATATATGCCAAGTTAAATATAAATTGATTTTGAGGTATATTTACCCATGTATTTCTCTCATTATCTTGTGTGTCAAATTGGTAACTGTTAAATCTCCATTTTGTTTCACCTTCTCTATATTTAAAAGCAGATAAAGGAATAATCATTTCTGCGATATAGTGGTCTTCTTTTATAGCTGTTTTACACTTCCATTTAGTATCCCAAGCCATTGTAAAACCTCTTAATTCAGAACCACCTCCAGAAAGTAGCATTTCTCTTTTTACTCCGTAAGGGTTGGTTCCAAAAATAAAAGCATTTGTGCCGTCATTAAATGTATCGAAAAGTAATGTGATATTGTCACTACCACCGGCATTAAAATCTCTTCTAAGCGAAGGAATTATAAAATCATTTGCCAATGCATTTACTTTTATACCAACATATAGATTGTCATCATCAAATAGAAATTTAATAGTGGCTTGTTGTTTTGCTTGTATGGTATCTAAAGGAAAATATTGCCAAAACCCAGAAGCTCCCTTAGCGTTTGCCCACACCTTTTCATTAAGATTTGCATCTAATATGATTGGTTTTTCTATATAGTTAACAAATACAGATTTTTTGGTTGTTTGAGAGAAACTTTGTACAGCTAAAAATAATGCGGTAAAAAATAAAATATCTTTCAATAATTAGAGTTTTTTGCAATTCAAATATAATAAAAAACCTCTTATTATTTAGATGAGCTATTTTCTAGATAGTTTCCAAAGAGAATTTTTTAATTATAGAGCATAAAAAAACCGTATCAATTTTGATACGGTTTTTTTAAAATAATTTATGATTTATCCTAAAAAAGGATATTTATAATCTACTGGAGAAATAAAAGTTTCTTTTATCAATCTAACAGAAGTCCAACGTAATAAGTTTTGTGCAGAACCAGCTTTGTCGTTTGTACCAGAAGCTCTAGCTCCACCAAATGGTTGTTGACCAACAACTGCACCAGAAGGCTTATCATTAATATAAAAGTTTCCTGCCGCATTTTCTAACGCTTTAGAAGCTTGTTCAACAATATATCTATCTTTAGAAAAGATAGCCCCCGTTAATGCATATTCTGTAGCTTCATCAACTAACTTTAAAGAAGCTTCCCAATCTGCATCTTCATATACATACACAGTCATTACAGGGCCAAATAACTCTGTACACATTGTTGCGTACTTTGGAGAATTACTTACAATTACAGTAGGTTCTATAAAGTAACCAACAGACTTATCATGATTTCCACCAATAATAATTTCTGCGTCTGTATCTGTTTTTGCAGCATCTATATAGCTTGCAATTTTATCAAAAGAACCTTCGTGAATAACTGCATTTACAAAGTTTGAAGTGTCTTCTGGAGAGCCCATTTTTAATTCACTTGCTTGTGCAATTAAATGTTTCTTAACTTCTGGCCAAAGTGATGCAGGAATGTAAGAACGCGAAGCGGCAGAACATTTTTGCCCTTGGTATTCAAAAGCACCTCTAGTCATTGCCGTAGCAACCTGTAAAGGGTTTGACGAATTGTGTACCCAGATAAAATCTTTTCCACCAGTCTCTCCAACAATTCTTGGGTATGTTTTATAGGTGTGAATATTATTTCCAATTTGTTTCCATAATTCTTTAAAAACATGGGTAGAACCTGTAAAGTGTAAACCAGAAAAATCTGGAGAAGCTAATACGGTATCAGAAATCATAACAGGATCTCCGTAAACTACATTTATAACACCATCTGGTAAACCAGCTTCTTTAAATAAATCTACAATTACTTGTGCAGAATATGCTTGATGATCTGAAGGTTTCCAAACAACAACATTACCCATTAAAGCAGCAGATGCAGGCAAATTTGCAGCAATAGAGGTAAAGTTAAAAGGAGAAATTGCATATACAAAACCTTCTAAAGGTCTGTATTCAACTCTGTTCCAAACTCCTGGTGAAGATGCTGGCTGATCTTTGAAGATATCAGTCATATACTCTACGTTAAATTTAAAGAAATCTATCATTTCACACGCAGCGTCAATTTCTGCTTGAAATACGTTTTTAGATTGTGCAAGCATTGTTGCAGCATTCATTCTAGCTCTATAAGGTCCTGCTAATAATTCAGCAGCTTTTAAAAAGATAGAAGCACGTTCCATCCAAGAAACGCTAGACCAAGCCTCTCTTGCAGCTAAGGCTGTTGCAATTGCCTCATCTATATGTTTTTTGTCTGCAGTATGGTATTGTCCAACTACATGTTTGTGATCATGAGGAGGTGTAATATTTTTTGTATTTCCTGTTCTAACTTCTTTTCCATTAATATGCATTGGCACATCAATATTGCTGTTAAACATTGCTTTATAGGTAGCTAATACTTCTTCTCTTTCTGGAGAACCTGGAGCGTATCCTTTTACGGGTTCGTTCACTGCTTTTGGAACATTAAAAAATCCTCTTGCCATTTTGTAATCGTTTTAAATGTTTATAATTAAATAACCATTCCTATTCTACCTTTATCCTTTCGAAGATCCGAAAATTCAGCGTGGGAAAGAAATCATCCCGAAGTTGCACAAAAGTAATGAATTTTATTAAAAAGCGACTTTATTTTTCAATAAGTATCCTAAAGATAATTCATAATAAATTTAATAGAATTGTAAAATATTAAAGTGCCTGAATTTTAGTAACTGTTTAAAAGTCAGTTATTATTTGTATTTTTTCTAGTTTAATAAGACCGGGATCGATAATTGAAAAGTAGGTACATACACTTTAAATTGTTCGTAGGTTTCTAAATTTATCATTGTATAAAAACCTTTCATTGCACCGAGGTTAGATTCTAAAAAACAACCAGATTTGTATGTATAATTATCATCTGGTAATAAGGTTGGTGTTTGACCAACAACACCCTCTCCACTTACAATTTCTGTTCCGTTTAAAGAGTCATAAATTGTCCAGAATCTATCCGTCAACTTTACAGTTTCTAAACTTCTGTTCTCTATTGATATGGTATAAGAGAAAATATAATACAGTTTATTATTCCTATAACTGGTGCCGTTATAGTTTGTTTCTACAGATATTTTTATGCCTTTAGTAATTTGTTGAATCATACGTAAGTAAATATAGCTTTTTTGATTTGTATTTACAAATCAAATTTCTAATTATCTATTTTGATTGAAATATCCTTGTCCAACACCAATAACACGGTCATATAAACCGCCATTAGGTTTATAATATACAAGCACTGTATACTCATTCTCAGTTTGGAAAAAAGTACCAGTAATTTCATTTGTATTGACAACATTATCCATGCCAATGGTAGCAAAAGTGTAATTATAAAAACCTTGTTTTAGTAAAATTTTTGCAGTATAGGCTTGTTTTTCAGGGTTATAGTGCATCTTGTTTTCGTTAGAAATAGAAAAGTCATTAAAAGCACCATAAACGTATACTTCTTTTTCTTTAAATGGTGCGTTCACTTCTATGGTAAAATGCATTAAGGCATAATCAGCTTCTGTATTGTTATCATTACCTTCTAATGTTCTTATTGCAAATTGGCCATTAATATCGGGGCTATACGTGTATTTAGCAAACTCATTAAAGGTAAACGGGTATAGATAATGGTTGTAAACATCTTCTTTTGTTATTTTTACAATGTTTAAACTTTTATTTCTAATAATTTTACTGTCAAAATTTAGGTATTCATTACCTCCCCAAAAATTTGTCTTATTTGTGTACGTATATAAAAGTTGATTAGGTTTAAAAAAAGTAGGTTGTATTTCGTTTATGATTTCATTCCAATTATTATTTTTAATAATAGCAACATGTATTTCTTGGTTTGGGTTGTTTATTCTAATACTTGGATGATTTACAGAGAACTGAACTGTTTGTTGGGTTTTTACTGTCTTTATATTTCTACTTCTATCTACAGCAACTCCTATTGTTGTCTTTTTTTCATATAATACAAACCTCCTTGTAAACACAACATCATCATAGCTGTTTAAAACAGATAAAAGATAATTACCGCTTTTGGTAATTACAGTATTTATATTTGGTATTTTGACAGAATAATGACTATAATTTTGCAGTGTGTTAAAAGAATTGGTAACATTAATAATAGTGTTTTGGTCAAAACCATTTATAAACTGACTCGAAAGCAACCTGCTTTTTTGCCAATCATGTGTCATGTGCTCTATTTTATATTGGTATTCTTTGCTATCTGCATCTAAATCGTCAAAAGACAATTCTAAGACAGTTCCTAGAGGAACTATGGCTGTAAAAACATTTTCTTGCAGTGGTCTTAGTTGAATGGACTTTATATTTTGTGCATTTAAAGAAGTAATTAAAAGCAATAAAAGCCAAGTTGTTTTTTTTTGCATTTTTTCGTTATAGAAATTCTGTCTCTTATACACATCTCCGAGCCCACGAGACGCTAC
>OJEF01000146.1_pt1 | contig 20708 bp, 20 predicted proteins | sample 1593041 | NCBI WGS metagenome assembly OJEF01 (sample SAMN05416790, study PRJEB24817) | seawater metagenome | isolation source: Sea water | place: Canada:Atlantic | collected 2013-11
GAGATAGCGTAGCGTCTCGTGGGCTCGGAGATGTGTATAAGAGACAGGTGCTGAGTGGACAAGCAGATAGTTCCCATTCCTGTAACTCAGATAACTCAGCGTAGCGACCCGATTCAATTGTCTTGTCTGCAAATTGCACGGTCAGCGCTTGCATGTGCCGACCCACACCTTCGATAGCAGAACGGTAGGCAATGGCGAGTTCATTCTCATCACCAAAATTTGTAGCTAGGGAACAACAAGCACAAGCACCAAGCTCCTTACTCCCCATCTGTAATTCATCACTAAAAGTCGCTCCAGAATCATTAGAGATGCGCCCATAGACGGTACGCTCGTGTTCACTGCTGAGAGCGCCCGCGCCCCAAACGATCGCAACCTGCGACCCAATGGCCGCAATATCAGCGCCAGCATCGAGGCCTTCACCGAATTTTTCGACCACACTTTGCTGCATCTCGAACTGTGATCGTTCGGTATTTGAACGGGAGTAGAAGTATTGATTTTCTCGCGGCAGATACCACACCACATGAACACGACCATCACCACCGACTGCCATTGAGGCTCTCGCTATCGCAAAGGTACGAATATCATAGGCAGTGCTGGACACCTTAATAGGTAGACCGAAGCGATTCTGTTCTGGCAGATACTGACGGTAGTAGAGATTCCCCTCCCGCGCGCTGGGAGCAGAGAGGCGTTTCTTAAAATAGAGAAGATGGATATTGCCGCTATCATCGACGGTTAACCGCGGTTGCACACCACCATCTGGTGTTTCCTGGATACGAATTTCCGCTACCGCGGCACTGCCCAGAAGCAGCCCAAGCAAAAGGCAGAGAATCTGCCCAGCCACTGATAATCGCGCATTTGTCGCTCGTGTGAATTTGTTCATAGCACAGTAATCCAAGGGGTTAGGCGGTAATTTCATACGGTGTGAAGTAGAATAAAAGCCCAAATTAGTGCAAACTTTGCGCACCGTAATCACGGCTGCAGTGATAGGCATCATAACAGCTAATTCCGGCGATATTGAATCCTGACACCCTCTAAGCGAGTCGGGATAGCTGCTAACTAAGGCGCTTCGGCGCAGGATTAAGACATGCAAATTTTGGCGAGCACACTTAGCAAAACCACCCTAATTCTACTAATAAGCGGCTTTCTGGCTGCCTGCTCTGCACCCGATGAAACGCAGACAGCAGCGCAAATTGACGGACCCGCCTACAACACCAGCCTGGACGTGACACAACTCATGAATCTAGTATTGGAACCTGCGTCGGATATTCTCTGGGATTCGGGCGGCTGGGTTCTCGATGCGTCAGGCTATGAAGAACTTTACCCCACAACCGATGAAGGATGGGCCTACGTGCGCGCACAAGCGGCGATAGTAGTAGAAGCTGGCAATATGCTCGCACTGCCAGGCAGAGCAGAGGACAACGACGCTTGGCTGATCTATGCGCAGGGCCTAAGTGAGGCTGGCGTCCTAGCCATGGAGGCAGCTGCGACCCAGAACGAAGACGACTTCTTTCAGGCGGGCGCGCAACTGTATAGCGTCTGCACAGCCTGCCATCAGGCCTATAACCCCGATATCAACAATCGATTCGACGAAACCGAAGACTAGAAGTTGATGAGAGCCTCAACAATAAGAAGAGTCACCACCTTTGGCATTACGTTACTTCTGCTCAGTGTCTCTGTTTTCTCTCTAAACGCCTTCGGTCACACCATCGAGGGCGGTGACGCTAGTTTTGTCGAGGCAATCGATGGCCCAGCTATCGGCCCCTTCATCTACCTAGGCGCCAAGCACATGGTTACCGGCTATGACCATCTGCTGTTTCTGCTAGGTGTCATCTTCTTCCTGTATCGCCCCAAGCATGTCGTGCAATATGTCACCCTATTCGCCATCGGCCACAGCATCACATTGCTGCTAGGTGTTCTCGGCAATCTGCAGGTGAATGCCTACTTCATCGATGCCGTTATCGGGCTTTCGGTCGTGTACAAGGCCTTCGAGAACATTGACGGGTTCAAACGCGTCTTCGGCTTAGAGCCGAATACTAAGATTGCCGTATTTGTCTTTGGGCTTTTCCACGGCCTAGGACTTGCTACCAAGTTGCAGGAATTCGATCTTTCCGAGAATGGTCTAGTTACCAATATCATCAGTTTTAACATTGGCGTTGAGATTGGACAAATATTAGCCCTGTCGGCAGTGTTTCTAATACTTAGTGTGTGGAGAACAAGTTCTAGCTACCTGCGGCATTCGTTTATAACGAATACGGCGTTGATGACAGGCGGCTTCCTGCTCGCAGGATTTCAGATTAGTGCCTACTTGTTCCAACCCCCATTCTAGATTTTTTACCTTTCAATTCATTCCGAAAATAGTGGAGACCCATCGTGGCCGAGATAGATAGCAATTCGCCGCCCTCTTCGAAGAATATCCTTATAGCGTCCGCCATATCTTTTGTCGTTGCGCTAATCGTACTGTTCAGCTTTATTCTGCCTGCCGAGTTTGGTTCAGACCCACTGGGCACTGGTGATCTGTTCGGCTTAAATGTACTGGGTCTCGAAGAAAACCCTTTTGAGGAACAGCTCGAAGTACATAAAACCGACTCCGTGGAATTCATCCTCGGGCCTTTCGAATCGGTTGAGTATAAGTACTTGCTGGATATGGATGCATCAATGCTATTCAGCTGGGTAGCCGATGGTGAGCTTTACTACGACATGCACGCCGAGCCTTCTGGCTTAGGCGAGGAATATGCGGAAAGCTTCGAGCAAGGCACAGGTGAAAGTCGCATGGGTACTTTCCATGCACCCTTTACCGGCATTCATGGCTGGTTCTGGGAAAACCGTGGCTCTAGCACCATCACCATAAATCTCTACTCTTCTGGCTTCTATGTAAACTCGACTGTGTTCCGCGATGGCGGTAGCTATGAACGAGAACTAGGGACGGTAATTGACTAAGCTAAAGGCGATTCAGGTGAGACGGGATGAAGTCTCGGAATGAGAATCTAGAATAAGAATTTTAGGCAAAAAAAAGCCCGCTAGCAGCGGGCTTTTTTAATTCTTTCGTTAGCTATCGCTAACTATTGGCCTGGCTCTGTAGCATCAGTGCCGTCACGTGGCGCACCAGTACCGGATGAACCCATGAACAATTTACGGCCATCAGGGAAAGTGATGTCACGGCCATTCGCACGGCAAGTAGGCTCACACAATCTGTCTTTAGACTGGTAACCAGTAACAACAATATCTTCGCCTAGTGTTAGTGAGTTGCGGTTGATGCCACGACGCAATAGCGTATTTGGCGTACCACCTTCAACCATCCAAGGACCTGGGTCGCGAGTTGCTTCAGGATCGCTGTTTTCGATGTGAATCCAAGTGTGGGGGTTAATCCACTCTACACGAGTGATTGGACCACCCAGACGAACTGGAAGATTCGCGTCAAATTCAGCTGAGAAAGCATGGTGAGCAATCGCTGCAGGCTGATTGATTGCAACAACTCCAAGCGCTGTAACTGCTGCTAATGCTAGTAATTTAATTTTCATACAATTTACCCCATTTATAACTTGAAATGTCTGAGCTTGTTGGACTGAACCCTCTAAAACTGGCTCATTCCGCGCTCAATACATCAAAATTTCAATTAAGCGGTCAGTAGTGACCACATTCTAACCAAGGGCCCTAGGTATTTCCAAGTGGAATACGTCAAAACGAGCCCTTTTTTGTTCGAAATCGACCCTAGAAGCCTAATTCAGCTTCTCTGCCCTTACGATATCGGCCGTACATCATCTCTTCTACAAATTCTACACACTTAAATTGTGGCAGTTCGTAGCCTTCTTCTAGGCGACGGTAGATAGGCATCTTTATAGTCCAAGCCTCTTCGAAAAGATCAGGATCTTCCATAGTAGCCGTGTACTCGATAACGTTCTCGCTAACCATCGTATAGCGTTCGGTAACCTTCAGCATGTAGGTGTGGTAGTTACCAGCTCTGTCGAACCAAGTACGATCATCTTGACCCGTTACTTCGACTACCCAAGTATCGCCATCCCAATAACCGTAAGACTGACCCATCCAGGAATCAAGCGGTGCAGGACCCGGATCTTCAAGGAATACGTTACGTACCGCTCCAGCAAATGAGTAGGCCATGAAGAAAGCGCTCTCGCTTTGAAAGATCTGGAATGGATGAGGCATATAATTGGCTCTCGGAACACCAGGCATGTAGCACTTAACCTCAGGGTCCATCGACTGCCAGTTTGCTGCATTCTCGTCGCGTTTCGCTAATGCTTCAGGCTTATAAGGGATTGTGCCTCCCTCAACTACGCCGAAGCTAGCTGGAACCGCGCCAACCGCACCCATCGCTACAATACTTGGAGCAGGCACCGGCACGAAGTCGCCAGGAACAAGCTGATGAGCAGCTCTTGGTGGCGCTGGCTCTAGATTGTCATTGGCATTCATCAGCACTTGCCAGATTCCATTGAAATCAGGCTTGCCGTTTGGAGTACGAGGAATATCGCTCATTGGGGCTTCTGCAGCCTGAGCAACTTGAGTTGATTGAGTATCAGTTGTATCGGCAGGTGAGCAACCTACTACGAGCACTGCGATCGCTAGAAGCAGCCATTGAATCTTCATAATTCTACCTTTTTGTTTTATTAGAAATTCTCTCCCAAAGGAGCCACGATATAACCACTTGGTTTAGAGTGTGTCAAGCCAAACGCGCCGAATCGCCTAGGCTGGGGGATAAAGGGGCAACGCAGTCGTAGACACTAATAGCACCTCAGATTCACACCCAAATATGCGCAAGATTGCCGTTAAGAGCGGATTCCCTAGAGAGCGGCTAGATCGGGGAAAGCGGGGCTTATTCTGCGCGCCGAAGAAGCATCGCCGATCCGGTGATCGTCATCAGCAGGAGCAGAAAGAGCCCAGCCACTCCCAGAATAGTATCTACAAGAGCAATGCCGGTCCATTGTAGATAGTGAATACTGTAGATCCTATCGATCCACCGCGTGTCTGCACCCTGCTGATAGAGCGACAGGGAATCCCAACTAACTGTAATGGTGACTCCTGTTGACGTGCGAAAGGGGTCGGACTCCCTGGGCAGTAGCTCTCCGTAGCGTAGGGTATCTTGGCTGATTGCATCTTCCACAAAATTAGCCAAGTCTGCCTCACTCGGAGTTGCTCGTACCTCTAAGCTGTCCGGATCGAGCTGTCTCCATCTGCCCTCTTCCTTTACGAGCAAATGCTGACCTAACACGGTTTTAAGTAAGCGCATTTCCTGCCACTGCGGTGCTGCCGAAATTTGGATCTCATCCGCCGCATACGTTTTCGGCGACAGTACCGAATAAGCCTGCTCGTATGCCGGACGCACGAGAAAGAAAATCCCGGTAAGAGACCAAGCAATGAATGGCAGAAGTAGGATGCCGCCGAGAAGCCGATGCTGTTTACGTGTAATCATGGAATTTGGCAGTACGCTGCTATAGCAAGAATCTTGAGTAAGAATTTTGTTTACGCTCTGAAGCTTAGCAGTAAACCCACTATTTTTTACCGAGTGTAGTGAGACCGTATGTTCTTACTACGGGAACAAAGATAGCAAGACACACTAAACTGAGCACGGCCGCGGCAAAAAATGAGACGCCTGGGAAATAGATCGACGACTGCTCGCTGGTAAACGCAGCGAACAGCTGCGTCATCAATAGCGGGCCTAGTATGGATGTTAGGCTGTTAAGACTGCTAAGGGCTCCCTGCAATTCGCCCTGCGCATTAGAAGGTACCTGGCTCGTCATGATTGCCTGAAATGCAGGAGAAACGAAGCCTGAAAGCGCGGCAACCGCCAACCAAGGATACATCTGCCAACCCTGCGCAGAAAACGCATAACCACAGAAACCAATTATAATCGCCACCATGCCTAGGATGCCCGCGCGATAGGCACCCATTTTGGGTATCGCCCAGCGAATGAGGCCGGCTTGCACGATGATCATAAACACACCGGCGAAGCCCAGCGACAAGCCAATCTGACTTTCGCTCCAAGAAAACTTCTCGATAGTGTAATAGGTCCAAGTACTGGGCAAAGACAGATGTCCGAGCATATAAAGAAAGTAAGCAAACGCCAGCCCAAGAATCACAGGATATTTTTTCAGCTGCAACACTGCACCTAAAGGATTTGCGCGACGAATATCAAATTCGCGCCGATTTTCCTTTGGCAGTGACTCGCCTAGCATGAAATAACCGTAGATTAGATTGATCAGCGCCAGGCCTGCCGCTGCGTAAAAGGGAATACGGGGGCCGTACTCGCCTAACAGACCACCTATAACCGGGCCTAAAACGAAACCACCTCCGAAGGCGGCGCCGACCATACCAAAGCGCTGCGCGCGGTTCTCCTCCGGCGTTATGTCAGTTACATAGGCATAGGCGAGAGAAAAAGAGGAACTCGCGATCCCGGCAATAATGCGAGCTGCAAAAAGCCACAGGATAGTTGGCGCGGAAGCCATAAGCAGGTAGTCGGCGCCCAGAGCTGCCAAGGTGTAAAGCAGTATCGGCCTACGACCGTACTTGTCCCCCAGATTACCGAGTATCGGCGCTGCAAAGAATTGCACGCTAGCATAGGTGAACATCAAGTAGCCGCCGATCCTTGATGCCTCAGAAAGAGTAGCATCAGCCAGACTCATGATGAGCTTAGGCATTACCGGTAGAACGATGCCGAAACTAATTGCATCGAGAAGCACGACGAAGACGATAAACGCGAGCGCGTGCTTACTCTTGGTGATGTCTACCGGCATGTTGAACCTATCGGGAGATTGTTCTTGTTGGACTTCTATTATTTATTAGGAAGCATCGAAATAAAGTCTTCAAATTTACCGTTAGCGCTGCGCGGAAGCTGTGCATGATAACTTAGATTCACCGCGAAGGGATGGCCGAGATTATCTCTCAAAATTTCCCTGACTGCCTCTTCTTGACCGTCTGTTAATTTCTCATCCACTACTATCTTTAACTCAATTTTATCGAGCGTGTGTTGCACAATCTGAAATTGCCGCAGTGGCGCGACTAGCATGAATTTTCTGAAGCCAAAGTTCGGCCAGCGGGCACTACCATCGGGGTGCCGCAACATATTTCGCACCCGACCGTTTATCGTCTTGAGAACTGGCAGATCACGACCATAGCTACAGGGTCCAGCTAGCTCGCCATAGTCACCAATCTCGTAGCGAATTAGTGGGGTTGCATAGTTTAGTAAACTCGTAACGACGATTCTTCCCGGCTCATTCAGCGCACAGGAGCTACCATCTTCGCGTAAAACCTCGAGAAGCAGACTCTCCGATTGAACATGGTATTAGTTCTGGACGGGACACTGAATCACCATATACCCAAGCTCTTCACTACTGTACACATCGACCAGCTTGGCATTGAGCTGTTCTGCCACATCAACTCGCAGCTCATCACTAATGCTCTCAGCAACCGTTCGCACCTCCAAAACCCCGTGAAGTGTAGTCCCATCACTACGCAGCTGCGCCATCAATGCGCGTAGGTTCAAAGGATGCGTCATCAGGTAGCTGGGTTGAAGTTTTTGTAGCCAAGTGATTTGAGTGCAGATGTCAGTGCTACTATTTAGGAAATAACCGCGTCCTGTTTTGTGAAATGCAGATACGGGTAATCCCCAATTCTCGAACTCCAGACCCTTTGGTAGCAAACCAATTGCGTCACTGTGCCAACGTATTGAGGCTGATGACTTATCAAACTCACGATCAGACCAAAGCTGTTCGCGAATATTGACCGCATTCCAGAGTGTGGAGGTCAGTGCGGTAGTGCGGAATTTAACCGGATAGCCAGTGGAACCCGATGTCATCGATTCGGTCACGACTCCGTGAGCTTCGACCAACAGGTCACAGTCGATTGTTCCATTATTTTCTTGCAGCTGGGCCCGAGTTAGCAAGGGCAAATCGCGGAACGAATCAAGGTCTAGATTCGCGACATCAATGACGGTTAGATGCTGTCGGTAGAACGGGGAGTGGGAAACAGCATAGGCAATTAGTTTCTTGAGCTGTTACAACTGCGCTGCCGCTAGCTTATCGGCGTTCCACCACTGCGAATCATCCAATTGCACAAGCAAGCCATACAACGCCTGTGCTTGCTCTTGACCATTTTCAGGCAGAGGGGGGCGGGGTACTATTTTGATTTACCGCGCTCATGGGTTGACGTTGCGCCTCCTCAAGTCAGGCCAGTTATTTTGGAATCTCGAAGCTTCGATATAAAGCCTTGCGGATAGGTGTCTCTATAACTCGATAGACGAAGTAGGACACGCCCACGACAATAGCCACAACCAGAGCTAGGTTAATTGGAAACGGCAGTGAATCGGGCAAGACATTGAAGAGCTGCAACATTTCCATTAGAGGCCAGTGAAAACAGTAGAGTATATAACTCAGACCACCCAACAAGACGCACACGCGAGTAGCGCCAGCATTCGCGTGCCAGTTCATTCTGCTTAGCGCGAAGACCAGAAAACATACCGACGGCACTGTTGCGAAATACATACTGTATTGATACGGCGCATAGTTGTGTGCCAGATAGACCGACGCGACGTAACCGACTACGGCGATGGATACTGCAATCCACCTTGTTTGTTTATCCTCAATATTGTCTCTATGCGGATAAAGAACGAATGCCTTGTACACGAGCATACCGAGAATAAATTCGATACCCCGAATGAGAGGATTCGTATAAACAGGTATATTTAAATTCAACAAGCTGTACTGCTCTGCATCCGGTAAATTTATTTGAATCAATAGAAACTGCAGCAAGTAAAATCCAACGAACGCGAAGGCAACTCGAATCTTAGTATTAATTTCTCGAAGCAGGATTAGCAACAAAGGGAAGCAGAGATAGAAATACATTTCCAACACGAGCGACCACAGGGGACCGTTAAATACTAGGTTTAGCGTTTCGATACTACTGAGGGATTGAGTAAAAGTGAGGTGACGGAAGGTGGCCATCGTCCAGAAGGAAAAATCCAACGGCTCAGGCAAATCATATCTCAACACAAACGGTCGGTTTACTTCGGCAAAAAAAGCCTCACCAAAATTTAAATAGGCGATGGAAACGAACAAGGATGAAACGATAACAGCAAGCCAGTAGACTGGAAATATGCGTATTACCCTGTGCAAATAGTAGCGCTTATAGGGCGCTGAACCCTGCAGGGTGGGATAGGTATAGGAGAGAATAAAACCACTGAGCACGAAGAACCAGGACAACGCGCTGGTCGACGCTGTGCCATACAGAACAAAATGCCCCATGATGAGTTCGTAGTGAACCAGCATCACAGTCAACGAGGCAACAAATCGCATCGCATCAAGAATGGGTATTTTTCCGTGGCTAGCGCTCATCAAACATCCTTACTTTGATAGCGCTCAGAGTTTGCTTCTCTTGTTTCAATCCGATTGTCACCCGTTACCCAACGATCGAACGCCAGTTGTTCACTAGATGCTCTGCGGTACGCCAGGAAAGCGCCTGTACCGTAAGTGTAGGGTTACGCGAACCACTACTACCCATAACCGATGCACCTAGAACTCCGAGGTTTGGCACCTCATGGGAAAAGCCCCACTCGTCGACCACATTGGAAGCACTGTTCAACCCCATGCGTGTTCCGCCATAGGCGTGCGTGGTCGCGCCCATAATATTTCCCAAGCCATACTTCACAATCTTGATGGCGCCTGCTTCTAGATACCACTGCTCCATTTTTTCTTGGGAAAAAGCGGCTATACGCTTTTCGTTATCACGATAACGAGCAGTGATGCGTGTTACGGGGAAGCCCAGCGGATCCTTCACGACTGGGTCGAGGTCCAGGTAATTGCCCACGTAGGGAAGTGTCGTTTTCTGTATATAGGAAGAGTTCGTTCTGTCGGCATTCTTCATGATAAATGCCTTCCAGTCAGAGCCCCAATTCCTTGTCTCGCCGAAGGTAGACATCTTCGCCGCGCTCATCGGTTTCCTATCGGTGTGCACCCACAGGTTCGCACCGCCGATGAAATCCAAATCGCCGTGGTCAAAATTGTCATCTGCCCATTCATCGATAGCAACACCCTGAGCCGGGAGGCCATACCAATTGTGCAGGTCTCTATCGAAGAGTGCAGTGACCGGGGCGCCCTGATGGTGAGTCATATAGTGCTGCCCCACCTGCCCTGCATTGTTGGCAAGACCGTTCGGGAACGCTCTGGACTTGGAAAGCTGCAGCAGCCGCACGTTTTCGTAAGCATAGCTGGCGAGCAACACAACATCCGCAGGCTGAAAGAATGTCTCGCTTCCTTTGATGTAGTCGACCCCGGTTACAAGGCCACTATCATCCGTAACGATTTGTATAACGCGGGCGAAAGTCACTACCTCGAGATTACCCGTATCCACTGCTTTGGGAATCACAGTGAATGCCGTGGAGCTCTTTGCCTTCACATGGCAACCACCCTTATTACAGAAACCGTGATACTGGCAAGGCGGCCGACCATCGAAGAGTTCCGTGGTGATAGCCGCCGGACCCTGAAATGGATTCCAACCCAAGCTTTGCGCAGCGTTACCCATTAGATCTGTAAAAGGCGAACTACGCAGCGGCTTCATTGGATACTCGCGCTTGCGCTCCCCTTCGAAAATATTTCCGGCCGTGTTCTTCTTGCCCTGCACATTGCCTGCCTGCCCAGAAATGCCGACTGTGTATTCGATCTTGTCGTAGTAAGGCTCTAGCTCCTCGTAACCGAAGGGCCAGTCTTTGACGGTAGAATCTTCAGGAATGCGATTTTCCCCATAGCGTTTCTTGGTCTCGCTGACCACCTTGAAGTCCCAAGGATTCAAGCGCCAACTTTGCGCCCAGTAATGCATGGTCGTACCACCTACCGCATTCATCATCGGGTGACCGCCTTGGATGGCGGTATCACTCGATGTTGCACGAACCGTAGGTGCCTCACTCGCCGCCTTCTGCACCGACTGCGGCCAGTTGCGCGATCCATTACGTAGTTCATCCGGCGCGAAGTCGCGGGGGCTTAACCAACCCCCCGCCTCGAGGCCTATCACTTTCAGCCCAGCGTTGGTCAGCGGTAGAGCTGCAACGCCGCCGGCGGCTCCCATGCCTACGATTACAACATCTGTCTTAGCTAGTCGCTTAGGCATAACCGTCTCCTGAGGAGGTGTCCAGCAAGGAATTGTCGGCTAGTTTTGTGTAGGTGCTATGGTCATAGGCTGATTGATGATTCGGGGGCAGGCTTGCTCCTGCAGACACATCCGCCTCACTCGCACCAAGGCGAATACCTGGATAACGCAACATATCCCAGCCGACGAATTCTTGATTTCCTCCGTAATATGGATCACAAAATGTACCGTCGATCGTATGGCTTCGAAGCATATTGAAGAAGCCACTGCCATTGGGAATAAAACCCGAAATCTTATTTGTCTGCACAGCAAGCAGAATCGAATTCTGTTGATCGAGTAACAACTCGGGAAAACTTTTACCTCGGGTCTTGCGTGCGAATTCATTGATGGCATTCAGGCCAATACTATAATTGTGTCGCGACCCGCTGTTATGACTCGCGAGGGATTTATCGATGTAGTGAACCGCTCGCGCTTCTCGCGCGCCCGGGCCATGTTCGTCAGAGGGAATCAAACAGTCGCAGATCGCCGCAAGAGTTTCTGCCTCCTCAGCAGTCAATGCTTCTAGCGCCTCGCGGGGGGCGATACTCTTTGAATTGCTATTCGTATTTGCCGAATCGGCAGCGATTACATGGCTAGTTGCGATTGCACTTACCGCAGCCGCGCCAACCAGACCCGCTCCCTTTAATAGGTTACGGCGCGAAGGATTCGAGGGACTTTTCTCTAGCAGATCGCTCTTACTATTGTTTTGACCAGCGTTTAGATTTTTCTTCTTCATTGTTGCTCCACTGAATCATGCTGGACAGCATGCAGGGCTGTAGGTCTGACTTTGTTTGAGCGTAGCAAATATCCAATTTAGTGTATACGGCCTCTATTCTGCGATTCGCTCAAAGCCCCGTTGAGCAGCCATCGACCTCATGCGAGCAGCGTGCCCGCGGTGCAAAGCTGCCTATTGATCCTGAATAAATGTGGCCTGACGGCCAAAACCTGTTATCTTTTCTATTCGGCCTATGGGTTTAACCTATTGGTTTAATCAGGGTACCGACACTCGAGGGGAAATTGCTAGGCATCCCATTTTTTAGTTACGAGGAAAATAATAATGACATTCAAAAGAATACTAACCCTGGGTAGCATACTGTTCACCGGGCTAATCATCTCCATTCAGACTCTATCAGCTCAGGTAGTCGAGCCTGATGAACATGACTTCATGATTGCGACACCCGATCAGTTGCAGCCTGAGGATGGCAGCATTACTACTGTCATCTACGGCGACCCGAGTAAATCTGGCATCTATGTTATTCAGATCACCTGGCCTCCAGGACGCGGCAGCCGACCTCACTATCACAATCAGGCGCGCTACATTAACGTTCTGAGTGGCACTTGGTATGTACATACTGGACCCGAGTCCGATACCTACAATCCAAACGCTATGACGGCGGTCGGACCCGGCACTTTCATCTATGAGCCACCGAATGGTCACCACTATGACATGGCGAAGGACGAGGAAGTTGTGGTTCAAATCTTTGGCATGGGCCCTGTGGTAACCACATCGCTTGCACAAGACTAAAAATGAGGCTGCAATCTGATTGCAGTTAGTTTGGAAGAATCCGCCGAAGCTGTTCACTGTAGAGTGAATACACGGCGGATTTTTTTGTTTGTCCTGTCGACCTAAACTAAGTCGGTGCGACTAACTTCGTAAGTAATCCCGCCGCTGCTTTTCCCCAATGATCCGCGCTGAGAACTGAAATAAAGTCGCTGATAGCTAGGATCGAACGCAGGACCTGTTATCTCCGATCGATCATGACCAATCACCTGCAATAGTGGTGCGACACTGCCTTCGTCAGTCAAGACCACAATCTGCATATCACCCCCATCCTCGGCAATGAGAACGTCACCTGTAGGGGTAATAACTACGTTGTCTACGCCTGTCAGGATCGGGTTATCACTGGTCTCAACATCGTATAACACTTCAAGCTCTTGAGTGTTGGTGTGATAAACCCAGACTCGGTTGTCATGTTTCGTAGTGAAGTAAGCTCTGCCCTCATACATCGCAATGCCCTCGCCACCTCTGAAAATGGTATAGGAAGGAACTTGCAACCGTGTTGCCTCAACTTTCGCCAGAGGATCCGGTACTGCTATCCACTCGATAAACGATTTACCATTGTTTTCCACTACAGAAGCAATTTCCAACTGTCCGCTGCTTAAGTCAGGCAGAGGACGGTCAGGCCTAAATCTGTAGAAGGCACCATCGCGAAGATCCTCTGTCAGATACAGACATTGATTTTCGCTATCAACCGCAACAGCTTCGTGACGAAATGTTCCGAGGGCAGATCGCAGCTGAGATGAATTACTACCCATCGGATCGCATTCGTAAACCTGTCCGTCTGCAAATTCTTCGCAGGACAACCAAGTTCCCCAAGGAGTAGGACCGCCCGCGCAATTGATAGAAGTGTTCTTCAGGATTTGATAGGCGTCGACAACTTCGCCCCCCGCATCAAAGCGGATCGCACCGACACCACCACTAAAGCTGCGCATCTCACTGTTGGAGACGTAGACCCAACCGCCATCGTCTGCGGGGAATGTGGCACCGCCATCGGGTGCCGAGTGCCATGAATATCCGGGCAAACCGGCCGGCGCCTCCCCAGAGCGAGCAATGATGCGCGACTTGAAACCGTCGGGCAACTTCAAGCCGTTGGCATCGGGCTCAAGCAGGGGCCCCAAATTGCTAAGAGAGTAAAACGGGGATGTATCAATGCCGGCTGCTGTCGCCTGCTGAAAACGCAAGAGACCACCTGCGGCAAACAAAGCTGCCCCGTGTAACCCCATCTGTAAAAAGTGTCGTCGATTATTACGCTGTTGGCTCATGAGCTTAGTCTACACCCGTTTCTATTTCAGTTATTTGACAGCAGTTCAATCGTAATAATTGGATTGCTCGCTGCCTGCTATTCAACTTCCCAAGTATGTCCACTGTGCAAGAGTTCTGTCATGGAGCCCTTGGCTTTCCGAATCGAAATCAGCTGCTGCTGAGAGTCATCTACATAGGAGGGCTTTTCTTCACTGTAAATCACACCTACCGCCACCGGAAGATCTGACCCCCTCATGGTCGCGAGCAGTGTGGCCAATACTTTATTGGTTTCGTCGTGGATCAGCACATCATCGCTAGTCGCATCGACTACCTCTAGCTTGAGGCTGTCGTGATTGAGGCGAATACCCAGCTCACGTTCCTTGCCGAATACTATGGGCTCGCCCTGAACAAGCTCAACCTTAAAATCAGCTGCTATCTTCTTGTCCGTGACCTGATTAAATATACCGTCGTTGTAGATTGGACAGTTCTGCAATATCTCTATGAAAGATGTGCCTCTATGCTCATGACCCCGAGTCACTACCGCACCCAGATGCTTCGCCTGAGTATCGATCGTGCGCGCTATAAAAGTTCCCCCCGAGCCTATGGCAACTACACAGGGAGCCAGTGGAAGATCGATAGATCCCGTAGGCGATGACGGAGATCGTGTGCCCGGAGGAGAGGTCGGAGAGTATTGACCCTTGGTAAGCCCGTATATCTCATTGTTAAAAAGCAGAATCTGCAGGTCTACGTTACGCCGCAACACATGCAACATATGGTTGCCGCCGATACTAAAACCATCGCCGTCACCAGTAATTACCCACACATCCAATTCTGGATTCGCCAGCTTAACCCCGGTTGCCACTGCCGGAGCACGACCGTGAATAGTATGAAAGCCAAAGGTATTCATGTAATAAGGAAAACGCGAAGAACAACCGATGCCGGAGATAAATACTTGATTCTCTTTTGGCTGCTCGAATGTCGGCATCAGCTTCTGAATAGTCTTCAGTATGGCGTAGTCGCCACAACCTGGGCACCAACGCACTTCCTGATCGGAGGTGTAGTCCTTGACGGTTAATTTGGGTAGCGGTTGATTCATAAATTGCTCCCTAAGGTGGCTATCTTCGCGTGGATCGCCGCTAGAATTTCACCAATTTTGAACGGTTGGCCGGCCACCTTGTTTAAGGCTTCAGCATCGATTAAATATTCGGACCGAATCAGCCGTACGAATTGACCAGTGTTCATCTCCGGCACCAGAATCGAATCGAAGCTTTTAAGCAGCTCTTCAAGATTTCGGGGCAAAGGAGACAGATAGCGCACTTGGATATGTGAGACGTCCAAACCTTCGGCGCGCGCCCGCTTAACAGCCTGATGTATAGCGCCGAATGTAGAACCCCATCCAACAACTGCTAGCTTGCCAGTTTTATTCCCGAGGCAGACTTCCTGCAGAGGAATATCATTTGCGATTCCTGCGATCTTCGCCTGGCGCAGATCGGTCATCTTCTGGTGATTGGCAGGGTCGTAAGATATGTCGCCGGTGTCAAAACTGCGCTCGATACCGCCGATGCGGTGCTCGAGTCCTGGAGTGCCTGGCTTGGCCCATACACGCGCCAGAGTTTCCTCGTTACGAATCGAAGGTTTAAAGTCTTCTGCCTTGGTGTAGTGTTCAACAGGGAATGGCTTGAACTCGGAAAAATCGGGAATCTTCCAAGGCTCTGCGGCATTCGCCAGATAACCATCGGAAAGCAGCATCACCGGCGTCATGTATTTCGTTGCAAGACGCACGGCTTCAATCGCCACTTCGAAACAATCTGTAGGGGTGGAAGATGCAATAACTGGCATCGGCGTATCGCCGTGCCTCCCGTGGAGCGCCATATTCAAGTCTGACTGCTCGGTCTTCGTCGGCAGACCAGTAGATGGCCCGCCGCGCTGTGTGTTAACGACTATCAGAGGTAGTTCAGTCGCGCAGGCCAGTGCTATGCCCTCGGACTTAAGAGCGATACCGGGGCCAGCGCTAGAGGTAACACCTAGCGAGCCGGCGAAAGATGCACCTATTGCGGCACACACGGCAGCGATTTCGTCTTCCGCCTGAAACGTATTGATATCGAAGTCACGGTGGTGCACCAATTCATGCAGCAGATTCGATGCTGGTGTAATTGGGTAGGAGGCGAATAGCAATTCTATATTCGCCAGCTCGGAACCGGCAATAAGACCCCAAGCAAGTGCGTTAGTGCCAGTGATATTACGATAGGTGCCGGGTGAAACTTTTGCCTTCGGCACTTTGTAGACATGTATTCCGGCAGGCAGTTCGGCAGTCTCGCCGTAAGCATGGCCCGCGTTCAATGCAGCTATATTTGCGCTGGCTATCTCAGGCTTGCTGGCAAACTTTGTCTTCAGGCTCTCGATGGTTCCGGCGCGATCGCGATCGAATAACCAGAGCACCAACCCCAGAGTCCACATGTTTTTGCTACGCACTCCGGTTTTGTGACCGAGATTGAACTCGGCGACGGCGGCCAAAACCTGTTTCGTAATATCGATCTCGAGGACGCGGAATTTATCTAGGGATCCATCCTCTAGGGGATTTACCTGATACTTCGCCTTAGTTAAATTCTTGGCCGTGAACGCTCCACTATCTACGATGAGCAGCCCGCCATCGACCAAATTATCTACGTTAGTAATTAGTGCCGCTGGGTTCATCACAACGAGCACGTCGAGCGCATCACCCGCCGTCGTAACATCATTGGCACCGAAGTAAATCTGAAACGCGGAGACACCGAAGGTTGCACCAACAGGCGCACGAATCTCGGCAGGGAAATCTGGAAACGTCGATAGATCATTCCCGTAGAGCGCGGTGGCCTCGGTGAAGTTATTCCCAGTCAACTGCATGCCGTCGCCAGAATCTCCAGCGAAGCGCACAACTACGTCGACCACTTCCTTCTCATCGAGGTGGTGCTCTCCCAAATTTTCTTCAGCTAATTCCATACGCGATGCATAACCCTTAAGACTGCTAGAGGCTTGTAACCTACTAAGAATTTCATTGATCTGTGGCTATAGCTCTGGGGCTGAATAACCACTATGACTTGTTAAAAACGAGGCTGAATTCTAGCAGAAATCTGAAGGCGGGTCTTACAAATTGCGATTTGCGGACCCACCCGAGAGGCTTACTGTTTGATGAATTTACGCATGATACTGCCTTCGCCGCCTTCTCCGCCGGTGACTTCTCCTGTGTAGACGTTGCCATCGGCATCAACCACGACGCCTTCTGGCTCAGAACCCTCAATGAAGCCCATAACGGTGCCGTCTTCGGCGCTGCCATAGGTTACACCCCGCTTGCTCTGATAGTCGGCCACATAGAGTATGTCGTTCTGATCGATAAACATGCCACTAGGCCAGCCGAACTGATCCCACTGATCGATGTATGTGCCCTCTTGATCGAATATCTGGATGCGATGATTCGAGCGATCGCCAACCAGTACCCTACCTCTTCTGTCGATGACTATTGTATGCGGCATATTGAGTTCGCCCGGACCTGTGCCCTTGCTACCCCATTCCATCAGATATCTACCTTCTTTGCTGAACTTAACGATGCGGTTGTTCCAGTGTCCATCGGCAACGAAGATATCGCCATTGGCGGCTACTGCCGAATCGGCTGGCCCATCGAAGGTATTGGGCAGCGTGCCACCAAATCCTCTGGCACCTAGGCGAAGCAAAACTGAGCCATCTGTATCGAACTGCGTGACTATCTGACCATTGAGTCGATTAAAATCGGTAGCCCAGAGAGTGCCGTCTGCAGCTGCCCGAAAACCATGCGCTGTCGCGACCCATCCCTCGCCAAATGTGTCGACCAATTCACCACTGGGTGAGAACTTCAAGATGGGCGGCTCGGCGCGATGGAAGGCGTAGATAAACCCTTCTGCATCTATCGTTACGTTCGGAACCTGGCCCCACTCGATGCCCTCAGGCAATGGCTGTGGCCAGTTCGGATCGAGCACATATTCCTGCGCTACTACCGAGCTTGTTAGAAACCCGCCTGCCAATAATGACGTGGCTAGGAATAAATTCTTAATGACTGTACGGCTGACTTTTATAGTTCTCATAATAGTTGCGACCCTAGTTACTACCTATTTATTGTTTGGCTAGTTGCGAGGCAATGTACCGATTCTATGCCGGTTTGCTTAGCTTACACGGTATAGCTAATGAATCAAATAATCAGCTCCTCCCCCGCGGCTAGCGGCTTTCGACCTTTGCGGGAGTATCGCGAAGGGTTTTCCCCACTGCCACGTATAGATCATTGACTGCAGCAACTAACCTTTTAACCGGCTTTTGCAAGAGCCAGCAAGATCAGGAGCAGAAATCATGAACAAATTGTCACGAGTAATTGCAATGAGCCTATTCGGGCTTTCGAGTTCGGCATTTGCGGCAGAAGACGAATCTGGCCACAATCGAGCACTAGCTAACCTGGATACAGATGGAGATGGTTCAGTTAATTTCGAAGAATTTCAAGCACGCGGAGGGGAGAGCCTAATTCGCCTAGATAGCGATGAGAATGGAGTACTGACTCTTGATGAGTTGCTCAACGCTCGTCCGGGACGCGGACCAGGAAATCGAGGAAATCGCCCAGAATTCGAACCCAGCGAAGAGCAGATTGCTAGCATGGAGGAGCGCCGCACTGCAATGGCCGAACAGGCTGCGGCACGTTTCCAAGAGATGGATACTGATGGCAATGACGTGGTTAGTCTTGGAGAATTTAAGGAAGCGAACTTTCTCCAGCTTGATAACGACAACAATGGCTTGCTAAGCGCCGAAGAGTTACGCCCTCAGCGCGGCGGTCGTCGAGGCGGCAGACCACCTCAAGCCTAGATCCAAAGAGAGAACCATCGATAGTCTCACAAAGAGAAGGGTAGCCAAGGAAGGCGGTTCGTGAATAGTATTGCGCAAGGAATACGATCATTAGGAAGACAAGTTGATTCGAGAAAGACGCCTTCGCGTACTGCTGCACTCGACGAATCGTACGATAGACTGTATAGCGTATAGCTGTATAGCTGTATAGCGACGCAGGATCATCAACTCCTGCCCAGAGCAAGCAACAGGGCACTAGCGAAACATTGTCTAATTCGAATGAACCAAGCAATACCGAAATAACTGACCAAGAGTTGATGCAAGCAGTTTGCGTGGGCAGCAGATCCGCCTATCAGAGATTGGTCAAACGGCACCTCAAATCGATCAGTCATTACGCGTATCGACTTCTGGGAAACCAGAAGGATACTCAGGACATCACGCAGGAGGTATTTCTCAGGCTATGGATAAATGCGCAGAAGTGGGACTCAGAAAAGTCGAAGCTGACTACCTGGCTCCATCGCATCGCCCATAATCTCTGTATAGACTACCTGCGCAAACACACAAGAATACAAACACAAGACAGTTTCGATGACGAAGCGGCTCACTCACCAGCTAACAATGACGAGTCGACCGAGGAAACTAACGACAAAACGAAACTGTTACGAGAAGCACTAAGCGCCCTACCAGAGAATCAACGCAGTGCGTTGAGCCTGTGTCACTATCAGGGATTCTCCAATAAAGAGGCTGCTGCTATCATGAATATCTCTGTTAAGGCTTTGGAGTCTGCAATTGCTAGAGCCAAGCGTAGCTTACGCGTGAAGTTAACAATCAATAGCTAACAATAAAAACGCTTTAACAAACAAGATTAAACGGAACAGGTACTTCGATGACCCTAGAAAAATTTACACGAATCATTGATCTTCATGGCACTGAGACTGCTCGCTGGCCGAAAACGTTGCGTGGCGAATGCGAATCCTTCGTCGCCAACAATGTTGAGGCGAGGATGCTGCTCAACCAGCAATGGCAAGTTGAAGAGTCTATGGCAAAACTAGAAGTACCAAGTTTTCCTGGTTTGGAAACTCGCGTACTAAATCAATCACTACCGGAACGCAATCGGAGCTTCATTGAAGAAGTGATGAACTGGCTGATACCAGAAGAATCTTTTGGCAAGCAAGCTTGGCGCCCTGCTATGGCCGCGTGCATTCCTCTTGTTTTCGGAATCGTGTTGGGCAATTACTTTAGTTTTGGTATTGGCATCGAAGACGATGGTTTTCAGTATTGGGACGACGAGCTTACGATGTTATCTTTAACTGACTACACAGAGACCAATTTCTAGTCATGACTAAAAATAGAATCTTGCTCATAGGACTACTACTTTCGATATCGATAAATTTATTCTTCGTGGGAGGTATTGCCTATCGCGTTGCGAACTTTGACGACGAACGATTCGGCCGTCCACTGCCACCGAATGTAGGCTGGGTAGTACGCGACCTGGAAGAATCACGCAGAAGCGAACTGGAGCCGCAGCTGCGAGAAAGCTTCACGGAAATATTTCCGATACGACGCGAAATGATGACCGCTCAGCGGCAGGTCAATGACCTAATGTCCGCACAACCATTCGATGCCAATGCTCTTAATGTTGCCTTTGCCTCATTGCGTGAAGCCAATATTCGCTATCAGGCGCTGTCTCACGATCAGACTAGCGATATCCTCGGACTACTTTCCGAAGAAGAAAGACAGGCAGCCTTGGAATTTGTTCAGCGTCGCGGGCCACGAGATGGCCGCGATGGTTTTAGAGGTAGAGACGGCGGTCCCGGATTCAGAAGGCCTGGTGGACCAGATGGTCAACGGTCCCCTCCTTCACCACCACCAACAGGTGCAAATCAATGAATGAGACCTGTCTCTTATACACATCTGACGCTGCCGACGAATAGAGAGGTGTAGA
>OJEF01000147.1_pt1 | contig 20677 bp, 13 predicted proteins | sample 1593041 | NCBI WGS metagenome assembly OJEF01 (sample SAMN05416790, study PRJEB24817) | seawater metagenome | isolation source: Sea water | place: Canada:Atlantic | collected 2013-11
GTATAAGAGACAGGCTTACTGTGACTACGTGCTGATAAAAGAATTCGATAGTAACGGCGAAGTTTCAGTAGAGCATCGTTTCTTAGGACTCTATACGTCCTCTGTGTATTTCCAAGAAGTGTTGGCGATCCCTTTGCTGCGGCGCAAAGTACAAGCAGTGCTTGAACAGTCTGGCTTCGCGCAGAATGGGCATAACATCAAAGACCTATTACAGGTCATCAACGTGTTTCCGCGGGATGAGTTGTTTCAGATTAGTAGCAGCCAGTTGTTGCACACCTCTACAGAAATTGCTCGAATCCAGGGTCTCAGGACTGGCCGCTTATTTATTCGCCGCGATCTCTATGGAAACTTCTTTTCCTGTCTTGCGTATGTCCCTAAAGACACGTTTACAACAAAGGTGCAGCTCATAATCCAGAAGCTTCTGCAGCTGCGTCTGCAGGCGGAGGAGGTCGAATTTACTACGTACTCCTCGGAGTCGGCATTCACCCGAATCCATCTCATCTTCCGTGTGCCGAGAATAGAGCAGGTAATCTATGACCCGTCGGCCATTGAAGCCGAGATGGTGAGTCTTATTAAGCCATGGGAGGAACACTTTTCGAAGGCACTGGCAGTTCAGCATAGCGATGTTGAGGCCAGCAAATTGTTTGCGGCATATTCAGACTGTTTCTCCGAGTCCTACAAAGAGTCCTATAAGCCTGAGACTGCCGTCACCGATATTCTAGATATTGAGCGAGTTGTAGCGACGAAAGAACTGGTGGTAAACCTTTCGCCCTGCAGTTCCGAAGGGCAGGCCGAATTTAGCTTCATGATATTCAGTTATGACGAACAGCTGCATCTGTCTGATGTCGATCCCATCTTAGAGAATTTGGGTCTCAATATTATTAGCGAGAAGACTTTTAAACTACAGCTGAATTCTGATGATCGAGTTTGGCTGCATGACTTTTCACTATATCGTGTCAAGCAGCTTGGGCATTTCACCCCCCAGGCGAAACAGATCTTCGAGGATGCGTTTCTTGCGATCTTCAATGGAGAGATCGATGATGATAGTTTCAATGAATTGGTTACTACGGCGGAGATAACATGGCGTGATGCGGCCTTGCTACGAGCGTATGCATCTTATCTAAAGCAGATTCATTTTGGCTATAGCGTGGCACATATTGCCGAGACTTTGTCGAACAATCGAGAAATCTGCCGCCTACTGATTGAGTATTTCGCTAAATTGTTTGATCCCTGCCTTAGCAAGAGCGAGCGAAAGAAAGCGAAAGCTGCAAGAAGAAAACTTATCACGGCAATTGACGCCGTTACTGTGCTGTCTGAGGACAGCGTGCTCAGAGCCTATCTGAATTTATTCGACGCGACCCTGCGCACTAACTACTTCCAACCGCAGGCGGATGACACTTCACTCAAGAGCTATTTCTCATTCAAATTTGATCCAACCCAGATTGATGGTATGCCCAGGCCTGCGCCGCGCTACGAGATATTCGTTTTCTCGCGCCAGGTTGAGGGTGTTCACTTGCGGGGTGGCAAGGTCGCTCGTGGCGGGCTGCGCTGGTCCGATCGCCGTGAAGATTATCGTACGGAGATACTAGGTCTAGTTAAGGCGCAGCAGGTAAAAAACTCTGTCATCGTTCCCGTTGGCGCGAAGGGTGGCTTTGTCATCAAGCAAGACGCATCTGGCTTAGATAGAAATGAGTTTAGGGAGCTAGGCATTGCCTGTTATCAAATATTTATTAGGGGCCTGCTTGATATTACCGACAATCGAGTCGGCGCAAAGATATCTTCACCGCCTTCTGTCATCAGGCATGATGACAACGATCCGTATTTGGTTGTGGCTGCCGACAAAGGTACCGCTACGTTCTCCGATATTGCGAATGGTCTCAGTGCTGAGTATGGCTTCTGGCTGGGTGATGGTTTTGCCTCTGGCGGCAGTAATGGCTACGACCACAAAAAGATGGGCATAACAGCGAAGGGAGCATGGGTGTCGGTGCAGCGTCATTTCCGCGAATTAGGCAAAAATATCCAGAAGCAAGACTTTACCGTGGTTGGCATAGGGGATATGTCAGGTGATGTATTTGGCAACGGCATGCTGTTATCCAAGCATATCTGTTTGCAGGCCGCCTTTAATCATCTACATGTATTCATCGATCCAACTCCCAACTCTGCGCGAAGTTTTACTGAGCGTTCCCGCCTGTTCAAGAAGCTAGGCTCGTCATGGGAAGGCTACAATACAAGTCTGATTTCCAAAGGCGGGGAGAGGCAGTCTAAATCTATAGCAATTACGGCGCAGATGAAGAGTTGTTTCGACATCGAAGCGGATTCGCTTACGCCCGATGATCTTATCTCTGCATTGTTAGTTAGCCCTGTGGACATGCTTTGGAATGGTGGTATCGGCACCTATGTGAAAGCAACTTCCGAAAACCATCAAGAGGTAGGCGATAAGGCGAATGATTCGCTGCGTGTAAATGGTAAGGAACTTCGTTGCAAGGTGATTGGTGAGGGTGGCAATCTCGGCTTTACTCAGCTCGCACGAATTGAGTACGCGATGCATGGTGGTGTGTCGCTAACTGACTTTATCGACAATTCTGCTGGTGTGGATTGTTCGGACCATGAGGTCAACATAAAGATTTTATTGAACACGCTGGGTAAGAAGGCGCAGCTTAGCGAGAAGAGCCGCAGTAGCTTGCTGCATAGCATGACGGAAGACGTATCTCAGCTCGTGCTGGCGAACAATTATGTTCAGGTGCAGACGATTGGTCTAGCCAACTACGAAATGGAATTTCGCAACAAGGAATGCGCGGGTTTAATTTCCTATCTTGAACAGAACGCTGGCCTAATTCGAGATTTGGAGTTTCTGCCAAGTGCTGAGCAGTTAGAAGAGAGAGCGGCGAAGCAGCAGTATCTGACACGGCCCGAGATATCGACTGTAACCTCCTATATTAAGATGTATCTAAAGCAGATGCTCGTTGATGCAGATTATATCGATGATGGCTACTTAGAGAAGTATCTTTATAGCGCTTTCCCCGCGAGTTTAGCGAAGAAGTATAGAGCTGAAATATCAAAGCACCCGCTTAGAAGGGAATTGGTCGCTATGCAGCTTGCGAATTTCGTTGTGAACCTCGTTGGACCAAGTTTTATCTACCGCATGGTTGATTCAACAGGCGCGTCTGCAAACGATGTGGTCAAAGCTGCAGTGATGGCCAAGGATATTTTTAATATAGAAAAGTATTGGCTGCAAGTCGAGGCGTTGGATTATAAGGTGTCGTCGGATACGCAAGCGGTGATGATGACGCGATTAACGCGTCTGCTGCGACGCGCTGGCTGCTTCGCCATCAAGAGAATGTGATGGAATTCGGCGAGGCGCAGAAATTATTTACCGAGCAGATTAAGGTTATTCGCAAGATGTTTCCGCAGAAGCTACCGCCCGATTCCCAAGAGATGTACGCTGAAAAATTTGAGGGATTAATCGCGGACTCTGTCCCTGAAGACTTAGCGCGAGATATTACGCGCTGTGAGTTTCTATTCCCAGCCACCAGCTTTATTGACATTAGCCAGACGTGTGGCGAAAAACTAGCGACCGTTGTTGAGGTCTACTACGCGGTTGGCGAAGAGCTGCAGTTGAATTGGTTAGGCAAGATGATAAACCAACTGCGTGTAAGCAATAATTGGCAGGCGCTTGCCCGTGAGTCCTATCTAGATGACCTTGCCTGGCAACAGCGTATCTTGACAGCAAACATAGTCAGCTCGAGTGATAAATCCGGTTCTGCAGCGAGCAAGGTGCAGAGATGGAGCAAAGAGAGTGCAACATCGCTTAGTCGAGCTAAGGAAATGTTGGCGTTTCTCAAGGCGGAGATCGACCCAGACTACGCGATGTTTTCGGTTGTCTTACGAGAATTGCAGGCGCTGGCGCAGCAGAGTGTGGCTAAAAACTAGCGGCGTCGCTTCTTGGTTTTGATAGTTCGTAAATACGGCGTACAATTCAAATTCATTTGCCTCGTTGCTCATGGCTAAATATTTATAGAACTGGGGCGAATTTTCTTTGTATAAACTTTTACGTAATATTTTGTTCTGTCTTCCTGTCGAGGCTTCTCACAATCTCGCCCTGCGCGCGATGAAAATTGGCGACGGTCTTGGAGTGTCTGCTCTGCTTGCGGCTAATACGGCCGGCAAGGCCCAGCCGAAGAGAGTGATGGGCATCGATTTCCCGCATGTTGTTGGGCTCGCTGCGGGTCTGGATAAGAATGCCGATTATGTAGACGCCCTGGCCGCGATGGGGTTTGGTTTTATCGAAGTGGGCACGCTAACGCCGAGGCCTCAGCCTGGAAATCCTAAACCACGGATGTTTCGCCTCAAGAATGAGCAGGCAATCATTAATCGTCTTGGCTTTAACAACAAGGGCATTGAGCATGCCTGTGAGAATATCGGCAAGCTAAGAAATCGCGGTGTACTGGGGATCAATATTGGAAAGAATTTCGATACCCCCGTGGAACAGGCCAACCAGGATTATATTCACTGCCTGAGAAGGGCCTATCAGCAGGCTGACTATATTACGGTCAATATTTCCTCGCCGAACACACCGGGTCTGCGTAACCTACAATTCGGTGATGAATTCAATAGCTTGTTAGATGAGTTAAAACAAGAGCAGGCTCGCCTGCAGGCGCAGCATAAGATCTACACACCCATCGCCGTGAAGCTGGCACCGGATATGACGGCAGAACAGATTGTCTCCTGCTGTGAGAGTCTGCTCAGCAAAGAGCTCGACGGCGTCATTGCTACAAATACCACGTTAGACAGAACCTTGATTGCCTCTCATCCCCATGCAGAAGAGGCGGGTGGGCTGAGCGGCGCGCCGCTGAGTGAAAAATCCTTAGAGGTTCTCAGATGTATCAAGGCAGAGGTCGGCGAGCGTATGCCGATCATAGGAGTTGGTGGAATCATGTCGGCTGATCATGCACAGCAACGCCTAGCCGCTGGTGCCGATCTGCTGCAAATCTATACGGGCTTCATCTACCAGGGACCGCCACTTATTGAGCAAATTCTTGCTGGCATCGCAGAAACTTAGTTAGGCAGAGCTAGATTGAATAGACTCATCTTTTATACAACGGTTGGCTGTCACCTCTGCGAACATGCTGAAGTGGTTCTCCAAGAATTCGTCGCGCAGCCAGACTCTGTGCAATTCGATCTTGAGGAAGTGGACATCAGTACGGATGAGCATCTTGTAGAGTTATACGGGATTCGAATTCCGGTGGTGAAGAACCCCGCAAACAAGAAGGAGGTCGGTTGGCCGTTCGGTCTCGAAGATATTGCTACGCTATTTTGATGTGCCAAGGTTCAAAGCGGGCACCGAATAAATTATCCGCAGGATAACGGATGTCTACGTAGCCCGATCTTGCAATCTTTTGGTATTCAGCCGTTTTTGAAAAGTCCGCCGTAAAATTCTTCTTTTATATAGCCCATTTTTGTATCAGGGCCTAAAGTCTTATTGATCATATCGTTAAGCAAGGGCAATTTTTCAGTGAAAATGCGGCTAAATCAGTCGAAATTGCTAATGGGTGACTGAATCTATTGGCGATTCTGGGAATTATTCGCTTCTAGGGCCGGATTTTAGCCTGGCCCGACGCCAAATAGCCGCTTTGCGTTCTCACAGGTCTCAATGGCTAGCTGTTCTGCAGGCCGACCACAACAACGTGAAAGCGTATATAGCACCTCTACTAAGTGTTTGGGTTCATTCCGACGGGTCTTGGGTTTAGGCCGGATCGTTCTAGGTAGAAGATACGGCGAGTCGGTTTCAATTAGCAGGCGATCGCTGGGTATTAGCCCCACTAGTGTTTGTAAGTCAGTGCCGCGTCTTTCGTCGCAGACCCAGCCGGTGATGCCGATGTACATATCCAGCGCTATATAGTCCTCGAGTGCCTGTTGGTTATCGGTGAAACAATGCACCACACCTCCCACAATCTGTTCGCGATACTGGCGCAGTAGTGCGATGAACTCAGGATGCGCGTCTCTTTGGTGTAAAAACAAGGGTTTGCCAAGCTCCGCTGCGAGCTTGAGATGCTCTTCAAAGACTTCGAGTTGTATTTGGGGGGCCGATAGGTTGCGATTGAAATCCAGTCCGGTCTCGCCGATGGCGACGCATTTGTCTTCGCTGGCGAGTGCGCGAACCGAAGCTAGGGCATTTTCATCAAAGCTCTCTGCAACATGGGGGTGGAATCCAGCTGTACAGCTGAAGATCTCTGGTTGAGCCTGACTCAGACTCATGGCGGCCTCGTTCGAATTCTGGTCGGTACCTGTGACGATAATATGTGACACGCCAGCAGCTTGTGCGGCGCTCACGACCTCATCGAGGTCATCGACGAAGGACTCATGACTGAGGTTGGCGCCAATATCTACTAAATTCATTATCTGACTCGAATGCGGAGGGTTGACTGAGTGCTAAAAACGATCAGAGTCTATCCTAGCCATGGGGTGAGAGCTAGCTGGCACGGCATGTTCAGAGCAATCGATGCATAGATATTTAGTCACTTTTCCTCGATAATACCGAGATAGCTATCCTTTGATTAATAGTAGGTCTTCACAGTGGACGCAAAAGTTAACATGCAGACGGAAAAGAAAGCACTTGATTGGGCAAACCTTGGTTTTCAATATCTCAGAACCGACTCTCGCTTCAGCGCGAATTGGCAAGATGGCACCTGGAACGAAGGCGAGCTGGTTAGTAGCGAATTGATTGCAGTGCATGAAGGCGCTCCGTCGCTGCACTATGCTCAGCAATGCTTTGAAGGCATGAAAGCGCAGACTACTTCGGATGGTCGTGTTCTTCTATTCCGTCCAGACCTAAATACTGAGCGAATGGATCTCGCCGCAGCTAGATTGCTCATGCCTGCAGTACCGCGAGAATTATTCATGCGCGGCGTTGAGGAAGCAGTCAGAGCCAATTACGCCTGGATACCGCCTTACGGTTCCGGTGCCTCCCTGTATATACGACCCATGCTGATTGGCGTCGGTGAGAATTTAGGCTTGAAGCCTGCACAAGAATTCGAATTCCGTGTCTTCGTCTCGCCGGTAGGGCCTTATTATAAGCAGGCGGGCCTGTCGGTAATCAGTCTTGCCGTTTCCGATGTCGACCGTGCCGCACCTCGAGGCACTGGAAGCTACAAGGTCGGAGCTAACTATGCGGGGGGATTACTTGCGACCAAGCTGGCGCAGGAGATCGGTGCCAACGAAGCCTTGTATCTAGATTCCAAAGAAGCGCGCTATATCGACGAGGCCGGCTCGGCTAATATTCTTGTCGTAACCAAAGACGGTGTGCTGCTAACGCCTAAGTCGGATGCCATATTGCCCAGCATTACGCGTCGCTCGATCATGACGCTAGCTGCGGAGCAGTTAGGCATGAGTACGCAGGAGCGACCTATCGATCTGCGAGCAGAATTCTCCTCATTTCAAGAGGCGGCTGCCTGCGGTACCGCGGCGGTGCTTTCACCCATCGGTAAAATTTGGTTCGATGGGCAATGGCACGAACTAGGCGATGCTGGATCGAACGTTGGGCCGACCATGCAGAAAGTCTATGACTTGTTAGTGGGCATCCAAAGGGGCGAGCTAGAAGACAAGCATGGCTGGTGTCATGAGGTTAGTATCTAACGGTTCTACTATGGAATTCCTGCATCTAAAAATGGTGCCATGACTAACTATTAATTCCTTTAGGCATGACGATAACCCCTTAATATAGTCAGTTTCGTTAGCTTTTCTATGGTCCCCAGTGCCGGCTGTGAGAATCGATTCTTGTGGCGGCCTGCTTCCTGATCAATTTGTGATCTTGTGCCGGTAAATCAGTTTCCCCTGAATAAATATTCTTCTCACTTATTCTGGGCTCAATCTCAATAATTCCCTTATAAATTGCCCACTTGCTTATCGAATGTCCGGGATCGCGACTGCGCTTGAAAAATATTTTTTTAAGAGAAAACTTGACCAACCTCCAACTTATCCTTATATATGTGCGCTGTTTGAGTAGCCACAATCGCCAGAATCAGAGAGTTTTTATAGCAGATGCCTAAATCTTTAGTAATAGTCGAGTCCCCCGCAAAGGCCAAAACGATCAATAAGTACTTGGGTAACGAGTATATTGTGAAGTCGAGTGTTGGGCATATACGCGACCTGCCAACCAGTGGCAGCGGCAAGCCTATCGATACAAAGGCGCGTGCAGCGGCAGCAGCCCTGACTCGTAAGATGCCTCCAGAAGAAAAGGCCATCTACAAGAAAAAGAAGGCCAAACAACAACTTGTTAAGCGAATGGGCATCGACCCTGGGCAAGATTGGGCGGCAAACTATGAGATTCTGCCGGGCAAAGAAAAAGTCGTTGCTGAGCTGCAGAAGCTCGCGAAGAACGCTGACCACATCTATCTCGCAACTGACCTTGATAGAGAGGGGGAAGCTATTGCCTGGCACTTACAGGAAGCCATTGGTGGTGATCCTGATCGCTATAAGCGCGTGGTATTTAACGAAATTACTAAGAAAGCCATCACCGATGCCTTCAAGGAGCCTGGCGAAGTTGATATGCGTTATGTGGAGGCGCAGCAGGCACGGCGCTTTCTAGATCGTGTTGTGGGCTTCATGGTTTCGCCATTACTCTGGGCAAAAGTGGCCAGAGGGTTGTCAGCCGGCAGAGTGCAATCTGTTGCGGTTCGTCTGGTTGTAGAGCGAGAACAACAAATTCGCGCGTTTATTCCAGAAGAATTCTGGGAAGTGTTTGCGAAACTAAACACGAAGAAGAAGGAAAAGCTTCGCTGTCAGTTAGTAAGACAAGATAGCAGCAATTTCCGACCGGACAATAAGGCCGATACTGACTCGGCCCTGGCGACTTTGGAAGCCGCTGACTATGTGGTGAAGAAGCGCGAAGACCGACCAACCTCATCCAAGCCAAAACCTCCATTGATCACCTCGACCCTGCAGCAGGCCGCAAGCACGAGACTTGGCTTCGGAGTAAAGAAGACCATGATGATGGCGCAGCGCCTCTACGAGGCCGGTTATATAACCTATATGCGTACTGACTCGACTCATCTGAGCAATGACGCTATTGCCATGTGTCGCAACTATATCGACAAGAGCTTCGGTGATAAGTATCTCACGCAGGAGACGATGTTCTACAGCTCCAAAGAGGGAGCGCAGGAAGCTCACGAGGCGGTACGGCCCACTGAAGTGAAGACTGTGGCCGAGAAGCTAATGGGTATGGAGCCGGATGCAGTTCGCCTGTACGCGTTGATTTGGCAGTACTTTGTTGCCTGTCAGATGCAACCTGCTAGATATCTTAGCTCCTCCATCACTGTAGCAGCCGCTGAGTTCGAGTTGAGAACAAAGGGGCGCATCATGCAGTTCGACGGTTATCTGAAAGTGATGCCGTCCAAAGACGAAGATATCGTATTGCCTGCAGTTGAAGAGGGTGACTCACTGAATTTAGAGCTACTTGAGCCTTCTCAGAATTTTACTAAACCCACGGCGCGCTTCACAGAGGCGAGCCTTGTCAAAGAATTAGAGAAGCGAGGCATCGGCCGTCCTTCTACTTACGCCTCGATTATCTCGACGATTCAGGATCGTGGCTATGTGCGAACCGAGAGCAAGCGTTTCTTCGCGCTGAAGATGGGCGATATCGTCGCCGAGCGGTTGCAAGAAAGTTTCGCCGAGTTGATGAGTTATGACTTCACCGCGAAGATGGAAGAGTCTCTCGATGAGGTTGCCGGTGGTAAGAAGAATTGGAAAGTGCTGCTGAACGACTTCTATGAAGGCTTTACCAGCCAGCTAATAAAGGCGGAAGGCGAAGATGGCGGTATGCGGACGAACGATCCTACCGAAACCGATATCGAGTGCCCGAAGTGTGGACGTCACATGCAAATTCGAACGGCATCGACAGGTGTCTTCTTGGGCTGTTCGGGCTACGCGTTGCCACCGAAGGAACGCTGTAAATCGACTATTAATTTGACGGCTGGCGATGACGCAATTCGCACTGATACGGCGGAAGAGGCCGAGGCGCAGGAGAATATCCTGCTGAGAAGCAAGCATCGCTGCTCGATTTGTAATACGGCGATGGAGCCCTATCTCATCGATGAGAAGCGCAAGCTGCATGTCTGCGGCAACAACCCAGACTGCTTGGGATTTGAAATAGAGAGCGGCGAATTCAAGATTCGCGGTTACGACGGGCCCATTATCGAATGTGATAAATGTGGCGAAGATATGCAATTGAAGACCGGCCGCTTTGGTAAGTATTTTGGTTGCAGCAGTGAAGACTGCAAGAACACACGTAAGCTTCTAAGAAGCGGCGAAGCTGCTCCGCCGAAGATGGACCCAGTGCAGATGCCAGAACTAATATGCGAGACGGTGGAAGATCACTATGTGCTGCGTGATGGCGCGGCGGGTATGTTCCTCGCTGCGAGTAAGTTTCCCAAAAATCGCGAGACAAGGGCGCCCTATATAGAAGAATTGCTCCCTCATAAGTCTGAGATTGATCCAAAGTATAATTTTCTTCTAGAGGCCCCGTTAGAAGACGATGCCGGCAATAAGACGCTAGTTCGCTTCTCTCGCAAGACGAAAGAGCAATATGTGCAGACTGAAGTCGACAAAAAGGCTACAGGCTGGAAGGCCTACCATGAAGGCGGCAAATGGGTAATTACCAAGCCGGAAAAGAAGGCCAAGGCAGCAAAGAAAAAGCCCATAAAGAAAAAGGTCGCGAAGAAGAAAGTGGCTAAGAAGAAGGCCGTAAAGAAGGATTAGCGGCTCTTAAGATAAGGTGCTCTGTGTGACAGCGTAGTTGTTGCCACACAGAGAGGTTATTGCACTATTTGGCTAGATTACGGCTACATGTTGCGTCGAATTACCCCAACACTGATCCCCTCAATAGCGAAATCACAACTTCTCAGGTCTACTTCGATAGGCTCAAAGTCAGGATTTTCGGGAAGCAGGCTGAGTTTGTACTTGCTGCGACCCTTTTCTAATCGCTTAACAGTCACCTCATCGCCAATTCTCGCTACCACAATGTCTCCGTTCTTGGCTTGATCGGTTTTGTGCACGGCGAGCAAGTCATCCTCAAAGATGCCGACATCAATCATGCTTGTGCCTTTTACGGTGAGCAGGTAGTGAGCTTTGGGTGAAAACATATCCGGAGGTATGTTGCAGTAGTCGGCGATAGATTCCTGCGCGAGGATTGGGCTACCTGCAGCTACCTGGCCGATGATGGGCAGGCCTAGTTGTTCGTTAATGGGCAGCTTAATGCCTCTGGATGTGCCGGGTAGAACCTCGATCGCGCCTTTTCGGGCCAGTGCCCGCAAATGTTCTTCGGCGGCATTCGGTGATTTGAAACCCATCTTGCTAGCTATTTCAGAGCGAGTAGGTGGGTAGCCGGTCTCCTGCATATACTCTTTAACGTAGGCGAGGATTTCTTCTTGCCGGGTTGTGAGCTTAAGCATGTTATTGTCCTTTGCGGGTAAGAATACTGTAATTATATACAGTTATCTGGCAATGACAATAAAATTTTAGGACTATGATTTATAAGCTTTATCCGAGCGCAGTCTTAGATAATCTGAAAATCATCGCCTAGGTCTAGTGATTCTGGCTCAATATCCAAAAGCGCGCCAGAGAAGTTCTCTGGGACAAACACTTGATCTGAGTAGACTTGATCTTCGTGGTTAAGCTCGAAGGGGGTGCGCCAGTCTTCGGGCGCTTCGGCTTCGCTGATAAAAAGCTGTCGCCAGATACTGAGATCGTACTCGCCGACCTCGCCATCGAGCAGTTGGTACTCTATGGTGCTATTAACCTCATCAATTGCGACAACTTCGAAGAGGGCTCCGCTGACCAGTTCTTGATACCAGGCAGAAACTTCTGGCAGAATTTTATTCATCGCCTTGTCTCCAGGGTCCTACTAATTTAAATGAACGAACTCCTTGTAGTGTTTTAGTGCTAAAGATTGAACTACTGCTTCCGTTAAAGCTCAACTATAGTGAGTTTTAATCAGGCAATGGAAGCGAAATCGGACGATTTATTACCCTCGCTTTACGCATCAAATTAAAAGTAATTGCTAAGCGACTGACTCCATTGAAGAACCGGTTTTGCTAGCTTCGAACATATTTGTGATAATCGCTTCTCACTAGTCGAGTAAATCAAATGCAGCATACAAATACCGAAACTGGCGCGGTCATGCTCGACCTAAAGGGCCTGTGCGTGGATGTTCAGGAGAGAGAGTTACTAACCCATCCTCAGGTTGGTGGTGTGATCCTCTTCAGTAGAAACTACGCATCTGTGGCGCAGCTCGAAGACTTAGTAGCGTCAATAAAGCAGTGTAACGATCACCTTCTCGTTGCAGTGGATCAGGAGGGAGGCCGTGTTCAGCGCTTTCGCGATCACTTCTTGACCTTGCCACCGCTCAGAGCGATCGGCGTCGAATACGAGAAGGATAGGGAGCAGGGAATAGCGGCTGCTAAGCTGTGCGCCTGGGCAATGGCCGCAGAGCTTATGCAATATGGAGTCGATATTAGCTTCGCACCGGTTCTGGATCTGTTCGATGCAAATAGCCCGGTAATAAAAGAGAGAGCATTTTCGGGCGACGGCGCCACAGTGGGGGATATAGGCCTCGCTTATATCGAAGGTATGCAAGACGCTGGCATGGCGGCAACTGGAAAGCATTTCCCAGGCCACGGCAAGGTAATGGCAGATTCACATACCGAGTTACCAACTGATACGCGTAGCCTAGAAGAGATCAGAAAGAACGACTTAATACCCTTCGCTAAATGCATTCAGAGTTTGGATGCGATAATGCCTGCGCATATTGTTTATCCCGAGATTGATGAGCATTGTGCAGGCTTCTCCAAAGCCTGGATCGAGAGTTTACTGCGCAGAGAGCTCGGATTTGATGGGGTGGTCTTCAGTGACGATCTCACTATGAATGCGGCACACAGTGCCGGCTCGGTAACCGAGCGCGCGGACATGGCATTAGCTGCTGGATGCGATATGGTGCTGGTCTGCAATCAGCCGGATCAGGCGCGAGAGCTAGTGAGCTATCTCGATGAGAAGCAACAACCGGGCAATAATAGAATTGGCTGCATGCTCGCAAAGAACGCGAGTAAGCATGCAGGCCTGTATGAGAGTGATAGATGGCAGCAAGCCAAGGAATTAATAGGCAGATTGTCTGTTTGAAGCTTGCATAGCTAGTCGAGTTAGAGAAACCTAATCAATTGGAGATTTTAGAAAGTGCCCGAGAATACTTTTTCGTTAGAATTATTGAGTGACTTAGGTTGGCCGGTGGAGGTATTCGCTGTCGTGACCATCACATTGATTGGCCGCTTCGTTGCTATGCGTTTTCTCAAAGTAATGGCAAAACATTTCGAAAAGACAAAAAACGCTTGGGACGATACCGTATTCGATGCAGCACGTGTTCCATTAAGTTGGTTTATTTTAGTCATGGGGCTGCTCTGGGCTGTTGAGGTAAGTGATGGCTATGTAGACACAGAGCTATTTTCTGCAGAGAATCTTGCTGTATTCAGGCAGCTCTCCTTCCTAGTCTTAATTTCGTTATTCCTCGTACGATTCATTAGTCGCGCTGAGCAGCGTCTAATCGAAAATCAGCAGGAAGAGGCAGACGCATCAGGTACGACTCTCGATCCGACAACAGTGAATGCTCTGGCCAAGTTGCTCCGACTTTCTACCGTTATTTCTGCAGTGCTCATAGCGATGCCAACAGTAGGTATAGAAATCACCGCGCTATTGGCGTTCGGGGGTGTAGGCGGCATCGCTGTAGGCTTCGCGGCAAAGGATCTGCTTGCCAACTTCTTCGGTGGACTTATGATCTATCTCGATCGTCCATTTGCCCTTGGTGACTGGATTCGCTCGCCGGATAGAGAAATAGAAGGAACGGTTGAGAGAATAGGCTGGCGTTTAACAGTGGTCCGAACATTTGATAAACGACCTTTGTACATACCTAATTCGGTATTCAATACACTTGCCTTAGAAAACCCATCGCGTATGTCGAATCGACGTATCAAGGAGAATATCGGTCTTCGATATTCAGACTCCGATAAGATGGAAGTTATTGTTAAAGATGTGAAGGCGATGCTGCAATCGCATGAGGAGATCGACCAGGAACAAACATTGATCGTGAATTTCTTGAGTTACGGGCCATCGTCACTAGACTTTTTTATCTACACCTTCACCAAGACTACAAACTGGATTCGCTTTCACGAAATAAAACAGGATGTGCTGCTGAAGATTGTTGCTATCATTCATTCTCACGGTGCAGATATTGCGTTCCCAACAACTACGCTAGATGGTATTGATGGACTGCTAGGAAGAAATGCAATCCCGGAAGAGCCTTAGTTAGATGACGCTTGATCAAATTATAGAAGTTCAGGCGCGCTCGACTCAGCTGCATAGTGAAGCCGAAGTCGAAACTGTCTTAGATTCGATGGCGGTCTCTATCACAACTGAGATGGCGGATAAGAATCCGTTAATGATTTGCATCATGCATGGCGGCTTAATCACGAGCGGCAAGCTAGCCCCTCGTTTGAATTTTCCGCTACAGTTAGATTATCTGCACGCAACGCGCTATCGCGGAGAGACCAGCGGTAGTGATTTGCAGTGGAAGGTTTTTCCTAGCGCATCCCTCAAAGACCGGGCGGTTCTTTTGATCGACGATATTTTTGATGTTGGTACAACGCTCAAGTTGATCGTTGAATACTGCAAGCAGCAAGGCTGCGCGTCTGTCCATACCGCGGTGCTGTTAGATAAGCAACACGATCGTAAAGAGGCGGGCATCGAAATAGACTTTGTTGGCTTGGAGGTTGCGGATCAGTATTTGTTCGGATATGGGATGGACTATAAAAATTATCTGCGTAACGCTCCGGGGATATACGCGATTGCCGAACAGGATATGTGACTGCTAATCAGTTGCTGTTAAATCTTTGATTCGGCAATTAACACTCGACTAGTTTCGGCAGGCTGGTAAATAACAGTGCTGTCTTCACGCCTTTATTATCTTCATTCTCAAATAGGCTTCTATATCGGCTCAGCTGGCCGGAGTAGAGTGCTACTTGTTCGGCGAGAAAGCTCTCCAATGATTGCTTTCCCAGCGGCTGCGAAGATTTGTAGTCGATGATCCAGCGCACGCCATTGCCATCGATAAATGTGCGATCAATTACGTGTGTGTGCACGAAGCCACTTGCATAACTCTGTAGTGCTAGTTCGGCGGCGCTTTGTTCTTGTCCGTGATCAAATACCCAGCGCAGTTCCGAATCCTGCAGGGTGCTTTGCAGGGATTGTTCGAGCTTCGTCATTGCAATATCAATTTCACCGCTGACGAATGAGAAGGCGCTCAGTCGCCTTCTCCAGTAATTCTTCAGGCCTGCAAGGTTAGCTGTATCGAGAAGCTGATGGTTGTTTAGATAATTCTGCAGTGCCTCGTGAACAAGGTTGCCAACTTCTATCGGTAGCTGATTGTCTACAGTCAGTTCGATCTGTGCGGAGTCGTCGTTTTGTACGGCAGTAGTCTCTGCGCATGCCTGTGCCGAATCGTTGGCGATGAATGTGTCTGCCGGCAGTCGTAGCAGAGAAGGGCGTGTGGCCAATGGGTCTTGTTGCTTGAATGGCAGGCTCATGGAGCGTATCGGTAGGTAGTCGACCGACGCCTGGCTGAGGTTGTACCAGATGGTAGCGAGCAGCGTGCGAGAGCCGGGAGCGGTCGTCTCGCCGTCTTTGTCAGCTAATGTGGCAGAAAGGTAAACCGACTTCATGGCCCGAGTCACACCTATATATAGCAGTCTGGTGCTTTCTAGCCGCGATTTTTCAGCCTTCTCGAAACGCAGCAAGTTATATAGGTTATTGTCTTCGCTTCCCGTAGCAGAGAGCGTTGCTAAGAAGAGTTTATTCTCGCCTTGTTGGTTCAGTCGCTGATGCCATAGTAGTAGCGACTTATCGTCTGAGCGACTGGTTCGCGCGAGTCCCGGCAAGAACACATGGTCGAACTCCAACCCCTTAGATTTGTGAACCGTCATGATTTGAACAGGGTTGGCATCAGCTGCTAATGCGCCGCTGGAGACGAAGCTCTTCTCTATCTTAGATTCGAATTCGGAAAAGTTCTCGAGTCTGCCCGCGGCTTCTGAGTTTTTTAGAATTTCATAGAATCTTTCTAAGCTGTCGCGCTCTGAATCAGATCGAAGAATTAGTTCGCCGCCTAACTCGCTAAATGTAGTACGAATTACGCGGCTTATTCTAGTCAGTAGTTTCGCGCCGAGAGCGCCTTGCAGTATCGACGTTAGTTTTACTATGCGTAGTAGGCCATCGCTGCTGAGTTGCGTGTTCTGTTTGTCGGCGCACAGCTGCTGCATGCTTTCAAATACGCTGATATTATTTCCAAAATTCGCTACGACATGCAGATCCTCTAGAGAGATTCCACACCATGGCGCTCTGAGGGTAGCTAGCCAAGAAAGTCGGTCTGCATGGTTGCATACGGCGCCTGTTAGACTAATCAGGTCGGTGATGAGCGGCAGCGTATTGAGTCTGTCAATCTCGTTGGCGAGCCAGGGGATCTCCGCCTCACGAAGTGCGGGAAGTATGTATTCTAGGTGGCCTCGGCTGCGCACGAGTATGGCTATCTTGTGCTGGGAATGCTGCTCGCGAAGGCGCGATATCTCATCTGCAATATACGCAGCCTCCTCGATATAGGCTTCAGTCTTACCGTCTTCATCGTACTGATAGATGCGAGTCGATACGGCAGTCTCGATGTCTTTTGCATGTACCGCATGGGAGTGCGAGTAACTTACCGCGCCTCGGGAGATGTCGTTCTGTTCAGGAAAGGCGCCGGAGAATACTGTGTTTACCCAGTCTACTACGCCGCTGTCGGATCTAAAATTCGCTAACAGGTCTATCGCGGTGATCGGGATATGAGCCATGCCATTTTCTCGTAGCCTAATGAACAGGCCTACGTTGGCGTTTCGAAACCCGTAGCAAGACTGCATCGCATCGCCTACGACGAAGAGTGTGCGTCCATCTCGTTCTTCCCAGCCCGCGGTTAATTTACGCAGCAATTCCATCTGTGAGGATGACGTGTCTTGGAACTCGTCAACCAGTATGTGTTTGATCTGATAGTCGAGGCTAAGTGCCAGGTCTGTAGGATTCTCTTCAGTGCCTAGCGCGCTTAGTGCAGCCAAACTTACCTGTGGATAGTCAATTTTGTTCTTTTGCGTAAACGCCAGCTCCAGCTGAGCCATTAGGGTTGGAAGCACTAAGGTCAGTGTGTTGAGAAAGTCCCAGGAGAGTTCGTCATCATTGGGTAGCGGAAGTCTGCGCAGATAGTCCAGCGCCTGTAAAAGCTCAGGCGACTCAGCCATCGACTGCAGCAGCGCTTTCATCGCGTCCTTCTTTTCCTTTTGAAGTGCCTTCTGTTCTTTGCTGCCTGACTGCGGTGGAAAACCGACGTCTTTTCTAACATCTTTACGAAATGCCGTATCGGACTTAACAAGAAACAGTTTAGTCAGGCCGATCCAAGTAGTCAGGTATGTATGGCTGGATTTCGGGAGTTCGTTTAGGTCGCTGCAAAGCAGCAGATCAGAATCGATATCCCCCTCGCGAAGATTTGTAGTGGCGTACCGTAGTAGCGGCATTAATTCGGCGGTGTAAGGCTCCAATAGCAATTGCGCGCTCTCGATGGATTCATCTATCAGTTCCAATAGATTTGCTGCGAGATAGTCCATGGCTTGCTCAGGAGAGCTCGCAACGCCCACAATATCGCCAATCCACTGTTCACGCTGCTTCAAGAGATTTGTTAGGAGAGATTCTAGCTTTTCACTGTCGTTGTCGAAGTGCAGCATCAACTTGCCGATGGCAGCGGAGATTGGCAGGTCTTCGTTCAGTAGTTTTAGACAGTTTCGAATAGCTAGGTGATAGCAATCATCAACCTGCTCATTTATTTGTAGCGGCCCTCCAAAATGGGAAAGTATCGGTAGCCGACTTGCGAGGAAGTTACAGAAGCTATCTATGGTTTGAATTCGCAGCCGGTTTGGTGATTGCTGCAGCTGCCAAGATTCTTTTGCATCTTGTGCTAATACGCTGTTGGCGATCTCATATTTATCGCGATCTAACTGTGTCTCTATGGCTATTGGGTCGACCTGCTGTGCCCATTCGAGTGTATTGAGAATCCTTTGCGCCATCTCATTGGCGGCCTTCTTGGTGAACGTTATAGCTAGCACTTCTTCTGGGTGCTGGCATACGGCGAGTAGTTTTAGAAAGCGAAGGCTGAGTAGCTCTGTTTTACCTGAGCCTGCAGGGGCCTGTACGGCGATGGAGCGAGTGATATCCAATGCGTTCTGCCGCGCATCGAAGTCGACTACCTGTTTTTCCGCGGCCGTCATATCTCTTCTTCGCTTAAGGGTATCTCGCTTTGCTCTGATTCGGCTATTCTGCACAGCGGGCCGAGGTCGCAATATTGGCAGGTAGTAGCTCCTCGCGTTGGAGCGACGGCTACGAGGCCGGATTCGAATTCTTCTACAAGCTTATGGATGCTCTTATTCCAGTAATTTTGCAGGGCGGGCCAACCGCCTTCAAATGACTTCGCCTGTCTGCTGACTTTTACCTGCGCGCCAAAGCCGCTTAGCTCCATAGGGCTGATCAGTCCTATGTTCTCGGCATTGAGCTGAAAGATGAGCGTGGCGCTGATCGGCTGGTCGGTGCCTGTGCTGACAGCAATTTGATAAAGCGGGAGCTGCAAGTCATCTGGTCTTTCATCAAACCATTTGTAGTTAGTGAATTTTCCCGTCTTATAATCGATCAGAGCGAGAGAACCATCGCCTAGTTGATCGACGCGATCTATGCGCAAATCAAGTGAAAGCCCTGAATGTTGCCAGGAAATTTTTTTCTCGTTATCTAAGATGGTGAACTCGCTGCGCTGTTTTTCCAGTGCCAGAAAGCCCTCCAATAAATTCGTTAACCTGCCTTTCTCAAGCAGCGAGAAGGCAGGAGTCATTGTCTCAGGATGATATTTTCTAAGATAGTCGATAGCCATCTCTGCGCTTTGTGCGGTCATTTTTTCTGTCTCGGTAGGGGACAGACTATGCAGTGTTTTGGAATCACCTAGTTGCAGGCCGATATGCTCTAGCGCTTTATGTAAGGCGTTTCCTCTAACCAAGGAATTCAGGCCATAGCTAAACTCATCGAGTCCCTTAGCCCTCAAGCGATTTCTGGCGAAGGCTCGAAACGGACAGTTAGATTGATTGCTTAACAAGCCAGTTCCTCCGGACACGTCTTCGTCGCTAGTCAGCGGGATGTGAAGTGTTTCTTCATACCTCTCTAGATTGTTAGTAATCTGATTGCTTGAATGCCCTTCAGGAATCACTTCAGTAGCATTCGGTTGTTCGAAGGTTATCTCTTTTAGTAGGGCGCTCGGCCGAATGGTGAGTTCTTCTTCTAGCGCGTGATAACTAATCACCAGCTCTGCTGTAGTGTTTTTGCGAAGTGCAGCCAGCTGCGTGAGCGCGGTACCTAACTGTTGTTGGTTGGAGCTTCCCGGCATTTCCAGCGCTTGCTGCAGGCTATAGGGAAGAAACGCCACAGGGTTGATTGGCTGCGGCCAGTTTCTGTCATCTACTGATAGAATCCAAAGGTGATCGAACTGAAGATCCTGCGCTTCTTCCGCATCTATTAGGGAAATCTGCCTGCGGTCATCAAAGTTCAGATTTACCTTTGATTGCTTCAGATAAGTCTGCAACTTCGCTAGGGCGTTGCTTAGAGAAATATTGCCTAGTACTTTCGATGAGGCTGCAAAGCGTTGAATGCACTGCTGCCAAAGCAAACTTTGCTGTTGATTGTGCTCAGCTGAAGGGTTGCCTGGCCAGCCAATCAATTGTAACTGATTGCTAAATAGCTGCAGCCATTGGCGTAACGACTGATGATTGTGTTCGTGCCTAGCGAGTTCGTTAAAGGCGAGTAAATTCTGGGCTAGGGCAGGGCAGTGATGACTACGATTGTCTTGCAGCATGACTGAACGTAGCTGCGTGAGGCGAACCTCGGCTTCTGTGTTCCCGCGAAGAGCTATCTCCAGGGCAATGCGTGCCTGCGGTTCTTCCTCTTCACCAAGCAGGTTTGGTAGCTGCAGTAACTTGCAGAAACGTTCGCTATCTATCAGCTCACGATTGAGCGCAAGCAGCGACAAAGCCACGCTAAAGTCTGGCAGCTCGTCTAGTGATTCTGTACTCTGATAGCGATTAAGATGATCGGCGATATCGAAATGCTTGTTATTGCTGGCTTTGCTGTTTCTAAATAGCGCCTCTTCGATCGGCGGCTCCAAAGAACGGCTGTGGTCAACTACTATGCCGATGTGTGAGTTCGGAAATTCGCGGGCCTTGTCCTGGCACCAATCGATACAAGCATCAATCTCTGTGCTGCTGTTTTGGAAACAGCGGTACGCGTTGTCCCTATCTGCGAAGACCGGGCCCAACTGTGGGTCTTGGGCTCCAACACGAGGCCATTCAACTTCACAAACCAGGGCTAGAGCATCGATTAGTTCTACGTACAGAGGGGGAGGCTGATTGAAATTAATAAGCGCGATCTTGCTCGGCAGTATCGATTTAATCTCTTTGATATGCTTTGCGATTATCCTGCCGGCGTCGCTGCTGTCTCTTATACACATCTCCGAGCCCACGAGACGCTACGCTATCTCGTA
>OJEF01000148.1_pt1 | contig 20592 bp, 16 predicted proteins | sample 1593041 | NCBI WGS metagenome assembly OJEF01 (sample SAMN05416790, study PRJEB24817) | seawater metagenome | isolation source: Sea water | place: Canada:Atlantic | collected 2013-11
CTACACCTCTCTATTCGTCGGCAGCGTCAGATGTGTATAAGAGACAGAATTTAACCTCCAACTGTTTATGCTTCCGCTAACATTTTTTCTCCAGCATCAATTGCGTCTTGAATTGACCCTCTTAAGTTAAATGCAGCTTCAGGATATTTATCTAATTCACCGTCCATAATCATATTAAAACCCTTAATAGTATCTTTAATATCTACTAAAACACCTGGTATACCTGTAAATTGTTCTGCAACATGAAAAGGTTGAGATAAGAAACGTTGAACACGTCTTGCTCTGTGTACTACTAATTTATCTTCTTCAGATAACTCTTCCATACCCAGAATAGCAATAATATCTTGTAATTCTTTATAACGTTGTAAAATTTCTTTTACTGCAGTTGCCGTATTATAGTGTTCATCACCTAAGATAGCTGCTGATAGAATCCTAGAAGTAGAATCTAAAGGATCTACTGCTGGATAAATACCTAATTCAGCAATTTTACGAGACAATACAGTTGTAGCATCTAAATGCGCAAAAGTTGTAGCTGGTGCTGGATCTGTTAAATCATCTGCAGGCACATAAACTGCTTGAACAGAAGTAATAGATCCTTTTTTAGTTGATGTAATACGCTCTTGCATTGCACCCATCTCTGTTGCTAATGTTGGTTGGTAACCTACTGCAGAAGGCATACGCCCTAATAATGCAGAAACCTCTGAACCAGCTTGTGTGAAACGGAAAATATTATCTACAAAGAAAAGTACATCTTTCCCTTGACTATCTCCTGCTCCATCTCTAAAATATTCAGCAATTGTTAAACCTGACAATGCAACACGTGCACGTGCTCCAGGTGGCTCATTCATTTGTCCAAAAACAAATGTTGCTTTAGAATCTCTCATTCCAGGCTTATCAACTTTAGATAAGTCCCATCCTCCTTCTTCCATAGAATGCATAAAATCGTCTCCGTATTTTATAATTCCAGATTCTAACATTTCGCGAAGTAAATCATTTCCTTCACGTGTTCTTTCTCCAACTCCTGCAAAAACTGATAAACCACCATGTCCTTTTGCAATGTTGTTAATTAATTCTTGTATTAATACAGTCTTACCAACTCCGGCTCCACCAAATAATCCAATTTTACCACCTTTTGCATATGGCTCAATTAAATCGATTACTTTAATTCCAGTGAATAAAACTTCTGTTGAAACAGATAAATCTTCAAATTTCGGAGCAGAACGGTGAATTGACAATCCGTCTTTACCTTCTTTCTTTAAGTTTCCTAAACCATCAATAGCATCACCAGTAACATTAAATAAACGACCGTAAATATCGCTTCCAATTGGCATTTGAATAGGGTTACCCGTCGCTAAAACTTCTGTTCCTCTACTTAATCCATCAGTAGCATCCATTGAAATGGTTCTAACTGTATCTTCACCAATATGTTGTTGCACTTCTAAAACTAAAATAGAACCATCAGCTTTTTTAATTTCTAATGAGTCATAAATTTTAGGAAGTTCATTGTTTTCTGTATTGAATTCAACATCAATTACTGGACCAATAATCTGAGAAACTTTTCCTGTTGTTGTAGACATCTGTATCTAATTATATTTATTATTTATGTTACGAGATTTAGCATCTCTTTTTCAAGATGCAAAGGTACTTTTTTGCATGGAATAAAAAAAAGTTTTTTAAAAAAAAAGGTCTCATCATTTCTGATGAGACCTTTTTACTATATATTTAAAAATAACTAGTTAGTTACCTTAACTTCTACTCTTCTATTTTGAACTCTACCAGCTCTTGTCTTATTTGAAGCAATAGGACTATCTTGTCCAAAACCTGCAGCAGTTAATCTTGCAGCAGCAACTCCATTTGCTAGTAAATAATCTTTAACAGCATTTGCTCTTGAATTAGATAACTTTAAGTTTCCAGAAATAGATCCAGAATTATCTGTAAAACCTTTGATTGCAAATTCAGCTTGAGGATATTCATTCATAATTGCTAACATACCGTCTAACATATCAGTAACTCCAGATTCAAAACTAGCGCTTTCAAGTTTAAATAAAATAGCTTGTGCAAATGAATTCATACCCATTTGAGCTTCATTTGAAATTATTTCAGGACAACCACCTTCTGAAGCAATACCTGCAACATTTGGACATTTATCATCTTTATCTAAAATGCTATCACCGTCTGTATCTGGCCAAGCGCAACCTCCGTTTGCAACAGGACCTGCAGCAGTTGGACATTTATCATTTTTATCAACTACGCCATCTCCATCAGTATCAGGACATCCTTTGTTCGCTTTTGTTCCCTTAGCATTAGGACACATATCGTCTTTATCTGCAATTCCATCAGCATCAGCATCAGGACAACCGTTCATAGTTGCTAAACCTGCAACATTCGGACAAGCATCGTCAGAATCTTTGATTCCGTCGCCATCACTATCAGGACAACCTTTAAATTCTACTAAACCTGCAATTTCAGGACAAGCATCAAATTTATCATATACTCCATCAGCATCCGTATCTTTTCCTCCAAATTTAATCACTAAACCTGCAGTAGATTGAAAATGATTTGCAACATTATCTACAAATCCTTTTTTCAAACCATGCTGAAAGTTAAGACCTAAATTTTCGTTAAACCAAACATTGAAACCTACTGCTCCAGTTGCCATTAACTCAGATTTCTCAGTTCTACCACTACCAACAAAATCTCCACCAATACCTACATAAGGATCAAACCAACCTGTTTCTCCAAATAAGTGGTTTAAATCGTATTTTACTAAAGCTCCAACAGACCATAATAAATAATCTGAATCATCTTCCATTTCAAAATGTGTAATTTTATTAAGCGTACCTGCCAATTGTAAAGTAAAACCTTTTTCTAAGTATTTCTCAGCAGAAAGTCTAGAAATTGAAGGTAAAATATTAAGATCAGAAGTACCAAAGGCATCATTAAAAAATGTATCATCTCCAAAATCAGGACCTTGGTAGTCAACTGAATTAATACCAAAACCTACAACCCAAGGGTTGTTTGCATCTTGTGCGCTTGCGCTACCAACTATGGCTAACGTAAACAAAGCTATAACAGCTAATTTTAAATTCTTCATTGTCAAATTTTTAAATTAAATATTTTTATTAATGAACAAAAATAGACTCTTAAACTGTAATTACAAAGATAATTCTTTAAAAAATCCATAAAAACAGCAATTTTAATAGATTCTAAAGGAGAATTAAACAAGAAATAGCATCTTAAATATGTGTAAAATACATTATTCACAATAATTTATAAGTAAATTCCTAATATTAAACCTCTACAACATCCACTTCAGCATTGATATATATGAGTAACTTTTTACCAACTTTAAAATCCATAGATTTTAAAACTCTCTCATATTTTAGTAATTGCTGATGATGCTCACTCGAAGGAATCCCTGTTTTGTAGTCTATAACTGTAACTTCATTTAGATGATTAAAAACTAATCTATCTGGAATAACAACTTGATTATCAAAATCTACAATTTCCCGCTCATTAAAAACAGTAACCTTATCAGAAAAATAAACGGCTAATTTCGGATGGTTTACAACTAAACACATCATCTCTTTGATTAATTTTAATTGAATGTTATTAATAAAACCTTTTTGATGATATTGAATTATCACTGAGTTTACGTCGTTCTTTGTAATTATTTTTGATAACATTTCATGGAATAAATTACCAAAATCAATTGCTTTTCCTTGTGCTGTATTCCATAATTTCGAAGCACTAGCCAACAAAACAATATTGTGCTCTTGCCAGGGTGTTGAAATAAATTTCTGATGAATTTCTGCTAAAGATTCGGCTGCATCTTTCTTTTTAACTCTTTCTATATTTCCAAAGTTATATTCTAAACGATCTTCTTGCCAAAGATTTTGTTCTTTTAAATAATTGATAAAAATTCCTGAATAATAATTCACATTTTCTACCCCATTTGCAAAAATCTTCTTTTCTGTGATAATATGTAATTGTTCTGCAGCTCTGGTTAAAGCAACATATAAAAGATTGAAATTATCTAATTCTAACTCTTCTCTTTGTTGGTTATAGATCTCTAGACCTCTTGTATTAATTAAACTTAAGTCTTTCTTATAATCTATTAAAAGTTCTTTAAAATGATACTCTTTTGGTAAATCGTCAAACCAAATTTTAGGATTAATCTGTTTATAAATATTCACATCACAAGGAAAAATTACTACAGGAAATTCCAATCCTTTAGATTTATGAATAGTCATTACTTGAACAGCATTTGCATTTTCTGAAGCAACGATGCTTAGTTTGTCTTTTTTAAGTTCCCAAAATTCTAGGAAGTCACCAATATCTGTTGCCTTTCTTTGTTGCTCTAAAACAACATCTAGAAAAAATTGAACGTATGCATTAGAAGAATTCACAAGCTTGAAACCTCTAATTATTTCTTCAATTTTCTCATAAAAAGGTACTTGCTGAAATACAGAAAAATTAAATGAAATCCCATAAGATTTTAGGTTTTCAAAAATGAAAGCATTTGTTGATTTTACATGCTTCTTAAAGAACTCATGTTTTGGTACTTTAAGCTGCAAGTGTTCATGTAAGAAGTACAAAACTTCAAATCTTTTTTCTTCATCATTTGTATTCTGAATGCTATATAGAAAATCAATAATGAAATTAATTTTAGAGTTGTTCTTTAATAATAATGTTTCTGAAGAAATTATAGAAACCCCATTTTCTGAAAGATAATCTGCAACTGCAATTCCATCTTTTTTAGTTCTTGTAAGTACACAGATTTCATTCAAATAAAAATCTTCTTTTAGTTGATTTATTTTTTCTAAAACCTTTTTAGGATACTTCACTTTTTCATCCTCTTTCTCCTCTTCTTTTTCTAGGAAAGAAAGCGAAACAAAACCACCTTTCTTTGCATTTTCTAATTGGCCATTTCCTTGTAAAAAAAGATTTTTATAAGACTCATTATGAAGAAAATTAGCAGTGTGGCTAAAGAAAGTATTATTGAAATTAATAATCTCTGAATAGCTTCTATAATTTGTCTCTAAATTCTTTATTTCTTTGTGAACATTAAACGGATTTACTTCATTTGAACCCAAATCGATAAACTGCTCGGCCTTACCTCCACGCCATCTATAAATAGCCTGTTTACCATCTCCAACCAACAATAGATTGCTATTTTCTTGTGCTAAAGCATTCTCTATTAAAGGTATTAAATTTTGCCATTGTAAAACAGAAGTATCCTGCATTTCATCGATAAAATAATGCTGAAATCGTTGCCCAATTCTCTCATATATAAAGGGTGCGGGTTCATTTTTTATATTGTCTGAAATTAATTGATTAAATTCTGCATTTAATCGAATATTATTATCTTCTTTTATGTTATTTAATTCTGAATTAACATTGTTTAAAACAGCTAATGGAATGATACTTTTTAATGTGATTTTATTTAATAAATAACTCGAATAAGTACGGTTGTACAAATCTTTAGACTGATAATAATATAGTCTCAATTGTTCAGAAATTCCTTCGATTGTATCTTTTGAAGCAGCAGAAGCTTTTCCTGCAAAAAGATTTTTACCGTCTTCAATAACCGTATTTAACCTAGCGTCAAATTTTAAATCATCAAATTTTAAAAATCTTAACTTTGTTAACTTTTCAAAGTGTTTTGGATATTCTCCAGTATATGCAAAATCTGACAACTGAACCCCGCTCGTTTCTATAAAACTTAAAACCTCGTTCCCAAACACTTTGTACTCTTTCTCTATACCTTTATTAGATTTTTGAATTTTATTTTTCAACTCAAAAAAATCATCTAATTTTTTATCAGCTAATCTCCTAAAATGTTTCACATCATCTTCATTTAATAAAACTTTTGCAAAATCATTTAAATCTTTAGAAATATCCCAAGATTTATCATCATCTATTTTATCTAAAGAATACTCTATTAGAAGGTTGGTTAATTTCTGATCGGTCCCTATTTTAGAGATTAACACATCTACTGCTTCATTTAAAAGAGAAATTGCATCCATTTCTACTTCAAAGTTGAGAGACAGTCCTAAATCAAATGCAAAACTTTTAATAATTTTATGAGTAAAACTATCTATTGTGGTAATTGAAAAAGCAGAATAATTTTTTAAAATTGCTTCTAAAATTTTCTTACTTCTTTCTTGAATAATCGTCGAATCTAAATTCGTTTCTGAAAGGATATTTTTAAATAAATCACTTTCACTTCCTTCTGCAAATTCTTCTAAATAAAACAAGACACGCTCTTTCATTTCTCCAGCAGCCTTATTTGTAAACGTAATTGCCAATACTTTCTGAAACATAAAAAGATCGCTAGAAGTTAACAAGACCTTAAGATATTGTTTTACTAACGTAAATGTTTTCCCGCTTCCTGCAGAAGCATTGTAAACTTGAAAAGTAGATGTTTGTAACACAGCAGTATTTTATTGCAAAATACAATTTTTAGAATCAAAAGACAAGATGCAAAAGCTGAGAATTATAAAAAAAGAAAAACGGTAATATATTAGAAATTCTAATCAATCATCGTTTTTTATTATTTCAAGTTATTAGATGCTAACCTAAACCAACATCTAAAGACATCATTACAATAAAACCACCAATAAAACCAAGCGTAGCAATATCTGTATACTTGTCTCTTTGTGTTTCTGGTATTACCTCTTCTACAACTACAAAAATCATTGCACCTGCAGCAAATGCCAATGCATATGGCAAAATTGGTACAAAAAAGGAAACTGCTAAAGCTCCTAAAACTGCAGCAACTGGTTCTACAACTGCTGATAACTGGCCGTACCAGAAACTTTTTAACCTACTAACACCTTGCCTCCTTAAAGGCATTGCCACTGCAAAACCTTCTGGGAAATTCTGAATTCCTATACCAATCGCTAAAGAAATTGCAGCGATAATCATTTCTGTCTGCTCCACACCAACTAAAGTAGATGCCGCACCAAATAAAACACCAACCGCTAAACCTTCAGGTATATTATGTAACGTAATAGCCAAAACCAATAAGGTTGTTTTATGCCATTCTGTTTTTACACCCTCAGCTTCACTTTCTTTAAAATTGATATGTAAATGTGGTAAAATTTTGTCCATGCCAAATAAGGATAAGGCGCCTAAGCCAAAACCAATTGCAGCAGGTACAACTTTCATAAAACCTTCTCCAGGACTATTTTCTATTGCTGGCGCTAGTAAACTCCAAAAACTTGCCGCCACCATAACCCCGCCTGTAAAACCCAACATTCCGTCTAAAACGGCTCTGTTCATTTTTTTAAAAAAGAAAACTAATGACGCGCCCAAGGCAGTTAAAGCCCAAGTAAAAAGAGATGCGTATAATGCTGATAAAATCGGATGTTCTTTTCCAAATACAACTAATTGATCGAATGTGCTCATAATATAAATTCTACCTAAATGTTTTATTGCCCGGTATGAGCTCTAATGTATAAATTACTTGCTATTTTATTTGAGATTGATAACTTCTTGTCCCCAATTAATATGGATAAAGAATCATCAAAATCTTCTTTGTCTAGAATGGTTATTTTCTTTCCTAAGGTGATGCCTTTTTTATCTAAAAATTGTAAAAATTCTGATGATGAGTCGTCTACACCAATACAAATTCCACTCTCATTTTTAGACAATGTTGACAATAAACTTTTCTCTACTATTTTTAAATTTCCGTCTTTATCTGGTATTGGATCTCCATGAGGATCATGCGTTGGAAAACCTAAAAAACGATCTAATTGATTTATTAATTTTGAAGATTTTATGTGCTCTAATTGCTCTGCTACCTCATGTACCTCGTGCCAAGAAAAATTTAATTTCTCAACTAAAAAAACTTCCCACAATCTATGCTTTCGCACAACATTTGCAGCAACCGTCTTTCCTGAAATAGTTAAAGTTACCCCTTTATACTTTTTATAAAGAACAACTTCCTTTTCAGATAATTTCTTTATCATATCTGTTACAGAAGAAGCTTTTGTTGCTAATTTTTCTGCAATAGCGTTTGTACTGACTCCTCCATCAGTATCTAGTTCTAAATGATAAATTGCTTTTAAATAATTTTCTTCTGAAAGCGTAAACATATGCCTTGATTTAGACAGCAAATATAGAACTTTAAATTTTATAAAAATAAATTTTTAGACAAGTCTAAAAATAATGTTATATTTGTCGAATATTGTATTTAAAAATGAAAATAATTATCAAAATTAGCTGTCTTTTATTTTTGGGCATTGCTTCTATAAACGGACAAACAAATAGTATTTCAGGAAAAGTAACCTCCAACGGTGAAGTTTTACCATTTGTAAATGTGTATCTTAAAAAAACCAAACAAGGAACTTCCACCAACGAAAATGGTTTTTTTGAGTTGAAAAATATTCCAAATGGAACCTATACCATCATTGCAAGCAGCATAGGTTTTAAATTCAAATCGAAAAAAATTACACTCATCGGAAATCAGGAAATAGTTAAAAACTTTAACTTGAAGGTAAATGATGCTTTAGAGGAAATTGTAATTTCTGGAACTCTAAGACCTGTAACAAAATCGAATAGCCCAGTTCCTGTAGAAGTGTACAGCAAAACTTTTTTTAGAAAAAATCCTACACCCTCGATCTTCGAATCTTTACAAAATGTAAACGGGGTTCGTCCGCAATTAAATTGTAGCGTTTGTAATACAGGAGACATTCATATTAATGGTTTAGAAGGTTCTTATACCTTTGTTTTAATTGATGGAATGCCAATTGTAAGTGGACTCTCTACCGTTTATGGGTTAACAGGAATTCCGCAGGCATTAATAGAAAGAGTAGAAATTGTAAAAGGCCCAGCTTCTACTTTATACGGTTCTGAAGCGGTTGGTGGCATTATAAATGTTATTACTAAAAAACCTGCAAATGCACCATTATTATCCACAGATACATTTGTAAGTTCTTGGGGAGAAGTAAATTTAGATGTTGGTTTACGTTATAATGCATCAGAAAAAGTGCAAGGTCTATTAGGTATAAATTATTTCAATTTCCAAAATAGAATTGATAACAATAATGACAATTTTACAGATCTGACCTTACAAAACAGAATATCAATATTTAATAAAATAAACATTGAGAGAAAAAGTAATAAGGTTTTTACCATCGCTGGTCGTTATGTGTATGAAGATCGTTGGGGAGGAGAAATGGATTGGGAAAAAGAATTTAGAGGAGGAAACCAAATTTATGGAGAAAGTATTTACACAAATAGATGGGAAACTTTTGGAACCTACGAATTACCAACTTCAGAAAATTTAAGTTTTCAATTTAGTGCAAACGGGCATTATCAAGATTCTTTTTATGGAGAAACTTCTTATAATGCAGAACAATTAATTAGTTTTGGTCAATTAGTTTACAATAAACAATTAGGCGAAAAACACGATTTGTTATTAGGAGCTGCGTATCGTTATACATTTTATGATGATAATACATTTGCAACTTTAAATGAGAATGGTGTTGACAATAGTCCATCAATAATTCATTTACCCGGTGTTTTTGCGCAAGATGAAATAAGTTTGAGTGATCGAAAAAAAATACTTTTAGGTGTTCGATGGGATAACAATAGTATACATGGAAACATCTTTTCACCAAGGGTAAATTATAAATGGAATTCTAGAGATAAATCTAATATTATAAGACTAAGTGCTGGAAACGGATTTCGAGTTGCAAATGTTTTCACAGAAGATCACGCAGCTTTAACTGGCGCAAGAACAGTAGAATTTGATGGAAAATTAGATCCAGAAACATCTTGGAATGCAAATGTTAATTATGTAAAGAAAATAAATACTGAGAATTCTTTTATTAATATAGATGCAAGTGCTTTTTACACCTACTTCAATAATAGAATCTTACCTGATTACGAAACGGATCCTAATAAAATTATTTATGCTAATTTAGAAGGTTCTTCAGTTTCTAAAGGGATTTCCTTGAATACAGATGTTTTATTTACAAACGGATTAGCAATAAACGCCGGAGCGACCTTAATGGAAGTTTCTGTAACAGAAAATAACGTAAAAAGAACACAATTACTAACAGAAAGTTTTAGCGGAGTTTGGTCTATTTCTTATAAATTTAGTACTAATTTTAGCGTAGATTATACAGGAAATCTTTACGGACCAATGCGTTTGCCTTTATTAGGTGAAAATGATCCAAGAGATGAATATTCTCCTTGGTTTAGTATTCAAAATATTCAATTGAGCAAAAAGTTTAACAACAGTTGGGAAATTTATGGTGGCGTTAAAAACCTATTAAACTTTACGCCTGCAGCCAATAGCATTAATAGTGCAGATAATCCTTTTGATAATGGCGTAAACACAGAACTGAACCCAGAAAGAGCTTTTGACCCAAGTTATATATACGCATCTAATCAAGGAATTAGAGCTTTTGCTGGAGTTCGTTTCACACTTTTTTAATACATTACTAAAATAATTATGCACTTTACAAAAAAACTTCTTTTTCTTTTTATTTTCTTTGGATGTTTCACAATCTATGCTCAAGAGAGCAAGGGAAAAGAAGTTTTAAATATTTTTACTTTCGAAGAAGTTGAGGAAATACATCAACAAATACCAAAACCTATACTTGTTTTTCTCTATACAGATTGGTGTAAAATTTGCTTTGGAATGAAAAAAACTACTTTTAAAAATAGAAAGGTAATTCAGCTTTTAAATGAAAAGTTCTATTTTATAAAATTGAATGCTGAAGAAAAACAAGACATTACTTTTTTAGGAAAAATTTTTACATACAAACCTACAGGAATAAATACAGGTATGCATGAATTAGCTGTAGAATTAGGAACTATTAAAAAAACAATTATATACCCTACAACCATCATCTTAAATACAGTATTTGAAATAGATGCGCAGTTAACTGGTCTTTATAATGCTCGGAAAATGATAGGTATTCTGACTGCGTATATTGATTAATCCTGCCAAATTCTTGGATTTAAGTTTCTAGCACTAAAACTATATACTAAACCTAGAGATGGATATAAATGAGATCTTTGAGATTGAATAATGTCTTTAGAATACTTATAGATTAATTGAAAATTCAATCCGTATTTTGATGAAAACCAAAAAGTATTCCCTACCCCTAGATTCATGGTACCTGTAATAACTTTTCCTTTTAAAGAACTGGCACCGATTAAGATATAAGGGACAACATTATAATTAGACTGTCCAAAATCAAACCTTAAAGACCCATCAAATGTGGTGTAAGTTTGTGTATCCCCTAATGCAGTGGCAAAACCAAAATCTAAACTTAGACCTTTAAAAATATATCTAGAAATATTAATCCTTGGGACTTGAAAAGCTACTTGACCTCCTACAATTTTACCTGCCTCCAAAGTGTACTTTGCACCCGCCAAACTAATTCCTGCAGTCCATTTTTGTTGTTTATTCTGTGATTTTACATGTATTGTAAAAACAAGTAAAAAAATAATTATAACTTTATTTCTCATGTTCTTGGGGTTAATAAACAATAATATTAACTAAAAATATGTAAATATATAGCAAACTACAAGAAAACAAAATAGATAATGGGATTTTATTAATTTACAACTTACATTTGCACAAAACTTAGCGCGTTGAGTATCCAGAACATTGTAAATCAATATCAAATATCTGCAAATGTTGCGCAGATAATTACACAGCTACAAAAAGAAAAAAACCATTTTCAAATATCGAATTTGGTCGGATCTTCATTGTCTTTTACTATTTCAGAAACTTTTAAAAAATCAGAAAAACCCTATCTCTTAGTATTTAATGACAAAGAAGAGGCTGCTTATTATTTAAATGATTTAGAGCAGTTGTTAGGAGAAAAAAATGTGCTTTTTTATCCAGGTTCTTACAGAAGACCTTATCAAATTGAAGAGACAGATAATGCAAATATCTTATTAAGATCGGAAGTTTTAAATAGAATAAATTCTAAACAAAAACCTGCAATTATTGTAACGTATCCGGCAGCTTTATTTGAAAAAGTTGTTACTAAAAAAGAACTCGAGAAAAACACTTTAAAAGTTACAGTGGGCGAAAACTTATCTTTAGATTTTGTAAATGAAATTTTGTTTGAATACAAGTTTAAACGGGTAGATTTTGTTACAGAACCAGGAGATTTTTCTGTTCGAGGAGGAATTATAGATGTTTTTTCTTTTTCTAATGATGAGCCTTACCGAATTGAGTTTTTTGGCGATGAAATTGATAGTATTAGAAGTTTTGACGTGGCTACTCAACTCTCGACAGAGAAGTTGAAAAAAGCAGCTATTATTCCTAACGTAGAAAATAAAAGCTTACAAGAGCATAGAGAAAGTTTCTTAAAGTATATATCATCTGAAACAATAATTTTTACAAAAAATACTAGTCTATTAACTGGTAATCTAGATAAATACTTCGAAAAAGCATCCGAAGCTTTTAAGGATCTTTCTAAAGAAATTAAACACGCAGCGCCAAGTGAATTATTTTGTAATGGAAATTTTATTAAAGAACAATTACAAGAATTCACTCTCGTGGAAATGTCTGCTAAAGTTGAGACTAAAGAAATACGAGAGATTAAATTCAATACCCTTCCGCAACCTTCTTTTAACAAACAATTTAATTTACTAATTGAAAATTTAACAGAATATCATAAAGGTGGTTTTACAAACTATATTTTCTGTGCAAACGAACAACAAGCGCAACGTTTTCGTGATATTTTTGACGATTCTAAACAAGAAGTACATTATGAAACGGTAGTTTTTCCTTTATATCAAGGCTTTATAGATGTAGAAAACAGATTGGTTTGCTACACAGATCACCAAATATTTGAGCGCTATCATAAATTCCGCTTAAAAAATGGCTATGCAAAAAAGCAAGCGATTACTATTCAGGAACTAAATAAATTAGAGATTGGAGATTATGTGACCCACATGGATCATGGAATTGGAAAATTTGGAGGTTTACAGAAAATTGATGTTCAAGGTAAAAAGCAAGAAGCAATTAAGCTTGTCTATGGAGAAAGAGATATTTTGTATGTAAGTATTCACTCGCTTCATAAGATTTCTAAATTCAACGGAAAAGACGGAAAAACTCCAAAAATTTACAAATTAGGTTCTGGTGCTTGGAAAAAAATTAAGCAAAAAACAAAAGCAAGAGTTAAGCATGTTGCATTTAACTTAATTCAATTATATGCGAAAAGAAAGCTTCAAAAAGGCTTTGCTTTTGGACCAGATACACACATTCAACATGAACTAGAGGGAAGTTTTATATATGAAGATACGCCAGATCAATTTAAATCTACACAGGATGTAAAAAATGATATGGAAAAAGAGCAACCTATGGATCGCTTGGTTTGTGGTGATGTTGGTTTTGGTAAAACAGAAGTTGCAATTAGAGCCGCTTTTAAAGCAGTAGATAATGGCAAACAAGTAGCTATTTTGGTTCCTACAACTATCTTGGCTTTTCAGCATTATAAAACATTTACAGAGCGTTTAAAAGATTTTCCTGTAAGGATAGATTACTTGAATAGGTTTAGAACTGCGAAGCAAAAAACAGAAGCTATTAGTGGTGTAAATGATGGGTCTGTAGACATTATTATTGGCACCCATCAGTTAACAAATAAACGTTTAGAATTTAAAAACCTAGGGCTTTTAATTATTGATGAAGAACAAAAATTTGGGGTTGCTGTTAAAGATAAATTAAAAACCTTAAAAGAAAATGTAGACACTCTAACCCTAACTGCTACTCCTATTCCTAGAACGTTGCAATTTAGCTTAATGGCGGCAAGAGATTTATCAATTATAAAAACACCACCACCAAACAGACACCCTATAGAAAGTAATGTAATTCGTTTTTCTGAGGAAACTATTAGAGATGCAATTTCTTATGAAATTTCACGCGGTGGACAAGTTTTCTTTATTCATAATAGAATTGAAAACATTAAAGAGGTTGCTGGATTAATACAAAGATTAGTGCCCTACGCAAAAGTAGGGATTGGTCATGGACAAATGGAAGGTAAAAAACTCGAGGGATTAATGCTCGGTTTTATGAATAACGATTTTGATGTTTTAGTTTCTACTACCATTGTAGAAAGTGGTTTAGATGTGCCAAATGCCAATACCATTTTCATTAACAATGCCAATAACTTCGGATTGTCTGACTTACATCAAATGCGAGGTAGAGTTGGTAGATCTAATAAGAAAGCATTCTGTTACTTTATTACGCCACCTTATCATATGATGACAGATGATGCCAGAAAACGTATTGAGGCATTGGTGTTGTTTTCTGACTTAGGGAGCGGAATTAATATTGCTATGAAAGATTTAGAAATTCGTGGTGCAGGAGATTTATTAGGTGGCGAACAAAGTGGATTTATAAATGATATTGGATTTGATACGTATCAAAAGATATTACAAGAAGCTATTGACGAATTAAAAGAAAACGAGTTTAAAGATTTATACCCAACAGATACTAACAAACCAAAAGAATTTGTTAAAGAAGTAACCATAGATACCGATTTTGAAATTCTATTTCCGGATGATTATATCAATTCTATTACAGAACGATTGGCTTTATATAACAAATTAGGAACGCTGCAAAAAGAAGAGGAATTACTAGTTTTTGAAACTGAAATTATTGACAGATTTGGAGAAATACCAACAGAAGTTTGCGATCTTTTAGATTCTGTGCGTATAAAATGGTTGGCAAAAGAACTGGGTCTAGAAAAAATCATTCTAAAACAAAAAAGAATGCTTGGTTATTTTGTTGCTAACCAACAAAGCGATTTCTACCAAACACAAGCTTTTTCTAAGATGTTACAGTATGTAAAAAACAATGGTAAAAGCTGTGTAATGAAAGAGAAAGAAACTAAAAATGGTTTGCGTTTATTAATTACTTTTATAAGAATTGATTCTGTAAAAACAGCACTACATATTCTGAATAAAATTTGATGGAAAACGCGCACTTAAAAAATATTTCTGGATTACTTTTAGCTACATTATTTATAAGTACTTCTGGCGTTTTAGGTAGGTATATTGCCATGCCTACAGAAGTAATTATTTGGTTTAGAGCAGCCATTGCTATGGTTCTTCTATATTTTTATTGCAAATACAAAAAGATAGATTTAACAATAAAATCATCTAAAGATTATAAACCTTTTTTTATAAGCGGTCTCCTAATGGCACTGCATTGGGTTACTTATTTTTATGCCTTAAAACTATCAAATGTAGCTTTAGGTGTTTTATCTTTATATACCTTCCCTATTATTATAGCTTTATTAGAGCCGTTATTTTTAAAGGTAAAATTTGACCCTATATACATCCTATTAGGATTAATGGTTTTGACAGGTTTATTTATTTTAACACCAGAATTTAATATCGAAAGCACGCAAGTAAAAGGAATTCTTTTTGGGGTTTTTTCTGCATTTTGTTACGCAGTAAGAGTACTAATTTTAAAACAACATGTTGCAAAGTATAATGGTACAATGTTGATGTTTTATCAAACTGTAATTATTACAATTTTACTACTACCAACTTTGTTTTTTATGGACATATCTGGTTTTAAGAGTCAGTTTCCTTATCTTCTTTTATTGGCGTTTTTAACCACAGCAATTGGGCATAGTTTAATGCTGCATTCTTTGAAATTCTTTTCTGCATCTACCGCAAGTATCATCAGTAGTTTACAACCTATTTTCGGAATTATATTAGCCTTCTTTTTTCTTCAGGAAATACCTACAATGCGCACTTTTTGGGGAGGAAGTTTAATTCTATTGACCGTTGTTATTGAAAGTGTACGAAGTAGAAATAAATTTAAAGTGTAAATACTATTAGAGAACAATCTTATCACTTATTAAGCAGCCTGTTTCAGCTATTTTTCGAAAAAAAGCGAGTAGCGAAAGCAGGAAATAGCTTCTACAAAATTAGAATAAATCTTTATTACTGATATCTAAGTAGTTCCGTTTTACAAACTCTAAAATAGTTTCTAAAACTTCGCCCATATTATCACAGTCTTTAAACTTTATATCACCCACATATTTAATAAGGTGTTTTTTTAATAATTCTACATTCTCTGGAAATGAAATAGTGTCTGCTTTCATGCATTTTATGAGACGCGTAGTTCTTCTTGGCGCAGTAATCATTCTTTTTGCCATAAAAGAGCGCTCTTCTATTTTATATTGGTTAATAGAATCGTTTTGCAATTTTTTACCCACCATTTCTATCATCTTAAAGTTTTCTTTCATAAACTGTAAGTTGTATACTTTTAGGTTTCCTTCAAAAGATTGCTGATCGAAATCTATAGCCCTAATTTTATAAATAATTTGATCAAAATCATGCGTTGGTGTTACCACATAATTGTATGAACGCATATCTCCTAATAAACGCACTAAACAACGTTCTTTAAATTTTACAAACTCTTTAGCTATTTGAGATTTCTCTAATTCTGTGCAGTTTGGTAAATTCTCTCTAATAAAGTCATCTCCGGGTATTCCTGCAATATGCTCTTCTATTAAAGTGTCTTTAAAAACTAAAAAATTCATATTATGAGGTGACAAAATATGCTCTAATTCTAAACCATAAACACGAGAAGCATCTGCCTTTTTTACATAAAAATAGGTAAAATTATCGTTTAAAATGTTTCTAATTTTTATTCTGAAAGGTTTAGAGTTTCCAAACGTGCAGTAATCAATAGCATCTACATTTAAAAACGGAATATTGTCATCATTACCGTCTGAATGCAGCTTTGTATAAATTTTCTTTAAATTTCTATCAATTTCTTCTCTATCAAATTGAGAAAAATAAGTTCTTACCCACAGCGTGTCTTCATCATTTTTATCATAAACCGTAACAGACCCTTGAAAACGCAATAAATCGTCATAATAAAGCGAAATCTTTGTGTTTCTATTGTAGTTTTTTAAATAGGCATCTAACATTCCATTAATTGGAAATGTAGGCTTCTTTTTAGACATCAATTTTTTCCCTACCGCCATATTATCTATTGGTTTTTCTCAAAAATAGGCATATTATACCAATTCAAACATTTTTCCTGGCAAAGGTTTTGAGACACCTTTTAATTCCATCTGCAATAAAATTGCGGATAATTGGTAAATAGGAATGTTACATTCTAAAGAAATTACATCTAATAATTGCTTTCCTTTTTCATGCAGTAAGTCATAAATTTTCTGTTCATTTTCATTCAACTCTAAAAATAATTGTTGCTGTATTATTTTTGGTTTTTCACTCAAATCCCAATTTAGCATTTTTACAATTTCATCTGCAGAGTTTAGCAAAAATGCTCTATTATTTTTAATAAGATTATTACAGCCTTTGCTATATATATCTGAAGTTCTGCCGGGAACCGCAAATACATCTTTATCATAAGAATTCGCAATATCCGCAGTCACCAAAGAGCCACCTTTTACAGCAGATTCTATAATAATTGTAGCTTTAGAAATACCTGCAACGATTCTATTTCTTTTTAAAAAATTTTCTCTTAAAGGTACATCATCATGCCAGAACTCGGTTAGAAACCCACCATTTTCATTCACCTGATTAATATATTTTTTATGAACTTTCGGATAAATTTGCTCTAGACCATGGGCTAAAACAGCAACTGTTTGCAAATTATTTTTTATTGCAGCCTTGTGCGCGCATATATCTACACCATATGCAAAACCACTTACTATTAAAGGATTGTATTGTGCCAAATCTGCTATTAATTTGTTGCAAAAATCACGCCCGTAAGAGCTCATGTTTCTGGTACCAACAATAGAGATAATTTTTTGATTAGAAAAATCAATATTACCGTCTTTAAATAATAAAATAGGACTGTCAATACAATGCTGTAAATTGGTGGGGTAATCGTCTTCTAAAAAATAAGAATACGAAACTGCATTTTCTTTTATATGTTTTAACTCCCGTGAAGCGGACCTTAAGCTTTCTTCATCAAAAAGATGCTTTAAAACATGATTTCCTATTCCGTTTATTTTTGATAAACTAGCTCTTTTTTCTTTAAAAATTTGAGAGACATCTCCCACGTTTACAATAAGTTTCTTCGCTAAAATATCTCCTACAGCCTTACATTTCTGCAATCTTAAGATAGCGAGCAATTTTTCTTCTTTCAATAGCTAACAATTTGAGAACCAATATATAAAAAATTTGTTAATAATTTTTACAGAAGCTTATGCAACTAGACCTCAAAAATTATATATTTGTTTATATGAATTTAGCTAACTACATAAACGACTTACTATATAGATACGATTGCGTAATAGTTCCTAATTTTGGAGGTTTTGTTACCCATAGAATTGGAGCTAAATTAAATTCAGATTCGCACGCATTTTATCCGCCAACAAAACAAATTGCGTTTAATAGTCATCTAAAACATAATGATGGATTATTAACTAATTATGTGGCTTCTGTAGAGCAGATTTCTTTTGAAAAGGCTGCTGCAGCAATATCTTTGTCTGTATTAAATTGGCAAAATGAGTTAAAATCTAACGCATTTCAATTAGATAATTTAGGAACTATTGTGTTGAATAAAAAACAACAAATTGTTTTTGAACCAACAAAAGAAATCAATTTTTTAACTACTTCTTTTGGCTTAGCGAATGTACCAACCTCTCTTATTAAAAGAAATGCTACACCAATAATACCTTTGGTTACTGAAGATATATCTGAAGACAAAAAAGTAATTCCTTTATTTATAAAATACGCCGCTGCTGCTGCCATCTTATTAACATTAGGTTTTGCTGGATACAATGGTATTCAAGATGATAAGCAGAAAAAAATAGCAATAAATCAACAGCTTGCACTAGAGAAAAAGATACAAACGGCTACGTTTATTATTGCAAATCCGTTACCAACCTTAGAACTAAATGTGGTTAAAAAAGTTTCAAAACCATATCATGTTGTTGCCGGTTCTTTTCAATTTCCAGAAAATGCAGATAGAAAAGTAAAACAACTAATTGCTAAAGGATTCAATGCTCAAATTATTGGTCTTAATAAATGGGGATTAACCCAGGTTGCTTTTAATAGTTACGCAGACAGAAATGATGCAATTAACAGCTTATATAAAATTAAAAAAACCATCTCAACAGACGCTTGGTTTTTGGTTAAAGCCATTCAATAGTTTACACTTTCTTTGTGTTTTTTAACTCATTTTTAAATGAGTGTTTGTGTATCTTTGCATAAAATTCACTTCTAAATGGAAACAAAAACATCTAAGGAATCTTTAACAATTTTAACAGATTTAGTTTTACCAGGAGAAACTAATTATCTAGATAATCTTTTCGGTGGAGAATTATTGGCAAGAATGGATAGAGCATGCAGTATCTCTGCACGAAGACACTCTCGAAGAATTGTAGTTACTGCTTCTGTTAACCATGTAGTCTTTTCTAAAGCAGTTCCCGTGGGCAGTGTTGTAACGTTAGAAGCAAAAGTTTCTAGAGCATTTAAATCTTCTATGGAAATTTATGTAGACGTTTGGATTGAAGATAGACAGTCTGGTAAAAAAACAAAAGTAAATGAAGGTATTTACACTTTTGTTGCAGTAGATGAAACTGGAAAACCTGTTGAAATTCCACAAATAATTCCAGAAACAGCTCTAGAAAAAGAACGTTTTAAAGGCGCCTTAAGGCGTAAACAGCTTAGTTTAGTTTTAGCAGGGAAATTAAAACCAAACGAAGCTACAGAATTAAAAGCTTTGTTTAATTCATAATTAAAACAATGGAATTTTTAAATCATTTTAAAATTATAGAATCTATTATTGCTTTTATAGTTGCTTTTTTTGTTCGATTAATAATTACAAAATCACTTCGGAAAATTCAAACTAAGTTCGGATTTCAAAATTCAAGAATACTAGTAACTAATAAAATAATTACAGTAATTATTTACATTACAGTAATTGTTGTGGTGGCTTTTATATGGGGTGTAGATGAAAAACAATTATTAATTTATATCTCTTCTTTTTTAACTGTTTTAGGAATAGCATTTTTTGCACAATGGTCTATTCTATCTAATATTACTGCAGGTATTATTTTGTTTATAAACTATCCTGTAAAAATAGGAGACTCTATGACCATTTTAGAAAAAGATAGTGCGAATAATGTTACTGGAGAGATTAAGGATATTGGTGCATTTTTTATCACCTTAAGAACACCTGAAAAAAAACTGGTTACCCTGCCAAATTCTATTATCCTTCAGAATAATATTATGTATTCTCCCAGACAAAAATAAACTACCTTTTTAAAATCCAAGAAGACGGATTTAGCTTTGTTGTATTCTTATATAAGGCAAAAATAAGTGTTGTTTTTCCTGAAACCTTATCTGTGAATACCTGACCAATCTTCTGACCTGTAATTATAGTATCTCCTTTTCTCACATACAGTTTATCTAAATTATTATAGGAAGTAATATAGTTTCCGTGCTGAATTAAAACATTCTTTCTGCCCTCTGAAGTAACTAATATATTTAATATTTTTCCATTAAATATGGCAGCTGCACTTTTTCCTTTCTGAGTTACTAAATGCAAACCTGTACTACTGTCTCTTATACACATCTCCGAGCCCACGAGACGCTACGCTATCTCGT
>OJEF01000156.1_pt1 | contig 19820 bp, 19 predicted proteins | sample 1593041 | NCBI WGS metagenome assembly OJEF01 (sample SAMN05416790, study PRJEB24817) | seawater metagenome | isolation source: Sea water | place: Canada:Atlantic | collected 2013-11
CTACACCTCTCTATTCGTCGGCAGCGTCAGATGTGTATAAGAGACAGGTACAATATATATTGGCTAGAGTTCCTTATGTATCAGAAAAAAACATATTGCTATTCGGTACAGGTAAAATAGGTAGAAATACGTGTGAAAACCTTATAAAACATACCAATAACGAACATATTACACTTATAAACAGAACTAAAGGCAAAGCTGAAAAAATTGCCGGAAAGTTTAACTTAGTTGTAAAAGATTATGCAGATATACAGTCTGAGATTTCTTCTTCAGACATACTAATAGTTGCAACTGGTGCGCAACAACCTACCATTAATAAAGATTTATTATTTCTTAAAAAGCCTTTATTAATTTTAGATTTATCTATTCCTAAAAATGTTTCAGAAGACGTTAAGGATTTAGATAATGTTACGTTGGTTCATTTAGATGATTTATCTGCCATTACAGACAAAACTTTAGAAAAGCGTTCTAAACAAATTCCGCAGGCAGAGCAAATAATTGCTGAGATTAAAGAAGAATTTGATGCTTGGCTAAAAACAAGAAAGTTTGCACCTACTATAAAAGCACTAAAAGGGAAGCTTAATGATTTAAAAGATGCTGAAATAGATTTTCAGAGCAAGAAGATTAAAGACTTTAATCAACAACAAGCAGAAATTATTAGCAACCGTCTTATTCAAAAAATTACCACACAGTTTGCCAACCATCTTAAAAGTGAAGGTAAAACTATTGATGAAAGTTTAGAGATGATTCAACGTGTGTTTCACTTAGAAGATAACGTATAATGAGTAAAGTAATACGCATAGGTACTAGAGATAGTGAGTTGGCATTATGGCAAGCTAATACTGTAAAAGCACAACTAGAAAACTTAGGCTACAAAACTGTACTTGTACCAGTTAAGTCGACTGGAGATTTAATTTTAGATCAGCCACTTTATGAATTGGGCATTACCGGTATTTTCACAAAGACATTAGATGTGGCTATGGTTAACGGCGATGTTGATATTGCTGTACACAGCATGAAAGATGTCCCTACAGCATTACCAAAAGGTATCATGCAAGGTGCTGTTTTAAAACGTGCTACCACTAAAGACATACTAGTACATAAAGGGTTAGATTTTTTAGATGCAGAAGGAACTATTGCTACAGGAAGTTTACGCAGAAAAGCACAATGGTTAAATAAATATCCAAATCATAAGGTTGTAGATTTAAGAGGTAATGTGAATACAAGACTTCAAAAATTAGAAGACAATTCTTGGAACGGAGCTATTTTTGCCAAAGCAGGTTTAACACGTATAAATGTATTGCCTGAGCATTTTATTGAGTTAGATTGGATGCTACCTGCACCAGCACAAGGTGCTATGGTTATTGCAGTTATGGAGCAGGATGTATTTTGTAAAGAAGCTGTTTCCAAACTTAATGATCACTCTTCAGAAATTTGTACCACAATAGAACGAGAATTCTTAAAAACTTTAGAAGGTGGCTGTACTGCTCCAATTGGTGCTTTAGCAGTTATTGAGGATAAGGACATTTGGTTTAGAGGTTGTTTATTTAGTTTAGATGGCAAACAAAAACTAGAAATTGAGAAGCGAGTATCTCTTAAAGAAAATCGTAATCTGGGTAGAAATTGTGCTATCGAGATTTTAGATCAAGGTGGTAAAGATCTTATGGCAGATATTAAAGCTTCGCTAGACAAATCATAAAATGGCTAGTATATTATCTACCAAAATTCTTACACGCTCACAACGAGAGTTGGTTTTAAATACAGGAATTGGTCTGGTAGAATATAATGCCATAAACATTTCATTTACAAAGGTTAGTTTACCAAAAAAGATAGAGAATGGTATTTTTACTAGTCAAAATGCTGTTGCTGCTATAAAAGAAAAAAATATTGAGATTGAACACGTGTTTTGTGTAGGGCAAAACACTAGGAAAGCTTTAGAAAATCTAGGATATAACGTCATGTTACACGCAGAACATGCTAGAGCGTTGGGACAAAAAATTACAACTCAATATCCAGAAGCAAAATTTACTTTTTTCTGTGGAAATAAAAGAAGAGATGCATTACCAGAGCTTTTACACAAATATAATATAAACCTTACGGAGATAGAAGTTTACAAAACAAGTTTAAACATAAAAGAATTCCAAAGAACATTTAATGCCATTATGTGTTTTAGTCCTAGTGGTGTACAAAGTTATTTTGGAGCAAATAAGCCACAAAAAGAAACTATTGTCTGTATTGGTAATACTACAGCTACGGCAGCAAAGCTCTATACAGATCAAATTGCAATTGCTAACACAACCTCGATTGAAAGTGTTATAGCAAAGACAGTAAAGGTTTTAAATAAGACATTTTGATATAGTTATGATAAAAAACGATTTATTTTTAAAAGCATTAAGAGGCGAGTCTGTTGAGCGTCCTCCAGTTTGGATGATGAGACAAGCAGGTCGTTATCTGCCAGAATTTATGGAGCTTAAGCACAAGTATGATTTCTTTACGCGTTGCCAAACTCCAGAATTAGCAAGTGAAATTACAGTGCAACCTATACGCCGATATGGTATGGATGCTGCTATTTTGTTTTCAGACATATTAGTTATCCCTCAAGCTATGAATATAGATGTAAAGATGAAGCCAGGCGTTGGTCCTTGGCTACCTACACCTATACGCACAGCAAAACAAGTAGAGCAAGATGTTATTGTCCCTAATATAGATGAAACCTTAGGTTATGTAATGGATGCTATTACTATGACTAAGGAAAAACTTAACAATGAAGTACCATTAATTGGTTTTGCAGGCTCACCTTGGACCATTTTATGTTATTGTGTACAAGGGCAAGGCTCTAAAAACTTTGATAAAGCTAAAGAGTTTTGTTTTACTCAACCCGTTGCTGCTCATTTATTGCTTCAAAAAATAACAGATACTACTATAGCGTATTTAAAGCGTAAAGTTGAAACTGGTGTAAATGCAGTACAAGTTTTTGATTCTTGGGGCGGCATGTTATCTCCAGTAGATTATCAGGAATTTAGCTGGCAATACATTCAACAAATTATTGATGCCTTAAAAGATATGGCACCAGTAATTGCATTTGGAAAAGGCTGTTGGTTTGCTTTAGACGAGATGAGCAAAAGTGGCGCATCTGCATTAGGGGTAGATTGGACAATAACTGCAGAAAATGCCAGAAAATTTACTAACAACAGTATAACACTTCAAGGTAATTTTGACCCTACGCGTTTGTTCTCACCACCAAAAGAAATTAAGCGTATGGTTACTGAAATGATTGATGCTTTTGGTAAAGACAAGTACATAGTTAATTTAGGACATGGTATTTTACCCAATATCCCTATTGAAAATGCAGGTGCATTTATTGAAGCTGTTAAGGAATATAAAAGTAAATAGTGATTTAATCTTGTCTCATTTAAGTGTATTAAAATAAAGACACAGATTTCTATAGAAATAAAGAGGTTCTAAACGATTAAGACTATGAAAATCTGGTCCAGACTTAAAAAACTAAGTATAAAGCAATTACTAAATTTAGGAGTTGTTTTTATACAACGTCCCTTGTTAATTCGCCCAACGCTTAAAGCTACCTCTAAGACTATGTCTATCTCTCAAAAGGAGTTTGGTAGTGCACAACATAAAAATGGAAAACCAAATGCATTTAGACATGCGTTATGGAACATTCTTTTGGCAAAAGTAGCTTACACAAAAAATGAGACAGCAGCAACAGGTTGGGCAGAACAAGTAACTACACTTCACGAAAAACTAGCACCTAATGCACCATTAGAAACTGTTATGGATTTACATAATAATATGGTAGGACGTCAGTTTTTTTCTGAAGCTTTAGATCTATCTGAAAAGGAATTAATTCAGTTTTTAAAAGAGAAGTCTAGTAATGCAAAACAAATTACCAAGGTAGAAGACGTAGAGCGTTATCCTAATGAATTGGTTTATATTTAAGCTATGATAACATCAGTTTTTAAATCAATATCAGCCTACAGAAGTAGTTTCAGTTTAATTTCTAAATTAAAACTGTGGAAATACTTTGCTATCCCAATGGTTATTAGTTTTGTTACAGCTATGCTAATAGGAATTTCTGCTTGGGGATTGTCAGACAATATCGGTTCACTTATTTCTAAAGCTTGGATCTGGGATTGGGGCAAGGCAACATTTACTACAATTAGCACTGTTTTAGGTGGTCTTATAATTATTGCAATTGGCCTTATACTTTACAAACACATTGTTATGGCATTAAGTGCGCCATTTATGAGTCCTGTTTCAGAAAAGATTGAGCAGCATTTTAACCCTCAAGCAGTTCATTCACACAGAGATACAAACAATGCACAACAATTATGGCGAGGTATAAAAATTAACGTGCGTAATCTTACTATGGAGTTATTGTTAACAGTGCCTATCCTACTTATAGGGTTTATACCAGTTGTAGGTATTTTCTCTACTGTATTATTGTATGCTGTTCAAGCTTATTATGCAGGGTTTGGAAATATGGACTATACATTGGAGCGTCATTATAATTATATAGAAAGTATTTCATTTGTAAAACAAAATAGAGGCTTAGCCATAGGCAATGGTCTGGTGTTTATACTATTTCTTTTTATACCAATCATAGGTATTATTCTGGTATTACCATTATCTGTAACTGCAGCAAGTAAGGTAACGCTAGAAAAGCTTCACAATGAGAAATTATGATGCTTGAAAAACGGATAATTAATCAATTGGAGGAGTATTTTAATAGTCCAAAGGCTAGTTTCGAATCAATAGCTTTAGTTATTGTCAATTTAAGAATGTTGATTGAAATTAAAGAGGTGGCTAATGATTATCCAAAAGTTAAATTCTATTGTGATTGGTTTCTTCATTCAAAGCTAAGTTGGAATTCTGCAAAAGAAGTAGTGTTAAAAATTAAAGCTGCTATAATTGAAACTGAACTTAAGGATGACTTTCTTCTACAAGTGAGTAAAATAATTGGAGTACAAGAATTTGTAATTGAACTAAAAGAAATAATTTATAAATACCTAAAGTCTAGGAATAATATAGATGATGATAGATTTTGGATAGATTTTTTAAAACTGTACCTTAATTTGATTACTCATAAGCCAATACTTTTTTCAAAAGAAATGAAAAGCTTAGATATGTCTGATATTGGATTTGACTTTAAAATATATGGTCTTCAGTTTGTTGATTATGAGGACTCTTTTAAGATTGAAATATTATCCGAACAACTAGAGGCATCAAATAAAAATTTGTATTTGGATTATAATTTATACAGAGAAAATTAATATCAAGCACGAATAAATAAAACATGATTTCCGTTTTCCGGGAACTAAAAAGATGAAAGACAAATTCTACAACTACATACAAACATTACAAGATACCATTACTGCAAAGCTAGAAGCGGTTGATGGCAAGGCCAAGTTTAAAGAAGACCTTTGGGAGCGCGAAGAAGGTGGCGGTGGCAGAAGCCGAGTTATAGAAAATGGAGATGTATTTGAAAAAGGCGGTGTGAATATTTCTAAAGTTCACGGACCGTTAAACCCAGCAATGCAAAAATACTTTAACGTTGGCGATGTTAATTTTTTTGCGTGTGGCTTAAGTTTAGTATTACATCCTAAAAACCCTTTTGCGCCAACTGTACATGCAAACTGGCGTTATTTCGAAATGTATGAGAAAGACGGCACTTTGGTAGACAGTTGGTTTGGTGGCGGTCAAGATTTAACACCGTATTATTTGTTTGAGGAAGACGCTATTCATTTTCATAGCATTTGCAAATCTGTTTGTGATGCTCACGACCCTTCATTTTATGCGCTATACAAAAAACAATGTGACGACTATTTTTATAATGCTCATCGCGATGAAGCTAGAGGTTTAGGTGGTTTGTTTTTTGATCATTGTAAAGCAACACCAGAACGAAGTATGACAGATTGGTATAACTTTGTTACACAAGTGGGTGATAGTTTTTTAGATGCTTATGTGCCTATTGTAGAGAAAAGAAAAGATATACCGTTTACACCAGAACAACGCGATTGGCAAGAAATAAGACGCGGTCGTTATATAGAGTTTAATTTAATACATGATAAAGGCACGTTGTTTGGCTTAAAAACAAACGGACGTATAGAAAGTATTTTTATGAGCTTTCCGCCTCACGTACAATGGCGCTATAATTACGAACCAGAAAAAGGTACCAAAGAAGACAAATTATTACACGTATTAAAACACCCTAAAGATTGGGTTTAAACACAATTAAAATGAAGCATATTTTCACAATACTAATCTTACTAATTACACTTAGTTCTTGTAAGAATAATAAAGAATTGGACATCTTATCAGATCCTGAGCCTTTAACAGAACTTAAATCACAAGAAGAGCACATGAGAGCTGCAGTAACCTATTTAACAGCTAGCAGAATAGATGATGCTTTAAAGGAACTAACACAATGTATTAGAACTTACCATAACGAGCGCGCTTACATTATGAAAAGCGACATTCTTCTAAGAGAGAAGAGATACCAAGAGTATTTAGAAAATACAGAAGACGCCATGCGCTTCGAAGAATTTCAATCACCTACACTTTTTATGCATAATGGTTTAGGTTATGAACTTACTGGCGAAGAAGATAAGGCAAAGCCATTTTATGAGAAAGCATTGTTAAGGTGGACGCTAAACGGAACAACTCAAGAAAATTACAGACAAGTGCTAACACAAAAACCATTTTTAACAGCAGTGGTGTTTGGTAAAGACGTAGCCTTAAAAGACTTTGATAAAATCTTTTCAGATTTTGGTAAAACCCGCCAAGATACTATCATAAGAGAACAATTTAGACCATTGCTAGAAACCTATGACGGTACAGGAATGAGTTATTTTTATTTTGAAATTGAAAAAAATCCTACAGAATAATGTATCCATTAAGACGTAACCGAAGATTAAGAACTAACGCATCTATTAGAGGATTAGTTAGAGAAACCATGCTTTCACCTAATGATTTTATTGTACCACTTTTTATTACTGAAGGCTCTGGCGTAAAAGATGAAATAGCATCTATGCCAAATTATTACAGATATAGCTTAGATCTTTTAAAGGCAGAAGTAAAGTCGCTTTGGGATTTAGGGTTGCGTTCTGTGCTTTTATTTGTTAAAGTTCCCAATAACTTAAAAGACAACGCAGGAACAGAAGCATTAAATCCAGATGGACTAATGCAACGCGCCATAAAGACCGTAAAAGATACATGTCCAGATATGGTTGTTATGACAGATGTGGCGTTAGACCCATATTCAATTTTTGGTCATGATGGTGTTGTGGGTGATGGCCAAATAATAAACGACGACACTAATGCAATCTTGGCAGAAATGTCTTTATCTCATGCTAAAGCAGGTGCAGATATAGTTGCACCAAGTGATATGATGGATGGACGTATTTTCGAAATTCGTAGCTTGTTAGAAGATGAAGGTTTTCATAATACCGGTATTATGAGTTATTCGGCTAAATATGCCTCTGCATTTTATGGACCATTTAGAGACGCTTTGGCATCTGCTCCTGTAGATGTAAAAGATGTTCCTAAGGATAAACAAAGTTACCAAATGGATCCAGCGAATAGAGACGAAGCCATTAAGGAAACTATTATGGACGTACAAGAAGGTGCAGATATCGTTATGGTAAAACCAGGACTTTGTTACTTAGATATTGTAAGAGATGTAAAAGAAGCGGTTGATGTACCTGTAGCAGTATACCAAGTAAGTGGAGAATACGCTATGCTTAAGGCTGCCGCAGAAAAAGGATGGCTGGATCATGATGCTGTAATGTTAGAGCAGTTAGTATCAATTAAACGAGCTGGCGCAAATATGATTGCTAGCTATTTTGCCAAAGATGCAGTAAAACTTTTATAGCGCTTTTAAAGCTTTTGCTATAATTTCAGAATGATCAAATGCCAAATTAGGAAGGTTATTTAAAGGCCACCATTTGGCATTTTTTGCATCGTCTGCAGCTTCAACTTTAGGAGTGCTAGATATTGTTCCTACAAAAGCAATACTAATAGTTCGTCCTCTTGGGTCTCTGCCAATAGCTCCAAAAACTCCTATTTGTTTAAGAGCCTTTACATCCAATCCTGTTTCTTCTTTTAATTCTCGTTTAGCTCCTGTTTCAAAGGTTTCATCTGTTTCTAAAAAACCTCCAGGAAGCGCCCACTCATCTTTAAACGGATCGTTATTGCGCTGTATAAGTAATACATAATCTGTATTGGATAATGTAGAAAAAATTACAGCATCTGTAGTAATGCTAATCTCTTGTTTTGGCATCTTTTCTAAAATTTTTAAGTGGTATAATTCAATTCTATACTAAAAGTAAGAAAGGTTTAGCGTTAATCATTATTTTTCAGAAAGGATTAATACAAAGGCATTGTCTATTTCCTTAACTTGTCACAAAAATTTATCATCTAATGACATTACTCATAATTTACGCGGTAGTTTCTATCTTTTTTTCGTTTTTATGCTCGATTTTAGAAGCAGCTCTTTTAAGTGTTACACCAACATTCATTAAAATTAAAACCAAAGAAGGAAAAGGCTACGCACAAACTCTGGCAGAGTTTAAAAAAGATATAGACAAGCCATTAATAGCCATCTTAACATTAAATACCGTAGCGCATACGGTTGGTGCAATCTTGGTAGGTGTGCAAGCAGAAAAGGCTTTTGGAAGTGGAAATAATTCTGTAGGTATTGTGTCTGCAATTATGACGGTATTAATTCTTGTTGTTTCAGAAATAATTCCTAAAACCATTGGTGCTACCTATTGGAAAAGCTTAGGAAACTTTACAGCAAAGTTCTTAAAGCTTATTATGTTTCCGTTAAAATATACGGGTATACTTTGGATTCTTACACTTACCACAAAACTTATTGGAAAATCTGCGCACGTAAGTACAATGTCCAGAGAAGAGTTTATGGCTATTACAGACGCCGCTGAAGAAGAAGGCGTTTTTGAAGAAAATGAAACCACTGTAATTAAAAATTTATTGGTCTTTAAGTCTGTTGAAGCTAAAGATGTAATGACACCATTTTCTGTAGCTATTATTGAAGATGAAACAAAAACTATCGAAGAGTTTTACCAAGAACACAAGCATTTAAAATTTTCTAGAATTCCTGTTTATAAAGAGAAAACTAATAACATTACTGGTTTTATTCTTAAAGATGATGTGCTAGAGGAAATGTTAGACAACAAAGGACCAGACGCTTTATCTACATTAAGGCGTGATATCTTAATGACTTCTAACAACACACCGATACCAGAACTTTTTGAATTTTTTGTTGAGAAACGCGCACATATTGCCATGGTATCAGATGAATATGGTAATTCTGTAGGTATTGTAACCATGGAAGATATTATTGAAACGCTTTTAGGTCTAGAAATTATGGATGAGAGTGACCGTGTGGAAGATATGCAGGAGCTAGCTAGAAAAAACTGGGAAAACCGTGCAAAACGTATGGGATTATTAGAGTCTAAAAAAGCTAATGAAGATGGATCCTCTAAAGCTTAATAAATTAGATGAAGCTATTATTAGTTCTCCTCTAGGTGCTATTCAAGTTTTGGGAGATGAAAATGGCGTACAGTCTATTTTATTTTTAGAAGATGCCAAACCCTTTACCGAAGATATTCCTAAAAGCTTATCCATAGCCGTACAAGAGCTTACAAATTACTTTACCAAGAAAACTAAGGATTTTACTTTTAAATTAAACCCTCAAGGCACAGAGTTTCAACAGAAGGTGTGGCAACAACTGTGTACAATTCCGTTTTCTAAAACATCATCTTATTTAGATATGGCGAAAGCTTTGGGTGACCCAAAAGTAATTCGTGCCGCAGCTAGTGCCAATGGTAAGAATCCTATATCTATAGTTATTCCGTGTCATCGGGTTATAGGTAGTGATGGTAGTATGACCGGTTATGCTGGTGGCATTTGGCGTAAAGAATGGCTACTAAATCACGAAAGTGCTGTTACACAAGGTACATTGTTTTAAACATTAGATATATTCATGAAATTTTTAAAATTTGTTTTTAAAGGGATACTACTAATTCTTGGTTTGGCCATAGTACTACTCTATATCTTTGATTATGATTATATCCTTAAAGGTGTTCGCGTTGTTTACCTAACTGGCCATACAACTGCTTTTATAGATGATGCTAAGTATTTTGACAATAGGTTAATTGAGGCAGAAAACCCTCAAGATTGGCCTAAACACAAGCTATACAATCAAGCAACACCAACAACAACCTTAAATGAAATAAACGATAGATTAGGAACCATAGCGTATGTCATTATAAAAAATGATAGTATTTGGTATGAGGACTATGCTGAAAGCTATTCAGACACTTCTAAAACCAATAGCTTTTCAATGGCTAAAAGTATTACCGTAACACTTTTAGGCAAAGCCATTCGAGATGGTTTTATTACTAGTTTAGACCAACCTGTAGCAGATTTCTTTCCAAAGTTTAATACAGACCTAGGCAAAGAAATGACCGTAGGAGATTTGGCGTCTATGTCTTCTGGGCTAAATTGGGACGAGAGTTACTCAAGTCCATTTTCCTTAACCGCAAGATCGTATTATGACACTAATATAAGAGATGTAATTTTAGGGTTAAATGTTGTTGAAAACCCAGGTGAATCCTATAAATACCTAAGTGGTAACACACAGCTTTTAGGAATGGTAATAGAAAAAGCGACCAACCAAACACTAACAGACTATTTGCAAGAAAGTTTTTGGACACCAATGGAAAGCTTTGAAGATGCAACCTGGCAATTAGATAGTGAAAACTTTGGAATGGAAAAATCATATTGTTGCATTGCAAGCAACGCCAAAGATTTTGCCCGCTTTGGTAAACTTTATAAAGACAAAGGTGCCTGGAACGGAGAACAGCTGTTAGATTCATCTTTTGTTAGCACTGCAATCGAGCCAAGATTTAAAGACAGTCCTGAATACGGTTATGGATTTTGGTTAAGTAACCATTTGGGAAAAGATATTTTTGCAATGCGCGGTATTTTAGGACAGTATGTAATAACTATACCAGAAGATAATGTCATCATTGTTCGTTTAGGCCATAAACGTGGGCAGTTTGTAGATAAACCATTTACCCAAGACTTTTATACTTACATAGAAGAAGCCTACAGCATGATGGCCGAACATTAAAAGGCGTTATTTTTTTAGTTATCTTTTCATTTAAATAGATAAAATATGATTTCTAAGCTTAATCTTGAGCACATTTTATTTTTAGATATTGAAACTGTACCAGAGTATGAACAGTGGAGTGAGTTAGATGATGATACAAAATTACTTTGGGAAACTAAAACTCAATACCAACGTAAAGACGAGTTTACACCAGAAGACTTTTATGATCGTGCAGGTATTTGGGCAGAGTTTGGTAAGATAGTTTGCATATCTGTAGGATATTTTAAAATTCAAGGTGACAGCAGGCAGTTTAGAACAACCTCTTTTCACGGAGATGAACCAAAAATATTAAGAGATTTTAAGGGGCTTTTAGAATCTCATTTTAATAGACCTCATCATTTGCTTTGTGCTCATAACGGTAAAGAATTTGACTTTCCCTTTATTGCTCGCCGTATGATAATACATCATATCGAACTGCCATTTAAACTTAATTTATTCGGAAAAAAACCTTGGGAAATACCACATCTAGATACATTGGAACTTTGGAAATTTGGGGACTATAAACATTATACGTCTCTAAAATTACTTACCAAAATATTAGGGATTCCTTCACCTAAAGATGATATTGATGGTAGCCAGGTTCGTGATGTTTTCTATAATGAAAAAGATGTTGATCGTATTATTATATACTGTGAAAAAGACACCGTTTCTGTAGCCCAAATATTCTTAAGATTAAGAAATGAAGAGCTTTTGCATGACTCAGAGGTACTTTCAGTTTAAAGATTTTAAGAGCTTAGACTACTACATTTGAACTTCAAACTATAGGAAGTTGTAGCACATTTGAGAAAAGAACTAAATGATTGAATTAATACTTTCGATTTTAGCAGAATTTGGACTGATTCGCGAAGATTATAAACACCAAAAGCGGATAAGTAAAAAAGAAAGAGAAGACGGAACTAAAAGACCGAGTGCATTAATTTTAATTGCCGTTTTAATTATAGGAAGTATAAGTGCAATTCTATTTTTTACTTACCAAAGGACATCAGTATTTCCAGATAAAACGAAAAAAGAAATACATGAAATGAGTAAGAGAATGGAAAACTGGAATGAAAAGCTCGGGAAATATCCAAAGGAACTGAACGAATTAATCGGAAATAGTCCTATTAGACAAGGTTGGAAAAAAGATGCGTGGAATCGAGAATATCAGTTTGAAATAACAAATAATGGCAAAGGATTTTTAATTACATCTGCTGGTTCTGATGGCAAATTTAAAACTGAAGATGACATTAAATCGCAATAAAAGAAATTCAATAATCATAAGACTATACATAATTAGCTTATTCTGTATTATCTGCTATTTCTTTTTAGAGAATTCTAACATCATATCTGATCTTGTTCAAATATCTGAAAAAGGTCGTTATGTTGGATTTCCTATATTTTTTCTAACAGGATTATTCAAATACGGTTTGTTAGTAATCGGAATAGGTATTATTTTAATTCTAAGTTTTCTGTTAACCAGAGAAAAATTAAAAAACAGTTGAATAAAGAATTATTGCCTTGACATTGCTAGTAGTTATCATTTAAAAACCAGTTATCATCTTCAATTTAAAAATTTGGGGCAAGCATTAGACCCATTACTTCTCTTCTATAAAGAGTTTATAGATAACTTTTCAGTTAATACATAATAAAAAAGCCGCTCTATTTCTAAAGCGGCTTAGTGTATTTATAAAATTAATTTTAAAGCTCTACATTACCTATAGATGTAACCTCACCATTAACCACCTCAACATCAACAAAAGTTTGTGATTCAAATCCTGATTCTGGATCTGGGTTTATCGATACTATATAAACACCATTTGGAACGCCGCTTAAAACAAAATTACCTGTAGCATCTGTATATGTAGTAATCTCTAATTCGCCTGAAATCGCTATAACTTCTGTTTGAAAGTCACTTGGGTTTACTGTTCCTGAAATTGCACCACTTTCCGCTACTGTAGATGCTCTTATGACTGGCTTTAAACTATAGCCTCCATTACCTTGATTTACGATAGACTTATCTGCATCAAAATCTAAAATAAACTCATAAAAAATACCACCTTCTAAAGTTTCATTTACCTGTATTTTTAATCCAGATTGTTGTGCACTTGGTGTACTCAAAGGAAATGTTTCTCCATCTACAACAACAGAGTTGTTTGTGCCCAAAATTAATCGTATCTGACTTATGTTACCTGCAGGTATATTATCATCAACTAATAATACGCTAGCTCCACCAGTAAGTTCTAATAAGTTGTAAATACCAGAATTTACGTCACCTATTACAACATCGTCTTCATCATCTAAATTACCGTTATATTTTACAACAACGTCTTGTACATCTACAAACACAGCATCATAATCACCAGGAGCATCTACTAATTTAACACTTAATCTAGCTGGTTCTTCACTTGAAGAGTCATCTTCATTACAAGCTAAAAAGATAACAGCTAACATTATCAAGCTTATTTTAATTACATATTTCATAACTATCTTTAATTTTTTGTTTTATCAAATATAGAGGTTAATCAATGTATGAAAAGTCTTATTAACATAGTTTAAGTGTACGTTTAACATAAAACAAAAAAGGCCGCTCTATTTCTAAAGCGACCTTTTCATTTAAGTGTTGGTTAATTTACTCTTTAATAAAGCGTTTTGTTATAGTTTGTCCATCTATAGTAGCATTTAGTAAATAGATACCACTTTCTAGATTTCCTACTTCTAACGTGTTGCTCAAGTTTCCTTTTGCAACTTGCTGTCCTAACATATTAACTATTGTAAATGTTGCTTCTTTTTGAGACACAAAGTCTACTTGTAAAGATGCTCCTTTTACAGGGTTAGGGTAAATATTAAATGTTGAGTTAACTGGTGGCGCCTGAGGCACTAGGTTTGTGATTCCAAAAGAAGATCCACAAGCTCCCAAGTTTGTCCAACCACTAGCTGTTCTTTCAAATAAATTACCTTGATACGTAACACGATCTCCAGTACTATAAGATTGAGAACTGCTATAAGGTGCAACACCTGCGCAAATGTCTGCTGTACCATCTATAACTCTCACATCATCAATAGCGATATCTGCTTGCCACGTAGAGCCTGTAGTTCTATTAAATCTTAGTCTAATAGATGATCCATTATAAGCTGAAAGATCTACAGTTGCAGATTGCCAAGCATTTCCTTTATTTCCTGTTTCGGAGAATAACGTTGTCCAAGTTGCTCCATCATTATCGCTAACATCTACTTTTAAACTTCCCATATCTGATGCACCATACATATGATACTTAAATGTAAAGTTTGGTTGTGCTGTAGCAGATAAATCTATACAAGGTGAATTTAAAATTGCTTGTTTGTTAGGATAGCCTGTACCGTTTCCAGAAGCTTCAACAAAAACGTAGAAACTACCTTCAACCGCACTTGATGGTCCTGTATTGCTAGATGGTGTACCACTAGCGTCTCTAGTCCAGTTTATATCGTCTGAAGTAGATTGCGTCCAAGCTCCTAAATTACTTTCATAACCTTCTGAATAAGGGAATGAAGAGATACCATTTACACAACCACCACCAGATGCTGGTGAGTCTGTAGTTACAGATACTGTATTACTAGCTCCAGATACATTTCCTGCGTCGTCTTTTGCGCGAACGTTAAATGTATAATTAGTTCCAGAAGATAATCCGGTAATTTGAGCAGATGTATTAGCTGTAGTTCCTAATAAAGTAGTTCCTTGATAAACATCATATCCTGTTACTCCAACATTATCGTTTGAAGCATTCCAAGATAAATCTACTGTAGTTTCTGTGATGTTAGAAGCAGATAAATTTGTTGGCACACTTGGTGCTTGAGTATCTGCAGCAGAGCTTCCAATATTAACTGTATAATCTTCTACTTCACCATAGCTAAATGATTCACAAGCGCTAGGCACACCGTTATATTTCATAGAAACTCTCATACGAGTAGCTCCATCTGAAGCATTGGTTGGGACTGTAAAGCTACCACTTACAGGTGTATTTTGTGTAGCTGCAACACTTGTAACTAATTCTCCAGAATCAGAAAAATCACCATCTTGGTTATAATCTATCCAAACGGCATAGCCCTCAGAATATACAGTTCCTGTCCAGGTAGGTGTAATTGTAATTGTATACGCATCACCTTTTGCCAAGTCTGTTTCCACAGCTGTATGATTTTGGTATCCACCGCTTCCGGCACCAGAAGTATTATTAATATCTGCCAATTGTACTCTAGAGATATACTCATCTGCAACACTGTTACCATTAGAGGCACAATAGTTAGAGCCACCATTTCCTCCACCAAAAGCATCACCTACATTAACGGCATGCCAAGCATTTGTAACTGCCTGCTCTTCTGCGCCACCAGCTCCATAAAGATCTTTAGCCGCTTGTATTGCGCCAGCTCTTGCATTTGCAAACGTAGAGTTTGCAGATAAATAGTTATTTAATGTTCTGTAAGCAATTTTAGCAGATTTATCCATACCAATTCCACTTACTGAAAACACATCGCCAACGTCATTTGTACCATTGCCACCTTCAACTAATAAGTAAAACCAGTAGTTTAATACACCAGAGTTTGTATGTACTCCACAATAGTCATTAGATTGCGTTGGTGTTCCACAATTAGGGTTTTGCCAGAATTGACCTCCATAAGTATCTGGTTGTCCTAATGATGTTGGATTACTCATAGAGCGTAGAGCCGCTGAGCCGCTTCGTCTATCAATTTCATCTCCTATTAACCAAACTTCATCAGTTGGGTTAGTATCACTTCCATTTCCTTTTGCAAAATGCTCTACTGCTGCACCCCAAATATCTGAGAAGCCTTCATTAAGACCACCAGATTCTCTTTGATATGCAAGATTTGCAGTAAACGTTGTTACAGCATGTCCTATTTCATGAGATGCAACATCTATACTTGTTAATGCATCAAAAAATCCATTTCCTTCATTACCATTCGAAGAACCATCACCGTAAGACATTACAGAACCATTCCAGAATGCGTTATCATAATTGTTATCTACGTGAACATAACTTCTAATTTGTGCACCACTACCGTTGTAACTATCACGACCGTGAACTTGTTGCCAGTAATCATACGTTTCCATTGCACCCCAATGAGCATCTAAAGCCGCATTATCTTTATTTGCGCTATGCTCTGCAGTTGTCCAATTATTATCATTGTCTGTAAACTCATCATAATTATTTATATAAGGATACGTACCTCCTGGCGCCTGATTTTTAGCATCACGAGTATAAACATCTCTACCAGTATCTGCTAACCTATAGCTACCACCAGCAAGTTGAGTTTCAATAGTACGAGAACCACTATAACGTGTAGCAGCAGTACCACTAGCCATCATAGCTATGCTTGTATAATTATCATACGTTGTATCATCTTCAAATTGAGATACAGTTACCATTGGCTCACCTACGTGACCAAAAGAGTTTGCGTGTTTAATAGTTGCATTGTAAAATAATGCGTCTCCATTTTTAGCATCTATATAAATATCTCCACGACTAATTGGATACGTTGCATAAATATCAAATTTGTAGGCTAACTTGTAAGTAGAAATTTCATCACCATTATACATTGGTAAAATTACTAGGTCACCTGTAGGTTTTTGGTAACCATCCATTTCTGCAGCTGCATCTGGATATTCCCATAAATAATGTTGCGCACCTATGTGGTTAACAGCGCGCATTAATGCTTGTTGGTTAGTTAATGTTGTTGTAACATCTAAATCTTTTATAGGATAATACTCACCACTTACTGCTTGTGGGATACCTTGTTTAGAATGTAGTTTTGAAATTGCAAACTCAACAGGAATGCCTTGATGGCGTTGTTGAAATTCTTGCTGTGAAAATCCGAGATTGTCTGTAGATTGCTTTCGAGGAGTAAGTTGATTGTTTTGGCCTAGGTTATAAACTTGTCCTAGTACATCTTGAGGGCTAGATGATTTTCTTTGAGTATCGTCTAAAACAATTAGTTTAGGCGGTTGCTTTACATTGCGTTTTTCGTCTCTTCGATCTGTTTGTGCTTGTAGCATTGGAGCACAGAATAAAAGAGCGAAAAATACACTTCCATAAAAATTTCTCATAAAATAAAGGGTTTAGTTAATGAATTGTGTAAATACTTCCTGAATTCACAAAAAGCAACCGAAGTAAATGAATTTTATTTAAACACTATGTTATAATCGATGAAGCGCACAATAAATTAACTTTTAGTTAACAATTATAGTGTTCTTTTTGTTAAAATTATGGTTTAACCATAGTTTGAAAGCCACGGCTTTAACCCTATTAATTGTTAAAAGATGATTACTTTTGAAGATATGTTAACTGTACAGAACCTAACCATTGCTTTTAAATCGCAAGACGACTTTATTCCGGTTGTTAACAATATTTCATTTAACCTTAAACCTAACGAAATACTTGGCGTTGTTGGTGAATCTGGTTCTGGGAAATCTGTGTCTACTCTCGCTATATCTGGTCTTTTGCCTAAGAAAATCTCTAAAATAACTTCTGGCAATATCATATTTGAAGGAACTTCTCTACTAGAATATTCTAACGTCCAAATGACAATGTTAAGAGGCAAAGAGATTGCTATGATTTTTCAAGAACCTATGAGTGCTTTAAACCCTTCTATGACTTGCGGAGCACAGGTACTTGAAATTATATTGCAACATAAAGACATAACACCTGCTAAAGCTAAGGTTGAAACGCTTCAGTTATTTGAAAAGGTTAAGTTGCCTAGGCCAAAAGATATTTTTAAAAGCTATCCTCATCAAATAAGTGGAGGCCAAATGCAACGTGTAATGATTGCCATGGCTATTGCCTGTAAACCAAAGATTCTTATTGCAGACGAACCAACAACAGCATTAGATGTAACTGTACAGAAAGAAATAATTCAGCTTTTAAAGGCGCTTCAGAAAGATACTAAAATGAGTATTATATTTATATCTCATGACTTGGCTTTGGTTTCAGAAATTGCTCAACGTGTTATTGTTATGCACAAAGGTAATATTGTTGAAGAAGGCAAAACAGAAGACATATTTTTGCAACCTAAGCAACTTTATACCAAAGCATTAATTGCATCTAAACCTAATACTAAAATTCATTTAAAAAGACTACCTACCGTTAGTGACTTTATGAACAATACTGTACCAACAGATACGATAAGTGACAATGAAAAACGTTTATTTAGGAAACAACTCTTTGAGCAAAAACCATTGTTGGAAGTAGTTAATATAGATAAAGAGTTTTACAGCAATGCCGGATTATTTAATAAAGCAACCATTGTAAAAGCTGTTAATAATGTAAGCTTTAAGGTTTATGAAGGTGAGACCTTAGGGTTGGTTGGTGAAAGTGGATGCGGAAAATCTACACTTGGAAATGTTATTCTACAACTTCACAAGGCTACAAAGGGTAAAGTATTTTATAAGGGAGAAGATATTACTAAATTAAAAAGCAAAGCTTTAAGGGTTTTACGTAAAGATATTCAGTTAATTTTTCAGGACCCATTTTCTTCATTAAACCCAAGGATTACTGTTGGTAAAGCAATTGAAGAGCCTATGAAAGTTCATAAATTATACAAAAACGATGACGAGCGTAAAGAAAAAGTAATTTCGATTTTAAAACGCGTAGGCTTAGACGCTTCACACTATTATAGGTATCCTCACGAGTTTAGTGGCGGCCAACGCCAACGTATTGGTATAGCTAGAACAATTGCATTACAACCAAAACTGATTGTGTGTGATGAATCTGTGTCTGCCCTAGACATCTCTGTGCAAGCGCAAGTGCTTAATTTATTAAATGAGTTAAAAGAAGATTTTGGATTTACCTATATCTTTATTTCTCATGATTTGTCTGTTGTTAAGTATATGGCAGATGAGCTTATTGTCATGAATAAAGGACAGATTGAAGAGCAAGGTGATCCAGACCATATTTATGAAAACCCAAAAACGCATTACACCAAACGTTTAATAGCAGCTATTCCTAAAGGCATCTAATCCTATAAAGTTTCCTACTTTTACACTTTAAATCAATACGATTGAGTGTTCTAAAAAACTTATTTAAGCAAACCGTTATTTATGGCCTAGCTACGGTCATACCTAGAATGATGAGTTTTGTTTTATTGCCACTTTATACAGACTTGCTGCCTACTCAGGAATACGGTAAAGTTTCAATAATATTTGCTTGGATAGTTGTTTTTAATGTTATCCTAGCCTACGGTATGGAAACTGCTTTCTTTAGGTTTTATCACGATGATAAGACTAAAAGCAGTGTAAAAGGCACATCTGCACTCTCTATTGCAATTAGCTCCTTAATTTTTTTAGGCTTAGCACTGTACCTAAAATCTCACTTAGCATCTTTAATAAATATTGATGTTAAGTATATCACTTTCGTGATCTGGATTTTAGTTTTAGACGCCTTGGTAATCATCCCTTTCTCAATATTAAGAGCGAAAGGAAAATCTATGCTTTATAGCATATTAAAGATAGTTAATGTTGCTATAAACTTGGGGTTAAATGTTTTCTTCCTAGTTATTTTAAAAGATCTTATAAACCCTTCTAAAGAAGTGTTTTGGCTGTCTCTTATACACATCTGACGCTGCCGACGAATAGAGAGGTGTAGAT